>Ga0073934_10000920_pt1 | contig 76670 bp, 78 predicted proteins | sample LarsenN4metaG_FD_76834 | JGI IMG/M metagenome (GOLD analysis project Ga0073934, IMG submission 76834) | Hot spring sediment bacterial and archeal communities from British Columbia, Canada, to study Microbial Dark Matter (Phase II) - Larsen... ...
CCCGGCGCACGCCGGGATCCAGAAAGTCGCCTGGATTCCGGCTTTCGCCGGAATGACGAGGGTGGGTCGGAATGACGAGGTCGTCGTTCCGGCGTACGCCTCCGTCGTCATCCCGGCGTACGCTTCCGTCGTCATCCCGGCGTACGCCTCCGTCGTCATCCCGTCGTACGCGCAATTCGTCATCCCGGCGCACGCCGGGATCCAGAAAGTGGCCTGGGTTCCGGCTTTCGCCGGAATGACGAGGGTGGGTCGGAATGACGAGGTCGTCGTTCCGGCGTACGCCTCCGTCGTCATCCCGGCGTACGCTTCCGTCGTCATCCCGCCGTACGCTTCCGTCGTCGTCCCGGCGTACGCTTCCGTCGTCATCCCGCCGTACGCCGGGATCCAGAAAGTGGCCTGGGTTCCGGCTTTCGCCGGAATGACGAACGTTTCGGTATTGAGTGCCCGTACAAGGACGCAGTTGTCGGTGGACCGATAACGGACTATATTTGGTCCTGCGTCGTGCACGGGGACTCGAAAATGCGTTCATCACGAATCAAGCCGATCAGTTATCTGAAAGCTAACGCCGCGGAGATCCTGGACAGGCTGGCAGAGGAACGGGAGCCGTTGTTGATCACGCAAAATGGCGAAGCGCGGGCCGTGATGCAGGACGTGGCCTCGTATGAGGCGACGCAGGAAACGCTCGCCCTGCTCAAGATCCTGGCGCTGGGCAACCGCGAGGTGGAGGAAGGCAAGGCCAAGCCGGTTGCCGATGTCGTGCGCCGGCTCCGGGCGAAGAAGAACAGGGATTAATGCGCTACGAAGTCCTGATCACGCAGGGCGCGGAGCGCGATCTGGAGGAGATCTGCGACCATATCGCCGAATTCGATTCGGCGGAGAAGGCCGATTACGTATTGCAGCGCTTGCTCGAGGTGGCCGAACGCCTGGCTGCTTTTCCCGAGCGGGGCCCGCATCCAAAGGAGTTGCAGGCGTTGGGCATCCGGGAGTACCGGCAAGCGTACTTCAAACCGTATCGCCTCATCTATCGGGTTATCGGAAAGAGGGTCTTGATCTACCTGATCGCCGACGGCCGGCGGGACATGCAGACACTGCTGGCACGCCGACTTCTCGGCGCGTGAGCGTACGCGCAATTCGTCATCCCGCCGTACGCCTCCGTCGTCATCCCGTCGTACGCGCAATTCGTCATCCCCGCGTACGCCTCCGTCGTCATCCCCGCGTACGCCCCCGTCGTCATCCCCGCGTACGCCTCCGTCGTCATCCCGTCGTACGCGCAATTCGTCATCCCGGCGTACGCCTCCGTCGTCATCCCGTCGTACGCGCAATTCGTCATCCCGGCGTACGCCGGGATCCAGAAAGTCGCCTGGGTTCCGGCTTTCGCCGGAATGACGAGGGTGGGTCGGAATGACGATGGTGGGCCGGAATGACGATGGTGGGCCGGAATGACGAGGGTGGGTCGGAATGACGGTTAGCGCGCGGGAGCGGGGAGCGGGCTGAGCGTTCCCTCGCCCGGGGCGGGCGGTGGCTTGTGCTTCGGCAGCGCGAGCGCGAGCGGCAGCCCGATCACCGTCAACCCGATCGCCGCGATGATCGACCACGTGTAGGCGCCGGAGACGTCGAAGAGAAATCCGCCGAGCCATCCGCCCAACGCCATGCCGGTGCCGGCGCCGACCATTTGGAACGAATAGATTGTGCTGAGCGGGGCGGCGGCGCCGAAGAGCTGGCGGTTGATGATCGGGAAGCCCACCATCTCGCCGCCGTAGCAGAGGCCGAAGATGAGCGCGAAGGCGTAGAACGCCCACGCGTCGTGCGCGAAGAAGAGGATCACGATCGGCGCGCTCTGCCCGATCAGCGCGAGCGTCAAGAGCACGCGGCCGCCGAAGCGCGCGGCGATGATGGAGGAGGCGAAGCGGCTCACGGCGGAGGCGCCCGCGAGCGTGCCGAGGACGCCGGCCGCTTCCATGCCCGAGACGCCCTGCACGATCGCCATCGAGACGACGTGCGCGAGGATGACCGAGTGGCCGGCGCAGCCGAGGTGATGGATGCCGATGAGGAGCCACACCGTGCGCTGCGACAGTATTTGCTTGAGCTGCACCTTCGGCGCCGGCGCTGATGCCTGGGCGGGCGCTTGCTTCTTTTCGTCCTCGCCGCCGTAGGGGGTGAGGCCCATCTCCTCCGGCGTGCTGCGGATAAGTAGCGAGAAAGCGAAGAGCATTACGCCGACCACCAACCCGATGATGGTGAACGCGCTGCCCCAGCCGCGGGTCTCGATCAGCCAGCGGAAGATCGGCGCGAAGAGCATCGGGCCGATGCCCATCGCGGCCCAGTAGGTGCCGACCGCGAGCCCCATGTAGCGGTTGAACCAGCGGGTGAGGATGACCGGCAGCAGCACGGTGAACGCGGCGTGCCCCATCGAGCCCACGAAGAAGCCGTAGAAGACGTAGAACTGCCACAGCTCGGTGATGGTGCCAAGCAGCAGCGTGCCCGCGGTGATGAGGGCCGAGGCGCCGAGCATGAGGATGCGTGCGCCGTAGCGGTCGCCGAGCCAGCCCATGATGACGACGGCGGGAAGCCCCACGATGAAGGCGATGGAGTAGGCGAGCGAGATGTCGCCGCGCGACCAGCCGAAGATTTCGACGAGCGGCTCGACGAAGACGGCGAAGGAGCCGTGGTCGGCGCGGCTCGCGATGTTGAGGATGCACGCCGCGAAGAGGATGATCCAGGCGTAGTGGAGTTTGTATTTCTTGACGGAGGTGCGGAGCACGGTGCGTGTTTTTTCAAAAGCCCGCATCATACTCCACGCGGTTCCCTTCCTGACCCGCCCCTTCCCTGGCCCCTTCGACAGCGCTCAGGACAGGCCTCCCCGCGCTGCGCGCAGGGGAGAGAGACAGAAAGACTCCTTCCCCCGCTTGCGGGAAGCCTGCCCTGAGCCTGTCGAAGGGGCCGGGATGGGGGCATAACGAACTCGTCATCCCGGCGTACGCCGGGATCCAGAAAAGCCTGGATTCCGGCTTTCGCCGGAATGACGAAGGTTGAGGGGAATGACGAAGGTTGAGCGGAATGACGAATGTACGCAAGCGTCTGCGTAGCTGAAATACTTCGTTCCGCCCGAGAGGGAATCGAGGAGGCCTATAATTGGGCGAGAGGAGTGACTCCGCATGAAGCTCACCCAGGCGCAGCTCGAGCAGTTCGACCGCGACGGCTATCTCTTCTTTCCGTCGCTCTTCTCACCCGCGGAAGTGCAGCCGCTCATCGACGCGGTGCCCGGCCTCTACGCGCAGCACCGTCCCGAGAACGTGCGCGAGAAAACCGGCGACGTGGTGCGCACCAATTTCGCGGCGCATCTCTACAGCGTGCCGTTCGCGAAGCTCGCGCGCCATCCGCGAATGGTGCGGCCGGTCGAGCAGATCTTCGGCGAGAAGCTCTACATGCACCAGTTCAAGATCAACGGCAAGGCGGCGTTCGACGGCGACGTGTGGCAGTGGCACCAGGACTACGGCACGTGGAAGAACGACGACTGGATGCCGGAGCCGCGCGCGATGAATGTCGCGATCTTCCTGGACGAGGTGAACGAGTTCAACGGGCCGCTCATGTTCATTCCGGGGAGCCACGAGCTGGGCGTGCTGGATGCCGAGCACGACACGAGCACCACCAGCTATCCGCTGTGGGTGATCAACCACGACACCATCACGAAGCTCGTCGAGCGCGGGGGGATCGTGGCGCCGAAGGGGCCGCCGGGATCGATGATTCTTTTTCACGGCTGCCTCGTGCACGCGTCCACTTCGAATCTCTCGCCGTGGAACCGCGTGGCGGTGTATCTCTCGTTGTGCGCGGTGTCGAACCACATCCGGCGCTTCAAGCGGCCGGGCTACATCGCGCACCGCGACTTCACGCCGATCGAATGCCTGCCGGACGATTGCCTCACGAAGGACTACGACGTGCCGCTGCCGTGGAAGAACGGTACGCCGGCGGAGGAGCTGCGCGGGCTGGACAAAGCGGCGTAGGGCGAGTGTATTCCCGACGCACCTCGTCATCCCGGTGAAAACCGGGATCCAGAAGGCGCTGGATTCCGGATCATTGTCCGGAATGACGACAGTGCGCATTGCGCGGGATCACGCATTAGAATGGCGATACCAGGAGGAGGCCACGAAGATGGCGAAAACACTGGCACGGTCGATCAGGACCAAGCGCGATTATCACGGCGCGGCGGCGGTTGCCGGCAAGCTGCGCACGAAGGGTGGACGCGAGTCGGACGAGGAGCGCCGGCTGCAGGCGCTCTTGCGCGAGATCGAGAAGTTCGACGTGGAGGACGCGGAGGAAGACGGCTCCGCCGATTCCGTCGAGGGACTCGATGATTTCCCGCGCCGGCGCTGGTCGGATGAAGAGTAGCCCGCCCCCTCCCTGACCCCTTCGACTTCAGGACGGGTCTCCCCCGCATTGCAGGGGAGGGAACGCCCTGCGAAACCCAAGGAGGAATGGCAGGCTCGTCATTCCGGCAACAGCCGGAATCCAGGCGGTTTGCGGACGCGGTGTTAGGAGTGATTCGTCATTCCGGCAACAGCCGGAATCCAGGCGGTTTGCGGACGCGGTGTTAGGAGTGATTCGTCATTCCGGCAACAGCCGGAATCCAGGCGCTCTCTGGATCCCGGCGTACGCCGGGATGACGATCAGTCGGTAACGATGCGTCGGCATGACTGATCGGCCGGTCGCGATACGCCGGGATGACGATCAGTCGGTAACGATGCGTCGGCATGACTGATCGGCCGGTCGCGATACGCCGGGATGACGATCAGTCGGTAACGATGCGTCGGCATGAAGATGGACCGGTGGCGTTTCCCCGCCATGAATATCGAAGCGGTGCGCTGTTGGGTAGGGATGGCGCAATAAGCGGCGTGGCGCCACAAGAAGAAGGGAGGAGGTGTGTCATGAGGCGACGCGCGTTCCGTGAATGTGCGGTTCGAGCGCTCGGCGCGGCGCTGCTTGGCGCGACGATGCTGACCGCATCGCTCGTTGGCGTGACCGCCGCAACCGCGCAGAGCTATCCCGCGAAGCCGGTGCGCGTGATCGTGCCGTTCACCGCTGGCAGTCCCGTCGAGATTCCGGCGCGTCCGGTGCTCGGCAAGCTCGCGGAGTGGACCGGGCAGCGCTTCCTCGTCGATAACCGCCCCGGCGCGAGCGGCACCATCGGCACCGAGCTCGTCGCGCGGGCACCCGCGGACGGCTACACCATCCTCTACACCAACTGCTCGCACTCCTCGAACCCGTCCAATTACAAGAAGCTGCCGTACGATTCACTCGCGGACTTCACGCCCATCACGCAAACCAACCGCACCTACGGCAACCTGCTCGTGGTGCATCCCGTGGTGCCGGCGCGCTCGGTGAAGGAGTTCATCGCACTCGCGAAGAAACATCCCAACAAGCTGCACTACGCATCCGCCGGTGTCGGCAGTCCGCCGCACATCACCGCGGCACTCTTCAATTCGATGGCCGGCATCGAGCTGAGACACGTGCCCTACAAGGGGACTTCGGTCGCTTTCACCGACGTGCTGGGCGGATATGTGGAAGTAATGTTCTCGAGCCCGCCGTTCACGTATCCCTACATCCAGGCGGGGAAGGTGCGCGCGCTCGGTATCGGCGGGCCGCGGCGCATCCCGATGCTGCCCGATCTGCCGACTTTCCACGAAGCGGGGCTCACCGGCTACGAGATGACGTGCTATCACGGCATGTGGTTTCCGAAAGGCACGCCGCAGGAGATCGTGCGGCGCGTGCAGACGGACGTGGCGAAGGCGCTGGCTACACCGGACGTGCGTCAGCACTTCGAAACGAATGCGCTCATTCCGGTCGGGAATACGTCGGAGGAGTTCGCCGAATTTCTGCGGAAGGACATCGCGCGGCAGGCAGAGATCGCGAAGAAGATAGGGCTCGTGCCGCAGTAGGAGCGCCGCCTCCCCCCGGGGCTCCGGCGAGCCTGGATTCCGGCTTTCGCCGGAATGACGTTGGGTTCCGGCGTACGCCAACGTCGTCATCCCGGCGTACGCCAACGTCGTCATCCCGGCGTACGCCAACGTCGTCATCCCGGCGTACGCCGGGATCCAGAAAACCTCCTGGATTCCGGCTTTCGCCGGAATGACGAGGGCGCCGGAATGACGAGGGCGCCGGAATGACGAGCGTGCCGGAATGACGAACACGCTTACTGGCGGAGAAGGGGGCGGAGGTCGCGCATGCTCGCGACGCTCTCCAGCTTCTGAATCGCGTCCATCAGCTCGCGCGCGCGCGCCTTGCCCAACACCGGTGACATCAGCTCGTCCGCTTTCGCCTCCACTTCGGCGGTCGTGAGAGGATTGTCGGCGCGCCCCCGCACCGTCACCGTGCGCCGCTCGAGCTTGCGGCCGTCGCGCGTCGTGATCTCCACGATCGACTGGTTCTCCGGATGCGCCTTGGTGAGCTCGGGATCGCCGATCAGCGTCACCCTCTTCCTCAGCGCGAGCACGGCGGGATCGTTCATGCGCTCGAACGAGTGCGCGGCCTCGAACGTCGCCGTGCCGTCGATCAGCGTCACCGCGAACATGTACTGCAGGTTCACGTCCGGCATGTCGCGATCGTTGACGGTGCGCGCGCCGCTCTCGGGGAGTCGCGCGGTGATCGCTTCGATGTCGGCGGGCTTGAGCTTGTGCTCGGCCATGAGCGCGGTGAGCCCCTCGAGCGCGGACTGGATCGGGAAGCCGACGCAGTACTTCTTGATATTGGTGAGCATCACTTCGAAGCGCGAGCCCAGTTCCGCGACGAGCTGCTCGGCCCTGGGCTTTTCGGCGTAGGCGATGAGGAAGTTGCCGGGGCCGTCGAAGACGTCGACGACACCGGTGTAGCCCGCCTGCACCATGGTCGCGGCGCTGATGCCGTTGCGCCCGGGCATGCCGCCGAAGATGAACGCCTTCTCGATGTGCTCGGTGTCGCGCGCGTAGGTCATGACGCCGGATGCCTGCTGCGCGCCGCACGAGAGGAGATGGCGGAACTGCTCTTCGTTCAGTTTCGCGATGCAGCCCGCCGCGGCGGTTGCGCCCATCGTGCCGCCGATGGAGAAGGGAAGATGATTGCGCGCGCGCATCTCGTTGCGCCCGAGCGCTTTCGTGGTGCGCGAGCCGATGTCATAGCCGAGGACGACTGCGCGCAGGAATGCCTCGCCGCCCGCGTTCTCGCGTTCCGCCATCGCCAGCGCGGCCGGAATCACCGCGCAGCCAGGATGAATGCCCGCCGAGCCGTTCGAGTCGTCGGTCTCGTCGGAGTGCGCGAGCATGCCGTTCGCCCACGCGGCGTTGATGGCGCTCGTCATGTGGCCGCTCACCAGTACTTGCGCTTCGGGCCTGCCGCCGAGCTGCTCGATGTACTTCAGCGCGAATTCGCCGGGCTTGATCGTCGCGCCGGACACCATCGCGGCGATCGTGTCGAGGATGTGGTGCTTCGCTTTTGCGGCGACGTTGGGCGGCACGGGCGTGGTCGCGGCGTTCGCCATGTAGCGGATGAGTTGCGGCGTGACGGTCATCGGGTTCTCCTGCGGGTTTCCTGTTGGGCGAGCTGCATTCTAGCCGCTCTGCCTTGGCGCGGCGCCCCCTCCCCAACCTCTTCGACCCCGCTCGGACAGGCCTCCACACCGCGCTTTCGCGCATGGCAGGGAGGTTATTGTTCGTCGCCGCGTTCGTCATCGGCTGTGGAACCATCGTCATCCGGCGCCCGCGCATCCACCGTCATCCCGGCGTACGCGTCCACCGTCATCCCGGCGCGCGCGTCCACCGTCATCCCGGCGCGCGCGTCCACCGTCATCCCGGCGTATGCCGGGATCCAGAAACCTCTTGGATTCCGGCTTTCGCCGGAATGACGAAACAGTGGGCTTTCGCCGGAATGACGAAACAGTGGGCTTTCGCCGGAATGACGAACGGGCGGTTTTCCCGGGAGGGGGATAGAATAACCAAGGAGGGTATGCCAATGGCAAAAGCTCTTGCGCGACTCATCAGGACGAAGCGCGACTATCACGCGGCGATTGCGGCGGTGATGCGGCTGCGCGACGAGAGTGCGCGTGAAAGCGTTCAGGAGCAGCGGCTGCAGGCGCTGTTGAAGGAGATCGAGAAGTTCGATACCAGCGGCATGGCGGACGCCGCCGCCGATGTGAATCACGCTGCCGGTGCAGTTCCCCGCCGGCGCTGGTCCGACGAAGACTGAACCTTTCGAAGGTCATCCCGGCGTACGCTACCCTCGTCTTCCCGGCGTACGCTACCCTCGTCTTCCCGGCGTACGCTACTCTCGTCTTCCCGGCGTACGCTACTCTCGTCTTCCCGGCGTACGCTACTCTCGTCTTCCCGGCGTACGCTACTCTCGTCTTCCCGGCGTACGCTACTCTCGTCTTCCCGGCGTACGCCGGGATCCAGAAGACGCTGGATTCCGGCTTTCGCCGGAATGACGAAGACATCGGAATGACGAAGACATCGGAATGACGATGTGCGCGAAAGTGCGGGGGAGAGTCGGGGAGGGGGTCAGCGAAACATCGCGTTCGCCGCTTTGAGAAACAGCGTCCGGTTGACGCCGTCCGAATGCAGGAACGCCGCCGCATCGCGCACCAGCTTCTCCACGCCGAATTCCTTCATGTAACCGTGTCCGCCGTGGATCTCCATCGTCCACTGCGCGATCTGCCACGCCGCCTGCGCCGCCATCGCTTTCGGCAGCGAGCCGAGCGTCGCGTCCCACCCCGACTGCGGATGGTCGGCAAGCCACGCGGCGCGGTGAATGTAGGCGCGCGAGGCATCGATCAGCATGCGCATCTCCGCCAACTGCGCGCGGATGCCGTCGTGCTCGATGAGCGGCTTCCCGCCTTGCACGCGCACCTTCGCCCAGTCGATGGCCTTGCGCTGTAACGTCACCGCGACGCCGAGTACGGTTGCGCCGGCGTAAGCGTTCGACTGCGGCGAGAATTTCGCGAAGACTTCGGAGCCGCGGTTCACGTCGCCGACGACGTTCGCATCGGGTATTAAACAGTCCTGGAACACGAGCTCGGCATTGTTCGCGAGCCGCTCGCCCATCTTGTCGTGGACGCGTCCGATGGTGAAGCCGGGATGCCCGCGCTCGAGGAGAAAGCAGGTCGAGCCGTTCGCCATCGTCTTCGCGCGGTCGGTCTGCACCATCACGAGATAGTGACTCGCGCGGTTGCCGTTGGAGATGAAGTGCTTGAGGCCGTTCACGATCCAGCCGCCGCTCGTGCGTGTGGCGTAGGTCGCAAACGGCACCGGCTGGTTGGTGTGCTTGTCGGAACCATTGCCCGGCTCCGACATGCCGATCGCAAGCACGCTGCGCGGATTCGCCGCGATGGCGGGCAGGATGCGCGCGCGCTGCTCGTCGCTGAACGCCTTCTGCATGAGCTGCGCGATCTTGAAAGTCTGCGCCATGACGACCGCGAAGCCCATGTCGCCGGTCGCAAGTTCCTCGACGACCATGGAGGTTGTAAGCGAGTCGAGCCCGAGGCCGCCCCACTGCTCGTCGAGTGTCATGGTGCGGATGCCGAGCGCGTGCGCCTGCTCGACGAGCTCCCACGAGAAACAGTCTTCGGGATTCTGTTGCGCGTCGAGAGCAGCGGCGCGCAGGCGCACTTCCTCGTCCACGAAACGGCGCACGGTGGCGAGGATCGCGCGCTGGTCTTCGTTCAATGCCGTCATGCGAGGATTGTAACGCGCCCCATGTCTCGTCAAAGCCTCGTCCCGGCGTAGGCCGGGACCCGAAAAAGCGCCTTCCGACGGCCGCCGGAATGACGAGCCAATTGCGCGAAACGCGCGGGGGAGGCCTGTCCTGAGCGAAGTCGAAGGGGTTGGGGAGGGGGTGCTATCGTCGCTGTGACAGCCGGCTCGCGCGGTCGTATGCAGCGGCCAGACGTGCGTCGAGCGTGACGAGCGGCAGCCTGCGCTTGAGCGCGAGCTGCAGGTAGGCCGCATCGTACGCCGTAAGATCCCACTGTCGCGCCAGCACCGGCAGATCGGCCCAATCCGGCTCTGCGATCTCGAGGCTCAGCGAAGCTTCTCGGCGACCTTTTCCGGGACGTTCTTGATGGTCAGCGTGACAGCCATGCATCCATTATGCATCCATTCTGGATGTCTCGGCAAGGCTGTGCCGTGACGCCGTGCGTCGTCTTCCCGGCGCAGGCCGGGACCCGAAAAAGCGCCTGGATTCCGGCGGCCGCCGGAATGACGAGCCAATTGCGCGAAACGCGCGGGGGAGGCCTGTCCTGAGCGAAGTCGAAGGGGTTGGGGAGGGGCATGGGGTAGACTTGGCGCCCCAGCGTTCGAACAGGGAGACCGGCATGAGCGAAAAGACATTGAAAGGGAGCTGCCTCTGCGGCGAGGCGCGCTTCGAAGTGACGGCGCCGTTTTCGGCGTTCCGTTACTGTTACTGCGGTCGTTGCCGCAAGGCGAGCGGCGCCGCGCACGCGGCGAACATCGTCGTGCCGCAAAGCCAGCTCAAGTGGACGGCGGGAGAATCGTTGACGCGCCGCTTCGATCTGCCGGGGGCGAAGCGGTTTGCGGTGGTGTTCTGCACGAAGTGCGGCACGCGCATGCCGCACAAGATTCCGACGACTGAAAACTATCTCGTGCCGGCGGGTGTGCTGGATACGAGCCCGGACGCGCGGCCTGAGCACAGCATCTTCTGGACCTCACGCGCGGAGTGGTACGTCGAGCCGTCGGTGCATCCGCGGTTCGACGAATACGCGCAGTAAGAAGGGGACAGACCTTTCGGTCTGTCCCTCGAAGTCATACCGGCGTACGCCGGAACCCAAGACTGGATTCCGGCTTTCGCCGGAATGACGATGGGGCGCCGGAATGACGATGGGGCGCCGGAATGACGATGGGGCGCGGGGATGACGGGCGAACCGGAATGACGATGCAGTCATCGGCCGTCATCCCGGAGTACGCCGGGATCCAGTACTACTTTGTGGCGGCGGAGCCGGCGCCAGAGCCGCTGCCCGACGCACTGCCCGCAGTGCTGCCGCTGCCGGTCGCACTGCCGCTACCGCTCATGCCGCCATTCGTGCCCGAGCGCGTGCCGGTGCTGGAGCCATCACCAGTGCTGCTCGACGAGCTGCCCGCGGAGGGCGATCCATATTGATCACGCTTCCCGTGCGCCGGCGGCTCACCCGTGCGCGAGGCCGCGTCTTCGCTCTTGCCCGGCGTACGTCCGCCTTCACGCGATGCCGCTTCGCCGCTGCGTCCCAGTGAACGCGATTGCTGCTTCATGCACTTGTCGAGCGCGGATCCCGTCAGACCTTCGCACAGCGTCGAGCTGGCTGATCCGGCCGTGCTGCCGCTTCCGGTCGCTCCGCTGCGCGTTCCGGTGCTGCTGCCGTCTCCCGACATCGTGCCCGAGGCGGTGCCACTGCCCGACGCGCTTCCCGCAGCGCTTCCGCTGCCGGTCGCGCTGCCGCTGGTCGAGCCGCTCGGCGAAGTGGCCGTGCTGCCGCTTCCGGTCGCTCCGCTGCGCGTTCCGGTGCTGCTGCCGTCTCCCGACATCGTGCCCGAGGCGGTGCCACTGCCCGACGCGCTTCCCGACGCACTCCCGCTGCCGGTCGCGCTGCCGCTGGTCGAGCCGCTCGGCGAGGTGGCGGTGCTGCCGCTCGTGGACGGCGATTTCGTGGAACTGTCTGCTGCCAGCGACGCCGCCGAGAAGGCGAGCGACACGGCTGCTGCGATCGCAAGCATTTGATGTTTCATGACCATAAATACTCCTTTTCGAAAAGTTGCGCGCCGAAGGCAGCGCGCACCCCGAGGAGTAAAGCAAGCCGCATGCCGTGGTGCGCTGGTCTGTGTCGCCGGATGGCATCACCGTGAGGCCGACGAGGTGGCGCAACAAAGCGACACCTTGCGCGATGAGTTATGCTTTGCAGCATCCGTGAACCATGGCAGGCGATGAGGAGATCACACGATGCGAATCTCGATGTATCAGGCGAGCGCGCCGCGTTTCGTGCACATGCTGAACAATCTGTCCGCGATGCTCGACAAGGCCAAGGCACACGCGGAGGCGAGAAAGATCGATCCGGCCGCGCTCACGACGTTCCGGCTCTTTCCCGACATGTTCCCGTTCACGCGCCAGATCCAGGTCGCGTGCGACGTCGCGAAGGGTGTGGTCGCGCGGCTCGCGGGCGTGGAAGTGCCGAAGCACGAGGATGTCGAGCAGACCTTCGACGAGCTGAAGGCGCGGATTGCGAAGACGATCGCGTTCATCGAGTCGATCCGCCCGGAGCAGATCGACGGCAGCGAAGAGAAGGACATCACGGTGAAGCTCGGCAAGCAGGAGTACCGGTTCAAGGGAATGCAGTATTTGCTCAACTGGGCGCTGCCGAATTTCTATTTTCACGCGACGACCGCGTACAACATCCTGCGGCACAACGGCGTCGAGATCGGGAAGAAAGACTTCGTCGGCGAGTTGTAGCACCACCCCGCCACGCACCGCGAGGCACCTCCTCCTCCGATGAGTATCTCACTTGCTGTTTCCCCTCCTCCGATGAGGAGGGGTGGCACGAAGCGCCGGGGTGGTGTGGAAAATACGGCGCAGCATGCGCACCGAAGCAGGGGGCAATGCCCCTCGCCGGGCGCACACGCGCTGTCAAACCCGACCTCGGACGGGCGTCGGCCAAGACTGTAAATGTAACGGCCGGTGAAAAATCTACAGCCCCGGGCCTTCACGACGGGGCGATAACGGTGTTGTAAGCTTCGTGTAAGCGAGCATTGCTACACACGAAGGCCGTCAATTCTTCAATCCGCAGTCATCGAGGAGGAAAACCGCTGTGATCCGTTTTTACCGCCCCGCTCAGATGCTGGCCATGTTGTGTCTCGCCGCGTTCTCCGCGCTGGCGATCGCGGCGGAAGAGGCGCCGAAGCCGTTCGTGCCGGTCGAAGGCCAGGCGGGCAAGGATGTCGTGTGGGTGCCGACACCGCACGTGCTCGTCGAGAAGATGCTCGATCTCGCGAAGGTGACCGAGAAGGACTTCGTGATGGATCTCGGCTCGGGCGACGGCCGCAACATCATCGCGGCGGCGAAGCGCGGCGCGCGCGGCATCGGCGTCGAATGGAACCAGGACATGGTGGAGTATTCGCGGCGCATGGCAGAGAAGGAAGGCGTCGCGGACAAGGCGCAGTTCGTGCAGGGCGACATGTATGAGGCGGACATATCGAAAGCGACCGTCCTCGCGTTGTTCCTGCTGCCGGAGAATCTCGAGAGGCTCAAGCCGAAGTTTCTTGCGCTCAAGCCCGGCTCGCGGATCGTGATGAACGCTTTCGACATTCCGGAATGGAAGCCGGACGTCACCGAGCGCGCGGAAGGCGATTGCGGCGCGTGGTGCACGGCGCACCTCTACATCGTGCCGGCGAAGGTCGAAGGCAAGTGGAAGCTGACCGGGGGCGAGCTCACGCTGCAGCAGAAGTATCAGACGCTGACGGGCACGCTCGCGCTCAACGGCAAGCGCGCGCAGTTGAAGGACGCGAAGCTCGAAGGCGACCGCATCAAGTTCACGGCGGGCGGCGTCACCTACGTCGGGCGCGTGAACGGCAACGCGATGAGCGGCAAGACGAAGGGCAGCTCTGGCGGCGCGTGGAGCGCCTCCCGCGCGCTCTAGCGCACCGACCGCCGTTCGTCATCCCGGTGCCCTCGTCATCCCGGCAGCCCTCGTCATCCCGGCCCGCCCTCGTCATCCCGGCCCACCCTCGTCATCCCGGCAGCCCTCGTCATCCCGGCAGCCCTCGTCATCCCGGCAGCCCTCGTCATCCCGGCGAAAGCCGGGATCCAGAGCGACATGGGCACTGGGTTCCGTTTTTCAACGGAATGACGATACTATCGGTCTCCATTTCTCTATTCTGTAACGCAAACGATGAGTCACTGGTTCGAATATTTCCCCGGCAATCACATGTGGTCCCAGGGCATGATGTTCGGGATCGAGATGCAAACGTGGGGCGCGGCCGCGCTCGGCGAAATCGACCAGATCGGGCAGAAGCTCAAGGCGCACGTCGGCGACAACGAGAAGTGGTGGTCAGAGTGGACCGCGATGGCGAAGCGCATCGAGGGCTTCGGTGAAGCGGCCGAGCGCGATGGATGCGCGCTGACCGCGGGAAGTTACTACCTGCGCGCGGCGATCTATTACTTCTGTGGTGAGCGCTTCATTCCGCCTTCGGAGCGCAAGTGGGAGACGTATCGCGCGTGCCTGCGCTGCTTCCGCAAGGGGATCGCGCGACGCTATCCGAACATCGAGCGCGTCGAAGTGCCGTACGAAGGCACGACGCTCCCGGCCTGGTTCTTCCGTTCACACGCGACGGGGCGCGCGCCGGCGGTGGTGATGTTCGACGGTCTCGACAACGCGAAGGAGATGAGCGTCCTCTTCGGCGGCGTCGAGATCGCGCGGCGCGGGATCCACGTGCTCGCGATCGACGGGCCGGGGCAGGGCGAGGCGCTGCGCCTGCAGGGCATTCCCAGCCGCTACGACTACGAAGTGCCGGCGCGTGCGGCGCTCGAGTACACGACGAGCCGCGCGGATGTCGATCCGCAGCGCGTCGCGGTGATGGGCTTCAGCATGGGCGGCTACTATGCACCGCGCGCTGCGGCGATGGAGCCGCGGTTTGCGGCGTGTGTTGCGTGGGGCGGGCACTTCGATTATCACGAAGCGTGGGTGCGGCGGCGAAAGATCATGGAGTCGGGGGGCACGAAGATTTCGGCGCCGCCGTTCCAGCTTCCCTGGGTGCTCGGCATGCCGGACATGGAGTCCTGTATGAAGAAGCTCGAGAACTACCGGCTCGCGGGCGTGGCGGAGAAGATCAAGTGCCCGTTCTATTGCATACACGGCGAGAACGACAACATCGTGCCGCTCGAATTCGCGCAGCGGCTGTACGATGCGGTGGGATCGAAGGACAAGACGCTGAAGGTGCTGACAGCCTACGACGGCGGCAGCGATCACTGCCAGGAAGACAATCGGCAGGTCGGCGCGAATCTCGTCGCGGATTGGCTTGCCCACCGCCTCGGCGGCGCTCTCGCCTGACGCCGTTCCGGTCGTGCCCCGGCGAAAACGCGCACGTCATCCCAGCCTACGTGGCTCATCCTGGCGAAAGCCGAGTGGTTCGTCATCCCGGAGAAAGCCGAGTGGTTCGTCATCCCGGCGAAAGCCGAGTGGTTCGTCATCCCGGCGAAAGCCGAGTGGTTCGTCATCCCGGCGAAAGCCGGGATCCAGCCGCCCTTTCCTGGATTCCGATTTTCATCGGAATGACGATGCTGCGGTGCTCGTCATCCCGGCACCAACACCGTCATCCCGGCACCATCACCGTCATCCCGGCACCAACACCGTCATCCCGGCACCAACACCGTCATCCCGGCACCAACACCGTCATCCCGGCACCAACACCGTCATCCCGGCGAAAGCCGGGATCCAGAACATCAGACGATCTCCGGATACAAATCGCGCCAGTCCGGATTTTCACGCTCGATCAGTTCAATTTTCCAGCGGCGTTTCCATTCCTTGATCGCTTTTTCCCTCGCGATAGCGCTTTCCATTACGTCGTGCCGCTCAAACCACACCAATGCATGGACGGCATAGCGACTGGTGAAGCCGCGCACCAGATCATTCTTATGCTCCCAAACGCGCTTCACGAGATCCGATGTGACGCCGATGTAAAGGGTTCCGTTCCGGCCGCTCGCCAGAATGTAAACGCAGGGTTGTTTCATCGTCGACCCCCGAAATATAAGGGTTCAACGATTCGCAAACTTGTACGGTGTACAGCTTGTTCTATTCTGGATTCCGGCTTTCGCCGGAATGACGAGCACCTGAGCTTTCGCCGGAATGACGAGCACCTGAGCTTTCGCCGGGATGACGAGCACCGCGCGTGCGGAGGGGAGGGGTGAGATGGGGCGCGAGGAGCTGCACCATCTGCGCGAAGATCTTCGGATTGCCGGCGAGGATGTTACCGCTCTCGAGAAAGCCGGTATTGCCTTCGAGATCGCCGACGAGCCCGCCGGCTTCGGTGATGAGGAGCGACCCGGCGGCCATGTCCCACGCGCTCAGGCCGATCTCCCAGAACGCATCGAGCCGTCCGGCGGCCACGTACGCGAGATCGAGCGACGCCGCGCCCGCGCGCCGCACGCCCGCGCTGTTGTGCATCACCTCGCGCAGCATCGCAAGATACGCATCGACGTGCTCGAGCTGGCGGAACGGAAAGCCGGTGCCGATCAAGCTCGGCCTCATCTGTGTACGCTTGCTCACACGGATTCGCATTTCGTTCAAATACGCCCCGCGCCCGCGTGTCGCCGTGAAGAGATCGTTGCGGCCCGGATCGTAGATGACCGCCTGCGTGACGATGCCCTTGTGCCTGAGCGCGATCGAAACGGCGTATTGCGGAAACCCGTGCAGGAAATTGGTCGTGCCGTCGAGCGGATCGACGATCCACTGGTACTCCGACTTCCCGGAAGCGCCGCTCTCCTCTGCTAGAATCGAATGATCCGGATACGCCTCGCGCAGAGTGCGAATGATCGCTTCCTCCGCTTCGTGATCGACCTCCGAGACGTAATCGTTCGCAACCTTCTCGCGCACCGACACGACGTCGAGATTGCGCGTGGCGCGATTGATGATGTTGCCCGCGCGGCGCGCCGCTTTCACGGCGATGTTGAGCATGGGATGCATATCAGGCCGGCATTGTAAGTGAATAACGAAGAGGTGCTCAAAAATATCCGCATCGTGCTCGTCGGCACGACGCACCCCGGCAACATCGGGGCGAGCGCGCGCGCGCTGAAGACGATGGGGCTCGCGCGCCTCTATCTGGTTTCTCCGCAGCGCTATCCCGATCCGGAAGCGGAGTGGCGCGCCTCGCGCGCGACCGACGTGCTTGCGAAGGCAGTAGTGTGCGCGACGCTCGACGAGGCGCTCGCGGGGGTGGCCTTCGCGGTGGCATGTTCCGCGCGAAGCCGCGAGATCGCCGTGCCGGAGACGACTGCGCGCGAGGCGGCAAGAGAACTCGTCGAGGTCGCGCGCGCGCAGGAAGCGGCGCTCGTCTTCGGCAACGAGACTTTCGGCCTCACGACCGAAGAAGTGAACAAGTGCCGGCTGCTCGCGACGATTCCCGCCGCGCCGGATTATTCATCGCTCAATCTCTCCGCCGCGGTGCAGGTCTTCGCCTATGAGGTGCGCATGGCGGTGCTGGGCGACAGCGCGCATCTGACCGCAGAGAAAGCGCGCGAGCTTGCGACGCACGAGGAGGTCGAAGGCTTCTACGAGCATCTCGAGCGCGCCATGGTGGAGATCGGCTTTCTCGATCCCGGGCATCCGAAGAAGTTGATGCCGCGCATACGCCGGCTATTCGCGCGCGCGCAGCTCGAGAAGGAGGAAGTCAACATCCTGCGCGGCATCCTGAAATCATTCCGCCGCAAGCTTCCACCTTGAAAGGCTTGTCGCGAAAAATTTCCGCCATTGCGTCATCCCGGCGTCGAGAGCCTGCCCCGGAAGGGTTTAATCCGGGGCCGGGATCCAGGAACTGCCAAAAGCACTGGATTCCGGTTTTCACCGGAATGACGAAGAGGTCTTTGGCCGGAATGACGAAGAGGTCTTTGGCCGGAATGACGAAGAGGTCTTTTCACCGGAATGACGAAGAGGTCTTTTCACCGGAATGACGAAGAGGTCTTTGGCCGGAATGACGAAGAGGTCTTTCGCAGGAATGACGAAGAGGTCTTTTCACCGGAATGACGAAGAGGTCTTTCGCAGGAATGACGAAGAGGTCTTTTCACCGGAATGACGAAGAGGTCTTTCGCAGGAATGACGAAGAGGTCTTTCGCAGGAATGACGAAGAGGTCTTTCGCAGGAATGACGAAGAGGTCTTTTCACCGGAATGACGAACCGGCACCGAAAAAGCCGTTGCGGCTTTATTGCTCCGCCGCAATTACCTGACTAAAATACTTGGACTTAACCACTATTCTTTGGTCATTTTTGCCGTCTTCCCGGCGCCCGCCGGGATCCAGGAACGACTGGATTCCAGCCTTCGCCGGAGTGACGATTCCTGCGCGACTCACAACAAATAATGCTTTCCCGCCTCAGAGAGGATATCGCGATCGTCTTCGAGCGCGACCCGGCCGCACGCAACACGTGGGAGGTCATTACCTGCTATCCCGGCCTGCATGCGACGCTGATCCACCGCCTCGCGCACTGGTTCTGGGAAGCGGAGCTGAAGTGGTTCGGCCGCTTCATCTCCCACCTCGGACGCTGGCTCACCGGCATCGAAATTCATCCCGGCGCGAAGATCGGCCGCCGTTTCTTCATCGATCATGGCATGGGTGTGGTGATCGGCGAGACGGCGGAGATCGGCGATGACTGCACGCTCTACCACGGCGTCACCCTGGGCGGTACTACCTGGAACAAGGGCAAGCGCCATCCCACGCTCGGGAACGGCGTCGTCGTCGGCGCGGGCGCGAAGATCCTGGGCCCGATCACCGTTGGGGACGGCGCCCGCGTGGGCTCGAATGCGGTCGTGGTGAAGGAAGTGCCGCCCGGCGCGACCGTGATCGGCATTCCGGCGCGCGTGGTCGAAGGCCGTGACACGACGGCAGGGCGCTTCGCCGCTTATGCGGTCGCGAACGGCATGAACGACCCGGTCGTCAAAGCGATCCACGAGTTGATCGATCACAGCGTGGAGACCGACAAGCGCCTCGAGCATATCTGCGAGGAGCTGAAGCGCCTGGGCGGCAAGATCGAGGACCGCCAGGGCGACAAGCTCGACGCGAACTATCTCAACAGGATAGTTGACTAATTTAGTCGGGAAAGCGTATCATGGCAATGCGTTCTGGTGCGGCACAGCAGCATCAGGCGATTGTTTTATAACGGTTTTGTGAAGGCGCCCCATGAGACTGACGACCAAAGGACGTTTCGCCGTCACCGCGATGGTCGATCTCGCGATGCATCACGGCCACGGCCCGGTGACCCTCGCCGAGATCAGTGCGCGGCAGAGGATATCGCTGTCGTACCTGGAGCAGCTCTTCGGCAAGCTGCGCCGGCATGAGCTCGTGGAGAGCGTGCGCGGGCCCGGCGGCGGCTACAACCTCGCGCGCGAGATGGGGAAAGTGACGGTCGCAGACATCATCCTCGCCGTGGACGAGCCGATCGACGCGACGCAGTGCGGCGGCAAGGAAAACTGCCACGACGAAGGAAAATGCATCACGCACGACCTGTGGGCGGCACTGAACGATCGCATCTTCGACTATCTCGAGTCAGTGACGCTGCGCCACCTGGTCGACAACCAGAAGGCGAAGGAATCCGGCGTCGCGCAGGTCCACGACATGCGCCAGGGCGGCAAGCGCGTCCACATGACGATGTAGCGCCGGCGCACCGAAGAGCACGATGACCCACGTTTATTTCGATCACAATGCCACCACACCCATCGACGAGCGGGTGCTGGAAGCGATGCAGCCGTATCTGCGGGGCGAGTTCGGCAACGCGTCGAGTCGCCACGAGTACGGCACCGTCGCGCGCAAGGCGGTGAACGACGCACGCGAGAAAGTCGCGGCGCTCGTGAACGTGCAGCCGTCGCAGGTGGTGTTCACCTCCGGCGGCACCGAAGCGAACAACTTCTTCATCAAGGGCGCCGCGGGCTATCTCAGGCCGACGCAGATCGCCGTCAGCGCGATCGAACATCCGTGCGTCGCGAAGCCGGCGCAGGATCTCGCGCGCCAGGGGTGGAAAGTGCGCAAGCTTGCGGTGACGCGCGACGGCGAGATCGATCTCGACGACGTCGATGCGGCGCTCGCGCAGCCGACCGGCCTCGTTTCCGTCATGCTCGCGAACAACGAGACCGGCGTGATCCAGAACGTGGGCGAAGTGGGGGGCAAGGCGCGGCACGTCGGCGCGTGGATGCACACCGACGCGGTGCAGGCACTCGGCAAGATCTCGGTCGATTTCCCGGCACTCGGCGTGCATGCGATGACGATCTCCGCGCACAAGATTTACGGCCCGAAGGGCGCCGGCGCGCTCATCGTGGACAAGCGGCTCGAGTTGCGGCCGCTGCTCGCGGGTGGCGGGCACGAGTCCGGACTGCGCTCCGGCACCGAAAACGTCCCGGCGATCGTCGGGTTCGGTGCGGCGTGCGAGCTTGCCGCTCGGCGCATGGGCGAATACACGACGCGCATGAACGCCTTGCGCGTGCGGCTCGAGGAAGGCTTGCACGAGCAGGGCGCGACCATTTTTGGCGAGCATGCGCCACGGATTCCGAACACCACGTATTTCGCGTTCAAGGGCATCGATGGCGAGGCACTGGTGATCGAGCTGGACAAGCAGGGCTACGCGGTCGCGGCGGGCGCGGCGTGCTCGAGCACGAGCACCGAGCCGAGCGCGACGCTGCTCGCGATGGGCATTGCGCCCGAGTTCGCGCGCGGGGCGGTGCGATTGAGCTTGGGCATGGGCAACACGATGGGCGAGGTGGAAGGTTTTTTGACGACGCTCGCGGCGACGGTGGCGCGCTTGAAGCGCCTCACCGCGATCGCAGTGTGAGGTCTGGATTCCGGATCATTGTCCGGAATGACGAACAGCCGTCATCCCGGTGAAAAACCAGAGGCGTCATCCCGGTGAAAACCAGAGGCGTCATCCCGGTGAAAACCAGAGGCGTCATCCCGGTGAAAACCAGAGGCGTCATCCCGGTGAAAACCAGAGGCGTCATCCCGGTGAAAACCGGGATCCAGTAATGAAGACAGGTGGATGAAATGGCGATACAGGTGACGGAAAACGCGGCAAAGCAGATCAAGGCGCAGCTCGCGAAGCGCGGCGCCGGCGTGGGGCTGCGCCTCGGCGTGAAGAAAGTGGGCTGCTCGGGCTTCGCCTACACCTTCGACTACGCCGACGAAGTTCGCGCCGACGACCGTCCGTTCGAAGGCCACGGCGCGAAGGTCGTCGTGGACGAGGAGAGCCTCGCGTTTCTCGACGGCTCGACGCTCGACTTCGTGCGCGAGGGCTTCAAGCAGGTGTTCAAGGTCGATAACCCGAACGTCGATGCGACGTGCGGCTGCGGAGAGAGCTTCAGTGTCAAGGAAAAAGTCGAGTAAATCGTCATTCCGGTGAAAACCGGAATCCAGGCCGTTCCTGGAATCCCGGCCCCGGATTAAATCCTTCCGGGGCGGGCTTTCGACGCCGGTATGACGAGCGGAATTGGAGTCTCACACGAATTTGAGAGAGCGATGAGCACAGTACTGGACAAGCTGGTCAACCGGCCCTATCAGCACGGCTTCCGCACGGAAATCGAGGCGGAAACGGCGCCGAAGGGGCTCAACGAGGACATCATCCGGCTCATTTCGACGAAGAAGAGCGAGCCGGAGTGGCTGCTCGAGTTCCGGTTGAACGCGTATCGCCACTGGCTCACGATGCAGGAGCCGACGTGGCCCAACGTCAAGTACCCGAAGATCGACTTCCAGGACATCATCTACTACTCGGCGCCCAAGCCGAAGAAGCTCAAGAGCATGGACGAGGTCGATCCCGAGCTTCTGCGCACGTTCGAAAAGCTCGGCGTGCCGATGAACGAGCGCGCGGCGCTCGCGGGCGTGGCGGTGGACGTGATCTTCGACTCGGTGTCGGTCGCGACCACCTACAAGAAGAAGCTCGCCGATGTCGGCATCATCTTCTGCTCGATCTCGGAGGCGGTGCGCGATCATCCCGAGCTCGTGCGCAAGTACCTGGGCAGCGTCGTTCCGACCGGCGACAACTACTACGCCGCGCTCAATTCGGCGGTCTTCACCGACGGCTCGTTCTGCTACATCCCCAAGGGCGTGAAGTGCCCGATGGAGCTTTCGACCTACTTCCGCATCAACACCGAGTCGTCGGGACAGTTCGAGCGCACGCTCATCATCGCGGAAGAGGGCGCGTCGGTCTCGTACCTCGAGGGTTGCACCGCGCCCAAGTTCGATACCAACCAGCTCCACGCCGCGGTGGTGGAGCTCGTTGCGCTCGACAACGCGAAAATCAAGTATTCGACGGTGCAGAACTGGTACGCGGGAGACGAGAACGGGGTGGGCGGCATCTACAACTTCGTCACCAAGCGCGGCCTGTGCAAGGGCGTCAACTCGCACATCTCGTGGACGCAGGTCGAGACCGGTTCCGCGATCACGTGGAAGTATCCTTCGTGCGTGCTGCTCGGCGACAACTCGATGGGCGAGTTCTACTCCGTCGCGCTTACCAATCACCATCAGCAGGCGGACACCGGCACCAAGATGATCCACATCGGGCGCAACACGAAGAGCACCATCGTGAGCAAGGGCATCTCCGCCGGCTATTCGAACAACAGCTATCGCGGGCTCGTGAAAATCGGGCCCCGGGCGGACGGCGCGCGCAACTACTCGCAGTGCGACTCGATGCTGATCGGCTCGAAGTGCGGCGCGAACACCTTCCCCTACATCCAGGCGCAGAACGCGACCGCCAAGGTCGAGCACGAGGCGACGACGTCCAAGATCGGCGAGGACCAGCTCTTCTACTTCCAGAGCCGCGGCATCGGCACCGAGGAGGCGGTGTCGATGATCATCAACGGCTTCTGTAAGGACGTGTTCCAGCAATTGCCGATGGAGTTCGCGGTGGAAGCGACCAAGCTCCTCGGTCTCAAACTCGAAGGCAGCGTAGGCTGATGCTGAATCCCAACGGAAAAATCCTGCTCGAGGTGCGCGGGCTGACCGCCACCGTCGCCGGCTACGAGATCCTCAAGGGGATCGATCTCACGGTGCACGCGGGCGAAGTCCACGCCATCATGGGCCCCAACGGCTCGGGCAAGAGCACCTTTGCAAAAGTGCTCGCCGGCCACCCCGCCTACACGGTGGTGAGCGGCGAAGTTCGCTTCGAGGGCAAGAATCTTTTCGACATGTCGGCGGAAGAACGCGCGCGGGCCGGGCTCTTCCTCGGGTTCCAGTACCCGATCGAGATTCCAGGCGTGAGCAACCCCGGCTTCATGCGGCTCGCCTACAACACGGTGCAGGCCGCGCGCGGCGGCGAGGAATTGGACCCGCTCGAGTTCGACGAATTCGTGCGCGAGAAAATGAAGCTCCTCGAAATCGATCCGAGCTTCCTCGAGCGCAGCGTGAACGAGGGCTTTTCGGGCGGCGAGAAGAAGCGCAACGAGATCCTGCAGATGGCGATCCTTGAGCCGAAGCTCTCGATCCTCGACGAGACCGATTCGGGGCTCGACATCGACGCGCTCCGGGTCGTTGCCGCGGGTGTCAACCGCCTGCTCACGCCGGAGAACGCGTGCGTGCTCGTCACCCATTACCAGCGGCTTCTCAACTACATCGTGCCCGACTACGTGCACGTGATGGAGGGCGGGCGCATCATCAAGACTGGCGACAGGGCGCTCGCGCTCGAGCTGGAGAACCGCGGCTACGACTGGGTGGTGGACGAGTACCGGGCACGGAACAGGGTCGTGGCATGACGGTTTCGCAAGCGCCTCATCCCTCGGTGGCCGCGCTCCTTCAAGGGAGCGGCCGCGTCCCGCAGGCGCCGCACGCGTGGCTGAACGCGCGGCGCGGCGCGGCGCTCGAGCGCGCGAATGCGTTGAGCGTGCCGACGACGCGCGACGAGGAATGGCGCTTCACCGATGTGAGCCCGCTCACCCGGGTGGCGTTCCATACGGCGCAGGGGGCGACGCGGGTCGCGCCCGCAGATCTCGCTTCATTGCGAATACCGGAAGCGACGATCCATCTCACCTTCATCGACGGCGTTTTCGCGCGCGAGCTGTCTTCGGCCCACGGGCTGGCCGAAGGCGTGATCGTCACGGATCTTGCCTCCGCGCTCGACGCGCGTTCCGCGGAGCTCGAGCCGCATCTCGCGAAGCTCGCGCACTACGAGCGCGACGTGTTTGTCGCGCTCAATACGGCATGGCTGCACGACGGCGCCTACATCCGCGTGGCAGGTGATCGCGTGTGCGACGGACCCGTGCATCTTCTCTTCGTCTCCACGCAGAAGGAGACCGTCTCGCATCCGCGTACGCTGATCGTGCTCGAGCCGGGCGCGCAGGCGACGGTGGTGGAGGAGTACGTGGCGCTCGATGCCGCCGACACCTATTTCAGCAACGCGGTGACCGAAGTCGTGGTGCATGAGAACGCGTGCCTGAGGCATGCGAAGCTGCAGCGCGAAGCGCGCGGCGCCTTCCACATCGGGCAGTGTGCGGTCGCGCTCGCGAAGGATGCACGCTACGAGTCGGACACGGTGACGCTCGGCGCGCGCATCTCGCGCAACGACATCCGCGTCGTGCAGCAGGGGGAGGGCGCCGAGTGCCGCATCGACGGGCTTACGCTGATCGGCGGTCGCCAGCTTGCCGACACGCATACCGCGATCGAGCACGCGCAGCCCAACGGCCGCAGCCGCCAGTTGAACAAGTGCATCGTGGCGGACGCGGCGCACGCCGTCTTCAACGGCAAGATCCTCGTGCGGCCCGGCGCGCAGCTGACCGATTCCGCGCAGCAGAGCCGCAACCTCCTGCTGTCTGCGAAGGCGCACGTCGATACCAAGCCGCAGCTCGAGATTTTCGCCGACGATGTCAAGTGCGCGCACGGGGCGACGGTGGGGCAGCTCGATCCCGAGCAGCTGTTCTATCTGAGAAGCCGCGGCCTTGCGGAGGCGCGCGCCCGCAATCTCCTCACCTATGCCTTCGGCGCCGAAGTGATCGACCGGCTGCCGGTCGCATCGCTGGTCGAGCGGCTCGAGCGCGTGGTCCTCGAACAGACGCAGACGCCGGAATGAAGCGCGAACCCGTAGCAGTGAGTGCGTCGCGGAGCGACGCGGCCGCAGGGGCGGATTGGGCGCGCATACGCGAGGACTTTCCGATCCTGAGGCTCGAGGTGAACGGCAGGCCGCTCGTCTTTCTCGACAACGCGGCGTCGAGCCAGATGCCGCAGCCGGTGATCGACCGCTGGGTACGCTACCAGACGAGCGAGCACGCCAACATCCACCGCGCGGTGCACTACCTCTCGGAGCGCGCGACGGCCGAGTACGAGGGCGCGCGGCGCAAGGTGCAGGCGTTCCTCAATGCGAAGGAGGAGCGGGAGATCGTCTTCACGAGCGGCACGACGGATGCCATCAACCTCGTGATGCACGGCTACGGGCGCAAGTTCATCGGTGCCGCCGACGAGATCATCCTCACGACGCTCGAGCACCATTCCAACATCGTGCCGTGGCAGATGCTCGCGGAGGAGAAAGGCGCGAAGATCCGTGTGGTCCCGATCGACGATCGCGGCGAGCTCTTGCTGGACGAGTACCGCAAGCTTCTCAACCCGCGCACACGGTTTGTCGCCGTGACGCATGTCTCCAACGCGCTCGGCACGATCACGCCGGTGAAGGAGATGATCCGCATCGCTCACGAGCACGGGGTGCCGGTGCTGGTGGACGGGGCGCAGGCGGCGCCGCATCTCTCGGTGAACGTGCAGGATCTCGACTGCGACTTCTACGCCTTCTCCGGGCACAAGCTCTGCGGGCCGACCGGCATCGGCGTGCTGTACGGCAAGGCGGCGCTCCTCGAGAAGATGCAGCCGTACAAGGGCGGCGGCGACATGATCCTGTCCGTTACCTTCGAGAAGACGACCTACAACACGATCCCGCACAAGTTCGAGGCCGGGACACCGCCGATCGCGGCCGCGGTTACGCTCGGTGCGGCCATCGACTATTTGAGCGGGATCGGCATGGAACAGATCGCGGCGCACGAGAGCAGCCTGCTCGACTACGCGACGGATCTCGTGAACCGCATGCCGGGCGTGCGACTGATCGGCACGGCGGAGAAAAAGGCGGCGGTGCTCTCTTTCGTCGTGGACGGAGTGCATCCGCACGACGTCGGGACGCTGCTCAACGAGGAAGGGATCGCGATCCGTACCGGGCACCATTGCGCGCAGCCGGTGATGCAGCGTTTCCGGATCCCGGCGACCTCGCGCGCCTCATTCGCGTTCTACAACACGATGGAAGACGTCGATGCGCTCGTTGCCGGCATCCGTCGCGTGCAACAGGTGTTCGGATGACTGTGGCTTTGTTCGTCGACCGGACGATTGTCCCCGTCATCCCGCGTTTTTGCGTCATCCGAGGATTCCTCGTCACCCCGGGAATTCCTCGTCATCCCGAGAATTCCTCGTCACCCCGGGAATTCCTCGTCATCCCGAGGACTCCTCGTCATCCCGAGGACTCCTCGTCATCCCGAGGATTCCTCGTCATCCCGAGGATTCCTCGTCATCCCGGCGAAAGCCGGGATCCAGAAGAGCACCTGGATCCCGCATCACTGTCCGGAATGACGAACGAGACGACGTATTCGAGCAGGCAACATGGCTGACAGCAAACAGCTCTACCAGGAAGTGATCCTCGATCACAACCGCAAGCCCCGCAACTGGGGCACGCTCGTCGACGCGACGCACAAGGCGGAAGGCTTGAATCCCCTGTGCGGCGACCACATCCATCTCAGCATGCGAGTGGAAAACGACACCGTGGGCGCGATCCATTTCGAAGGCGAATCGTGCGCCATCTGCAAGGCGTCCGCCTCGATGATGACGACGGTGGTGAAAGGCAAGACGCGCGCCGAGGCGGAGCAGCTCGTGCAGGAGTTCCGCGACATGGCGACCGGCAAGCTCGATCCGGCGGGGCCGCATCACCTCGGCCGGCTCACCGTTTTCGCGGGCGTGCGCGATCTTCCGACGCGCGTCAAATGCGCGATCCTGCCGTGGCACACCCTGCATGCGGCGTTCCACGCGATCGAGTCGACGACCACCGAGGCCGACGCGGATCCGATGCACGCGCCGGTGATCGGAAGCGGTGCCTAGCGATGAAGATCGGTGCACTCCGCCAATATGAACGTCATGCCGGCGAAAGCCGGTATCCAGAAACAGCCGCTGGATACCGGATCATTGTCCGGTATGACGAGAACTGGCGTGATCTCGATGCCTTGATGGTAGTTTGAGATTTATGCCGAAGATCGCTGAAATCGAGCCGACGCCCAATCCCAACGCGATGAAGTTCATCCTGCGTGAGCCGCTCACGTGGGGCGTGACCCGCTCGTACGACAACCGGGACGAGGCGAAGGACGACCCGCTCGCAGCGAAGCTCTTCGACATCGAGCACGTGACCAACGTCTTCTACGTCGATCACTGGATCACGGTGACGCAGGACGGGGAAGCCGACTGGTCGGAGCTTTTGCGCAAGCTCGCGGTGCCGATCCGGGATGCACCGGCGGCGGACGAAGGCTCGGCGCGGATCGCCGAGCAGGTCGCGAGCGGCGCGACGCTGGAGCATCTCAGCGCAGCCGACCGCGAGCGGCTCGACCGCATCAACGAAATCCTCGACGACCAGGTGCGGCCCTACCTGCAGGGCGACGGCGGCGATCTCTACGTCGTCGGGCTCGACGGCAATCGGCTGACGGTGCACTACCAGGGCGCGTGCGGCAGTTGCCCGAGCTCGATTTCAGGAACGCTCGCCGGCATCGAAAGCCTGCTGCGCCAGATCGAGCCGGACATCGAAGTCGTCGCCGCCTGATGCGCCATGGATTCCGGCTTTCGCCGGAATGACGAGCGGATTCATTTTCGCGGCAGAAGCGGGGAATGACGAGCAGTCGCGTCTTCCCGCAGGGTGACGGATGGTCGTCTCGGCGGCAGGAATGACGATGGCCGTCTCGGCGGCAGGAATGACGATGGTCGTCTTCCCGGCGGAAGCCGGGATCCAGAGAAGCAAAACGCAGCACTATCCATGTCCGACTGGGTGACGGTGGCAAAGACCGGCGAGCTCGCGCCCGGCGACTGGCGCGTGGTGAACGTCGATGACGCGCCGGTCGTGGTGTTCAATCTCGGCGGGGAATACTACGCGATCGAGGACGTCTGCACTCACGACGGCGGGCAGTTGACCGGCGGGAAGATCGAAGGCGACGAGATCGTCTGCCCGCGCCACGGCGCGCGCTTCTGTATCCGCACGGGCGAGGCGCTGTCGGCCCCGGCGTACGAGCCGACCGCCACATTCCCGGTGCGGGTGGAGAACGGCGAAGTTCAGGTGCGGGACGACCGCTGGGATTAGAATCCGGGCGATGCCGTGGCGGCGTCATCCCGGCTCGAGCCGGGTTCCAGGAAGACGGACTGCATGACTGGATTCCGGCGGACGCCGGAATGACGAGGCTTTGATAGATCCATATGGACACGCTGACCCACGCGCTGTCGGGTGCGCTGATTGCGCGCGCGACCACCCCGAAACCGGGAACACCGGACACGATACCGCTCGGCCGGCGCGTGGGACTGGGCTTTGTCGCGGCCGCCCTGCCGGACCTCGATGTCGTGACGTCGTGGATCTCGCCGCTGTCCTATCTCTATTACCACCGCGGCGTCACCCATTCGATTCTCATGCTGCCGCTGTGGGCGCTGCTCCTCGCGTATCTGTCTGCGCTTGTCTGGAGGCGAGGACCGTCGTGGCGCGCCTACTTCGGCGTCTTCGCATGGGGTCTCGGGATTCATATCGCCGGCGACCTCATCACGTCCTTCGGGACCCTGATCTTCGCGCCGTTCAGCGACGCGCGCTACGCTCTCTCGACGACGTTCATCATCGATCTCTGGTTCACCGGCATCATTCTCGCGGGATTGACCGCAGCTGCGCTGTGGCGCCGCTCACGCGTGCCAGCGCTGGCGGGCGTCGCCGTGCTCGCCGGTTACGTCGGCTTCCAGTATGCGCTGCAGCAGCGTGCGGTCGATTTCGGCGTCGCCTATGCGCAGGCGCAGGGACTGAAGAATGCCGAGGTTGCTGCCCAGCCGCGGCCGGTCTCGCCGTTCAACTGGATGGTGATCGTGGACGAGGGCGAGCGCTACCACTACAGCCTCGTGAATCTGTGGCGCGAGGCCCGCGACGCTCCCGCCGGATGCCGGCTTCATCGCGCGCCTCGATGCGCCTTATCTGCCGCTCGGTGAGGCGATCTGGAACGTCGCGCCGCGCTACGGCACCGCCCCCGAGGAAGCCCGTGTCGTCAGGGAAGCGTGGTCGCAGCCGCAGCTCGGGTTCTTCCGCTGGTTCGCGGCCTATCCGGTGGTGTACCGGGTCGAGCGCGGCAACCCCGAACTTTGCGTGTGGTTTCACGATCTACGCTTCTTTACGCCCGGCCGCGGCACCTGGCCTTTCCGCTACGGGTTGTGTCGCGAAGAAGGCGGACCGTGGGTGCCGTTCCAGCTCGTCGGCGAGGCGCGGTATCCTGTTTACTGAGGCGTGACGCGCCTTGCGTGAGGCGCCGGTGCATGCTTGAGGTGACACATGAGCGAGCGAATCGGGTTGCGTCGTGGAAGTGTGCTTCTCGTTCTGGCCGGCACCCTGACCCTGCCGGCATGCGAGACGGTTCAGACCACCCAGGCCGGCGCGGTCGGCGTGGAGCGCAAGCAGACCATGCTGGTGTCCTCCGAGCAGGTGAATAACGCCGCGGTCTCCGCCTACAAGCAGACCATGCAGAGCGCGGCCCGGAAGGGGGCGCTCAACCAGAATCCGGCACATGTCCAGCGTGTGCGCGCGATCACCCAGCGCCTCATCCCGGCGACCGGAGCCTTCCGGCAGGATGCGCCGGGCTGGAAGTGGGAAGTGAACGTCGTGAGCTCACCCGAGGTGAATGCCTGGTGCATGCCGGGCGGCAAGATCGCCGTCTATACCGGACTCATCGACAGGCTGAAGCCCACGGATGACGAGCTGGCGGCGATCATCGGCCACGAGATCGCGCACGCGCTGCGCGAGCACGGACGCGAGCGCGCTTCACAGCAGATGGGGCAGGGCATTGCGGTCGGCGTCATCGGTGCGGCGCTCGGGCTCGGCGGCCTCGGACAGGATCTTGCAGGCCTGGTCGCGGATGTCACGTTCGGCCTGCCCTATTCGCGCGAGTTCGAGCGCGAGGCCGATCGCATCGGCGTCGAACTTGCGGCTCGCGCGGGATACGATCCGCGTGCCGCGATCACGCTGTGGCAGAAGATGGCGCAGGTGGGCGGCGGCGGCCCGCCGGAGTTTCTCTCGACTCACCCGTCCGAAGGGAGCCGCATCCAGGACCTGCAGGCTTACGCGCAACGGGTAATGCCCCTCTATCAGCAGTCCGCTCGGCGCTGATCGCCGCGCGGTCGAAGGGAAAACAAGAACGGGGAGGCGTTGAGCATGATCGTCGTGCCGGACGATTTCCCGTCCGTATTCCAGGAGTCGATCGCGCACGAGCGCGCGCGCCGCATCGGCGAAGTGCGCGTGTTCACCGAGCGCGGCGCGGAGGACGAGGCGGAGCTTGTCCGGCGCATCGGGGATGCACGCATCGCGATCAACATCCGCGCGCATGCCCGCTTCACCGAAGCGGTATTCGCCTCATGTCCGACGCTCGAAATGGTGTCGATCTGGGGCACCGGCACGGACAACGTCGATCTGGAAGCGGCGAAGAGGCGCGGCATCACCGTCTGCAATACCCCCGGCGTGAACGCAACCGCGGTCGCGGAGCACACTTTCGCGCTCGTGCTCGCAGTTGCGCGCAAGCTCTGCAGCGTGGATCGCGCGATGCGTGCCGGCGAGTGGCCGCGCGACATGCTGACGCAGCTCCACGGCAAGACGCTCGGCGTGTTCGGCGCCGGCGCGATCGGCGCGAAGGTCGCGGCACTCGGCCGCGCGTTCGGCATGGAAACGCTGGGCTGGAGCGCACGCGGAGATGCGCGGCGGGTGCGCGCGCTCGGCATGGTGCCGGGCGCGAAGGAGCAGATTCTGCGGCGCGCGGACGCGATCACGCTGCACTTGCGGCTGACGCCCGAGACGCGCGGCTTCATCGGGCGCGACGCACTTGCGCTGATGAAACCGGAGGCGATCCTCGTGAATACCGGACGCGGGGCGCTCGTCGATCGCGATGCGCTCATCGAAGCGCTTGCCGCGGGCAGAATCGCGGGTGCAGGGCTCGATGTCTTTCACGAGGAGCCGATCGGGCCGGACGATCCGCTGCTGAAGCTGCCGAATACCGTGCTGTCCCCGCATAACGCGGGCCAGACGCCGGAAGTGCGGCGCGACGGCCTGCTGCTCGCGGTGGAGAACGTCGAGCACTTTCTCTCGGGCAAGCCCACTCACGTCGTCGCCGGATTGTCTGGCTGAAACCCTTTTCACCCGGCGTACGCTACACCCGTCGTCATCCCGGCGTACGCTACACCGTCGTCATCCCGGCGTAAGCCGCGTCACCGTCATCCCGGCGTAAGCCGCGTCACCGTCATCCCGGCGTACGCCGCGTCACCGTCATCCCGGCGTACGCCGCGTCATCGTCATCCCGGCGTACGCCGCGTCACCGTCATCCCGGCGTACGCCGCGTCACCGTCATCCCGGCGTACGCCGGGATCCAGAAAGGTCATGGATCCCGTCTTTCGACGGGATGACCGACACGCGATGCAGAGGCATCGCTGAGTCGGTCAGTTGAAGAGATTGAGGATGCCGTCGAGGCCGACGTAATTGATGGCGTGCGTCGCCTGGCTGCGCACGATCGGCTTGGCGTGATAGGCGACGCTCACGGCGGCTTCCGCCATGAACTTGAGATCGTTCGCGCCATCGCCGATGGCGATGATCTGCGAACGGTCGATTCCGAGCGCCTCGCGCACGCGGATCAACTCGTCGCGCTTTCCGTCCGCGTTCACGATGCGCCCGACGACCTGCCCCGTGAGCTTGCCATCGCGCACTTCCAGCGTGTTGGCGCGGGTGTAATCGAGCGCGAGGCGCGGCTTGAGGCGCTCGGTGATGCGGGTGAACCCGCCCGAGACGAGGAGCGTCCGGATGCCGGCGCGCTTCGCCGCGGCGAGGAGCTTCTCGGCGCCCGGCGTGAGCTCGAGCCGCTCGTCGTAGACGCGGTCGATCGCGGCCTCGTCGAGCCCCTTCAGCAGGGCGACGCGATGGCGCAGGCTTTCGTCGTATTCTATTTCGCCGCGCATCGCGCGCGCGGTGATCGCCGCGACTTCCTGCTTGAGCCCCACGAGATCCGCGAGCTCGTCGATGGTCTCGATGGTGATGAGCGTCGAGTCCATGTCCATCACGAGCAGACGGAAGTCCGCAAGCCGCCGCGTCTCCGGAACGTATGCGTAGTCCAGTGCCCGTGATTCGCAGATTGCGGCGATCTCGTCGGCGGGCTGCGCGTCGATGAGGCGGAAGGCTTCCGGGGTCATCCGCTCGATGCGAGCGGCACGCGTGAGTTTCGCGAGTTCCTTGAGATCGGGCGTTGCGACGTCGGCGCCCTGGATGACGAGGTGCATCGCGGGCTATGCCTGGATTCCGGCCCCGGATAGAGACCTCCGGGGCATGCTTACCGACCCCGGGATGACGACGGTGGCGTGAGCCGGGATGACAAATCCGTCATTCCGGACAGTGATCCGGAATCCAGAGAAGGCGGGGAGCGCTTTCGCCGGGATGAAGCGAGCTACCGCGGCCGATACTTCTCCGCGCACCGGTGTATCGCCATGTTGGTGGCGAGCTGGAGGCAGTGCCGCGCGTCGACGTTCGCCACGCGGGTGCGCTTGCGCGCGGGCTTCGCTTCGTCCTTCATGGCCATGGGCTTGTCCGCGCTCGCGGCCGGTGCGGGGGCCGCCTGCGGCTTTGCGTCCTTCATCTGCCCGGCGACCGGCACGGCGGCCAACGCGATCAAGAGTGCCGTGACCGGCAGTACGGCGGCATTGCTTTTCATGGAAGCCTCCTTGTTGTGCGCGCATCCCGGGAAGCAAGCTTACCATCCTTTCAATGGAGTGCGCTGAAGGCCTCGCGCACCGCCGCGACCCGCGCCTTCACGTCGAGCGTCTTCACCTCGATGCGCAGCCGGTCCTGACCCGCGAGACGGTAGTTGCGCCGGCTCTGCACGAGCTGGAGCACCTTGATCGGCTCGATCGGGGGATGCGGCACGAACTGGAGCTGCACGGCGGCATCGGTCGCATCCACGCGCGCGATCCCGAGCGGCTTGCCGAGGATGCGCAGCCGATGGCTGTCGATCAATGCGCGTGCAGCCTCCGGCAGCGGCCCGAAGCGGTCGACCAGCTCCTCGCGCAGCGCGTTCAACGCCTCCTCGTCCTCGCAGTTCGCGAGCCGCTTGTAGAGGACGAGCCGCTCGTGCACGTCGAGCACGTAATCGGAGGGCAGTAGCGCCGGCACGTGCAGGTTGATCTCGGTCGTGACGCCGAGCGGCGCGGTGAGATCGGGCTCGCGGCCCTGCTTGAGCGAGCGCACGGCGGAATCGAGCATCGCGCAGTAGAGATTGAACCCCACTTCCTGCATCTCTCCGCTTTGCGACTCGCCGAGCACTTCCCCGGCGCCGCGGATCTCGAGATCGTGCATCGCGAGGAAGAATCCGGAGCCGAGCTCCTCCATCATCTGGATCGCCTCGAGCCGCTTCTTCGCCTGCGCCGTGATGTTGCCCTCTTCCGGAAGCAGCAGGTAGGCGTAAGCCTGGTGGTGGGAGCGCCCGACGCGGCCGCGCAACTGATGGAGCTGCGCGAGCCCGAACTTGTCGGCGCGGTTGATGATGATCGTGTTCGCGCTCGGGACGTCGATGCCGGTCTCGATGATCGTCGTGCAGAGCAGCACGTTGAAGCGCTGCTGGTAGAAGTCGCGCATCACGTGCTCGAGCTCGCGCTCGCGCATCTGGCCGTGCGCGACGCGGATCCGCGCCTCCGGCACGAGCTTCGTCAGCGTTTCCTCGACGTGACGGATGGTGTCGATGTCGTTGTGCAGGAAGTAGGTCTGCCCGCCGCGCTTCAGCTCCCGCATCACCGCCTCGCGAATGAGCGCGCGGCTGTGGCGCGAGACGAAGGTCTTGATCGCGAGCCGGCGCTGCGGGGCGGTCGCGATCACCGAAAAGTCGCGCAACCCTTCGAGTGACATCGCGAGCGTGCGCGGGATCGGCGTGGCGGTGAGCGTGAGCACGTCCACTTCCGCGCGCAGCGCCTTCAGCCGCTCCTTCTGGCGCACACCGAAGCGATGCTCCTCGTCGATGATGACGAGCCCCAAGTTCCTGAATTTCACCTCGCGCCCGAGGAGCTTGTGCGTGCCGATCGCGATGTCGATGCGCCCTTCCGCGAGCCCCTGCAGCGCTTCGGCCGATTCCTTCGCGCTGCGAAAGCGCGAAAGCTCCGCAATGCGAACCGGCCAGTCGGCGAAGCGGTCGCTGAAAGTGTTGAAGTGCTGCTCGACGAGCAGCGTAGTCGGCACCAGCACCGCGACCTGCTTGCCGTCGGCGACGGCGACGAACGCCGCCCGCAGCGCCACTTCGGTCTTGCCGAAGCCGACGTCACCGCAGATCAGGCGATCCATCGGCTTGCCGTTTCTGAGATCCTCCAGCGTCGCGTTGATCGCCGCCGCCTGGTCCGGCGTCTCTTCGAACGGAAAGCCTTCAGCGAACGCCTCGTAGTCGTGCTGCCGGATGCCGAACGCGTGCCCCTTGCGGGAGGCGCGCTGTGCGTAGAGGTTGAGCAGCTCCGCGGCGGTGTCGCGCACCTGCGCCGCGGCTTTCTTCTTCGCCTTTTCCCACTGGCCGCTGCCGAGCTGGTGCAAGGGCGCCGCTTCGGGCGCAGCGCCGCTGTAGCGGCTGATGAGATGCAGGCCGGAGACCGGCACGTAGAGCCGGTCGCCGCCCGCGTACTCGAGCGTGAGGAACTCGGTCTCGCCTTCGCCGAGATCCATCGTCCTGAGTCCGAGGTAGCGGCCGATGCCGTGCTGCTCGTGCACGACCGGGTCGCCGACCTTCACTTCCGAGAGGTCGCGCAGCATCCCCTCGCTCGTCGCGCGCCGCGTATCGCGGTCGCGCCGCGTCCGTGCCTGCGCGGCATAGAGTTCGTTCTCGGTGACGATGGCGAGGCCGCGCGCGCGGTCGATGAAGCCGGCGTGTATCGGTCCCACACCCAGCATCACGCGCTCGGCGGACGCCTGGAACTGCGCGTAATCGTTGCAGACGGGAGGCTTGAAGCCGTACTCGGCGAAGTACTCGAGCATCGTCTCGCGCCGGCCCTGGCCCTCGGCGAGGATCAGCGTGCGTCCGCCGTGCGTCGTTACGAAGTCCTGGAGGCGGTGCAAGGGATTCGTCGCGCGGCGCTCGACGCCGAGCGGAGGCAGCGGTGCCGTCGCCGTTTCACCCCCATCCCCACCTTCCCCCTCACTCGAGGGGGAAGGTGCCTGTTTCCCGCCCGCGCCATGCCCCGTACTTACCGGAGAAGGGCTGTTCCGTACATTCCCTCCCCGTGTCAGGGGCAGGGCTGGGGAGGGGGTCGCCGCCGTGGGAAATTCGATGCGTGCGAACGGCTTGATTGCGCCAAAGAATTCCTCGACTGGGAGAAAGAGATCCTGCGGCGGCAGCACCGGATTCGCGCGGTCTCCGCGCAGCATGTCGTAACGCGCGCGTGTCTCGGTCCAGAATTCGTTCGCCGCATGCTCGATCGCGCCCTGCAGGCAGACCAGCGTGCTCTCGGGCAGGTAATCGGTGATGAGCGCCGTCCGGTCGAAGAAGAGCGGCAGGTAGTATTCGACGCCCGCGGTCGGAATCCCCTTGCTCACGTCGCGATAAACCGCACTCCTGGAAGGATCGCCCTCGAACTTCTCGCGGAACTGGCGGCGGAAGCGCGTCTGGCCCGCCTCGTCCATCGGAAATTCGCGCGCGGGCAGGAGCCGCACTTCCGGCACCTTGTAGATGCTGCGCTGGGTATCGACGTCGAAGCTGCGGATGCTCTCGATTTCGTCGTCGAGGAGATCGATGCGGTAAGGCAGCGCGCTCCCCATGGGGAAGAGGTCGATCAGCCCGCCGCGATAGCAGTACTCGCCGGGCGCGAGCACCTGCGTGACATGGCTGTAGCCCGCGCGCGTGAGCTGCCGGCGCAGCTCCTCGGGTGCGAGCTTGTCTGCCTGCTTGAAGAAAAAAGTGTGCGCCGCCAGGTACTCGACGGGCGTCAGCCGATAGAGCACGGTCGTGAGCGGCGCGATTGCGACGTCGAATTCGCCGCGCATCATCTGGTAGAGCGTGGCGAGCCGCTCCGAGACGAGATCGTGATGCGGCGAGAAGTGGTCGTAAGGCAGCGTTTCCCAGTCGGGCAGGAGATGCACGCGCAGCCCGGGCGCGAAGAACGGAATTTCCTCGAGCAGGCGCTGCGCGTGCCACGCGCTCTCGGTCACGATGAGGAGCGGGCGCGCTTTGAGGGCGAGCGCCGCCATCGCGAGCGCATCGCTCGAACCGTGCGTAAGCGGCGCCCGGGCGCGTTGCCCCGGCGCCGGTGGCGTCAACTCCAGCATCGACCCGACAAAAAAGCGCCGATTATACAGACCTGTGTGACAGGAAATCGCCGTTCTGGTGCGCTCTTCGCGGGCCGCGGAGGAAGCCGGAAAATCGGAATCAGACCGGCGCGTGGATCGCGACCGGGATGCGGCGGCGTCCGAACTGGCCGTGGTAGGGCTCGAAGCGCCCGGAGATGGTGTGGCCGCAGTGCGGGCAGCGTCCCTCGGCCGTGACATCGTGGCGCTCGATGCGGTACCAGTCGCGCACGATGAGCGCTGCGCGGCATCCGGGACAATACGTGCTGCCGCCTTCCGGGTCGTGCACGTTTCCGGTGTAGACGTAATGCAGCCCCTCTTCGAGCGCGATCTGACGTGCCCGCGTGAGCGTCGCGGCCGGCGTTGCCGCAATGTCGGTCAACTTGTAATCGGGATGGAACGCCGTGAAGTGGAGCGGCACGTCGGGGCCCAGCTCGCGCATGATCCACCGGCATTCGGCGCGGATCTCCTCGCTCGAATCGTTCTTGCCGGGGATGAGCAGCGTCGTGATTTCGAACCACACCTCGGTCTCGTGCCTGAGATATGCCAGCGTATCGAGCACGGGCTGCAGTCGCGCGCCGCAGAGCTTCACGTAGAATTCGTCGGTGAATGCCTTGAGATCGACGTTCGCCGCGTCCATCCTGGCGTAGAAATCGCGCCGCGCCTCCTCGCCGATGTAGCCGGCGGTCACGGCCACCGTCTTGATGCCGCGGGCGCGGCACGCGTCGGCCACATCCATCGCATATTCCGCGAAGATGACCGGGTCGTTGTAGGTGAAGGCGACGCTGCGGCAACCGTGTTCGGCCGCGGCGCGCGCGATCGCCTCGGGCGTTGCTTCGTCGGCGAGCGTGTCCATCTCGCGCGACTTGGAGATGTCCCAGTTCTGGCAGAACTTGCACGCGAGGTTGCAGCCCGCGGTGCCGAACGAGAGAATGCTCGTTCCGGGGTAGAAGTGGTTGAGCGGCTTCTTCTCCACCGGATCGATACAGAAGCCCGACGAGCGACCGTAGGTCGTGAGGAGCATCTCGTTTCCCACGCGCTGGCGCACGAAGCAGGCCCCGCGCTGGCCCTCGTGCAGGCGGCAGTCGCGCGGGCACAGATCGCATTGCATGCGGCCGTCCGGCAGCATGTGCCAGTAGCGGCCCGGGTAATTCGGATTGCTCATGGCTTCGACGCGCGGAGTTCCGACTCGCGCCATTTGATCACGGTGTAACGGGCGAGCTTGACCTCCGGATCCCAGAAGTCCGGCGGCAGTCCCGCCTTGTACTTGAGGTGCGCCAGAAAATCCGCGGCGTTCCCGAAATCGCGCCAGACCTGCGGCAGAAACGTGCTCTTGTGGTAACCGTAGCGGAACACCACGCCGTCGATGCCGGGACGGAGCTGCGACAGTGCCTCGCTTTCGTCGGCGAACTCGAGCGGCTCGAGCGGCGACAGCAGCGAAATCTCCACTTCCACCGAGCGGAATTCGGATGCGGTGAGCGGCTTGAAGCGCGGATCGCGGAACGCGGCCGCGACGGCATTTGCCTTCACATCCTCGCCGAGCGCGCGATGCGCTTCCAGCGTGCCGATGCAGCCGCGGAGCTTGGTTTCGTGCATGAGCGTGATGAACGAGGCTCCGCGCTCGTTGAGCCACGAGTGCTCCTCGGGCATCGGGTAGGGCTCACCGAGCTCGCGTGCGATCGCCGCGCGCGCGAGCGGAACGAGGACGATGCCGGCATCCTGGGGCAGGCGGTAGGTCGTCACATCCGGATTCATGCCGGCGTTTCCCGTTCGAAGTACGCGAAGGCGCCGTAACCGACGACGCGCCCGCGGTCGCCCGCGGTATCGCCGGAGTTGCGCAAGTCGAGAAGTTGCGGCTCGAGACCACGCTGTTGCGCGATCAGGTTCATGCCGATCACGGGCGTCGCACCGCACGCCTGCTCGTGCGTGATGTCGGTGCGCAGCGCGAGAATGCCATCGGCGGTCCTGCGGTCGATCGCCTGCGCCACATCGTAAGGGTGATAGTGCGAAAGATCGGAACTCACCACGATCAGCGTCCCGGGGCCGTCCCAGAGCGCGTCGAGCACGCCCGCGACCTCATCCGCATCGGCATGGCCGACGGCGAGCGGCACCAGGGAAAACTCGCCAAGCAGCGCCTGCAGAAAGGGGAGATGCACCTCCAGCGAATGCTCCAGCGCATGCGCCGGGCCGCTCGTGGTTACCTGCGGCAGCGTCCGGATTTTCTCCACCGCCTCCACGTCCACCGGCACCGTGCCGAGCGGCGTGGCGAACGCGGCCGTGTCCGGGAGCGCGAGACCGTCCGCCGCCACGCGGTGCGTCGGCCCGAGCAGCACCACGCGCTTCACCCGATCGCGTCCCGCCTTGAGCCGAGCATACACCGTTGCCGCGATGGGCCCCGAGTACATGTAACCCGCGTGGGGCGCGATGATGGCTTTCGGCAAGGCGCCTTCGGAAGAGGCGTTCGAGAGCATTGCAGCGAGCGACTGCGCGAGCTCGCGCGAATCGCGCGGATAGAAAAGCCCGGCGACCGCGGCGGGGCGGACGCCCGATGCGGAAAGGTGCTTCATGTGCTCAAGTTGAGGGCGAAACGCGTAAGATCAATGCCCCATCGCATTATATGCCCCCAACCGGGGTCCAGGCGGTAGACGGAGGCGCGGTCGCGCGGGCTGCTACAATGGCCCGAAACTCTCTTTCAAACGCAGCATGCCCGGATATTTCGCGCTGATCCCCGCGGCGGGTGGCGGGTCGCGCATGAAAAGCGAACGTCCCAAGCAGTATCTCGAGATCGCCGGTCGGCCACTCCTCCATTATTCGATCGCCCGGCTCGCGGCCCATCCCGCGATCGAGCAGGTGTTCGTCGTGTTGGCGCAGGACGACCCCTGGTTTGCGCGCTTCGACTGGCCGGGCTGCGCGGCGAAACTGGAGCCACTCTACTGCGGGGGGCAGACCCGGGCGGCGAGTGTCTTCAACGGGCTGCTCGCCGCGCGCGACGCGATCGGTGCGGCGGACTGGGTGCTCGTACACGACGCAGCCCGCCCGTGCCTCGCGCGCGCGGCGCTCGAGCGGCTGATCGACGAAGTCTCGAACGACGAGACCGGAGGGCTGCTTGCGCTGCCGGTTTCCGATACGCTGAAGCGCGGGAACGGCGCAGGGCGCGTCGTCGCGACCGAGTCGCGCGAGCATCTGTGGCGCGCGCAGACACCGCAGATGTTCCGCTACCGCGTGCTGCTCGAGGCGCTGCGCGCCATGGATCATGCGCTGGTGACCGACGAAGCGCGCGCCATCGAAAATCTCGGCCTCAAACCGCGGCTCGTGATGGGGGATGCGCGCAACATCAAGGTCACCTATCCCGACGATCTCGCGCTCGCCGAACGGATACTCGAGGACGGTCATGAGAATCGGCCAGGGATTTGACGTCCACGCGCTCGTTGAAGGACGCCGGCTCGTAATCGGCGGCGTCGAGATACCCGGTGCGCGCGGTCTCGCGGGGCACTCCGACGCCGACGTGCTGCTGCATGCGGTGTGCGATGCGCTCATCGGAGCGGCGGGTCTCGGCGACATCGGGACGCATTTTCCGGACAGCGACGCGAAATATCACGGCATCGACAGCCGGAAGCTGCTGCGCGAAGCCGTGCGTCTGATCGCTGCCCATCGCTGGCGCATCGTCAACATCGATGCGACGGTGATCGCCGAAGCGCCGCGGATGGCACCGCACATCGCCGCGATGCGCGCGAACATCGCATCCGACACCGGGATTGCCGTGGACGCGGTCAACGTGAAAGCGAAGACGGCGGAGAAACTCGGCGCGCTGGGCCGCGGCGAGGGCATCGCGGCCGAAGCGGTCGTGCTCATCGAAGCCGATCCGGATGATCGCGGCGACGATTGAAGCGTGGGTGCCCGCGTCGAGACCTTCCGTCTCTTCTTCGCGCTGTGGCCCGACCCACAGGTGCGCGCGGCGCTTGCCGCGATTGCGGGCCTGTGCGGCACCGAGTGCGGCGGCCGCGCCGTTCCGGCACCGAATATCCATCTCACGCTCGCGTTTCTCGGTGAAGTGGACAGCGGGCGCGTCTGCGAAGTGAGCGCGCTCGCCGACGCGATCCGCAGCCGGCCGTTCGAGTGGGTCCTCGATACGCGCGGCTACTGGCGCCGCAATCGTATCGTCTGGATGGGTGGGAGCGAAACGCCGCCGGCGCTGCGCGATCTCGCCCGAGATCTCATGGAAGCGCTGCAGGCGCACGGGTTGCGTTACGACACGCGCGACTACGTTCCGCACATCACGCTCGTGCGCGATGCGCGGCGACCCCCGCGATCACCGCCGCCCGCGCCGATCGTCTGGCCGGTAAGCGAGTTCGTGCTGGTGCGTTCGACGACGGGTCGCCAATCGTCCGTCTACGGGATTCTGGCGCGCTGGCCCCTTCAACCAGTGCTCCAGGCGCGATATTGATCAGAGGACGATCGCAGTTGCGTCATTCCGGACGGTGATCCCGAATCCAGGGTCTTTCCGGATCCCGGCTGTTGCCGGGAAGACGATGGAAGAGAAACTCGTCATTGCGGACGGTGATCCGGAAACCGGTGGACTATTTGCCGAGCGGCAGCTCGACGCGCACGCGCAAGCCGCCGCCTTCGCGCGCGATGAGACGCACGCTGCCACCGTGCGCACGCGCGATGCGATCCACGATCGCAAGCCCCAGCCCGGTGCCCGGACCGCTCCCGCGCGCGCCGTCGAGTCGGGTGAACGGCTGGAGCATGCGCTCGGCCTCTCCCGCGGGAATGCCGGGTCCGCGATCCAGCACTTCGATATATGCGCTGGTTCCCGCGTGTCCCGTTACGACTTCCGCCGTGCCGCCGCCGTGGCGCAGCGCATTCTCGATGAGATTCTGGACGAGCCGCTGTAGCGCGAGAGGCCGCAGCGGCAGTGGTGGCACCGGATCGAGCGTGGTCTTGACGTCGCCGTTCAACCGCGCATGGCGTTCGGCGACGCTGCGCACGATCGCGTTCAGATCGCCGTCCTGGGTCACCGGCTCGGAATCGGTGAGCCGGGCGAAATCGAGAAACTGGTTGATGGCGCTGTCGATGTCCTCGATGTCACGCTCGATGCCCTCCTTGAGCCCCGCCTGGTCCTTGTCGGCGAGCATCTCGATTCCGAGGCGGATGCGGGAAAGCGGTGTGCGCAGATCGTGCGACACACCCGCCAGCAACAGTGCGCGCTCGTCGTCCATGCGCTTCAAATCCGCCGCCATCTGGTTGAAAGCCCGGGCAAGCGTGCTGATCTCCGCGGGCCCCGTCTCTTCCACCGGCGGCGGAATCCTGCCTTGGCCCACCTGCGCGGCGGCGCGCGTGAGCTGGCGCAGCGGCCGATTGATGCGCGCGACCATGAAGTAGGCGCCCGCGAGCGCGACGAGCAGCACAAAAATTCCCCATCCGATCCAGCGCAGCGGCTCGTTGCGCTCGATGCGCGCGCGCGGCAGCATCACCCAGTATTCGTCGTCATCGATCCTGAAGCTCACCCAGACGCCGCGCACACCGCCGCGGCTCACGGCGAGCCGCGTGTCCGGCCCGAGGCGCTCTCGCAATTCCGTCGCAACGATTTGCAGGAACGCCCGGTCCGGCAGCGGCGGGACTGATTCGTTGGGTTCGGCAGTGTAGATCTGGATGCCCTCGCTCCTCGAAAGCTCGGCAAGCAGCGCAAAGCGCTTGTCGGGCTGGGACGTGACGAGGGCGGCACGGGTCAGATTGACCACGCTTACGATCTGCTGCGCGACCTGGCGCGCGCGCGGCACGCGCTCCGAAACGCGGAAGATCTGCAGCCACGCGAGATGGGCGACGACGAGGATCAGCGCGATGATGAGCACGCTGCGCGCGAGCAGCGTGCGCGGCACGAGCCGCGCGAGCGCACGCCGGGCGCCCGCCGACTCCTGCTGCGCCGGGACGGCCGTCACTGCTCGCGGCTTCTGCCGTCCGGAATGAAGACGTAGCCGAAGCCCCATACCGTCTGGATGAAGGCCGGCTTGGACGGGTCGGGTTCGATCAGCCGCCGCAGTCGCGACACCTGCACGTCGATGGAGCGGTCGAAAGCGCCGAACTCGCGCCCGCGCGCGAGCTCCATCAGCTTGTCGCGGGAAAGCGGCGTGCGCGGGTGCTGGACGAGCACCTTGAGCAATGCGAATTCGCCGGTGGTGAGCGGCACGTCTTCACCTTTCTTCGTGAGCGTGCGCGTCGCGAGATTGAACGTGAAGTCACCGAAGTGCACGACCTGCGTGTCCGGGGAAGGCGCGCCGGGGGGCTGGGGCGCCGGTCGGCGCCGCAGCACCGCCTGGATGCGGGCGACCAGCTCGCGCGGATTGAACGGCTTGGCGAGATAGTCGTCCGCGCCGACTTCGAGACCGACGATGCGGTCCACGTCGTCACCCTTGGCCGTCAGCATGATGATCGGCATGGTCTCGTTGCTGCCGCGCAACCGCCGGCAGATGCTGAGACCGTCCTCGCCGGGCAGCATGAGATCGAGCACCATGAGGTCGTAGCGCTCACGGGCGAGCTGGCGATTCATGTCGGTCGCATCCGCCACCGCGCGCACGCTGAATCCCTGTTCCGTGAGATAGCGGTTCAGGAGGTCGCGCAGTCTCAGATCGTCATCGACGACGAGGATCTTGGTCTTGGTCTCCGGCATGACGGCAATGGTAAAGCGCGGCGCGCCCGTGCGCTGCGCGACAGGTGTAAAAGATTATTTGCCCGTGCTCGGTGCGAAACAAATTGTTACAAAAAACCATCGCGGCCTTGAACAGCCTTCGCGGCATTGCGTTAGTCTAACCGACAGCTCGGGGGTGACTTTCCGCGAGCACGATGATCGTGGAAAGTCGGCCGGGTGACGGAGGTCGGTCACTTTATAATGGCGGCGCACATCCGGACGGGAGCGCGACGCCGCGGAAGCGGGGATGCGAATGAAAGCGTGGATCGCAATGCTGGGAATGGCCGTGGCGCTGCTCGGGCAGCCCGCGGTCGCCGCGCCTGGGGAGTTCCGGCCCGGACTCCAGCAGCAGGACCGCCGCAATCCGCCGCCGCGGCAGCCGCAGAACGACCGCCGCGACCCCCGCGCCGTGCCCCAGCGCGACGACGGCTTTCGGCAGCGTCTGAGCGACGAGGAGCGCCGGGACCTTCGCCGCGACATCGATCGCGCCGACCGCGAGCTCTATCGCCGCAAAGGCCAGCGCTGAGCCGGCCGCCTCCCGGTTCCCACAACCGGTTAAGTTTCAAGGCATTGCTGTAAAAGTGGCACGCGCGCCGTGCGCGCTCGCCATGCCAGGAGCATAAATTTCCTCGGGTGCTTTCCCCTGAACCGGTTGCAGGCAACTGTTTTCTCGCGTTTTTCCGGCATTCAAGCTAGAATGTGAGTGAAATTCCTGGACTCGACGCGGCAGGCATAAGAACTGGAGAAAAACCATGCAGGCTACCCGGATACGGCAGAAGGACGGCATTTTCTACTTCGCGAGCTGTCCCGCGGCCGACATTCTGGCGAAGGTGCGCTTCATCAGCCGCTACTACGGCGAAGGCGAAGAGATCACGCCCCAGTCGGTGCCGCACAACGACGAGATCGCCCAGTTCATCGCCCGCATCGAGCGCACCGACGAAGCCTTCCAGCGTCAGCTTTCGCGCGCAAAAGTGCGCTCGCTCAAGAATTTCTACGAGATGGCGGTCTCCCAGCCGCCGATTCCCGGAACGGTGCTGCTTTTCACCGCCGAGACCTTGAGGTTCAGCGCCACGGCGGGCGATGTGGGCAATCTGCAGGAGCCCGACTCCAAGTACCTCATCATCGACGGTCAGCACCGGCTGGCCGCGCTGCGCTTCTATCTGCGCGAGCATCCGACCGAGGCGGCGAGCATCAGCGTGCCGTGCATCATCTTCGACGGCCGCAGCGAGGACTTCGCCGCCGAGATGTTCGTCATCATCAATTCCACGCCCACCCGCATCAACAAGAGCCACCTGGTCGATCTCTACGAGCGCGTCTCGTGGGCGGATCCCGACCGGCGCTTCGCCGCGCGCATGGTGGAGGATCTGTACAGCGAAGGCGACAGTCCCTTGCGCTACCGCATCAACCGGCTGGGCGGTCGCAGCCAGAAGGACAAATGGATACTCCAGGCCGAGCTCTTCAACGAGCTGCATCGCTGGGTGAGCGCGGACTGGAAGAAAATCCGCCAGACCTCGAACACGTATCGCGAAGAAGAGCGCTACTACGGCGTGATCCGCGATTTCCTCAAGGCCGCCCAGAAGGTATGGGGCGATGCCTGGGGCCACGACGGCTACATGGTGACCAAGCCCGTCACGCTGAAGGCGATGGTGCGGGTGTGCGCCGACCTCGCGCGGCAGGATGCGGATCCGCCGGAAGGGCGCGTCAAGCGCTGGGAAGAGCGCCTTGCGCCGTGGGGCGACATGGTGCGCGCGTTCCGCGTCGAGGGTTTCTACGAGCGTTTCCCGGCGAAGGGCCAGATCGAGCGCGTCACCCGCATCCACCGCGATCTCGCGAAAGCGGCCGGAATCGAGACGCGCGGCGCGAAATCGTCCGGCTGATTAGCCGGATCACGCGACGCGTTTTCGTCATACCGGCGCACAGCCGGTATCCAGTCATGGTCCATTGAATGCTTGGACCCCGGGTTGCGCCGTGGAGACGAACGCTTTTCCGGAACGGCCTTCGAACCGGTAGCTGCCCGCGTTTCGTCCGCCTGCCTTATCGCGCGGCGGTCACCATGATCTCGACCCGGATCTCGGGCGTGCCGAGCCGGGCTTCCACGCAGGCGCGCGCCGGCTTGTTCTGCGGATCGACCCACGCCTGCCACGCCGCGTCCATTTCGCCCTTCTCCTTCATGTCCGCGATCCAAACGTTGGCGGAGAGAATCTTCGACTTCGAGGTGCCCGCTTCCGCGAGATAACCGTCGATCTTCTTCAGGATTTCCTCCGTCTGCGCGCGGCACGACGCGGACTTGTTGTCGGCGGTGGTGCCGGCGACGAAGACGAGGTTGCCGTATTCCACCATGCGGCACAGGCTCGGGCCGGGATGTCTGCGGACGATTTGGGTCATGTCATTCTCTCCTTGGCGGATGGGTGGAAGGGCGGACGAACGCCGCTCGGACGTGAACCTACCAGCGGCGCAGAGCGGGCGTCAACTCTCGCCGCGACGCGGGCGAGAGGCTACACTCGCGCGACGGAGCGCGGCATGACGAAAAAAGACGCCGAACATCATCGCGACGAGCCGGGTTTGCCGCTCGAGGGTATCCGGGTGCTCGAGTTCGCGCACATGATCATGGGGCCGACCTGCGGGCTCATTCTTGCCGACCTCGGTGCCGACGTGATCAAGGTCGAGCCGCCGGAGGGCGACCACACCCGCAAGCTGACCGCCTCGGGCGCGGGTTTCTTTCCCACCTACAACCGCAACAAGAAGAGCTTCGCCGTCGATTTGAGGAGCGAGACCGGGCGCGCGCTCGTATTGAAGCTGATCGCCACGGCCGACGTGGTCTCCGAGAACTTCCGTCCCGGTGCGATGGAGAAACTCGGTTTCGGCTACGACGTGCTGAAAAAGCTCAATCCCGGCCTGATCTACTGTTCGCACAAGGGTTTCCTGCCCGGCCCCTACGATCACCGCACCGCGCTCGATGAAGTGGTGCAGATGATGGGCGGGCTTGCCTACATGACGGGCGGGCGCTTTGGTCCGCTGCGCGCCGGCGCCTCGGTCAACGACGTGATGGGCGGCATGTTCGGCGCGATCGGCGTGCTCGCCGCGCTCTACCAGCGCCGGCACACGAAGCGCGGGCAGGAAGTGAAGAGCGCGCTCTTCGAGAACAACGTCTTTCTCGTCGCTCAGCATATGATGGAAATGCGCATGACGCGCAAGCCCGCGACGCCGATGCCCGACCGGGTGCGCGCGTGGGCGGTGTACGACACCTTCCGGACCGCGGACGGCGAGCAGGTGTTCGTCGGCGTCGTGACCGATACGCAATGGAAAATCTTCTGCGAGTCTTTCGCGCTCACCGGGTTGCTCGCCGATCCGACGCTCAAGACCAATCCCCAGCGTGTCGAAGCGCGGGCGCGCATCATTCCCATCGTCGCCGCGATCTTCGGCAGCATGACGAAAAGCGAAGCCATGGCGCGCTGCGAGACGCTCGGTCTGCCGTTCGCGCCGATTGCGAAGCCGGAGGATCTCTTCGACGATCCGCATCTCAGGGCATCGGGCGGACTTTCGCGCATCACGCTGCCGAACGGCGAGCCGGCGGATGTGCCGGTGCTGCCGCTCGAGATGGACGGACACCGCCTCGGCACTCGGCTCGATCTGCCGCGCGTCGGAGAGCATACGCGCGAACTCCTGGCGGGACTCGGCTGTGACGAGCGCGAGATCGAGCACTGGATCGCGCAGGGCGTCATTGCGGTTGCGTAGGGAAGAATCCGCCGGATGAACATCGCAGCGGACGCGCTCGAAGCCTTGGCGCTCGCAGCGCTCAGGCGCGCGGGGGCTTCGGAGGCGATGGCCGTCGCGGCTGCGCGCTGTCTCGTGGCGGCGGACATGCAGGGTCTCGGAACGCACGGCGTTGCGCGCGTGCCGACCTACTGTGCGCATCTTCGCAGCGGCCGCGCTCGAGGTGACGCCGTGCCCGCGATCGCGCGGGAGAAGGGCGCGGCGTGCCTGATCGACGCCGGCAACGGGCTCGCATTTGAAGCGTGCGAGCGCGCAGTGGCCGAGGCGATACGCCGCGCGCGAGCGCGCGGCGCGGCTATCGGTGCCGTCACCAGCAGCCACCACTGCGGCGCGCTCGGGATTCTCCTCGAACCCATTGCCGAAGCGGGCATGGTGGGCCTTGCCTTCAGCAACGCACCGGCGGGCATCATGCCGTGGGGCGGCAAGCGGCCGGTCCTGGGTACCAATCCGGTCGCGGCGATTTTTCCCCGCCGTGGCGAGGCGCCGCTCGTGATCGACATGTCGCTCACGCAGGTGACGCGCGGGCAGATCATGCTGCTCGCGAATGCCGGCAAGCCGATACCCGAAGGCTGGGGCATGGATGCGGAAGGTCGGCCCACCACCGATCCTCAGAAGATTCTGGTCGGCGGCAGCCTTTACGCCGTGGGCGGGCTCAAGGGTACGATGCTCGCGCTCGCGGTCGAAGTGATCTGCTGTGCACTGACCGGTGCAGCGCTTTCGAGCGAGATGGCATCCCTGCACCTTGCGTCCGGCGCGCCCATGCGCTTCGGGCAGGCGTTCATCGCGCTGGATCCCGCCGCCTGCACCGGCAGTTCTGTCTACCTGGAGCGGGTGGAGGCACTCGTCGCCGCAATGCTCGCGGACGAGGCGGTACGGCTGCCGGGGAGCCGGCGCGTCGAAGCCCGCGAGCGGGCGGCGCGCGAGGGCATTGTGATCGAGGATGCGCTCCATCGCGAGCTCGAGGCGCTCGCGAGTCAGGCCTAAAGCGTGCCGAGCAGGGCGTAGCGGCCGATGTAGTACACCCCCGCGGCCATCAGCACGTAGAGGACGATCGTGGGGACTTTCTTGTTGTATTTGCCCTTGTAGATGTGCCGATCGTGCCACCACGCGATGGCGACGATGGCGATGCCGCCGACGATGATGGAGGCCGTGACGTTGGTGAAGATGATGGGCGCGAGATACTCCCACACCCCCTCCAGCCAGCCGCCCGCGCGCAGCAGGTTGTGAAAAATGCCCACCAGGCCCGCGACGACGAGCACGACGATGACAAACGATTCCAGGAAGGCGAGGAACAGGCTCAGTGTCGACCTCCCATAGGCATGGCGCTGCGCGGCCGTCCGGAGATGGGGTTGCGGGGCATTGTAACAGTGACGCGCCCGCGTAAACCATAGCACACGCCATACGCCGCGGCATCGGGCCACCGCGGGTGACCTTGAGATAAAATCATCATCGCACTCCACCTCGCGCCGCGGCTGGCGCCCGGGCAATCGCTTGATTATCCTCGCGCTCGAGACTTCCACCGAGTACTGCTCCGCCGCGCTGTGGCACGACGGCGACGTCGATGGCGTGGAGGAGCACGTCGGGCAATCGCATTCCGAGCGCGTGCTTGCCATGGTCGATGCACTGCTCGCGCGCCATCGCCTCGAAGCAGGCGATCTCGACGGCATCGCCTACGGAGCGGGCCCCGGCTCCTTCACCGGATTGCGCATCGCGTGCGGCGTGACGCAGGGCCTCGCGTTCGGTGCCGGCATCCCCATCGTCGGAGTCGGCACGCTGCTCGCGATGGCGGCGTGCGTGGAGGCGGAGCGCGTAGTGTGCTGTACCGACGCTCGCATGCACGAGATCTATCATGCGGCTTACGAGCGGCGCGGCGAGGGCTGGACGGAAGCGCTCGAGCCCACCGTCTGCCCGCCGGCACAAGCGCCGTCGCTTCCCGCCGGGATGTGGTTCGGCTGTGGCAACGGGTTTGCGGTCTACCGCGACGCGCTCCTCGAGCGCTATGCGGGGCGCCTCTCCGAAGTGGATGCGACGATCCACCCGCGCGCGCACGAGATCGTGCGACTCGCCGTGCCGCGCTTCGAGCGCGGGGAAGCACGCGACGCGGCGGATGCCGCGCCGTTCTACGTCCGCGACAAGGTCGCGTTGAAGACGCACGAGCGATGAGCGCGCAGCCCGACACCCTCCCACGCTACCGGCGCATGACCGAAGCCGACCTCGATGTCGTCATGGCGATCGAGAAGCGCGTCTACATGCACCCGTGGACCGCGGGCAACTTCGCGGATTCGCTTGACGCCGGGCATCATTGCTGGGTGATGGAGGTCGGCGGCGTGCTGGCCGGCTACAGCGTCGCCGCGGTCGCGGCGGGTGAGGCGCACCTGCTCAACCTCAGCATTGCGGCGGAGCGGCAGGGGTGCGGCTACGGTGCGCAGTTGCTCGCCTTCATGATGAAGCTCGTGAAGGACTACGCAGCCGAGCGGGTGTTTCTCGAAGTGCGGCCTTCCAACGCTGCGGCGCGCGCCCTCTATCGCCGCGCAGGCTTCAGCGAAATCGGTGTGCGGCGGGGTTATTATCCCGCCGGAGAGGAACGCGAAGATGCCATCGTGCTGGAGCGCGAGCTGAGATGAGCCGCCGCGATGAAATGCTGAAGGAAATGGGCCTGTGGCCGGTATGGCGTCTGCGGGAGGCGCAGCCAGTCGGAGTTTCACGCGAGGAGGACACCTCGGTCGCAGCGAAGCCGGCCACGGCGGCAAGGCGGGAAAACGCAACTGCATTACCGGCCGTGCCACAGGCGCCGGACGCCGCCGATCGCCGCGGCCGCATCATGCGCATGGCATGGCCCGAGCTCAAGGCCTGCGTCGCCGCGTGCACGGCCTGCCCGCTGCACGCGACCCGCACGAAGACCGTGTTCGGCGTGGGCGACGAGAACGCCGACTGGCTCTTCGTCGGCGAAGGTCCCGGTGCGGAAGAGGACGCGCAGGGCGAGCCCTTCGTCGGGCAGGCGGGAAAGCTCCTCGACAACATGCTCTCCGCCATCGGGCTCAAGCGCGGACGCAACGTCTACATCGCGAACGTCGTCAAGTGCCGCCCGCCCGGCAACCGCAATCCGGCGCCGGAAGAAGCGCTCGCCTGCGAGCCGCATCTGCAGCGCCAGATCGAATTGATCCGGCCGAAGCTCATCATTGCGCTCGGGCGCGTCGCGGCGGTCAACCTGCTCGCACGCGAAGCGAGCATCGCGAGCCTGCGCGGCCGCGTGCACGACTATCGCGGCACGCCGCTCATCGTCACCTATCATCCGGCCTATCTGCTGCGCAACCTCCCCGACAAGGCGAAGGCGTGGGCGGATCTGCTCTTCGCGGTGGACACCATGAAGGGCTTGCAAAGCGAGGCGGGCGCCTCAACGTAATGCCGTAACGACCAGAGGAGAAAAAAATGGGTAGACGCATTGCCGCACTCGCCGCGCTCGCGCTGACGCTGCTCGTTTCGGGCTGCGGCTACAACACGCTGCAGTCCACCGACGAGCAGACCAAGGCCGCCTGGTCGGAAGTGCTGAACCAGTACCAGCGGCGCGCCGATCTCATACCCAACCTCGTGGAGACCGTGAAGGCCTTCGCCGCGCAGGAGCAGCAGGTGCTGCTCGGCGTGACCGAGGCGCGTTCCAGGGTGAGCGCGATCCAGGCGACCCCCGAGTTGATCAATGACCCGCAGGCCTTCCAGCGTTTCCAGCAGGCGCAGGGCGAGCTTTCATCCGCGCTGTCGCGCCTTCTGGTCGTCGTCGAGCGCTATCCGGAGCTCAAGTCGGATGCCAACTTCCGCGATCTCCAGGCGCAGCTCGAAGGCACCGAGAACCGCATCGCGGTGGCGCGCAATCGCTACATCAAGGCGGTGCAGGAGTACAACGTGACCGTGCGCTCGTTCCCGAGCAACCTCACGGCGATGCTGTTCGGCTTCAAGCCCAAGCCGCAGTTCACCGTCGAGGACGAGAAGGCGATTTCGCGTCCGCCGAAGGTCGATTTCAGCAAGCCGGCGCCGGCCGCGAAATAACGGGGATTCCGCGATGCGGCGTCTCGCATGGGCGCTCGGCGCGCTGTTCGTGTGCACGGCGATCGCGTGGCCGCTCCACGCGCAGATCGCCGTGCCGCCGCTCAAGGCGCGCGTCACGGATCTCACCGGTACGCTGACGAACGCGCAGCGCGACGCGCTCGAGGAGAGGCTCTCTGCTTTCGAAGCGCGCAAAGGCAGCCAGATCGCGGTGCTCCTCGTGCCGACCACACAGCCCGAATCGATCGAGCAGTATGCGATACGCGTGGCGGAGCAGTGGAAGCTCGGCCGCAAGGGCATCGACGATGGTGTGTTGCTGCTCGTGGCGATGAAGGATCGCGCGGTGCGCATCGAGGTGGGCTACGGGCTCGAAGGGGTCCTGCCCGACGCGGCGGCGAAGCGCATCATCGAGGACCATATCATTCCGCGCTTCAAGCTCGGGGACGTGCGCGGCGGCATCCATGCCGGCGTCGAGCGCATCATGGGCACGATCGAGGGCGAGCCGCTGCCGGCGGCGAAGCCGCGCTCGGCGCCAAGCGTATCGGGGTGGGAAAACCTGATCGTGCTCGGCTTCTTTCTCGTATTCGTGGTCGGCGGCGTGCTGCGGGCGATGCTCGGACGGGTGGGCGGGTCGGGTGTTGTCGGCGCGGTCGCGGGATTCATCGCCTGGTTCGTGATCGGGAGCGCGATCGCGGCGCTCCTCATCGGCGTCGTGCTTTTCGTGCTGAGCCTCTTCGGCGGCGCGGCGGCCCCGGGCTATCGCGGCCGGCACGGCGGCTGGTATCCGACCGGCGGGTGGTCTTCGGGCGGCGGGGGCTTCGGCGGTGGCGGATTCAGCGGAGGTGGCGGCGGCTTCGGCGGCGGCGGTGCTTCCGGAAGGTGGTAACCGATCGTGAATCTAGCGCGCATCCTCCGTCATTTGCTCACGCCGAACTGGGTGGTGCGGCGTGCCTTTCCACCGGCGGCGCTCGCCCGGGTCGAGTCCGCGATTGCGGCATCGGAGGCGGCGCACCGCGGTGAGATCCGTTTTGCCGTGGAAGGCAGCCTCGATCTCATGCCGCTCCTGCGAGGCATCACGCCGCGGGAGCGCGCGCTGCAGGTCTTTTCCGAGCTGCGGGTATGGGACACCGAGGAGAACAGCGGCGTGCTGGTCTACGTGCAGTTCATCGACCGCGACATCGAAATCGTCGCCGACCGCGGCGTGAACGCGTGCGTCGCGCAGGCTGAGTGGGACGCGGTGTGCCGGCGCATGGAGGAGGCGTTCCAGGTGGGACGCTATGAGCACGGAATGCTCGCCGGAATCGAGCGCATCACCGCGCTGCTCACCCAGCACTTCCCGGCGCGCGCGCACAACGTGAACGAACTTCCCGACAAGCCCGTCACGCTTTAGCGCGACTCACTTTGGTCGTCATGCCGGACAGTGATCCGGAATCTGGACTGGATCCCGGCTTTCGCCGGGATGACGATGCTTTCGCCGGGATGACGATGCTTTCGCCGGCATGACGCAGTCACTTTTCCGGGCCGGCGTAGATGCCCGCGGTGTCCGGGAACATCGCCTTCACGATCTTGAACTTGGTGATGTCCACCGTGCCGTCCATGTGCAGGAACATGGTCGCGTCGCGATAGAGCTTCTCGATCCCGAAGTCGAGCATCGTGCCGTTGCCGCCGTGCAGCTCGACCGCGTGCTGACAGACCTTCAGCACTTCCTCGGAAGCGAAGAGCTTCGCCATGCTGCAGAGATGATCGGCTTCGGGCGCGCCTTCGTCGGTCGCGCGGGAGGCTTCCCGCAGCAGCCCGCGCACCGCGTGCAGCTTGGTCGCCATCGCCGCCAGCCGGATCGCGGTCGCCTGGTGCTTGATGAGGACGCGTCCGCCCTGCACGTAGCTCTGCACGTACTCCGCCGTGCGCTCGAAGGCCGCGATGCCGATGCCGAGATTCTTCGAGGCCTGGATGATGCGCCCGGGCCGCGAGTAGTGCCCGGCGCGGCGCGCGAGCGCATCGTTGTGCGCGAGGCAGTGATCGCGCGGCAGACGGCAGTCCTCGAACACCATCTCGCCGTTGTTCATGAAGCGCCCACCGAGCGTCTCGTTGCAGCGCGTGACCGTGAATCCCGGCGTGCCGCGCGGCACGAGAAAGCTCGAGGTGCCTTCCTTCATCGGCTGGCCGGGCCGCGTATTGGCGTAGACGACGTAGAGCCTGGCGTCATAGCCGTTGCTCGCGAACTGCTTGCGGCCGTTGATGACCCACTCGTCTCCCTTCAGCACCGCCTTGGTCTGGAACGCGGTCTCGGGCGTGTCGTAGCCGAGCCAGCGGTCGGAAGCGCCGCGTGGCTCGGTGGAGCAGTGCGCGAGGAGAAACGTCGGATCTTCGACGATCTTGGGGAACCAGTGCTCCTGCAGATGGCGCGGCGCGATGTGCTGGAGCAGCGTCGAAACCTTCCATACCTGCACCAGCTTGTCGGCGAGCCCGGAGTCGCCGCGCGCGATTTCCTCGGCGATGATCGCGAATGTCTGGTGTTTCGTCTTGGGGTCGAGAGGCGTGCCGCCGAATTCTTCCGGCACGCCCAAAGTGCGTATCCCGATTTCGCTCGCGACTTCGAGGATCTTCCGCGGCAGACGGTCTTCCGGCGTCATCACCCATTCGCGCTGCCAGTGCCGGCGGATGAAGGGAATGACGTGCTCGTTCACGAATGCGCGGCAGGCGTCGCGCATCATGCGCTGCTCTTCGGTGAGCCCGCGGTCGTCGAGATACATGGGGAGTCCTCCGCTGGTGGTGTGCGCCCCGGTGGATCGTCGCGGGCGCGAGTCGAGCATAGGGAGAAGACGCGCGTGCGGCAAGGACGGGATTGACTATTTCCAGGAGATTTCCCGGCAGGCGGTCTCCGCCCGCGTTTGCACAGCGCGGGCTTGCCCGACTAAACTTCGGGTCGTTTTCCCAATCGGTGCGATGTCCGTTTGCGCGGACGCAGAACAAGTACAAGGCCACTCCGAGGATTTCGCCGGTCCATGCTCGAAGCGATCGTAGCCGGGCTCTCCGCCCTCCTGACACCGCAGGCCCTGCTCTTCATGCTCATCGGCGTGGTCTACGGGCTCGTCATCGGCATCCTGCCGGGACTGGGCGGTGTCGTTGCGATGGCACTGCTTCTGCCCTTCACCTACGGCTTCGAAAAAGCGGCGACGCTGGCGCTGCTCCTCGGTGCGCACATCGCGACCATCTGGGGCGATTCCGTCACGAGCATCCTCTTCAGCGTTCCCGGCTCCGCCAAGGGCCTCGCGCTGTGCTTCGACGGCTATCCCATGACCAAGCAGGGGCAGGCGACGCGCGCGCTGTCCGCCTCGGCGACCGGCGCGCTGCTCGGGGGCATCATCGGCGCCATCTTCCTCGCACTGTGCATCCCGCTGATCCGCCCGGTGATCCTCGCGCTCGGACCGAGCGAGTACCTGATGATGGCGCTGTGGGGACTCACGGTCATCGCGACCTTCAGCGAAGGCTCGCTCATGAAGGGGCTGATCGCGAGCATTCTCGGCGTGCTGGTCGCCTTCATCGGCATGGACGTCGTCACGGCCACGCCGCGCTTCACCTTCGGCAGCGAATTCCTCATGGACGGCATCTCGTTTCCGGTGGCGATGATCGGGCTCTTCGCGGTGTCGGAGATGATGAAGCTCGCGATCAAGGGCACGCCGATCGTCGACCGCTCGCTGGTGAAAGAGGTGAGCACGGTCTGGCAGGGCATTGCGGACGCGTTTCGCAACTGGTGGCTCGTCATGCGCTCGAGCATGCTCGGCCTGTGGATCGGCGTGCTTCCCGGGGTGGGCGCGAGTGTGGCGGGGCTCGCGGCGTACGCGCAGGCGGTGCAGACCTCCAAGAACCCGGAAAAGTTCGGCAAGGGCGCCGTCGAGGGCGTCATCGCGCCCGACGCCACCATGGGCGCGAACGAGGGCGGGGGGCTCATGCCCACGCTCGCGTTTGGCATTCCGGGCGGCGAGAGCATGGCGATACTGCTGGTCGCCTTCATCAGCCTGGGCGTCGTGCCCGGGCCCGACATGCTGACCAAGAACCTCGACCTCGTGTTCAGCATGGTGTGGATCATCGTCATCGCCAACATCGCGGTGACCGTGATCGGCCTCGGCATCACGCCGTGGCTTGCGCGGCTCCCGGCGCTGCACGCGAACCTGATGGTGCCGCTCGTGCTTTCGGTCTGCTTCGTCGGCGCCTATGCGACGCGCAGCCGCATCGAGGACGTCGTCGTCGCGGCGGTGTTCGGCGTGATCGGCTACCTCATGGACAAGTATCAGTACTCGCGCGCGAACTTCGTGATCGGCATGGTGCTCGCCGTGATGATCGAGCGCAACCTTCACATCTCGCTCACGCTCTACGGCAACGATTTCCTGCTCGACCGCCCGATCGCGCTTGCGATGCTGGTCTTCGTCATCGTCACGGCCGCGCTGCCGTTCGTCCGCAACGCGTGGCGCAAGCGCAAGGTGGCGGCGGCATGACTGCGCTTGCCGGATCTTTCCTCCCATGAGCCGCCGCGCACAGGAAAACATCGCCGCCGCGGTCATCCTCGCCGTTTTCGCGGGGGTGATCGTGCTCTCGCTCGATTTCGGGCCGCGGGCGCGCATGATCCCGCTGCCGCTCGCGATCTTCGGCGTCGTGCTCACGGTCGTGCAGCTCCTGTGGCAGAACCTGCGCTCGACCGAGGAGCTGCAGATCGAGCTGATCGCGGTGACGCGACCGGTGAAGGTGGAGGCGCCGGCTGCGAAGCCGGTGCAGGACGCACGGCCGTCGTGGCGCAAGGAAGCAGCCGCCTACGGCATCGTCGCGCTGCTGCTGGCGCTCGTGCTCGGCCTCGGCCCCATCCCCGCGGTCTTCCTCTTCACCGCCGGCTATTTCGTCCTCACCCGCCACTACTCGTGGCTTACCGGCTTGATTTACACTGTCCTTTTCACGCTGTCGGTGTACCTGCTTTTCTTCGTGGTGCTGCAGATCCAGCCGTATCACGGCCTGCTCGAACCGCTCATTGCCCGTTTCCAATAACTGAGGAGGATCTCCGTATGAAACTCGATCGGCGCAGAATCGTCATCGCGGGAGCGCTCGCACCCGCGCTCATCGGTCTATCCGGCCGGGCGAGCGCGCAGCGCAGCGACTACTACAAGGACAAGGTGATCAACATCAACGTCGCGGGCGGTCCCGCCGGCGGGCACACCCGCTACGCACGGCTGATCCAGCCCTACCTCCAGAAGCATTCCGGCGCGCGCGAGGTGCGCATCACCAACATGCCCGGCGGTGGCGGGCTCAAGGCGGCGAACTATATCTGGCGCGCGAAGCCCGACGGGCTCAACATTTTCTTCGGCAACGCCTCGACGCTCATCCTCGCGCCGCTCGCCGGCAGTCCCGGCGCGAACTTCGACGTGACCAAGTTCGTGTTCCTCGGCCGGGCGACCAGCGAGCCGCGCGTGCTGTGCGTCGGCGGCAAGTCGCCGCTCAAATCGATCCAGGACGTGCAGAAACTGAACCGGCCTTTCGTCTATCCGTCGCAGGGCACCGACGAGGACTTCTACACCATGGCGGTGCTGGGGGATGCGCTCGGCTTCAAGGTGAAGGCGGTGACGGGCTACGAAGGGAACGCCGACACCTCGCTCGCCGTCATCAAGGGCGACGGCGACGGGCACATCACGGGCTGGAGCGAGTCGCTCGGACCGATTCGCTCTGGCGACAAGCTGCCGATACTCATGGTGACGACGCTGCGCTCGCCCGATTACCCCAACATTCCGGTCGTCACGGAGATCGCGCCGCCCGCCAAGCGCGAGACCGTGCGCGCGATGACCGCGATCCTCGAGACCCACCGCAGCTACATCGGGCCGCCGGGAATGGATCCGCAGGCGGTCAGCGCCTTCCGCGCCGCGGTCACCGCGGCGCTCAAGGACCCGGATCTCCTCGCCGAGTCGAAGAAAGGCGACCGGCCGGTCGCGCCGATGGATGGCGCGAAGCAGCAGCAGGTCATCGCCGAAATCGCCAAGGCGAGCACGCATCTCGCGCCGATCCTCAAGGCGGCGGTGGCGGCGATCCAGTAGCCGGTTTGAGCGCGCCGGGCCCGGAAAGGGGTGAGTCGTTCACCCCTTTTTCATTTTCGGCGCGATGCGCTCTTCTGGCAGACTGTCGGTCATGACCCGCACCATCAGGACCTATACGCTGACGGAGCGCGTAAGCGGCCCGGATTTCGGCATCCGTGACGAGCGCAGCGTGACGCGCATCGGCGAAGCGCATCGCCACGATTACTTCCAGATCCAGCTCAATCTCGCAGGCACGACCGAACACCACATCGGCGCCACCGTGCGGCCGTTCGAGCCGGGGAGCCTGTCCTTCGTGCTGCCTTACCGTGTGCACCGCGTGCCCCATCCGCCGGGCTCGCGCTTCTACGTGTTGAGCTTCAACCAGCGGATGCTCCGCCCCGAGCTCGATGTGGATCCGCTCGACCTGGAAGATGTGCCGCTCGAACGTGCGCCGGAACTCGCGCCCTTCCGCTTCCAGGAATTCCTCGATTTCCGCCTCGAGGGCGAAGAACTTGCGCAAGCGCAGGCGGCGTGCACCCGGATGGCGCAGGAAAACGCGGATCGCAGGTTCTATTCGATCGAAATCATTCGCGCCCATCTCCTGCTGCTGATCGGCATGGTATGCCGGCGCTACGAGCGCGAGCTGCTCGAGCTCGCGTCCCGCCAGGCGCAGCGCCGCAGCCGGCGCGATGCGCTGTCCCGCGTCGTGCGCTACGTGCGCGAGCATCTCACGCGGCGCATCACGCTTGCCGATGCCGCCGCCGCGGCCGATCTTTCCCCGAACTATCTCGCGCATCTGCTCAAGAAGGAAACCGGCAGGACCTTCACCGACCTCGTGACCGAGCGCCGCATGGAAAAGGCACAGGAACTCCTCGCCCACACCACGCTGCGCATTGCCGAGGTGGCCGAAGCCGTGGGTTTCGAGGACGAGGCGTACTTTGCACGGCGCTTCCGGCAGTGCTTCAAGATCGCGCCGCGCGAGTATCGCAATCGCGCGACGCCGCGCTAGCGCCGTGGGCCCGGGACGGGCCCTCGCCGAGGCTCTGTGCCCGGAGGTCCCGGCAGCAGCCGGCGCGGGAAAGTCCAGAAAAAAGCCAATCCCGTCTCTGGCTCGCGCCCGCCGCAGTCCTTATCCTTCAATGTCTCGTAACGCAACGCGGAGCGCGATGTGACAACGCAGTCGCAGTGGACGACGCTCGATACGGACGTCCTCGTGGTGGGCGGCGGAGTCGCCGGCAGCATGGCGGCCATTCCCGCGCTCGAGGCCGGCCTGCAGGTCGTCATCTGCGAGAAGGGCAAGGTGCTCGACCACTGCGGCAGCATCGGCTGCGGGGTGGATCACTATCTCACGGTGATGGATACCGGCCCGGAGTGGGACACGCCCGAGTTCCTCATCAAGCACGTCCCCGAGCTGACGGACGGCATCGTCGACATGGCGGTGGCGGGGCGCGTGATCCGCGAGATGCCGCGCATCTTCCGCAAGCTCGAAGCGCTCGGCGTGGACTTCAAGGACAAGAAGACCGGCACCTACTATCGGCTACGCTCGTTCGGGCTGCCCGGCACCTATCATATCAACTTCGACGGCACCGACTTCAAGAAGCACATCGGCGAGCGCGTGCGCAAGGGCAAGGCCACCGTGCTCATGCGCACGATGGTGCTGCAGCTCCTGACGCACGAGAACCGCGCGTATGGCGCGCTCGCGTTCAACTTCCGCAGCGGCGAGTGGTATGCGATCCGGGCGAAAGCGGTGGTGCTCGCGGCGGGCGACGTGAACCGCATCTCGAAGAACGCGTCGGGGCTCGCGTTCGACAGCTGGCACTTTCCCTACGACACCGGAGATGCGCACGCGATGGGCTATCGCTCGGGCGCGCTGCTCGCCAACATGGAGTCGGTCGAAGCGACGCTCACGCCCAAGGGCTTTTCCTGCCAGGGGCTGAACGCGCTGGTGAGCCTGGGAGCATATTTCGTGAACCGGCACGGCGAGCGCTTCATGTTCAAGTACGACAAAAAGGGCGAGAACGCGCGGCGGGCCGTGATCGCGGACGCGGCGATCAACGAGTATCTCCTCGGCAACGGACCGGTGTATCTCGATTGCCGTCATCTGCCGCAGGAGATGCTCGACCGGATGGAATACACGCTGCAGGTGGACCGCTATACGCTGCCCGCCTTCTACCGGCAGAAGGGCGTCAACTTCCGCGAGGAGCTCGTCGAGATCTCGGTTTCCGAGCTCTCCATCCGCAGGAGCGGCGTGTATTTCCGCGGCAGCGGGCTTGCGGTGGACGTGAATGGCGAGACTTCCGTTGCGGCGCTCTTCGCCGCGGGAGACTGCGCGACGGTGAGCGGCGGCATCGCCGGTGCCGCGGTGCTGGGCCACATCGCAGGCGAAGGTACCGTGCGGCGCGTCGCGGAAGTGCGCGGCGCGTTGCCGCCCATCGATATGGAGGCGGCAAATGCGTTGCGCGCGGACGCGCGGGCTGCGCTCGAGCGCAGCAACGGCATGAGCTGGAAGGCCCTCGAGGACGAGACGCGACAGACGGTGACTGACTACGTCGGTGTGCGTCGTACGGAGAAGGGTTTGAAGCGCGCGCTCGACACGTTGAAGGCGCTGGCGCAGCGCGAATCGAACTTGAAGGCCGAGGATTTGCACGGGCTCATGCGCGTGCACGAGGCGAAGAACATCCGGCTCAACGCGGAATTGATGGCGACTGCCTCGCTCGCGCGCAGGGAAACCCGCACCGGTTCTTCACACTGCCGGCTCGATTATCCGAAGACCGACGACGTGAACTGGCGCAAGTTCGTGATCGTATCCCGCGGCGAGGACGGCCCCGCAGTGCGCACGCTCCCCACCGACCGGCCGCTCGCCGATGCCTTTGCGCGCGATTGAGGAGACATCGGCCGTGAAACAGGACAAGCCCGTGCACAACCCGATCGAGATCGATCCCGAGACCTGCGTCCGGTGCAACCTGTGCGACTGGATCTGTCCCGGCGACATCATCTACAAGGAAGAGGACAACCGCGAGACGCTCCCCGTGATCGCCTATCCGGACGAGTGCTGGTACTGCGGCCTCTGCCAGTCGATCTGCCCTACCCATGCCATCACCGTCGTCTTCCCCGAGCAGATGATCCACAACCGGAGCGACGTCGTGTCCCTGCTCGGCAAGGTCGTGGACTGACCGAAGCGGGCAGGTTTTCAGCCGCTTAGGGCGGTTTGCTACAATGCAGCAGCGTGCCCCGGGCGGGCCGGGAACTTGTCCGCCGGGGGCGCTGTAATCAGTCGGCAAACCCGCGGCGGAGCGCGCTCGCGGGTTTCTTTTCCAGGCAGTCCGGCAGTGGAGTGGCCTTCGGGGTGGAGATGAAGACAGCAGCAGTGAATCGCCTGCGCGGGGTCGAACGCGACATCGTGCAGGTGCCGGTCGCGGGAGACGTCGCGCCCTATTACGAGCCGCAGGGCAACGAGGTCGCGATTTTCGAGGCGGCGTACAAAAAGCGGCTGCCGGTGATGCTGAAAGGTCCCACCGGATGCGGTAAGACGCGCTTCCTCGAGTTCATGGCCTTCGAGCTGAAGCGGCCGCTCGTCACGGTCTCCTGCCACGAGGACCTCACCAGCTCCGATCTCGTCGGGCGCTTTCTGCTCGAAGGCGCCGAAACGGTATGGCAGGACGGCCCGCTCACGCGCGCGGTGAAGGCGGGCGCGATCTGCTACCTCGACGAGATCGTGGAAGCGCGCACCGATTCGACGGTGGTGATCCACTCGCTCACCGACCACCGGCGCAAGCTCACGATCGAGAAGAAGGGCATGGAGATCGAGGCGCACGAGGACTTCATGCTCGTGATCTCCTACAACCCCGGCTATCAGACCGTGCTGAAGGACCTGAAGCCGTCCACCAAGCAGCGCTTCGTCGCCATCAATTTCGATTTCCCGCCCGAGGAGATCGAGCGCAAGATTCTGATGAACGAGGTCCCGGGCCTCGCCCCCGAGATCGCGCACCAGCTCGTCGCGGCCGGCCGCAAGGCGCGGCTCCTGAAGGATCACGGGCTCGAAGAGGCAACCTCCACCCGCGCGCTCGTCTACGCGGGGAGCATGATCGGCGCGGGTCTCGATCCCGTCACCGCATGCCAGGTCGCGATGGTGAACCCCATCACCGACGACATCGAGCTCGCCGAGGCGATGATGGAGATCGTGCAAGCGCATTTCGCGGCTTGAATCACGGGAGATGACCGACCGCAACACCGCGATACACGACCTCCTGCACGAGTTCCGGGACGCCAGCCTCGTCGCGTTCCGCGAGCTGGAGCAGGTGCTGCCGGCGATCCGCCTCCACGGCGACGAGGTGGCGCTCACGTGGCTCATGGCGGGCCGCCGCCTTTTCGACTTCGACCGCGAGGCGGGCCGCGCCTTCATCCGCGGCAGCGCGGCCGCGGAACAGGTCTCCGAGACGGTCCTGCCGTGGACCGAGCAGGCGCTCCAGTTCGTACGCTGGCGCGGCTCGTGGCGCGCGCTCGAAGGCTTCATGTCGAATCTGCCGCGCGCCTACGGTTCGCTCGGCCACGCCGGCGAGCGGCGCTGGGCGGAAATCGGGCTCATGTGGTGCGGGCGCCAGCTCGAGAGCGGCAGCGCATTCTTCAACGTGCCCGTGACCGATCTCGCCGGGCGCCAGGGTATCGCCGGCATCGAGCAGCTCGCGGTGCCCGCCGAAGAGCTCTTCGAGTCACGCAAACTGCTCCTGAGCACCTATCTCGGAGGGGCGATCCGCGTGCGCAATCTGCTCGGCGCGCAGGCGATCCTGCCGTGGGCCTTGCGCGGTGCGGACATCATGCAGTCGGGGCGCGCGCGTGGCGAAGCCTATTTCCGTCTCGAGTCGGAAGAGAGCCTGGCGCTGCTGCTCGAGCACCTGCCGGGGTTCCGGCTCTCCGACCGCAACCGGCTGCTCGGCATGCTGCTCGACGTGTGGTACGGCGAAAGCTTCGATCTCAAGGAGAGCGCTTGGTCTCCCGAGAAGGGCCGTCCGTTCGTCGAGACCGACGGACGCAGCCTGTTCTTCCCGGCGGTCATGGCGAGCCGCGACGAGGCCGTGCTCGCGGTGCTGCACGGCGCGGGTCACATGCGCCATGGCACCTTCGACCGGCTTGCGATGAAAGAGATGTTCGGGGCGGCGAATGTCGAGTTTCCGGAGTCGGGCCCCGTGTCGTGGGTACCGCTCTACATGCACTACGGTGACGACGCGCTGCGCTTCCAGCTGATTTTCGATCTGTGCGAAGACCTGCGCGTCGACTTCCGCGTGCAGCACGCGGTGCCCAATTACCTCCCGCGGCTCGCTGCGGCCGCGCGTGCGGCGCCGCCGCGCCCGCCCGAAGCCGCGGCCTATTTCGATCTCGCGCTCGCCAGCATCGAAGAAGCGATGACGGCGATGCACGCGAGCGCGCCGCGCGGCAGGCAGTTCGGCCCGCTGTTCGACCCCGCAGCGACGGTGGCGGACGCCTGGCGCATCGCGACCGCGATCTACAGCAACGACGAGCTGCCGCGCGTCACCGATCTCGAGACGTTTCACGCGGCGTATCTGCCGGGACGCGGACCGAACGCGACGCGCCTTGCGCATCCCCAGCAACGCCAGGAGCAGCAGCAGACGCAAGCCGGCGCGGAGCAGCAGAACCAGCCGGAAGAGCAGGGTGAGGAGGAAGGCGAAACCGCGCAGAACGCTGAAACTGGCGATCAGCAGGACGGCGGCAAGCACCAGGAAGTTGCGGGCTATGGCGATTCCACCGGCACTTCCGCACGATCGTCGAATCGCAACGAGACGCAGCAGCAGGCGGCCTCGGCCGCTGACAAGGGCCTGCCCTATCCGGAGTGGGATTACCGCGAGCAGCGCTACAAGCGCAACTGGGCGTGGGTGCAGGAGAAGAAGCTCGCCGAGTCCAACACCGCCGAAGCGAACCGGCTCGAGCGGCAATATTCGAATGCGCTGAAGCGGCTGAAAAAGGCGATCCAGGCGCAGAAGCCGGCGCGGCTCGCGCCGCTCCTGCGCCAGCTCGACGGCGACGACATGGACATCAACGCGGTGGTGGGTTACATCGCGGAAAAGCAGGCGGGGCGCTCGCCGAAGCCCGCGATCTACCGGCGTCGCGAGATGCGCCAGCGCGAGATCGCCGTGACGCTGCTCGCGGACATGTCGACGTCGATCATGCAGCATCTGCCGGAGGGTGGCGGGCGGCTCGTCGATCGGGTGCGCGCTGGCGTGCTGCTCTTCGCCGAGAGCATGGAAGAAGTGGGCGACGCCTACAGCATCGCCGGGTTCTGCTCGAAGTATCGCGACAACGTGAGCTACTACACGATCAAGAACTTCGATCAACCGCTCTCGGAAGACGTGCGCAGCCAGATCGGCGGCATGTCGGGCCGGCTCGCGACGCGCATGGGCGCGGCGATCCGTCATGCGACCGCGCGCTTCGAGCAGGTGGAAAGCCGGCGGCGCCTTCTGCTGATCCTGTCCGACGGTCGGCCGGAGGACTACGATGACGGCGGCGACCGGCGCTATCTGCACGAAGACACGCGCATGGCGGTGAAGGAAGCGGTCGCGCGCGGCGTGCATCCCTTCTGCATCACGGTCGATACGATGGCGAATCAGTACTTGCCGCAGATCTTCGGCAAGGGGCACTACCTCGTGCTCGACCACATCGATTCGCTGCCGAACAAGCTCCCGGAAATTTACTTCCGCCTGCGCCGCTAGGCGCGCTTTCTCGTCATCCCGGACAATGATCCGGGATCCGAAACACTCTGGATTCCGGCCTGCGCCGGAATGACGATGGCCGAGTAGATCAGCGGCGGGACTTTTCGATTTCTTCGACGCGCTTGCGCGCAGCTTCGACTGCGGCTTCGAGGGTTTTCTGGCGGGCCCAGTATTCGTCCGTGAGGCGGCTCGCACCTGTCGCCGTACCAAGGCGCTCGCCCGGAAGCGGCTCCTTGCCTGCTTCACGGGCTTCTTCCGCCTTCTTGAGCTGCGCGTAGGCGGATTCGAGTTCCTGCCGCGACGCTTCATCGGACGCGGCGCGCTGCTTGACGCGCTGGTCGATCGCCTTCTTCTCGGCTGGCGTCACCAGGGTCGTACCGGTTTTCGGAGGCGGCGGAGGAAGCTTTTCGACGTGTTTTGCACCGGGCTCCGGCTTCTCCCCGTACACCACCTTGCCGTTCGGCATGGTCGATTTGTACAGATCCTGGGCCGCGGCGGCAGCCGCAGCGAAGCATGACAGCAGCACGAAGAGGCGGAACATCGCGGCTCCCATCGGGTATCCGACCCATTCTAATCGCGCTGTCATGCGCCAGCAATTGCGCGTCCTGCCGATTCCCACCGTGAGCCCTTTGTAAGGCTCGCGCACCTGCCACGACCAACGGCACGATCCGGTTCGCGAAAGGGGGGAATCATGTCCAGGCCGGCCGTTCGGCGCCAGAGCGAGTACGTCGCGCTTACGCGCGAGCAATTCCGCGAGCGTTTTTACGCGCGTTTCTACGACCCGGTGTTCGAGGAAGTCACGCCCGAGCTGGAAAGGATTTTCGAAAAGGCGTGGGACGGCTGCATCCGATACCGCAAGTCACCGCGCCGGCGCGCCGCGGGTGAGGGCTACTCCGATCCCGGTTTCCAATTGCCGGTCGAATGGCTCGAGACGCGTGCGCGCATCGAAGCGGCGGCAAAGCGCCACAGGGAACCGAAAGCGCCGTCGCGTATCCTGATAGTGAACGGCTCGACGCGCAGCGAGCACAGCTGCCCGGGCGAGATCTCGAAAACGCGCCGTCTCGCGCTCGCCGATGAGTCCTGGAAGGTCATCCATCCGTGCAAGGGGTGCGTTTCGACCTCGCAGGCACTGTGCCACTGGCCGTGCTCCTGTTATCCCAACCACGCGCTCGGCCAGACCAACGACTGGATGGACGAGATCTATCCGCGCTGGACGGCAGCGCACGGCGTCTTCCTTCTGTGTCCCGTCCACTGGTATCAGGCGCCCGCGAGCCTGAAGCTCATGATCGACCGGCTCGTGTGCGCGGACGGCGGCAATCCCGACCCGACCACGACCCGCGGCAAGGACCCGTTGCGCGCGAAGGAGCTGGAGCTCATGGGCTGGCCCTATCCCAAGCACCTCGCGGGGCGCGCGTTTGCCATCGTTGCACACGGTGACGCGGCGGGCCCGGAAAACCTGCGGTGAATGCTGGCCGACTGGCTCACCGACCTCGGCATGGTCCAGTCCGGGCCGCAAGCGGCGCTCGACACGTTAGCCCGATCGGTCATCCCGGCGCTTTTCAGAAAACCGATTGTTCGCCACAATGCGCCTTTCCCCGAACCAGACGAGGACACCGGCATGGCTCATACGCTCGAACAGTTCGCTGCATCCTGCCACGACATCCTGACGCGGGAATCCGGGCCCGCAGGCCGCGCCAAAGTATGCGCGCTGCTGCGGGAGGTGCTGAAGGATGCCGAGTTCGTCGCAAAGAACCTGAATGACCAGACGCCCGAGCGCCAAATCCTCTACGAGGACCCCGAGCTCAAGTTCTGCATCCTCGCCCACTATTACAAGGGCGCGAAGGCGAGCCCGCCGCATGACCATGGGCCGTCATGGGCGATTTACGGTCAGGCCGTGGGCGAAACGGAGATGAGCGACTTCGAGCTCCTCGAGCCGGCGAGCGAGGACAAGCCCGGGAAGGTCCGCAAGGTCCGGACCTACAAGCTCACGCCGGGCATTGCTCACCTCTACAACGAGGGCGACCTGCACGCGCCGACCCGCAGCGGCCCGACGCGGCTCATCCGCATCGAAGGCGTCAACATGGAGACGGTGCGCCGCCACAAGTACGTGGCGGTGTAGCTCAGGCGGCGAAGCTCACTCCGGCTTGATGCCGGCGATCTTCACGAGCTTCGCCAGCCGGTCGTAATCGCCGCGGAAGAACTTGCCGAATTCCTCGGGGCTCGCGCTGCCCGCCGGCACCAGTCCCTGATTGGCGTAGAGCTGGATCACGTCGGGCGCGGCGAGCGCCTTCCGGATCGTCTCGTGCCACGTCTTGATGATCGGGCGCGGCGTGCCTTTCGGCGCGAAGAAGCCGTTCCAGCTGTTGAACTCGTAGCCCGGCACGCCGGATTCGGCGATCGTCGGCAGCTCGGGCAGCAGCGGCGAACGCTTGCCGGAGGTAATCGCGAGCGCGCGCATCCGACCCGCCTTGATGTGCCCCATGATCGATGCGGCGGGCGCGATCAGCCACTGGCTTTCGCCCGCGACGACGGCCGCCGCCATCGGTCCGCCGCCTTTGTACGGCACATGCACGGTCTGGATGCCCGCGAGGCTCGTGAACATCACCCCCGAGAGATGGCTCGAGGACCCCACGCCGGCCGAGGACATATGGAGCTTGCCGGGCTGGGCCTTCGCCAGCGCGATCAGCTCCTGCACGCTTTTTGCGGGCACCGAGGGATGGACCGCCATCACGCCGTCGGCGTTGACGATGAGCGAGATCGGCTCGAAATCCCTGAAGGCGTCGAAGCCGAGCTTGCGGTAGGTGAACTGCGAGACGATCATCGAGCTCGAGGCGCCGACGATGACGGTGTAGCCGTCGGGCGCTGCGCGCGCGCCGATTTCGAGCGCGATGGTGCCCGCCGCCCCGCCGCGATTGTCTACGACGAGCTGCTGCCCGAAAAATTCGGACACCTTGCCGGTCACGATGCGCGCGATGGTATCGAGCGATGATCCGGCGGACTGTGCGGCGATCACGCGCACCGGTCGCGAGGGATAGGGCTGTGACAGCGCCGGCGCCGCGGCGCAGGCGGCGAGCGCAAAGACGATGAAGCGCTTCATGAGTTTCCTCCCCGGTGTGCCCGCAAAGGGCCTGCACATGATAATCGATTTGGGGAGCGGCCTTCACACCCGCGGCGTGACGTGCTAAGTTGCATCCAACTCGATTGCACTGGAGGTGTGATGGCGAAGATCGTAAACACGCTGGACGTTCCCCGGCTCTATTCGCAGAAGGACGACCGGTTCCGCTACGAGGCGGTCAAGGAAAACGTGCTGGGGCTCAAGAATATCTGCGGCGAAATCGTCGTCTATCCGCCGGGAGCTTCCGGCGCGAGCCATCATCACCTCGGCACCGAGCACCTTTTCTACATCACGGAAGGCCGCGGCACGATGTACATCGACGATGTGCCGCACGAAGTGAAGGCCGGCGATTTCGTTTCGGTGTTTGAAGGCGAGCGCCACTGGTTCACGAACCACACCCGGGAGACGTTCGCGTTCCTCGAGCTCTTCTCGCCGGTCAACTACAAGACCATCTGGGACAATCCCGATCTCAAGTGAAGCTGGAAGCCAAGCCGCCCGTGAGGCGGCGAGTCCGGCAGCGCTCCGAAAGGAGCAACTCAGTGATGCGCGTCTGAGGGTATCGCCGGCAGCGGACCGGTCTTCACATTGTAGAGGTGACGCCGGCGCACGAGCTCCATCGTGATCGAAACGAAGATGCCGAAGATCGCGATCACGGTGTAGATCGAGAAGTCCATCAGGATCAGGAACGCGTAGATGCCGAGCATCGCGAGTATCGAGAGATTCTCGTTGAAGTTCTGCACGGCGATCGAGTGGCCCGCGCCCATGAGGATGTGCCCGCGGTGCTGGAGGAGCGCGTTCATCGGCACGACGAAGAAGCCGGCGAGTCCGCCGATCAGAATCATCAGCGGGATGGCGAACTCGAGGCTGCGCACGAAGTTCATGGCGATGACGATGAGCCCCATCGCGATGCCGACCGGCACCACCTTGACGGCGCGATTGAGCGGAATGAACCTGGCCGCGATGACGGCTCCGGCGGCAATGCCGACCGCGCAGATGCCCTGCAGCACGGTCGCCTGGGAGAGCGTGTAGCCGAGCGCTACCTCCGCCCACTTGAGCACGATGAACTGCAGCGTCGCACCGGCGCCCCAGAAGAGCGTGGTGGTCGCGAGCGAGATCTGGCCGAGCTTGTCGCTCCAGAGCAGCTTCACGCAGTGGGCGAACTCGTGGATGAGATAGAGCGGATTCTTGCTCGGCGGCCGGTGATCCACGCCGGTATCGGGAATGTAGAGGTTGAAGATCGCCGCGATCGCGTAGAACACGATGATGACGGCGATCGCCGCCTCCGGCGCGGTATCGACGCCGGTGTCGAGTAACGGAAAGTCGAAGCCGAGGAGCCGCGCCGAAACGGGGCCGCTGATCAGCACGCCGCCGAGCAGCGTCCCGAGGATGATCGAGGCGACGGTAAGTCCCTCGATCCAGCCGTTCGCGATGACGAGCTTCTGGTGCGGCAGGTATTCGGTCAGGATGCCGTACTTGGCGGGCGAGTAGGCGGCCGCGCCGAGTCCGACGATCGAATAGGCGAAGAGGATCACCACGTAGGCCGCAGGCCCGGACGTCGTGAGCGCCTGGTAGAAGAACATGACGAGGCAGCCCACGATCTTCACCGTGTTGGTGATGAACATGACGCGGCCCTTGGGCATCGAGTCGGCAAAGGCGCCGACGAACGCCGCGAACGCGACGTAGGACACGGTGAAGAAGAACTTGAGCATCGGCGTCAACCACGCCGGGGAGTTCATCTCGATCAGGAGTGCGATGGCGGCGACGAGCAGGGCGTTGTCGGCGAGCGACGAGAAGAACTGCGCCGCCATGATGATGTAGAAGCCTAACGGCATCGAGGAAAGCGGGGCCGCCTGAAGCGGATCTTGTGAGGAATAGGGGAACCCGGCGCTTTATACCATACTTGGCCAGCTCGCGGCCGGGCAAATATGGGCGAAATATGGTTGAATACTGACCGATTTCCATGGCCGACCGCAGACTCCAGGTGTTCCACACCGTCGCCCGGCAGCTCTCTTTCACGAAAGCCGCCGAGCAGCTTTTCATGACGCAGCCGGCGGTCACCTTCCAGGTGAAGCAGCTCGAGGAGCACTTCAGCACGCGGCTCTTCGAGCGCAGTCACGGCAAGATCACGCTCACGCCCGCCGGGCGGCTCGTAATGGAGTACGCGGAGAGGATCCTCGGGCTTTCGGACGAGCTCGAAAAGCGGGTGGCGGAGTTGACCGGCGCGGTGAGCGGACCGCTGCTCCTCGGGGCAAGCACCACCGTCGCCGAATTCATCCTGCCGCAGATCCTCGGCGAGTTCAAGGCGCGCTATCCCCAGGTGCAGGCTCACATGTCGGTCGCCAATTCGGAGACCATCGAGAACCGGGTCGCGGACCATACGCTCGATCTCGGCATCATCGAGTCGCCGGCGCATCTGCCAAGCGTGCAGACCGAAGTGGTGTGCGACGACGAGCTCGTCCTGATCTGCGCGCCGGGGCATCGCCTCGCCAGGGTGAAGAGCGTGACGCCGCAGGAGATCGTGGGCGAGCCTTTCGTGAGCCGCGAGGTCGGCTCGGGCACGCGCGAATTCACCGATCACTACCTGCGCAACTGCAAGGTCTCGCCGGAGGACCTCAGCATCGTGATGGAACTGGGCAGCCCCGAGGCGATCAAGGGCGTCGTGGAGACCGGCGTCGGCGTCGCCATCATGTCGCGCACGCGGGTGGTGAAGGAACGGAAACTCGGCCTGCTCGTGCCGGTCCCGCTCGAGCCGCGGCTGATCCGCAGCTTCTCTATGGTCTATCCCAGGGAGAAATTCCGCTCGCGGCTGCTCACCACCTTCAGCGAGTTCGCGGCCGCCCGCATGCGGACGATCACGAGCGAGACATGACGCATCGCTCGTCGCCCGCTGTCCCGTAGTCCGCTCCATCGCGATGCGCCCGATATCCGCCACCATCGATCTCGGCGCGCTCGCGCACAACCTCGCGGTTGCCCGACGCCATGCCCCCGCTTCGCGCGTCGTGGCGGTGGTCAAGGCGAACGCGTACGGCCACGGACTGGAGCGCGCCGCCCGGGCGTTGCAGGCCGCCGCGGGTTTCGGCCTCGTCGAGCTCGATGCGGCCGTGCGATTGCGCGAGGCGGGATACCGGCAGCGCATCGTGCTGCTCGAAGGGTTTTTCGAGGCGCGCGAGCTTCCGGTCTTCGCCGAGCACCGGCTCACTGCCGTCGTGCACAGCGCGCACCAGGTGGAGATGCTGAAGGCGCTCGCGCCCGACGCCGGGCTTGACGTAATGGTCAAGCTCAACACCGGCATGAACCGGCTGGGATTCGCACCGGAAGAATTTCCCGGCGCGCTCGCTGCGCTGCGGGCGCATCCCGGCGTGCGCGAGATCGCGCTGCTCACGCATTTCGCGAATGCGGACGATGCGCGCGGTGTCGCCTGGCAGCTCGAGCGCCTGGAGCGTGCGACGGCCGCCGCGCGCCTTCCGCGCAGCCTCGCGAATTCCGCCGCGATTCTGCGTTACCCCGAAGCGCACGGCGAATGGGTGCGCCCGGGGATCATGCTCTACGGCTGTTCTCCCTTTTCCGACCTGGCCGGCGTCGAGCTCGGCTTGAGGCCTGCGATGACGCTCGCCTCCGAAGTGATTGCGATCCAGAACGTGGCGCGCGGGGAGACCGTCGGCTACGGCGGGCTCTATACCGCCGAGCAACCGGTGCGCGTCGGCGTGGTCGCATGCGGATACGCCGATGGGTATCCGCGCCACGCGCCCAATGGAACGCCGGTCGTAGTGGAAGACCGGCTCACAGGCACGGTGGGACGCGTGTCGATGGACATGATGTGCGTGGACTTGACCGCGATCCCGGAAGCGCGCGTCGGCTCGCGCGCTGTGCTCTGGGGCGAGGGAAATCCCATAGAACACGTGGCTGCAGCGGCCGGCACCGTCGGTTACGAGCTCATGTGCGCGCTTGCGCCACGCGTTCCGATCGTGGAGTGCCCGTAAAGTGAACGCGCTGCGGCCGCGGTGTATCATCGTTTCAAGCGCGATCCATCCCGACCAATTCGAATAAGCGCCATGGCGAAGGCGAAGACTCTCTACGCGTGCACCGAGTGCGGCGGGCAAGTCCTCAAGTGGCAGGGGCAGTGCCCGCATTGCCAGGCGTGGAACACGCTCGTTGAGACCGTGGCGGAGGCGCCGTCGGCGCACCGCTTCGGGCTCCTGCCCGGCGGCAAGCTGCAGCGACTGTCGGAAGTGGAAGCGCGCGAAGAGCATCGCGTGCCGACCGGCGTCGCGGAATTCGACCGCGTGCTGGGCGGGGGCCTCGTGCCCGGCGCGGTCGTGCTGATCGGCGGCGATCCCGGCATCGGCAAGTCCACGCTGCTCCTGCAGGCGCTCGCCGAGATCGGCCGCGCGCGCAAGGTGATCTACGTGAGCGGGGAGGAGTCGGCGCAGCAGATCGCGCTGCGCGCGCGGCGGCTCGGCGTCGATTCGAAATCGGTTGAGGTGCTGCCCGAGACCGATCTCAAGAAAATCCAGCAGGCGATCCGGGAGGAGCGGCCCGAGGTCGCGGTGATCGACTCGATCCAGACCCTCTACTCCGACGATCTTCAGTCGGCGCCCGGGTCGGTGGCGCAGGTGCGGGAGTGCGCCGCTCAGCTCACGCGCGCTGCCAAGGCCTCGCACACCACGGTCGTCTTCGTCGGGCACGTGACGAAGGAGGGCACCCTCGCCGGGCCGCGCGTGCTCGAGCACATGGTGGACACCGTGCTCTATTTCGAGGGCGACACGCATTCGAGCTTTCGCCTCATCCGCGCCTTCAAGAACCGCTACGGCGCGGTCAACGAGCTGGGCGTCTTCGCGATGACCGACAAGGGGCTGAAAGGCGTGTCCAACCCTTCGGCGCTCTTCCTGTCGCAGCATGGTGCCGAGGTCGCGGGCTCGTGCGTCACCGTGACGCAGGAAGGGACGCGGCCGCTGCTGGTCGAGGTCCAGGCGCTGGTGGACGAAGCCCACGCGCCCAATCCGCGTCGCCTTTCGGTGGGGCTCGAGCAGAACCGGATTGCGCTGCTCCTTGCCGTCCTCCACCGGCACGCCGGCATCGCGTGCTTCGACCAGGACGTTTTCGTGAACGCCGTGGGCGGGGTGAGAATAAGCGAGCCGGCAGCCGATCTGGCTGTCATGATGGCGGTCGTGTCGTCCCTCAGAAACAAGCCGCTCCCGGCGCGGCTCGTCGTGTACGGCGAAGTGGGGCTCGCCGGCGAAGTGCGTCCGGTGCAACGCGGCCAGGAGCGCTTGCGGGAGGCGGCGAAGTTGGGGTTCGAGCAGGCGCTGATCCCCAAGGCCAACAAGCCGCGACAGGTGATATCCGGCATGGAAGTGATCGCGGTCGAGCGCGTGGAAGAAGCCGTCGGCCGCATTCGCTGATTGGCCCTCGCGCGGCCGGACGCTAGAATGGCATGGCACGCCGCTGCGTGTGCCGTGCGCATCCAAAGGAGGTTGAAGTGGGTCGGGTGAACCCGTACGACACCGGCCTCGACAAGAATCCGGCGAACTATACGTCGCTCACGCCGCTCACGTTTCTCGCGCGCACCGCGTACGTGTATCCCGCGCGGCCGGCGGTCGTGCACGGCGAGCGGGTGCTTACCTGGGCGGAAGTGTACGCGCGCTGCAAACGTCTCGCTTCCGCGCTCGCGCAGCGCGGCGTCGTCGAAGGCGATACCGTTGCGGTGATGCTGCCCAACGTGCCGGCGATGTACGAAGCGCATTTCGGGGTGCCGATGACGGGTGCCGTGCTCAACACGCTCAATACCCGGCTCGACGCGAACGCGATCGCATTCATGCTGCACCACGCCGAAGCGAAGGTGCTGATCACCGATCCGGAATTCTCGGAGACGATCGAGCAGGCGCTGGCGCAGCTCGCGGCGAAGCCGCTTGTGATCGACGTGGAGGATGCGGCTGGCCCGGGAGGCAAGCGGCTCGGCGAGATCGAATACGAAGCGTTCATCGCGCAAGGCGACCCGGAATACGCGTGGGCGATACCGGGCGACGAATGGAACGCGATCGCGCTCAATTACACGTCCGGGACCACCGGCAATCCCAAGGGCGTCGTCTATCACCACCGCGGCGCTTACCTGAACGCGGTGAGCAACATGGTCTCGTGGGGCATGCCGCAGCACCCGGTGTACCTGTGGACGCTGCCGATGTTCCACTGCAACGGCTGGTGCTTTCCGTGGACGATCGCCGCGGCCTCCGGTACCAATGTGTGCCTGCGCAAGGTGGACGCGCGCGCGGTATTCGATCTCATCCGCCGCCACCGCGTCACTCACTACTGCGGTGCACCGATCGTGCACACCATGCTGCTCAACGCGCCCGCGGAGTGGCGCGCCGGAATCGATCACACGGTGCACTGCCTCGTCGCGGGCGCCGCGCCACCGGTCGCGGTCATCGAAGGCATGCAGAGAATGGGGTTCGACATCACGCACGTCTACGGGCTCACGGAGACCTACGGCCCCGCTGCGGTGTGCGCCAAGCACGAGGCGTGGAATGCGCTGCCGCTGGAGAAGCGCGCCGAATTGAACGGCCGCCAGGGGGTGTGGTACCACATGCAGGATCGCATGACGGTCATCGATCCCGTCACGATGCAGCCGGTGCCGCGGGACGGTGAGACCCTCGGTGAAGTCATGTTCCGGGGCAACCTCACGATGAAGGGCTACCTCAAGAATCCCGCGGCGACGCTGGAAGCGTTCTCCGGCGGCTGGTTCCACACCGGCGACCTCGGCGTGATGCAGCCGGACGGCTACGTCAAGATCAAGGACCGCTCCAAGGACATCATCATCTCGGGCGGCGAGAACATCTCATCGCTGGAAGTGGAGGATGCGCTCTATCGCCATCCGGCCGTCATGGCGGCGGCGGTCGTGGCCCAGCCCGATCCCAAATGGGGCGAAGTGCCGTGTGCGTTCGTCGAGCTGAAGGAAGGCGCGCAGGCGACCGCGGAAGAGCTGATCGCGCACTGTCGCGAGCGGCTCGCGCACTTCAAGGCGCCCAAGCGCGTGATCTTCGGGCCGCTGCCCAAGACTTCGACCGGCAAGATCCAGAAGTTCATCCTGCGCGAGCGGGTGAAGTCGGCTTCGGCGATCGATACCTGAGCGGATAGGGCATGGCGGACGACTGCATACTGGAGACGCGCGGGCTCACCAAGGAGTTCAAGGGCTTCGTTGCGGTAAACAACGTGAACCTGAAAGTACGGCGCGGGACGATCCATGCGTTGATCGGTCCCAACGGCGCCGGCAAGACGACATGCTTCAATCTGCTCACCAAGTTCCTCGAGCCGACCGCCGGCACGATCCTCTTCAAGGGCGAGGACATCACGCGGGAAAAGCCCTCCGACATCGCGCGTCGCGGCGTCATCCGCTCGTTCCAGATCTCCGCCGTGTTCCCGCATCTGACCGTGCTCGAAAACGTGCGCGTCGCTTTGCAGCGCAAGCTCGGCAACTCGTTCCACTTCTGGCGATCCGAGCGCACGCTCGATGCGCTGAACGGCCGCGCGCTCGAGTTGCTGGAATCGGTCGATCTCGGCGGCTTTGCCGACACGGTGACGGTGGAGCTGCCGTACGGGCGCAAGCGCGCGCTCGAGATCGCGACCACACTCGCCATGGACCCGGAGCTGATGCTGCTCGATGAGCCGACCGCCGGCATGGCGCACGAGGACGTGGATCGCGTCACGCGGCTGATCCGGAGCGTCGCGCAGGGCCGCACCGTGCTCATGGTCGAGCACAACATGAGCGTGGTTTCGGGAATCTCGCACACCATCACGGTGCTGCAGCGCGGCTCGATACTCGCCGAGGGGCCGTATTCGGAAGTCTCCAGGAATCCGCAGGTGATGGAGGCCTACATGGGGACCGCGGCATGAGCGGCACGACGTGCGATTTGTGCCCGCTTGGCGCAACGGAGGCGGCGCATGCCTGAGTCCGCCGAGATGCTGCGTGTCACCGATCTCCACGCCTGGTACGGCGAGTCGCACATCCTCCACGACGTCAACTTCGTCGTCGAGCGCGGCGAGGTCGTGACGCTGCTCGGGCGCAACGGCGCGGGCCGCACCACGACGCTGAAGAGCATTCTCGGCATGGTGGGACGCCGCACGGGCTCGATCAGGGTGAACGGCGTGGAAACGATAGCCCTCCCTTCCTACCGGATCGTGCGGCTCGGAATCGGCTATTGTCCGGAAGAGCGCGGCATCTTTGCGAGCCTCAGCACCGAGGAAAACCTGCTGCTCCCGCCGCCGGTGGGGCAGGGTGGCATGACGGTGGACGAGATTTATGCGATGTTCCCGAATCTCAAGGAGCGGCGCATGAGCCCGGGCACGCGGCTTTCCGGCGGGGAACAGCAGATGCTCGCGATGGCGCGGATACTGCGCACCGGCGCGCGGCTGCTCCTGCTCGACGAGATCACCGAGGGGCTGGCGCCGGTGATCGTGCAGGCGCTCGGGCGCGTCATCCGACAGTTGAAGGAGCGCGGCTTCACGATCGTGCTGGTCGAGCAGAACTTCCGCTTCGCCGCGCCGCTCGCCGACCGGCACTACGTGATGGAGCGCGGCCGCATCGCGCAGTCGTTCACGGCCGCGGAACTCGCGGCAAAAACGGATATGCTTCACGAATATCTTGGCGTATGAGTCGGTTGGTTTTCACAAACCCGTTCAAAGGAGAGTCGAACATGTGGATGAGACGCAGTGTGCAGGTGGCGGCGGCGTTCGCCCTGAGCGCCGGTTTCGCGCAGGCGCAGTACTCCGATGGTGTGATCAAGATCGGTGTGCTGAACGATCAGTCCGGAACCTACGCGGATCTCGCGGGGCCGGGCTCGGTCGTTGCCGCGCGCATGGCGGTCGAGGATTTCGGCGCGGCGAAGAAGGGCATGAAGGTCGAGATCGTGGTCGCGGATCACCAGAACAAGCCGGAAGTCGGGTCGAGCATCGCGCGCCAGTGGTTCGACGTGGACAAGGTGGACGTCATCGTCGATGTCCCGACTTCTTCGGTGGTGCTCGCGGTGAACCAGGTTGCACGCGAGAAGAACAAGGTGCTGATCGTCTCCACCGGCGCGACCTCGGATCTCTATGGCAAAGCGTGCACGCCCAACTCCCTGCACTGGACCTACGACACTTGGTCGCTCGCGAACGGGACCGGGTCCGCAGTGGTAAAGACGGGTGGCAACACCTGGTTCTTCCTCACCGCGGACTACGCATTCGGGCACGCGCTCGAGCGCGATACCGAAGCGGTGGTGCTGAAGAACGGCGGCAAGGTGCTGGGCAAGGTACGCCACCCCTTCCCATCGGCGGACATGTCCTCGTTTCTGCTGCAGGCCCAGACTTCCAAAGCGAGGGTGATCGGACTGGCGAATGCCGGCGCGGATACGATCAACGCGATCAAGCAGGGCGCCGAGTTCGGCATCGTGAAAGGCGGTCAGCAGTTCGCCGGGCTGCTCGTCTTCCTGACGGACGTGCATTCGCTCGGGCTCAACACGGCGCAGGGGCTGCTGCTCACCGAGTCGTTCTACTGGGACCTCAACGACGACACGCGTGCTTTCTCCCGGCGCTTCGCCAAGCTGCACAAGGGCGCGATGCCGACCATGGGGCAGGCGGGCGTCTATTCCGGCGTGCTGCACTACCTCAGGGCGGTCGAGGCGCTGAAGACCGATTCTCCGGGCGACAAGGTCGTGGCGAAGATGAAGGAGCTGCCCACCGATGACCCGGTGTTCGGCAAGGGTCGCGTGCGCCAGGACGGCCGCAAGATACACAACATGTATCTCTTCGAGGTGAAGACGCCGAAGGAATCGAAGGGGGCGTGGGACTACTACAAGCTGCGCTCCACGATTCCCGCGGAGCAGGCGTTCCGGCCGGAGAAGGAAGGTGGCTGCCCGCTAGTCAAGTGACGATGAGGCACCGAATCGTCATCCCGGCGAAAGCCGGGATCCAGAAACCATGCATGAGGCACCGAATCGTCATCCCGGCGAAAGCCGGGATCCAGAAACCATGCATGAGGCACCGAATCGTCATC
>Ga0073934_10000923_pt1 | contig 76568 bp, 75 predicted proteins | sample LarsenN4metaG_FD_76834 | JGI IMG/M metagenome (GOLD analysis project Ga0073934, IMG submission 76834) | Hot spring sediment bacterial and archeal communities from British Columbia, Canada, to study Microbial Dark Matter (Phase II) - Larsen... ...
TCCGCTCATCGTCACCCTGTCCTCTCCGACCATCCTGCCCTCCTGGTGAGGGCAGGCAGTCTACCAGTGCAGAGGACATGTCTACTTTGGTCAAAGCGGACATTATCATTCTGGGATTACAGGTCGCACGCGCAGTCGTGGCGTTGTCCGGAGCCTCGGTCGGTTGACAAAATAAGGGCCTTCGACTAGACAAAAGAGGGTATCGCTCGTAGCATATGATGGTTACTGGCACTGGACGGTCACGAGCATCGCACGGGGCGGCCATCACAACCGGCATTGCCCGATCGGCGCTGAATCCATCGAAAGGCAGGGAGGGTGGAATGAGAATCTATGCGGTCGTAGCCGCGGTCCTGGTGGCCGCGATGATGCAGAGCGGGTGCGTGAGCCGGAGCAGCTATACGATGGCCGTGGCTGATGCCGAGGCCGCCAAGACCGAGCTGGAGAAGACGCGGAACCAGAAAACGGCGCTGGACCAGCAGGTGAAGACGCTGAAAGAGCTGAACGCCAAGCTCGCGGCCGACGCCGAGCTCTATTCGGCCGAGTTGCAGCGGATCAAGGAAAGCCGCGATAAGGAGCGCGGCAGCGTCGAGGGACGGACCAAGGAACTGGAGGCGCGGGTCAGGGACCTCAGCGGCCAGAACCGGAGGCTGCAACAGGAGTATGAAGGCCTCAAGCGGGTCAATGAAACTCTCAAGGCGACGGTGGCCCGGTATCAGAAAGAACTGAAGGAGCGGCAGCGCACGATCGAGGCGCCCGGTGCACCGGCCGTCCCCCGTCAGCCGGTGACGCCGGCGCCCGCGGCCCCTAAGCCGGTGGCTCCGGCTCCGGCCGCCGCGCCCGTGCCGGCCGGCACGTCGGTGGTCAACATCAACACGGCCTCGGCAAGCGACATGGCGCTGTATCTGGGCCTGACGAAGGACATGGCCGAGAAAGTGATCGCCAACCGGCCGTACAAGCTCCGCGGCGAGCTGGTCTCCAAGAACGTGCTCCCGAAGGCCACCTTCGATGTGATCAAGGACAAGGTCACGACGGGGTCCTAGCGCCTCGTCGGGGCCCGTTGTCATCGGGCAAACGAACGGTCGGGACGTTGAAAGGCCACCTGTCTTGGAGGCGGGTGGCCTTTCTGTTTCTGCGGACAGGTGGCACGCCGGGGCCCGCGCGGTTGACATGCCAGAAAAGCGATCCCTAGAATGATTTGCAAGAGCGTTCATCGGCGCGTGGACGAATGAGCGAAGGCATGCGAAAAACCGTTTGGATCATCGCGGTGGTGCTGGTCGGGCTGGCCATCGGCGGCTATGTGTTCTTCCGCGGCGAGCGGAAGCCGCCGGTCCGCTTTCGGACTGCACCGGTGGTCCGTGGCGAGCTGATTTCAGCCGTCACTGCGACCGGGACCGTCAACCCGGTCGTGGCTGTCCAGGTCGGCAGCCAGGTCTCGGGCATGATCACGAGCCTGCACGCCGACTTCAACTCGGTCGTCAAGGCCGGCGATGTAGTCGCGCGGATCGACCCGGCCCCGTTCAAGGCGCGGCGCGATCAGGCGGCGGCGAATCTGGAGAGCGCCAAGGCGAATCTCGCCAAGGCGAAGACGGATTTGGCGCAGCGCAAGCGTGAACTCGAGCGCGCCAAAATGTTGGTGGGCCAGAACTTCGTGTCCCAGAATGACGTGGATGTCGCTCAAACGGCCTACGAAGGAGCAGCCGCGCAGATTGAGCTGACCCGGGCGCTCATGAAACAGGCAGAAGCGGCCCTCAGCGCGGCGGAGTTGGACCTCAAATACACGGTGATCCGGTCGCCGGTGAACGGAATCGTAATCGCGCGGAATGTGGAGGTCGGCCAGACCGTCGCGGCCAGCTTCGCTACGCCGAACCTGTTCGTGATCGCCTTGGATCTCACTCAGATGCAGGTGGATACCAACGTCAGCGAGTCGGACATCGGGGGAATCCGTGAGGGCAACGAGGCCGTGTTCACGGTCGATGCCTATCCCGGTGAACGATTCCGTGGCCGCGTGCGCCAGGTGCGGAACGCGCCGATCATGGTGCAGAACGTCGTGACCTACAACGTCGTGGTCGCGGTGGATAATCGGGATCTGCGGCTCAAGCCGGGGATGACCGCAAACGTGTCGATTATCGTCGCGCAGAAAGACCAGACCTTGAAGGTGCCGAATGCGGCGATCCGGTTCACCCCGCCGAGGTCCGCACAGGGCGAGGGCGTGCCGACTGCCACAGCAGCCCATCGGCCTGACGGCAGTCCGGCCGGCGCGCGCGGGGCTGGGTCGCCCGGAGACGGCACGGCGAGTCCTTCCAAGACCGTGTGGGTTCTAGGAGCGTCTGGGGATCCCGAGCCTGTCCTGGTTCAAGCAGGGCTCTCAGACGGGACCTTCACGGAACTGACAGGCGGCAGCCTCAAAGAGGGTGACGCCGTGATCGTGGGCCTCGAGACCCCGCGCAATCCGCACCGGCAGGAGAACCTGCCGCCGGGATTCGGCACGGGCGGCCGGCGCCCGCGGGGCGGCGGCCTGTAGAGAGGCCGTGATGCGTGATCCGTGATGGGTGACGAGGTGAGAAGTGAAGCGGGGGCAAGCGGACCCGGACAGATTCTGGTGCTCACGACTCATTTGAACGCTGGGCCTTGATCGCATGTCACCGATCACGGACCACCAGTCACGCGTTACGGTAGTTGAAGCATGGGCGCGCTGATCTCCTGTCAGGATGTCTGGAAGATTTATCGCCTCGGAGACGTAGAGGTCCAGGCGCTGCGAGGCGTGAGTCTGGACATCCAGCGTGGAGAGTTCCTGGCCGTGATGGGCGCATCAGGGTCGGGCAAGACGACGCTGATGAACATCCTGGGTTGTCTCGACCAGCCGACGCGCGGCCAGTACTGGCTTGATGGGCGGGACATCACGCAGGCTCGCCCGGATGACCTCGCGGAGATCCGGAATCGGGACATCGGGTTCGTCTTCCAGAACTTCGGGCTGATTCCCCGGACCAGCGCCTTGGAAAATGCGCAACTGCCGCTCTTCTACCGCGGCCTGCCGCTGCGCGAGCAGCGGGAGCGGGCCACAGCCGCACTGGCGCGGGTCGGCCTGACCGGGCGCGAGCACCATTATCCCGCCCAGCTCTCCGGGGGCCAGCAACAACGCGTGGCCATCGCGCGCGCGCTCGTGGCGGCGCCGGCGCTCCTCCTCGCCGACGAACCGACCGGCAACCTGGACACTCAATCCAGTCGTGAGATCATGGACGTGCTGGAACGTCTGAATCGGGAGGATGCGCTGACGATCGTGCTGGTGACCCATGAGGCCGAGATCGCTGCCTATGCCGGTCGCCAGATCGTGATCGCCGACGGCCGGATCCTGAGCGATCGACTGAAGAGAAGTTAGGGGAATTTGATGATTTGTTGAGTCGGCGATCGCATGAGCCGCGACTCATCGACCAAATAACCGAGTCAACAGTTCGACAAATCACTTGCTCCCATGCCCGCGTTCCTCCTCGTTACCGTCATGACCGCGTTCCGGGTGCTGGCGCGCAACCGGCTCCGAGCCGGCTTGACGATGCTCGGCATCGTCATCGGTGTCGGCGCCGTGATCGCCATGGTCGGCATCGGCGAGGGGGCGAAGGCCGCAGTCCGGCGGCAGATCGCGAGCATGGGCACGAACATCATCGTCATCCTGCCCGGCTCGACCACGGTCGGTGGCGTCCACGGCGGGCAAGGCGCCGCGGTGACGCTGACCGTCTCCGACGCGCTGGAGCTCAAGAAGAAGGTCCCGCTCCTGACGGACACGGCCTGGGCGAAGCGTGACGCCATGCAGTTCGTGCACGGGAACAAGAACTGGAACGGAGCGGTCAACGGCATCTCGCCGAGTTATCTCACCATCCGGGACTGGTCGTACACGAGCGGCGGGCCGATCACGCAAGCGGATCTGGAGTCCGCCGCGAACGTGGCGTTGGTTGGCCAGACGGTCGTGGACAACCTGTATGAGCCGGGAGAAGAGCCGGTGGGCACGATCATCCGCATCAAGAACATGCCCTTTCGCGTGGTCGGCGTGCTGGCGCCGAAAGGGCAATCGGCTCAGGGCTCGGATCAGGACGACATCATCTTCGTGCCGTTCACGACGGCGGAGCGGAAACTGTTCGGCAGCAAGTTCCTCGGGTCGGTCGGGGCCCTCTTCGCCTCCACGGAACGGCCCGACGAGCTGCCCGAGGCGGTCGAGGCCATCCGTGAAGTGCTCCGCGTGCGGCACCGCATCCAACCCGATCAGCCGGACGATTTCACGATCCGCACGCAGGTGGACATCGGGCAGGTGCGCGAGGGGATGAGCCAGACGCTGACGGTGATGCTGTTCGCGATCGCGTCCATCTCGCTGCTCGTGGGCGGCATCGGGATCATGAACATTCTCCTGGTGTCGGTCACCGAGCGGACCCGCGAGATCGGCGTGCGCATGGCGGTCGGGGCGAAGCGACGCCACATTCTCGCCCAGTTCCTGATCGAGGCCATGACTCTGAGCCTCGTGGGTGGGCTGCTCGGGATCGTGTTCGGAATCGTCGGCGCCCAGGCGATGACCGTCCTCGCCGGGTGGCCCACCATCGTCTCCCCTCAATCCATCCTCGTGGCGTTTCTCTTTTCCGTCGCCGTGGGCCTGTTCTTCGGCCTGTACCCCGCGAACAAAGCCTCCCGCCTCAATCCGATCGACGCGCTGCGGTACGAATAGAAGAAGGCTGGGCTGAGGAGGGCGACGGAGGCATGCGGCCTCTCGCTTCCGCGCCTCCTGCGGCACCCCATCCACGGCGCTCCGGCGGACGTTCGCGCTGGCCCTCCCACACCCGGGTGTGATCAGGGATATTGCGGTCGGGCCTCGCACGTTCCACTACCGCGCTCCAGCGGTCCGGCCGCGCCGCAGTCGGAAGGCGGACTCCCGAACAGGGATGGCCACCCCTGGCAGGGGATCCAGTCCGCTGCAGCCAAGGAATAACGCGTTCTGAGTCAGGAGGAGGGACGCAGCGCGACTTCAATGCGGGGGCGTAGAGGATCGTGTTCCTTGTAGAGATGGATTTCGGTGATGCGGTTGTCGTTGATCTGTAGCGCTTCGCAGAGCGCGTCCTGGGCGATCTTCAGGCCGCCGTCCACGTCCCGACGAAGCGGCGAGGTGAAATGGAACCGGATGGACAGGGACAGGTCCGAATGGCGCAGGGTGCGCAGCAGCGGCTCGCGTGCCAGCGAACGTCCGAGGACGACGAGGAGCTCCTGCGCGACGAGCGCCTTGTACTGGCGGCCCTTGGCCGTCAGCAAGCGGCGGCCATTGACCGTGGCGTACTGATGGTTGACGGTCGGCGGGACGGGCAGGGTGATCGCGAGGCTCCTTGTGGTCATGTGCCCGGTCGGCTCCGCACTGGTACGACCGATCGGAGAAGGCATTGCCCGCGAGCGAGCGGAGGAGCGGCGAAACGAGGGACGAGAGTCGAGAGGCGAGAAATCGCTCGAACGACAGGAGCGATCAGGGATCGGGGGGCGATACTGTGTCAGCCGAAGAATCGCCGGCTTGTGACGAAGATGTTCTATACGTGGAGTACGAGCCACCAGGCTCAACTTATTAGAGCAGATTCAGGATCTTATTGAGGTGCTGCTCGTGCTTGTTTTCGGTACGGCTCAGGTACCGGCGCCACTCGGCCGGATTCCAGACCTCCATCCGGTTGTAGAGCCCAACAAGGACGATCTCCAGCTCGTCGTCCACGGGGATCAGTTTGCGGAGCCGGCCGGGAATCAGGATGCGGCCCGCCTTATCCAGGTCGGAGGTGCCGGCCTCCGATACGACGAAGTGCATGAACAGGCGGCTCTGGTCCTCATCGAGCTTCGTGCGGGTGCGATCGAGGACCTTCTCCCATTCCGTCGCCGAATAGACCCAAAGCGATTGTTCCGCGCCCTTGAGGAAGACCACGGCGTTCCCTTCGGCCTCTACCCGCTCGCGCAAGGGAGAAGGCAGGATGAATCGGCCCTTTTCGTCCAGCTTGCAGAGGTATTCGCCGGCGAACATGGTTGATCCCTCTCAGGATGTTGAAAAAGACCTCCAGCTGTGTTCTCGCTCGCTCAGACCCTGCGCCGTGCCCGGTGACAGTACGCCTCGGGTCTTCGTTCGCTGCGGGGCACCCGTTGCAATCTCGGAGCAACGGCTCCCCGGGACGGCTTTTTGAACATCCTGAACGCTAGTGGGCCCCCTCAGTTGTACTAAGGACTAGTTCCGATGCGCCGCGGCCCGCGCGTGGATCCACCGCTCGAGCTCAGACCGCACGAAACGCCATTCCTTGCCCAGCTTGAAGGCCGGCAGCCGCTGGTCCGTGATGTATCGATACAGGGTGCGCGGAGCCACCTTTAAATAGCGGCACGTCTCCGCCACGGTTAGCAGTTCGTCCTTCGGTTGCTGCGGCATGGGGTGTCACGCGATCGGTTCGGGCCTCTCCCCTGCACAGAGCCGCATGATAGGGGAAGTACGCGGCGCAGTCAAGAAAAGATTCTTGCCGATTCATGTCAATCGATGCCAGTGGTGTCCGATTCAGCCGTTTCGTCCCCGGCACCTTCGAGCGCTTCATCCAGGTCGTCGCCGAAGTCTTCGCCCATCTCCTTGCCCATCTTCTTCATGAACCGGGCCATGCTCTGGGGATCATTTTCATCGAGGCCGGCAAGGTTACTGGGATCGGCCAGAGACTCCAGCCGCGCTTCCTCAGATCTTGGCGCCGCGAATCGCGAGAACAGGCGCTCCAATTGGGCACTCCCGCAGGCTTTGCACTGCAGGGCCGGCGGATTGGTCCGGCTGAGCACCAGATGGCTGCTCATCTTGCCACAGTCTTTGCAACGGTATTCGTAGATGGGCATGTCTGAACTCCCAAACGCCTATGGCTGATAGCAGAGAGCGGATGGCTGAGGGCAACCCGCGAGAGCAAATGGCTTAGGGCGAATGGCCGGGCTCTCAGCCAGGCTCTTGTACGATCCGGGTTTCACTTTCTGGCCATATCCTAATCAGCTCGTAGCCATAGGCTCTTGTCTTTAGAGCGTTCTCGCGAGCGTCAGCACGTACACGTGGCTGCTGCCGGCGCGGCGGAGGGCCTTCGCACATTCGTTGACCGTCGTGCCGGTCGTCATCACGTCATCCACGAGCAGGATCCGCTTGCCCGTCACCTGCTCCGGATGCGGCACGGCAAACGCGTGCCGAAGATTCGCACGCCGCGCGGCTCGCGTCAGTTCCGTCTGAGGCTCCGTCGCACGAATCCGAATCAGGGTGCCGACCGCGACGGGTATGCGGAGGCGTTGAGCGAGCCGATCGGCCAGCAATAGCGATTGGTTGAACTCCCGCTCCCGCAGTCGCGTGGGATGCAACGGGACGGACATCATGACATCACACTCCGGGAGCGCCGGCAAGGCCTGTCCCAGCAGTGCGCCGAACGCGTCCGCGAGGGACACCTTGCCATGATACTTGAACAAGCGGATGGCATCCCGCAAGGGCGGTTCATAGGCATACAACGACCACGCGCGTGTGTAGGCCGGAGCGCGAAGACGGCAGGCGGAGCAGAGATGCTCAGGGCTGTGTTGCAGGGCCACAGGGGAGGCAAACGGGTGCCCGCAACGCGGGCAGGCCGGACCCCGCAACGGCTGAATGGCCGCCCAGCATTTCCGGCACATAAACGGGACCGGGTCATCCGCCAATGCATGTCCGCACGCGGCACAGGCGCTCGGCATTAGGGCGTGGAACAGGCGCCGAACGCCCAACCGGCAGGCCGAGATCAAGCCTCGAACGGACGAAACGGAATCGGGAATCGCCGACGGCATGGCGCCCATGGCACACTTCTGTGCTTCTAAGAAATCCTGAAGACGCTGTCAAGGGGCGCGTGGCGATAAGGTTGTGGCCTCGCGGGAAGTTGTGTTATACGACTGCGCGGTGGTGCGTAGCGAGGCACATCGAAAAGACATGGTTGCTTGCGGGGCCGCGGAGGGAGGGCGTGTCGGCCCACCAGCAGTCCAGGTGGTGCATGTTTCCAAGACCTATTTCCGTGGCGGCGCCTCGGTCACTGCGCTCAAGGATGTCAGCCTCCGCATCACGGCCGGCGAATTCTGCGCCTTGATGGGGCCCAGCGGATGCGGCAAGAGCACGCTCCTGAATCTGATCGCCGGGCTCGATACGCCGACCAGTGGCGAGATCCTGCTGGCCGAACGATCCACGCGCGAGTTTGCCGACGCCGATTGGACCGAAGCGCGGCGTCACTCGATCGGCATGGTGTTCCAGGCCTTTCATCTCATGCCCGGACTTACCGCGGCCGAAAACGTGGCGCTGCCGCTCCGGTTGGCCGGCACCGCCGGCCGTGTGGTGGAGGCGCGCGTGACCGCAGTACTGGAGGCCGTCGGGATGCGGCATCGCCGGCAGCACCGACCCGGAGAGTTGTCCGGCGGGGAGCAGCAGCGGGTGGCGATCGCCCGCGCGCTCGTGCACGGACCCATGCTGCTGCTGGCCGATGAGCCTACCGGCAATTTGGATTCCGCCAGCGGGGAAGCGATCATCGCGTTGCTTCGCTCACTGCCCAGCCGGTTCAACCAGGCGGTCTTTCTGGCGACCCACAGTCGGGAGGCGGCCCAGCAGGCGGATCGCGTGCTGGTGATGAAGGATGGACAGATAATCGGGTGACACGTGACGGGGGGCCCGCTGCTCCCGGAAGTAACGGGTGCCCCGCGTGACGGGAAACAGCGCATGGAGCTCTCCACCACCATCGCGGGGGTGCGGTTCCCGAGCTGCTTCATGAACGCGGCGGGAGCCCGATGCGTGACGCGCGACGAATTGGATGCCCTTGGGCGGTCGAGCGCCGGCGCGATCGTCACGAAATCCATGACGCTGGAGCCCCGACAGGGCAATCCGGAGCCTCGCTACTATGGCTTCCCGGGCGGCTCGATCAATTCGATGGGGCTGCCGAATCTCGGCTATCGGGCCTACGCGCAGCTCATGCCGGAGCTGAAACGGTTCGGTAAGCCGGTGATCGCAAGCGTGGCGGGACTGTGCGAGGATGAGTTCATCACGATTGCGGCCGCCATCAATCGGGCGGGGCCCGATCTGATCGAAGTCAACCTCTCCTGTCCGAATATCGCCGGCAAGCCTCAGATCGGGTACGATTTCGAGGCTACCGAGCGTCTGCTGAACCGGGTGCGCCAGGTGGTCACGATCCCGATGGGCGTCAAACTGCCGCCCTACTTCGACCCCGTCCATCAGGAATCGATGGCCGCGGTGCTCGATCGGGTCGGCGTACAGTTTCTCTCGCTCATCAACTCCGTCGGCAACGGCCTGGTGGTGAATCCTGACACTGAGACGGTCGTGATCAAACCGAAAGGCGGGTTCGGGGGGTTGGGCGGCACGATCATTAAGCCCGTCGCCTTGGCGAACGTGCGGGCGTTCTGGAAGCTGTTCGGCGGCCGCCTGCCGATCATCGGGACCGGCGGCGTGATGACGGGCGCAGATGCGTTCGAGCACCTCCTGTGCGGCGCGTCGGCCGTGCAAGTCGGCACGGCGCTGATGGAAGAGGGTCTGAGCGCGTTTGACCGGCTGGCAGGCGAACTGACCGTGATGCTGGAGCAGAAGGGCTATCCTTCCGTCTCCGCGTGCCGAGGAAAGCTGAAGGAGCTCTGACAGGGATTACCGAGCCAGGAAGCTCTTAGGCAGCAGGCGCATGACCAGTGCTTGGCGAAGCAATTGCGCGACGTTCCGCACCCGCAACCGCCGCATCAGATTGAACCGGTGCACCTCGACCGTCCGCACGCTGATGTCCAGGCGGTCAGCGATTTCGCGGTTCGTCAGTCCGTCCGCAACGTGGCGCAGGATCTCTTTCTGACGTGGTGTCAGGGCGCGCGCGTTGTTGGCCTTTGCTGCCGCGAGGCCCCTGCCGGCTTTACGAGTTTTACGCATAGGGTCCTTCACCCTTCTTTCAAGTACGTACAGTCTAGCAAAAACCTCAGGGCGGTGTAAACCACGTGCTGGGGCACCCCTGCCTATCCCGCGCTGCCGTCGCCATCCCCCTTGCCCGACGGCCACGCACGCGGAGAGCCCGATGCTCACGAGCCTGTTCGTCATCGCACGCCGCCATCTGACCGAGCGGCCGGGGCGGACCGCCATCACACTGTGCGGGATCGCGTTGGGCGTCTCAGTTTCCGTGGCCATCCGCACTGCCAATGTCGAGGTGCTGCGATCGTTCGAAGAGAGCGTGACGACGGTGGCCGGCCGTGCGACGCTGGAAGTCTCGGGCGGCGAATTGGGGCTGGACGAACGGGTGATCACGGAGGTCCGGCAGCACCCCGGGGTCCGGTCGGCCGAGCCGGTCATTCACCAGGCGACCCAAGTGGCCGCGGGCGCGCAGCGGGGCCGGACCCTGGTCGTCCTCGCCTTCGACCTGTTGAGCGCGACGGAGATGAAGGCGTTTCGCCTGCGCGTGACGGAGGGTGCGGAACCGGATCTGAACGGCCTGCTGGAGCCCGACACGCTCTTCATCGGCGGGCGGTTGGCGGCAGACCGGGGACTCCGCGTCGGCGACCGGCTGGAGCTGCTGGCCGGGACCCGCAAGGTGGCGTTGATCGTCCGCGGGATCATCGAGTCGGAGCGCGGCCTGGCGTCGGTCTGGGATCACCTGGCCCTTATGGATATCGCCGCCGCGCAATCGGTGTTCGGGCTGACCGGACGTCTCGACCGCATCGACATCGAGACGGAACCCGACCAGCCGATCGCCAAGGTTCAGGCTGAACTGGAGGGAACGCTGCCGCCGCCACTGACCGTACGGCGCCCGGCGCATCGCAACGAGCAGGTCGAGCGCATGCTCCGGGCCTTCCAGCTCAACTTGATGACGCTCAGCGCCGTCGGCCTACTGATCGGGCTGCTGCTCGTGTACAACACGGTCTCCTTCGCGGTGGTGCAGCGGCGGCGCGAGATCGGGATCCTCCGGGCCGTCGGGATGACGCGCGCCGGCGTCTGCATGCTGTTTTTGGGTGAGGCGGCCCTCATGGGTCTGCTCGGCGGCGTGCTCGGTAGCGTCATCGGCGCGGCGCTGGCGCGCACGCTGGTGGCAATGGTGAGCCGGACGGTCTCGGAGCTCTACGTGCCGGTTCCGAGCCTGCTGGCAGGCGCACCCGTTCTCGTGGCCGTGCCGCTCTCGACAGCGATCGAGAGCGGCACGGTGGGCGTGGCCGTCTCCATGCTCGGCGCGCTGGCGCCAAGTCTCGATGCGGGACGCACGGCCGCGGCGCGAGCCCTGGCGCCCGGAGAGTACGAGGCCACGCAGACGCTGCGGACGGGGAGGCTCGCCGGCACGGGCCTCGGCGCGCTCCTGCTCGCTGGGGCCCTGGCGATGCCGGGACCCATCAACGGCGTGCCCGTGTTCGGGTACGGCTCCGCCTTGTGTCTGCTGATCGGCCTGTCGTGTCTGGCGCCGGCAGTCGTGCGCGCGATCGGCGGCGCCGCCCGGTGGGCCGGCTGGACGCGTCTCGGTGGGCTTGGCGGCCTGGCGGCCGATCAGGTCGGCCGCGCGCCGGGGAGGAATGCGGTGACCGTATCGGCGCTGATGATCGGGGTCACCATCATGGTCGGGGTCGGGGTGATGATCCAGAGTTTTCGGCAGACCGTGGAAGTCTGGATCGATCAGACCGTGCTGGCGGACCTCATCGTCGCGCCGCATTCCTGGTTACAGGGAGAGGAGGCCGGCATGTTGTCTAAACGGCTGCCCTTGGCTTGGAGCGAGATGGTCGCAGCGCTCCCCGGGGTTGCAGCCGTGGATACTTACCGGGACCTGACGGTGGACCTGCAAGGCCGGCGCCTGGCCCTCGTGTCTCGCGACCTGCGCGTCCATGCGGAGCGGAGCCGATATCTTTTCATGAACGGACGCTCCTCCGATGTCCTGCGACGCACGATCGAGGAGCAGGGCGTCGTGATCTCGGAAGTGCTGGCGAACACGTTCGGGACCCACGCCGGCGACACCATCCAGCTGCTTACGCCGGCCGGCGAGCGCGGCTTCCCGGTCGTGGGCGTGTTCTATGATTACGCCACGGACGGCGGCAAGATCGTGATGGATCGCGCGCTGTATCGGCAGGTCTGGCAGGACGACACCACGACCGTGATCGCCGTGTACCTGGACCCGGGCGCAGATCCGGAGATCGCCCGCCGCCGAATCGAGGAAGCGCTACGCGATGAGGGGCATCTCGTCGTCATCAGTAATGCAGAGCTTAAGCGCGAGATCCTCGCGATCTTCGACCGCACGTTTATGGTCACCTACGCGCTTGAGCTGATCGCCGTCGTCATCGCGCTGCTGGGAATCATCAATACTCTAGTGACGGCCGTGCTGGAGCGTCAGCGGGAACTCGCCACCCTGCGGGCCGTCGGCGCCCGCCGGGAACAGATCAAGCGGCTGGTCCTGTGGGAGGCGTCCTATCTGGGCCTCTCGGGTGGGGCGCTGGGATTGCTGGGCGGCTTACTGCTGGCCCTGCTGCTCGTGGAGGTGATCAACAAGCAGTCGTTCGGGTGGAGCATCCAGCTCCTGATCCCTGCCGGGCTGCTCGCCAAGGCGCTGGCTCTCACGATCGGGGCCGCGCTCGTGGCCGGCTATCTGCCGGCCCGCTGGGCGGCGAGGCAGCCGATTGTTGAGGGGTTGCGTTACGAGTGAGGAAACGGAACCCTCTCCGTCCCGCGTCACAGGCCGATAGGCCACCTCTACTTCAAACCCCAGATCGGTGATCATCCGCCACGCCTCTGCGGCCGGCTGGCCGGGGGTCGTGAGGTAGCCGTCCACGAACAGCGAGTCCGCGGGGTACAGCGCGAGCGGCTGGAGGTTGCCGAGGTTGAACTCCCGTCCGCCGGCGACGCGGATCTCCGTGCGCGGATGCAGGAACCGGAACAGGCAGAGCGTCTTCAGACACCGCTGCGGGGTCAGCTCGTGGCAGCCCTCCAGCGGCGTGCCCGCCACGGGATGGAGCATGTTCACGGGAATAGAATCCGGCTTCACCTCGCGCAGCGCCAACGCCAAGTCAATGACGTCGTCGTCCCCCTCGCCCATTCCGATGATGCCGCCGGAGCAGATCTCCAGGCCGGCGGAGCGGGCGTTCGCAATCGTGGCGAGCCGGTCCCGGAAGGTGTGGGTCGTGCAGATGGCGGCGTGATGGCTTTCGCTCGTGTTCAGGTTGTGGTTAATGCGGTCCACCCCGGCCGCTTTCAGTGTCCTTGCCTGATCCTCGTTCAACAAGCCCAGCGAGCAACAGATCTGGATGGGGACCTCTTGCTTGATGGACCGCACCGCGTTCGCGATCTCGGTGATCTCCCGGTCCAGCGGGCTTCGCCCGCTGATCACGATGCAGTAGCGTTGCGCTTTCGCTGCCGCCGCGCGCCGCGCGCCGTCGATCATCTGTCCGACGGGCAGCAGCCCATAGCGTGCGATGTCGGCGGTCGAGACCGCCGACTGGGAGCAATAGTGGCAATCCTCCTGACAGGCGCCGCTCTTCGCGTTCAACAGCATCTGGAGCCGCACCGTCCGGCCGAAATACCGCTCCCGGACACGGAAGGCGGCCTGGAGCAGGTCCAGGAGCTGATCATCCGGCGCGCGAAGCACGGCCCGACATTCATCGCGCGTCAGCGCTTCGTCGCGAAGGGCCTTCTCTGCACATTGCTGCCACGTGGTCATGCGACATTCTCCTGAAGCCTCCGTCCCGGGTCGGCGATGGCCGTCTCGAACGGGTGTGACTACACGGTCTCGAAGGGCGAGGTAATGCTCTGATAGGGAATGGACTTGGGACCGGACACGTCTGGTTCAAGGTGCACATCGGGCCGCGAGGCATCCGCCCAGGGCAGGGCGACATAGGTGTTCCACCGGCCGCACGTGCGGCAGCGACCGGACCATTCCGTCGACTCGTGCTGGCAGTGGGCGCACTTATACGGAACGACCACCCGCTTGCGCAAGCCCAAGGCTTTCTTGAGCTCGCCGACGGCCTCCGGGGTCCGTTGCTTCCGCAGATACAGATTCGCCATGATCTTGTGGAAATCGGACATCTGGTCCTGGGGGCCTTCCAACGACGACAGCAGATCGAAGGCCTCGTCGATCATCTCCAGGCGGTAGTAGAGCTTGCCCAGATAGAACTTGAGGACCGGATTGTCCGGTTCGCGCTGCAGCGCCATCTGGTATACGCGCAGGATCTCCCCCGGCTCACCCATCTCCAGGTAGAGCTCCTCCAGACGGTGCAGGATGATGATGTTCCGGGTCTTCGCATAAATCTTTTCCAGGATCTCTGCTGCGTTCTTGGTCTTCCCTTCGTGGATCAGGATCTCGCTGAGCCCGATATAGGCCGGCAGGAACTGCTTGTCCCGCTTCATGGCGGCCCGGAAATACCGCCGCGCCTTATCCGGGTGATCGCGTTCCAGGAATTGGCGGCCGACTTCATAGGTCAGGCCGACCAGGAGGGACGCTTCGGCTCGCAGGTCCTGCTCGGGCAAGCCGGTCTTCATCAACCGGTGTTGCACTTCGAGCGCGTCGTTCCATTTCTCCAATCGGACAAGCAGGTCGCGCTGCCGGATCAGCGCCGTCACGTTGCCGGAATCCCGCCGGAGGATGTCCTGCAGCGCCTGGAGCGCCTCCTCGAACCGCTTGGCCCCCTCCAGATCCCGCGCGAGCGCCAGCAGGATCTCCACATTTCGCTCATCGATCCCGCGCGCTTTCTGGTGGAGGCGAATCGCTTCCTGATAATTCTGCTCGCCTCGATGGATGTTCCCGAGCCACAGCAACGACTCCAGGTGGTTCGGGTCGAGCACCAGCGCTTTCTGGAACAACGTGATGGCTTCCGCGGTTCGCTTCGCCAGATAGGCGTGGGTCCCTTCCCGGTGCAGCGACTCGACCTTTTCCTCCCGCTGGCGCAGTCGGGTGGTGCGCCAGTTGAGGATGAGGTGCCGGGTTTCGCGGACGCCGACCAGCATGGTGACGATCAAGGCGCCGGCGGCCATGGAGAGCAGGACGAGGAGGGCGGGGCTCAAGTCGAACGCCGCGGTGGGACTGATCCGCACCGTGACCATGTCCTGATTCAGGTCATGGAAGTAGCCGTACAGGACGCTGGCGGCAATGATAAGGAAAACGGCGAGGACCAGTCGGAGCATGGATCACCGGGCCTCGCGCACTCGCGCGATACGACGAAGCCCCGACCGCACGGGTGTGCCGGGCGCCGCCGGAGCGGACGCCGTCAGGCTGACACGCCTGGCATCCGCCCAGAGTTTCTCGAGCGCGTAATGATCCCGCACGCCGCTCAGGAACACGTGGGCGACGACATCGCCGAAATCCATCAGCACCCATTGCGCGGTCGAAGCACCCTCGACGCTGAGCGGCGGGCGACGCTGGCCGGAGAGCACCTGGTCCACGTGGTCCGCGATCGCGCGAACCTGACGCTCGGACTCACCGGAGCACAGGACCAGGTAGTCGGCGACGGAGGTCAGCTTGGCGACATGGAGGATCAGAACGTCGTGCGCCTTTTTCTCGGCGCACGCGGCGGCAATGGCAACCGCTTTGGCCTTAGACTCCCGAGAGATTGCTGTCCTCCTGATAAAGCCGGAATCGAATTATATAGGATTCGATCTGGGGCGGCAACAGGTTTGCCACGCTCAGGCCCTGGCGGAGGCGCTGGCGGATGTCGGATGCCGAGGCATCACACGGCGGCAGACGCAACAGCGTCAGGGAATGACCGGATGGGAGCGGCACCACGAGCCGGTCCAGGTGGCCGGCATCCAGGGCGAGCAAGGCTGTGGAATCGATCGAGGGGAGGGGCTGAAGGCCGGCCAAGCGACCGAAGGTCCCGCCCGGCCGCGAGATTACGACGAAGTGGCAGAGGGTGAGCAGCTCCGAGGCCTGGCGCCAGGTGGGGAACTCGACGAAGGCGTCAAGCCCGACGATAAAGAAGAGCTCGGTCCCCGGGCCGTACTCGGTCCCAAGTTCGTGCACGGTGTCGATCGAATAGGACCGGCCGCTGCGCTTCAGTTCGATTTCGGAAACGACAAACGCCGGGTCGTCGGCGATCGCCAACCGGACCATGTGGGCGCGGTGATGCGCGGGCGCGAGCGTGCCGGGTGGCTTGTGTGGGGGATCGGCGGAAGGGATGAACAGGATGCGGTCCAGCGAAAGCAGCTCCCGGGTCTGCTGGGCCACGAGTACGTGGCAGCGATGGATGGGGTTGAATGTCCCGCCGAACAGCCCGATCTTCATCGCCGTTCCCACGGCGACGGCATGAGGCACGAGGCCAGGGGCAAGAGGCCTTGACCTTGAGTTGCTCGCTGCACCTCACCACCTCGAATTCTGCCAGGGGCGCATCTGGCCCCTAGGCTCTCGCCGCTAGTCCCTCGCTCGTTCAAAGAATGACCAGGTTGTCCCGGTGGATGACCTCGTCGTACTCCTGCTGGCCGGCAACCTTCTGGATTTCGGAGGTCTTCAGGCCCTTGATCCGAGCGATCGTCCCCGATGAGAAGTTGACCAGCCCCTTCGCGAACTCCTTGCCGTGCCGATCGGCGCAGGCCACCGCGTCGCCGGGCGCGAACTCGCCGCTCACCTGCACAATGCCGGACGGCAGCAGGCTTTTCCCGCGACGGACGAGCGCTTCGACGGCCCCGTCGTCGAGCACCAGCTTGCCCTTGGCCCTGAGCGTGTACGCGATCCAATGCTTGCGACTGGTCAGGCGCTCGCCCTTCGGCAGGACCAGCGTCCCGGCTTCGACGCCCTCGAACACGGCCGGCAGCAGGCCCGGCCGGTCGCCGTTGATGATGAGCGTCGCCACCCCGTACGCGGCGACCTTTTTGGCGGCCTGAATCTTCGTCGCCATGCCGCCGGTGCCCTCGAACGTGCTCGCCACCCCCGCGCGCCGCTCGATGTCCTTGCTGACCTCGGTGACCAGCGGGATGAGTGTCGCATCGGGATCCTGTCGCGGGTCCTTCGTGAAGAGCCCGTCCACGTCGGAGAGGATGATCAGCAGATCGGCGTCCACCAAGTGAGCCACCTGGGCGGCCAGCGTGTCATTGTCCCCGAACCTGATCTCATCCACCGCCACGGTGTCGTTTTCGTTGACGATGGGAATGACCCCGAACTCGATCAGGGTGGTCAGCGTGTGGCGCGAGTTGAGAAAGCGCGCGCGGTCGGCCAGGTCCTGATGAGTCAAGAGGACCTGCGCGACCTGCTGTCCGAGCGTTTCGAAAGCCTTCTCGTAGGCCCACATGAGGCGGCTCTGGCCCACCGCGGCTGCCGCCTGCTTCACGGGCAGGCTTTTGGGGTAGGCCGGGAGCCCGAGCTTCTTGATGCCGGACACGATGGCGCCGGGGAGACCAACAGGACCTCCCGCCCGCTTCGGCGGACCGCGGTCACCTCGTCCGCCAGCCGTTCGATGCGATCCGGCCGGAGCCCTGAGTCGCGGGATGCGACCAGGCTGCTCCCGATCTTCAGGACGATACGCTTGGCCTGTTTCAGGAGTTGGTCGCGCATGCCGCAGTCCTCAAGGTCTCAACCTGTTTCCCGACGAACGCGATCAAATCAGGCAGCCCTTCGCGCGTCGCCGCAGAGATCGCGAAAAACTTGAGGCGCTTTCGTCGGCAGAAGGCTCTGAGCTGCTCAAGTCGCGCCCCGGTGCCCTTGATGTCCGACTTCGTGCCCACAACGGCGTAAGGCTTGGCCGCCAGGTCCGCATCATAGGCCTTCAGCTCCTTGCGCAGGACCTCGAAGCTCGCCACCGGGTCATCCGGCGCCCATTCGGAAATATCCACCAGATGCAACAGGTAGGACGTTCGCTCGATGTGGCGTAGAAACTGAATCCCGAGCCCCTTGCCCTCATGGGCGCCCTCGATCAACCCGGGAATGTCGGCGACGACGAAGCTCTGTTCCTCGGTCCAGGAGACGACCCCCAGATTCGGGATCAGCGTCGTGAAGGGGTAGTCGGCGATCCGGGGTTGGGCCGAGGAAATGGATGCGATCAGCGTGGATTTGCCGGCATTCGGCAGACCGACCAGCCCGACGTCCGCCAGCAGCTTGAGCTCTAACCGCAGCCAGCGCTCTTCGCCCTCCGTGCCGGCCTCAGCGTAGGTCGGCACGCGGTTCGTCGGCGTCGCGAAATGGCTGTTCCCGCGGCCGCCCTTCCCGCCTTTCGCGACGACGCAGGACTGACCCTCGGCCGTGAGATCGGCCAGCGTCTCCCCCGTGGCTTGGTCGTAGATCAGTGTGCCGACGGGGACGCGAACCAGCACATCCGGGGCGGATTTCCCGTGCCGGCGGTTGCCCTCGCCCGGACGGCCCGACTCGGCGAGGTAGTGTTGCTGGTAGCGAAGGTCGAGCAGGGTGGTGAGCCGACTGGAGGCGACCACCACCACATCGCCGCCGCGGCCGCCGTCACCACCGTCGGGGCCTCCGCGGGGGACGTACTTTTCCCGCCGGAAGCTCACCACGCCGTCGCCGCCGCGCCCGGCTTTGACGAAGATGCGAACCTCATCAACGAACATGGTGAAGGCTCCTCGGCGAGACTCAGCGTGGGATGAAGAGGGCTGGTCCGGATCAGGCGAGACCGGCGCGTGGCAGGAGGGCAGCGAGGGGCGTCAGGCTGACGCAGAAGCGGGATAGACGCTGACCTTCTGCCGGGCCTTGCCGCCTTCGTACTTCACCACGCCGGGAATCAGCGCGAACAGCGTATGGTCCTTGCCCAGCCCGACGTTGAAGCCGGGATGAATCCGGGTGCCCCGCTGCCGCACGAGAATGCACCCGGCCGTCACGTGTTGGCCGCCATAGGCCTTGACGCCCAGATACTGAGGATTGCTGTCCCGACCGTTTCGGGATGATCCACCGCCTTTTTTGGTTGCCATGAGAAAGCTCCTGCTTCAAACCGTTAGGCTGTTGCGATGCCAGTGATCCGCAGCTCCGTAAACTGCTGCCGATGGCCCTTCGTCCGTCGATAGTTCTTCCGCCGCTTCTTCTTGAAGATCATTATCGAGCGCGTCCGGCCCTGCCGCAGGATCTCCGCGGTCACCTTCGCGCGCTCGACCCATGGGTGCCCGATCTGCAGGCCGTTGTCGCCCTGGACGAGCCGCACCTGCGTCAACTCCACCGTACCGCCCACGTCGCCCGGCACCTTCTCGACCTTGAGCACTTCGCCGGGCTGCACCCGGTACTGTTTTCCACCTGTCTCCACGATGGCGTACATGGCCTGAGCCTCCACACTAAAGTTTATTTTTTTAACACAGTGGCTTTTCGAGTGTCAACGACAGGCAGCCGAGGCTTCAACAGCTACGACAGGGTCAGGCGGATGCGGTAGATCAGGCCCTCAGAGTTGCCTTCAAGGGTACGGACGGGCGGCAGGGTGGAATCCGGTGGCGGCACGAAGACGCCGCGCTCGACGGCAGGCCTCAGTTTCTCCTTGAGCCAGGTCGGATCGGAGAGCATCTGTTCCTCGGTATCGGGCTTGAGCTTGCCCGTGAGGCGCAGCAACCCCGCGGGGTCACGGAGCCGCGGCAGCGGGTCGGCGGTCGCAACGATGACGAACTCGATGACGCCACGCTGGCCTTTGACGGGAAACCACTGGCGCTCGCCGTTCGGCGACGGCAGCCACAGACTCACGCGGGCGTCCACGGGGTTGCGTTGCGGTGTCATGATAGGATTGGGAAACATCCGCGCGGGTCGCCCGCTCGGCGCAACGCGCCAGACGTACACGAACGCCGGAGCTGTGGCCTGCACATGGATGGCCAGCCGGTCTCCGGGTAGCAGCGCATCGCCATCCCGCAGCAGGGACGAGGTGCCGCCGAGGTTCTGCTTGAGGATGCCGACCCCCAGTGTGAGCGGCGGCGCCAGCGCGGATTTCACCGAGGGCCAGCCTACCCAGCCGACACCGAGCAGCAAGAGGAGGAGGCCCAGCATCGCAAAGACCTTTCCGAGCTTCCGGCGCCCGCGCTGGAGACCTTCGTCCTGCCCGGCCTCCTCCGCCCACTCCGCCTCCGCCTTCCGCGCCGTGGTCGCCTTCAGGGCTGTCGCAGAAACCGGCGCGGCAAGCTTGAGCGCGGACCCCATAGTGGTGACGTGCGGCCGGTCGATGGCGACGGGCTCCGTCTCAGTGGGGACCGTCTGCCCCAGCCCGTCGCTGAGCGCTGCCTCCAGCGCCTTTTTCATGTCCTTGCCGCGCTGGTACCGGTCCCCCGGATCCTTAGCCAGCGCCTTCATCACGACCTGGCTGAGCGCCTCGGGAACGATCCCCGGCCGTACCTGCGCGGGCGGCACGGGTGTGTTCGGATCAAGGACGCTGCTCATGACCACAGGCAGCGAGTCGCCGGGGAACGCCTTCTGGTGCGTCAATATCTCGTAGAGCACGGCGCCCAGCGAGAAGAGGTCTGAGCGACCGTCCACAGGATCGCCGCGCCACTGCTCGGGCGACATGTAGTAGGGAGTGCCGATGACGGTCTGGGTCTGCGTCGCGTTGGGGCTCTCGAGACGCGCCACGCCGAAATCCACGATCTTGGGGGTCAGCGTGTCCGGGTCCACGAGGACATTGGCCGGCTTGATGTCGCGATGGACGACGCCTCTGTGCGCGGCATAGTCCAGGCCGTCGGCCACTTGCCCGACGAGCTCGACGATCTGCTGAAACGTGAGCGTCTTCTCCTTGAGCAAGGCGCCGAGCGGCTTGCCGTTGACGAGCTCCATGACGATGAACGTCCGCCCCGTCGCGGAGTCGTCGTCCACGTCATACACGGACACGATGTTGGGATGTTTCAAGGTGCGGCTGATCTTGACTTCGCGGAGGAACCGCTTGATCTCTTCGGGATGGTTCGCGGCGTCGCTGCCGGGGATCAGCACCTTGACGGCGACTTCCTGCTCCAGACGGGTGTCCCAGCCGCGATAGACGACACCCATGGCCCCCGCGCCGAGGGTGCCGCGAATCTCATACCGACCGATTTTCGTCAGCGTGTCCGGCATTCAGAGGGACGCGCGCTGAGCTCGACGTGCGCGCGAAACGAGCCTAGCATCCCATCTGAGAACGGTCAACGAAACGAGCGATTCAGCCTGCGCTGTCCGTCAGGTGCCCAGGCAACGCCTGGACCGTGACGACCAGAGCAACAACGAACGAAACAAACTGCTCCCGTCTTTGCTTGACGCCTCTGAAAAGTCGCTGCTATAGTGCGCGCGAGTCGTGGACGGGTGTCAGTGAGCAGGAAGGTCCAGCGTCATGCTGCAACCGAGTGACTTCATCTGGATGGATGGCAAGCTTGTCAAGTGGGGCGACGCCAACATCCACATCCTGACCCATTCGCTCCATTATGGGCTTGCGGCCTTTGAAGGCATTCGCTGCTACAAGGGCCGGAACGGTTCCGCGATTTTCCGCCTGCAAGAGCATGTGGACCGGCTGTTCGAATCCGCGCACGTGTCGTTGATGAAAATGCCGTACGACCGGAAGCAGATCTCAGATGCAATCGTGGAAACAGTCAGGGCGAATCGGCTCGACGCGTGCTACATCCGGCCACTGGTGTATATCGGGTACGGCGCGATGGGGCTCTATCCCGGCGACAACCCGATACGCGTGGCGATCGCGGCCTGGCGTTGGGGCACCTACCTCGGCGAGGAAGCGCTGGCAAAGGGGATTAGGGCACGGGTGTCCTCCTTCACGCGGCATCACGTCAACGTGACCATGACCCGCGCGAAGGTCTCGGGGCACTATGTGAACTCCATCCTGGCGAAGCTGGAAGTGAAGGCGGATGGTTACGACGAGGCGATCCTGCTCGATCCGGACGGCTACGTGTCGGAGGGCACGGGCGAGAACATTTTTCTCGTCCGGAACGGCGTGATCAAGACGACGCCGTTGACCTCCATTCTCGAGGGAGTGACCCGCAATTCCGTCATGGAACTGGCCCGGGAGCGGAGTCTGCCCGTCGTGGAGGAGCGCTTTACGCGCGACGCGATGTATGTGGCGGACGAGGTGTTCCTGACTGGCACTGCGGCGGAACTGACGCCGGTGCGGGAGATTGACGGACGCCGTATCGGCACCGGCCATCCGGGGCCCATCACGAAAGACCTGCAGAAAGCCTTCTTCGACATCGTCCGCGGGGACGATCCCGCCCACGCCGCGTGGCTGACACCCGTCTGATCGTTTCGTTCGTTGCGTCCGTTGAGCCAGTTTCACCCGTTCGACTGGCAAAACGGACAAAACGGGCAAGCTAGGCTCCTAGACTCGCCCCACGGGCCAAACAGGCACAACGGCCCTCACGGGCCAATCTTCCCGTTCGCTGATCGCGCAGAGCTTATTTCGTCTCAGGCGCGGCAGGAGCAGCCGCGGGGGTGGAGGCATCCGCCGGCTTTGCTTCAGGCGCCGTGGGCTCCGCCGGTTTGGACTCGGCGGGCTTCGACTCGGCCGAGGCCGGGGATGATGACGGGGTCTCGGTCTTCTCCAGATCGATGACCGTGGAGGTAAAGGCACTCTGCTTGGAAAGCACGGCGAGGCCCAGCGACGTGAGCATGAAGATGATGGCGGCCGCGACGGTGACTTTGCTCAAGAAGGTACCGGGCCCGCGGCTCCCGAACACCGTCTGGCTGGAGCCGCCGAACGCGGCGCCGATCTCGGCGCCCTTGCCGGACTGCAGCAAAATGGCCGCGATCATCAGAAAGCAGACGATAATGTGAAGAATGACCGCCAACGTGTACATGCCGGCTCCTTCGTAACCGCCGAGCTTTCACGCGCGCTGAATGCGCGCAGTGGCGATGATACTAGCAAAGGCCTGTGCATCCAGACAAGCCCCGCCCACCAAGGCGCCATCCACGTCCGGGACGCGCAGGAACCCGCCGATGTTGTCGGGTGTGACGCTGCCCCCATAGAGGATACGGACCTGCTGCCCTGCCTCACCGCCCCAGCGCGCACTCAGTCGCTCGCGAAGCATCCGGTGCATCGTCTCAGTTTGTTCGGGCATGGCGGCCCGACCGGTGCCGATCGCCCAGACCGGCTCATAGGCTACTGTGAGCTGGAGCACATCGTCCTTGGAGAGACCGCTCAGGCAGCCGTCGAGTTGACTGCCGACCACCGCCTCGGCCTGTCCACCGTCCCGCTGCGCCAGTGATTCGCCCACGCAGACGATCGGGCGCAGGCCGTGCCGCAGAGCGGCGCCGATCTTCCTGTTGACATGAGCATCAGTCTCGCCGAACAGCTTGCGGCGCTCCGAATGGCCGAGGATCACGTACCGGCAGCCGAGGTCCGTGAGCATCGGGGCGGAGACCTCGCCGGTGTAGGCGCCCGTGTCCTCCCAGAAGAGATCCTGGGCCCCGAGCGCAAAGGGCGATCCGGCCGGTAAGACCTGCCCCGCCGCGGCCAGCGCGGTGAAGGGGGGCGCCAGAACCGCGTCCACCGGATCAGTCGATGGCACAAGCTGGGTCAGCCGCGCCACGAAGGCGCGTGCCTCGGACGCGGTCTTGTTCATCTTCCAGTTGGCGACGATGAGGCGGCGGCGCACAGACTCCTCGACGGCGGGCCAGGCCAAGCGGCGGGGCGGTCGGCCTACAGCGGTTGATCCGGGAGGGCGGCTAGACCGGGCAGCGACTTGCCCTCCAGGAGCTCCAGTGCGGCGCCGCCGCCGGTCGAGATGAACGACATGCTCTCGGACGTGCCGGCGCGATGCACGGCTAGGGCTGTGTCGCCGCCCCCGACGATGGTCAGCGCGTAGGCGTCGGCGACCGCATGCGCCACGGACAGCGTGCCCCGGGCGTAGGCATCACGCTCGAAGACGCCCATCGGCCCGTTCCACAGGATGGTCTTGGCATTCTGGATCGCCTCGGAAAACAGTTTGACCGAGGCCGGGCCGATGTCGAGGCCGTACCAACCTTTGGGGATCTCCTGCACCGGCACGATCTTGCTCTCCGCGCCCGGGTCGAGGCTCGCGGCGACGACGCAATCCACGGGCAGGTAGAACTTCACCCCGCGGGAGAATGCGTGCTCTTGCACGCCTTTCGCAAATTCGAGCATGTCGTTCTCGACCAGCGAGTTGCCGATCTCCAACCCCATTGCCTTGATGAAGGTGAACGCCATGCCGCCGCCGATGATGACCTTGTCGACGCGCTTGCCAAGGTTCTCGATGACCCCGATCTTACCGGACACCTTTGCGCCGCCGAGGATGGCGACGAACGGCCGCATCGGATCGGCGACGGCGCCTTCGAGATATTCGATTTCTTTTTTCAGCAGATAGCCCGCGGCGCACTCCTTCATGAACTTGGTGATGCCGGTGATGGACGCATGGGACCGGTGCGCGGCGCCGAACGCGTCGTTGATATACACGTCGCCCAGGGCGGCCAGCGCTTTGGCGAATGCGTCGTCGTTCTGCTCTTCTTCAGGATGGAAGCGGACGTTCTCCAGCAGCAGCACGTCGCCCGGCTTCATCGCGCCGACGAGTCTCTGGACGGCCGGCCCGATACAGTCCGGCGCAAAGATGACTTCTTTGTTCAGGAGGCGTTGCAACCGCTTGGCGATCGGGGCCAGGCTGAACCGCGGATCCGGCTTCCCCTTGGGCCGGCCCAAGTGCGAGCAGAGAATCACCCTGGCACCTTCGTCCACCGCGTGATTGATCGTGGGCAGGGTGGAGCGGATGCGGGTGTCGTCCGTGATCTGGAGCGCATCGTCCAACGGCACGTTGAAGTCCGCGCGGATGATGACGCGCTTGTTCCTCAGGTCCACATCTTCAATCGTCCGCTTGCGCAGATTCATAACGATCCTTCAGAGCAGCCCCGGCACAGGTCCGGCGGTGCGTTGGACAGAACGGGAGAGGTTGATCTCGGAGTCGTGCTCAGGACCTGGCTGCGATGAATTTGATGAGGTCGCGCACGCGGCACGAATAGCCCCACTCGTTGTCGTACCAGGCGATGACCTTCACCATCCGGCGCTCCAGCACGGTCGTGAGCTGGGCGTCCAGCGTGGCCGAGTGGGGATCATCGTTCTGGTCCGAGGACACGATGGGCTCTTCCGTGTAATCCAGGATCCCTTTCAGCGGGCCGTCCGCAGCCTTGCGGAACGCCGCGTTCACCGCGTCACGATCGCAATCCCTCTCGGTCTCGACCGTGAGGTCCACGAGCGACACGTTCGGTGTCGGCACGCGGATCGCCATCCCGTCCATCTTCCCCTTGAGCTGCGGCAGGACCAGGTGAAGCGCCTTGGCGGCACCGGTGCTCGTCGGCACCATCGAGAGACACGCCGCCCGCGCGCGGCGCAGGTCCTTGTGCGGCAGATCCAGCAGCTGCTGGTCGTTCGTGTAGGAATGGATCGTGGTCATCAGGCCGTGCCGGATGCCGAAGCTCTCCAGGAGCACCTTGGCCACGGGCGCCAGACAGTTGGTCGTGCAGGAGGCATTCGAGATGATCCAGTGGGTGGTCGGGTCGTAGGCCTGGTCGTTCACGCCCAGAACGAGGGTCACGTCGGGGTCCTTCGCGGGGGCGGTGATGATGACCCGCTTGGCGCCGGCGGTCAGGTGCTTGGCCGCGCTGTCGCGGTCCGTGAACAGCCCTGTGGACTCGATGACCAGCTCGACACCGAGGTCCTTCCAGGGCAGCTCTTTCGGATCCCTCTTCGCCAGGACCTCGATGGCCTTGCCGTTGACGACGAGGTACTTGTCCCTGACCTGGATGTCGGCGTCCAGCTTGCCGTGGATGGAGTCGTATTTGAGCAGGTGGGCGAGCGTCTTTGCGTCCGTCAGGTCATTGATTGCGACGAACTCCAGCGCCGGGTCGCCGAGCGACGCCCGGAGGACGTTCCGACCGATCCGTCCGAACCCGTTGATGCCAATACGAATAGCCATAGGATCGCGTCGCTCTCCTGTAAAGACAACAATGCCGGCCGACACCCGACCGGCATGAGCGGGCTGCATCGTACTTGGGGCACAGTGCCATGTCAAGACGGTCGAACGGGTGAAAAGAAGTGGCTCGGATATCCCATCCTCCCATGGGGAGCGGGCTGCAAAAAATCAAAGACTTCTTAGCGGCCGCCCGGCTCTGGCCTATACTGGCCGGTAGCAGGCCGGAGAGCGCTAAGTCGCGCCCCCAGTCGTATCGCTGTTTGCGCCAACCTGGGAATTGATAAGTATTGAACGAGCATCGCAAAGAATCCGTGCCACCGGTGAATCGCGCTGAAGCGCAGCGCCGAGTCGATCAGATTCTCGCCTTCCGCGAGGAATTAGATCGACTCGAACGGGAGGGCGTGCTCGCGATGTCCGAGGACCAGTGGCAGCGCGTCAGGTCCTATCATGAAGAATCCCTCGCCTCGCTGACCAAAGATTTCGACGTGGACACGACCGTTACAGAGAAGCAGATGTCGCTGGGTATGCGCATCGTCTCGCTGTTGGGGGCACTCGCGCTGGCGGCCAGCGTGTTCTTCTTTTTCTACCGGATCTGGGGACTCATCTCCACGCCGCTCCAGGTGCTGATCCTCGTCGCGGTGCCGCTCCTGGCAGTTGTGGCCACCGAGATCGCCTCTCGGAAAGAAAAAGTGCCCTACTTCACGACGCTCATCGGGTTGATCGCCTTTGCGAGCTTTGTGCTCAATCTCACCCTTCTGGGCAGTATCTTCGGGATCACGCCCACCCAGAACGCCTTCCTCGTCTGGGGAGGGTTTGCCCTGGCGCTCGCGTACGGCTACGACCTGCGCGTTCTGCTTGTGGCCGGCATCCTCTGCCTGCTTGGTTTCCTCTCCGCGATGACCGGAACGTGGTGCGGTCTCTACTGGCTGTCCTTCGGCGAGCGTCCTGAGAATTTTATCCCGGCCGGATTGCTCCTGTTCCTTGTACCCGCGCTCATCCCGCACCGCCGCTTTCCCGAGTTCCCGAACTACTACCGCGTGTTCGGCCTGCTGGCCGTGCTGCTGGCGATCCTGATTCTGTCCCACTGGGGCCGTGGCAGTTATCTTCCGTGGGAGCCGGACCATGTAGAGTCGGTGTACGTGATCCTTGGCTTTGCGGCCTCCGCGCTCGTGATCTGGACGGGCATTCATTGGAAGTGGCAGGGGGTCACCAACTTGGGGAGCACCTTCTTTGTCATGCAGCTCTATACCAAGTTCTTCGATTGGTGGTGGGACTGGATGCCCAAGTATCTTTTCTTCCTTCTACTCGGCCTCATTGCCGTGTTGCTGCTGCTGGTGTTCCAGCGCCTGCGGACGCACCTCAGGGAGGCGATGGCATGAGGCGGCTGCGGATGTGGGCAGCGATCGCACTGGTCGCCGCAACGAACGCGGTGGTTCTGGCCGGGGTCGCGTATAATCGCTCCGGTGAGCCGGAGGCGCTGGTAACCCTGACCGAGCGAGAGCTTCCGCTGGCGTACACCATCGAGGAGAATTCCGGCGTGGGGGTGCGGGTTGATTGGCGGCAGTACCGGAAATGGAATCCTTATTCAGAGGATGCTGGTCCCGCCTGGTTTGACCAGAAGAAGCTGGAGACCGTTGGGTACGAAAGCAGTCGTCCGGTCGATGATCCCTCCGCCCGGTTGGACTATGAGAAGGCTCTCCCTCGAAAAGCGTTTGTCGTGCTCGAGTATGAGGGCGAGGCGTGGCGGACTTGGATCGCGGAAGCTGATAGGGACCGGGCTCGAATCGCAACGCAGATCGGACGCCAGGAAGCCACCCTGAAGGATCTGGAGGAGGCCGAACAGGACTTGGATCACCTTCGCCGCATGAACTCGCGGCTCATTGCGGTAGATGTTGGTCTCGACCCGGCGGCCCTTCGGGCGCAATATCCAGACCGGGCGAAATACATCATCGCGCCAGCCGAGGTTCGCCTCATTCTCGTCAGAGAGCAGACGGATAAGCGCGGGGTCAAGCGTCCGGCCTACCTGGGCGGAGTCATCTCTTCGATCCTCGTGGACCGCATTGCCGTTCCCACTGAACTGCGCTCTGCGTTGGACCCATTCCGCCAAGACTCGACGCTCTCACCCGGTCCACACGAGCCGCGCTATCGCGTGACGGTGAAGTACGGCCGTCGCCACGAGCCCTGGATCGAGGCTATTCAACCGATTCAGTAGACACGGGCCGGGTTTTCAAGACTCTCGAATTGCTCCTGCGCGGTACCGTGGTTATGTCTCGAACGACTGCAACGTGATGTAGCAGAGACCGAAGGAGGTTTCTCATGTCTATCGTCATTACCGGTGCGACCGGGAACGTTGGGGGGGCGGCGGCGCGCTTCCTGGTGGAAGCGGGCCACCCCGTCACGGTCCTCGTCCGGGATCCGGGCAAGCTGGTTCCGGTCCTCACGCAGAAGGCCACCGTGAAGGTCGGCTCGGTGGACAACGCGGCCTTTCTGCGTGAGGCCCTCAAGGGCGCGGCCGCCCTGTTCTGGGTCAGTCCGAACGATTTCAAAGTGACGGACCTCCGGGAATATTACTGCCGACTAGGACGGGCTGCGGCCGAGGCGGTGGAGGCGAGCGGGATCCGCTACGTCGTGAACCTGTCGAGTCAAGGCGCGCACCTCAGCGCGGGCATGGGTCCGATCTCGGGGCTGCATGACGTCGAGCAACACCTGAACGGTACACCCGCCTACATCGTGCACCTGCGCCCCGGCTTCTTCTTCGAGAACTACCTGGCGCAGAGTGAGAACCTCCGCAAGAGCGGCAGCGTCATGATGCCGATCGCCGGGGAGATTCGTTGCCCGATGGTCGCGACCGATGACATCGCCCGTGTCGCGGTGGAATATCTCGGCAAATTGCAGTGGACCGGCCGGACCACCCGGGGCGTGCATGGCCCGGCGGACTTGAGTTTCGACGAGGCAGCCGCCGCGATCGGCCAGGGAGTCGGCCGCCCGGCCAAGCACGTGCAGATCCCACTGGACGAGTACCGCCAGCACATGCTCTCGATCGGGGCCACTCCGCAGGTGGCCGACGCCTATGCCGAGATGTACGCGGGCCTGGCCAAGTCGGAGTATCTGCCCACGGAGGTGCGCACGCGCGAGACGACTACGCGGACGACACTGGCCGACTATGCGGCGAAGGTGCTGAAGCGAATGGTCGTGCGCTGAAGCGGCTTACATGAAGATGTGTTGACATCGCCGAAAGGCTCCGCCGAGACAGCCCGCCGGTTCCGGGTCACTGTGGTACCATGAAGGCCCATCTGGAAACGTGAGGATCCTATGCGCTGGGCAAGAGGACGGAAGCAATTCGCAATCCTGGCAGTGCTCGCGTGGCTGGCGATCTGGCTCTTGGTCTCGGTGGATTATCAGGGACGCCCGAGGCTGGCGGTGGCGAGCGCGGAATCACTGAATGTGGACAACCTGCCGAAAGATCCCAAGGAATTCCGGAAGCAGGTGGAACAGATCCTGATCAAGGGCGACCGTCTGGTCGAGAAATTAAGAGCCACCAAGACGCCACAAGCGGTCGCAGCGGTGCTCGACCTGATGCAGACCTTGGATAACGTGCGGCGTGAGATCGTCAAGCTCGACAGGTTCGACGGCGCGAAGTGGACCGAGAAGGAAGCTCGTGGGAGCGTCGAGGCGATGCTCCAGCTACTGAAGGTGCAGTACGAGAAGGCCTCGGCGCTGGGCGGATAAGAGTGTCCGCCTCAACCTTCTGACCGGCCGCCGCGGCAGCTCCGGAAAGAGGGAAAGGATCAGCAGGTTGCTCAGGAAGAGCAAAGCGAACGAGCCGTCGATTCCCCGCCAGAACAACCACCAGCTTACGCGCACCACTTCCAGGTAAGCAGGCGACGCGAATCCTGGATTTTGACGCCGCGGCAGCCGTCCTGTTCGGGAAGCTCGAGGCCGATCTCAAGAAAAGCGGGAACCCGCCGGACGACTCCGACCTGTTCATCGCATCAGTGGCCTTGTCAGCCGATGCCATCCTGGCGACGACCAACCTCCGTCACTTCCGCCGCATTGAGGGTTCGACCGTCGAGACCTGGATGCAGTAGCTCCCATCGCTCACACCCATCATCGGTCCGTCTCGCCGATAGTGAGCCCTTTCGCGACCACGGGAAATCGAAAAGATTCCTGGTGCATGTTCTGTTCCCTTTTCTGTGTTCCAGCGTTGACTGACCACCGGACTCACTCTATGGTGGCCAGCGGAGGGTTCGATGGCCGTCAATATTCACGAAGCTAAGGCCCATTTCTCCAAGCTGATCGAGCGGGTGCTGCAAGGTGAAGAGATCACCATCGCCAAGGGTGGAAAGCCGGTTGCTCGCCTAGTACCCGCTGAGAAGGTGAAGGCACATCGGTCTCCCGGGAGCGCGCGCGGGCTCGTGAAAGTGCGGGCCGACTTCGATGCCCCACTCCCGACGAGCCTGCAACGAGCCTGTGAGTGACGCTCCTGCTAGACACCGCTCCGTTCTTGTGGTGGATTACGGATAGCGATCGCCTCTCCGAGCGGGCGCGAGAGCTTCTAAGCAACGCGGAAAACGAAGTATTCTTCAGTGCAGTCAGCAGGTGAGAGCTCGTGATCAAAGCTGCGCTCGGCCGCGTGACGTTGCCTGAGAAGGCCGAGCGTTTCATTCCCAAGCAGGTTGCGGTCAACGGCTTTCAGGTTCTGCCGACGCATCTTCGCCATACCCTCCGGGTGGCGGTGAAGCCTGCTACGGCTTAAAATTGCTCGGTGAGCTAACGGTCTATCCATTGAGCGTCGAAATGGGAAGTAATCGTGGTTGGGGTACGTCCTGCCAATTGCCATCTCCTTGCAGTGGTGCTGTCCATTGTGGCGATATTCCTGACGGTCTTGCGCTCGGCCTTCGGCGTCCACCTCGTTTCCTCACAGGGTTACTTCCTCAGAAGTCATCACCAATTTGGCGCGCTCCCCATTGATCCAGCGGCCTCTGCATGGGAGAAGGCGACCTCTGTGGTGATTCCGCTCAGCGGACAGGTCCTCACTCCCCCACACTTCCTGCTCCAAGCGTGACATCGCTCACGGTCCGATCGGTTCATAACGGGACCGCAATTGCGTTTCTGATGGAGTGGGATGACCCCACGAAGAATGATCAGTTGGCACCCGGGACGTTTCGAGACGCGGCAGCGCTGGCCTTTCCGCTTGGGGATGCGCCGCCCTTTTTCTGCATGGGCTAACTCGACAATTACGTGAACATCTGGCATTGGAAGGCAGACTGGCAGGCTGATCTTGAGTACCAGAGAGCCCAGGAACGCGATCCGAAGGCAAGCAGATCCAAGGACTGCGGCAACAAGGCCAGGCTTCCAGGACCTTGCCTGCCCATGTTGAGGTTCAGGCGGGCCTCATCGGTAGAAGACCTCGTCGGTGGCGGGTTCAGTACGCTCACTTCCAAGTGGCAGCAAGGCTTGGTGCAAGGAAATGGAATCTGGGACAAAGGTCACTGGAAGGTCGTCGTCAAGCGAGCACTGCAACGAAGAGAGCCCGAAAGCGCGATCTTCAGACCGGGTCCGCTTCAGACGGTTGCCTTCGCCGTCTGGAACGGTGGGGTTGGGGAGCGAGGCGGACAGAAGGCTGTAGCACCGTGGGTGCAACTGGTGCTCGATCCTGCATCTGCCCAGGTGATCAAATGACTTGGCCAGTTAACGTCATTGCGGCCACAAGTAGTGTAGTTCTTTTCGCCGCGGTGAGCCCCTGGCTCGGCTTTGGTGCCGCTTTCGGGCCGAGCGACCAGGTCGAAAAGGACCCCCCTAGCCATCGGGGAAACGTTCGGCGTCATCGTCGCACCACTTGACGAGGAGCTACGGAAGCTCTTTCTACTCCCGTCGACTCTCGGGGCCTCGTCTTCGAGGTCATTCCCGGCAGCCAGGCGGAACAGTATGAACTAAAGGTCAATGACGTCATCCTCGGGATCAACAGGCAGCGCGTGCGGAACGTTGCCGACTTTGAACGACTGCTGGTTGAAGGTCTTCAGAAGGGCCCCATCGAGTTCTGCCTTTGGACCATGATGGCGTGAAAACCAGGTCGCCCCCGCCCATGAAATTCAGAAGTCCCGCTTGTCCGTATCTCGTCCGACTGCCACGAGGAATTCGGTTTCTTGGTTCTGACCTGTGGAGGCAGGGCGTTGGTTGGGTGGCGCCGCATCTAGTGCAGCACCTGTTGTCAGCGGAGGCTTCTGGGACGGCTGGGCTTGTGCGCTGCTGCCAGTCGGCGGCTGCTGGGTGGCGTGTCGTTGCTCTAGATCCGCTAGCCCCTGGAACTGCTCCTCGGCATGACGCGCAGGTTCAGGCAGCGTCTGCTCGCGCGGCGGTTGGGAAGCACAACTGAGCAGTGCGAAGACAACGGAAAGGATTAGGGGTCCAAGGCCACGCATCGGGACCGCTTCGTAGTGGGAGAACGGTCTACGTGAAGCTTACACGCAGCAGACGAGTGAAGTCTAGAGCGACCAACGGCCGGCAAGGGGGATAGGAGAATTGAGGCTACTGATGATCCATGTTTGCTTTTCTTGACTCGCGCTCCGTCGCTGAATAGACTGAACCTTAACGAGGTCAGCGCCATGGACCCCAAGACTCGCCAACTGGATCTCCATGAGCTCCAACAGCGTCTCTCCTCCTGGGAGAAGCGGTATGGCATGACCTCAGCGGAGTGCGAGCAGCGGTATTTCAACGGGGAGCTCGGGGACAGCCAGGATGTGATCCGATGGATTCATGACTATCACTCCTACAAGATACTCCTGAAGAGTCTCAGACCTGAGAAAGCCGTCGGTGTGTGAAGACCATCGACGACTACTTCTCCTCTCTAACCCGCTTTCTTCGCAAACACAAGTCCATCGTCGGCATTGAACCCGAATACCCTTACCTGCGAATCACGGACCATTTCGGTCGCGTGAATGCGCGACTTCACTTCTTCGATGGATCCTACCTCGACATCGACGAGATGATCCGTATCGGGGGAGGCTCAGCCATCAACTACAACTACCGCTATCACTACCAGCGACCCCAAGGGCCCGTTATCACCTACGACGACACTCCTCACCACCCTGAGTTGGAGACCTTCCCTTATCACGCTCATCCGTACCGCTCCGGCACCCGTGAGACCGCGCCGCACGAGAAAATCACCGTCACCGAGGTCATCCGGAAGATTCTGGAAGAACTCTCGACGAACCCTCCTCCGGGTTAGAACAGATCCCGGTAAGGGCCCGGAGCGAACATGCGTGGTGCTATCTGACTATCCCTGCGCGAAGATGAGGTGCGTTGGGGTGGTGGTGAACGCGATATTGCGGGGGGGCACGCTGATGTGTGAAGCGGTCGAATGAGCGAGGTCCGACCTGGCGCCTCGCTTGTGATGGGCGGCGGCGGTACGTCTTAACGACAATTCGCCGGAGGAGGCGGGACACGACTTGCCTCAGCACGCGCCGTTCACCTCACCTTCCACACTCTCCTGGCGAGGGAAGGGCCGGCCTCGGCTGCTACGGCGAGCATCAGGGCCGAGCTGTGCTCTGCCGTTGCCGAGTCGAAGCGGCCGCCGAAGGCGGGGGCGAGAACGGTTTGAAGTCCCGTTCGAGCATCGCTAAGGACGGGACGAGTTACGCAGCCAAGCGCAGAGGCGGCTTACGGCGGACCAACGAGGCCCTGGCTTTAAGCGAAAGCAGCCGAGGCCAGCCCTCAAATCTTCATCGCCGCCTTCACTTCTTCCAGCGTCTTCTTCGCCACCGCGGCGGCGCGACGGCTGCCGTCCTGGATGATCTCCTCCACCTGCCCCGGCGTCGTCGTGAGCGTCTTCCGCGCCTCCCAGATCGGCGTGAGCCTCTCCACCATCCGGTCCGCCACGAGCTTCTTGCAATCGATGCACCCGATCGCCGCCGTTCGGCACTCGGTGTTCACGCGGTCCAGCACCGCCTGCGTCGAATAGATCTTGTGAAAGTCGTACACCGGGCAGATGTCCGGGTTGCCGGGATCGGTGCGCTTTACGCGGGCGGGATCCGTCACCATGGTCTTGAGCTTCTGGCGCACCACCAGTTCCGCATCCGAGAGGTTGATCGTGTTCCCGTAGCTCTTGCTCATCTTGCGGCCGTCGGTCCCGACCACTTTCGGGAACCGGGTCAGATGCTCTTTCGGCTCCGGAAACACGGGCGTATAGAGCGTGTTGAAGCGTCGCGCGATCTCACGCGTGATCTCCAGGTGGGGCAACTGATCTTTGCCGACGGGCACATAGTCCGGCTTGTAGAGCAGGATGTCCGCCGCCTGCAGCACGGGATAGCCGAGGAAGCCGTAGGTGGACAGATCACGCTCCTTGATCTCCTCCTGCTTCTCCTTGTACGTCGGGTTCCGCTCGAGCCAGGGCACCGGCACGATCATGGAGAGCAGCAAGTGCAGCACCGCATGCTCCGGCACACGCGACTGGACGAACACCGTGGAGCGTTTCGGGTCGATGCCGGCCGCCAGCCAGTCGATGAGCACCTCGCGGGTGAATTCCCGCACCTGGCTCGTGTCGGCGTAATTGGTCGAGAGCGCGTGCCAGTCGGCGACGAAGAAAAAGCAGTCATATTCCTCCTGCAGCGCCTTCCAGTTCTCGAGCGCGCCCAAAAGATTCCCCAGGTGCAGCAGCCCGCTGGGCTGCATGCCGCTTAGGACTCGCTTCCGCGCGGATGCTGAACTCATGCCGGTTCCTCCGGATCAGTGCACGACAGTGACCAGGATCGTGCTGGCCAGAATGGTGACCAGGGTGCCGGTGATGGCCTGGAGCACATGGATCTGAGGATCCAGGACGAGCAGGAGCACGATGACCATCATGCCGTACGGCTCCATGCGATGCAGCGCCAGCGCCGGGCGAGCCGGCAACAGGCTCGTCAGGATCCGACCGCCGTCCAGCGGCGGGATGGGGATCAAGTTGAAGACCATCAGCAGGACATTGATAAACACCGAGTACAACGACATGGCCGCGACCGGCAATAGCACCATGCCCGACAGATCCCGGCGCAGGGCCTGGCCCGGCTGCGGCGGCCAGTATTCCGCCAGGGACGGATCAAGAGACAGGACCGCGCTGAGCACGAACGCGCCGGCGACCGCCAGCAGCAGGTTCATGCCCGGACCGGCGGCGGCGACGAAGGCCATGTCGCGCCGCGGGTTCCGCAACAACGAGGCGTTCACCGGCACCGGCTTGGCCCAGCCGATAAAGATGCCCCCGGGCAGCAGCAGGCACAGCAGCGGCAGGATCACGGTCCCGAACGGATCGATGTGCGCCAGGGGGTTCATCGTGAGCCGGCCCTGGAGGCGTGCCGTGGAGTCCCCGTACCGGTTCGCGACCCACCCGTGCGCATACTCGTGCAGGACCATGGCCAGCAACAACGGCAGGGCCATGTACGAGATCGTATAGAGAATATGTGAAAGCGAGTTCATTGGATGCGGGGCTTCTGTCCGGGCCCGGGCGCGCTCACTCGATCTCGACTAATTTACCGTTTTTCACCTGAATGAGAAAGACGTGCCGCTCCAGGGTGCCTGCGGGACCGAAGGCGGCAGGCCCGCCCAGCGACGGCAGGTCGCGTCCCTGGCTCAGATAATCGCGAACCTCCGTGCCGGACGTGGCACCCTTGCGCATCGCTTCCAGCACCAGTCGCGTGGCGTCATACGCCTGCACGGCGAACAGGGAGGGGGATGCCTGGTACTTGCGCCGGTACCGCTCGACGAATTCGCGCATGACCGGGTCGGCGCTGTCAACGAAGTAGGCGTCCACGAAGGTGCTTCCTTCCAGGCTGCGGTCGGGGAAGCGCAGCAGTTGGGGAGAGTTCCAGCCGTTGCTCCCGAGTAATGGGACTTTGATGTCATAGAACGCAAGTTGGGGCGCGAGGAGCGCGATCTGCTCGGACTCGCCCGGCAGGTAGATCGCGTCAAACCCCGGCGTGTAGTCCACCCGCACACCGCCCTTGTCGAGTTTCGTCTCGGTGGTCCGACCGTCGCGCTTCAGGTCCTCCGCTTTCAGTCGCTTGATCTCCAGCCCGAAGTCGCTGGCGGCCTCCTTGTAGGCTTCCACCGCGACGATCTCGCCGCCCTTCGCCCGCACTTCCTGGCTGAACAGGCGCGCCAGTTCCTGCCCGTAATTCGTGTCCGGGTGCAGGATGCAGAACCGTTGGAGACCGAGCTTCCCCATCGCATGATCGACGATCCGGCGCGTCTGCATCGGATAGGTGAGGGCCGTGCTGAAGACGTAGGAGCCGTAGCGGCGCACGTCGTGCTGCGTGGCGGCCGGCGTGATAAACGGGACCTGCGTCTGCTCGGCCAGCCCGGCGAGCGACGCGAGATTTCGCGAGAGCATCGGGCCGATGACGGCCATCGGGCGGTGTTCGTGGAGCAGCGCTGACAGCTCGTTGCGGAACGAGGGTTTGCCCGACTCGCTGTCCTTGACGATCAAGCCGACGGACGGGAGGCTCAGACTGTCTCGCGCCTTATCCAGGGCGAGGCGGATACCGTAGAGTGATTCGGTCCCAAACTCGCCCAACCGGCCCGACAGCGGCAGCACGGCCACCAGCAGTTGCTGGCTGGACTTGATTTTCGCCCTGAAGGATTCGAGCGTCTCGGCGGCCGTGCTCGCATATTCATGGCTGGGAAAGCGGTTCAAGAAAATCAGCAGCGTGCGCTCCGCGAGATGGTCCTCGCCGCGCGCCTGGTAAATCTCCGCCAGGCGAAGGAGGGCGACATCGCCGGGGAACGACATCGGATAGACGTCGCGCAACCGGGTGAGCGTCGTGCGGTCGGTCTGCTTCTGGACCAGGGCGATGATGCGGCCGCGCACGTCGTCGCGCTGATCCTCGGGCGTCAGCAACTGCTCGTCCAGCCAGGTCTGGACCGCGCGCAGGGTGTCGCCCCGCTGAGCCTGAATCTCCCCCACCGCCTTGAGCGCGTCCCGTTGCGTCTCAACCTCCGAGCTGAGGGCGCGGGCCTCCGCTAGCACCGACAAGGCCTGATCGGTGTTGCCCATGAGGACGTACGTGCGGCCGAGGGCCACCCGGGCCCGGCCGGCCAGATCCGACTCGGGGTATTCAGTCAGCAGCAGCTCCAGCGTCGCGACCGCATCGGCGTATTGTTTCTTGTTGGTGTATGCCGCGGCGAGGAGCAAATAGGCGTCGTCCACGTAGTCGGAGTGAGGATAGGCTGCGAGCAGACGCTGGAGTTCCTCGATGGCCGTCCCTTCCTCGTGCGTTTCGATGAGCGTCTTGGCCTGATCGAGCGCGGCCTGGGCAGGGTGCTTCTTGGGCCCGCTAGCCGCCTCGGCCTTGCCGGGGGCGGCCGTGGTGAGGGATCGGCCCGGGAAGAAGGGACCGTCCTGGGACACGACGAGACCCGCGAGCGCGAGCAGCAAGATGAGAGCGGGACGGCGGCGGGGTTGGCGGAAAGTCGGATCGGGCATGGATTCCTGTGACTGATCACGGCATCGGCACACTATAGGGGTGGGGTGGAAAGGTGTCAAGGCAACGCGCGACGCCAACGTATTGTCTTCCCGGCGGGCCTTGGCTATCCTCCGGGCCGGAGGATGGAGATGGCGGCTGATCGGGGATCCCCCCGCCCCGGCCCCGTGGATTCCGGCGGTGGCGTGCGCGGATCGGCGATGGCGGCGCTGATTGAGCGGTATCTGAGCTTGCTGCGCATCGAAGGCGGGCTGGCGACGAACACGCTGGAGGCGTATCGCCGCGACCTTGAGAAGCTGGGCGCCTATTTGGCGGCGGAGGGTTGCGATGATCCCGTGCGGGCGACCCGGCAGACATTGTTCGGATTTCTCGGCGACTTGAAACGACAGCGGCTCTCCCCCGCCTCCGTCACGCGGTGCATGGCGGCGGTGCGCGGGCTCTATCGGTTTCTCCGCCATGAAGGTCTGGTGCACGACGATCCGGCGCGCGAGCTGAGCGCCCCGCGTCCCTGGGCGCGACTGCCGAAGACGCTTACGCAAGGGGAAGTGACGCGGTTGTTGGAGCAGCCGACGACGACCAAGCCGGAAGACGTCCGGGATGCGGCCATGCTCGAGCTGCTCTACGCGACCGGCTTGCGCGTCTCAGAATTAGTGCAGCTCGAGCTGGGACAGGTCAACCTGGCGGTGGGGTATGTGCTGGTGACGGGCAAAGGTTCGAAGCAGCGTGTCGTGCCGATGGGTGAGCCTGCCCGGCGGAAGCTCAGCGCCTATCTGGACACGGCGCGGTTGCCGCTCGTGAAGGGACGAACCTGCCGCTATCTGTTCCTGACCCGGCGCGGCGGCCGCCTCACCCGGCAGGGGTTCTGGAAGCTTCTTCGCGCGCGGGCGCGACGCGCGGGGATTACGAAACCGCTCTCGCCGCACATGCTCCGTCATTCGTTCGCCACCCATCTGCTCGATCACGGAGCCGACCTTCGCTCGGTGCAGGCGATGCTGGGGCATGCGAGCATCGCGACGACGCAGATCTACACGCACGTCGAGCGCGAACGGCTGAAGCGCCTGCACACGGCACTGTTTCCGCGCAAGCAGCGGTCGAAAAGCCGTGACGCGCCTGCGCGCTGAAGCGCTGCGGCGCGCAAGCGCGTGACTCGTGACGCGTGACCCGTAACCCGTAAGGTTGGCGCTCCGTTCGATTCTCAAAGACAGTGTAGGCGGCTGGCTGCACTCTGTGGCAGAAACGTCGAAGTCGTGCGGTTGACAACACAGGAGGGAGTTGGTACTATCCCGCGCGGTCAACTTAGCTTGAAAATACGGGCGGATAGCTCAGCTGGGAGAGCGCTGCCCTTACAAGGCAGAGGTCACAGGTTCGATCCCTGTTCCGCCTACCATAATTCGTCGATCATTGAGGGTAGCAGCGGCAGGCGATTTGCCTTCTCTCATCGGAACCCGAAGTATTGCGAACATCTTCCTGGGGCCGGCACGACCCGCGGTCATCCTGTCTTCTTCATGCGTTTAGCTTTCCGAGTGGGGCCGTCGTTCAGCCTGGTTTAGGACGCCAGATTGTCAATCTGGAGGTCGCGGGTTCAAATCCCGTCGGCCCCGCCATTTTCCTCCGGCACTGGTATACTCGGGACTCGCAATATCCGGTGCTCCCCATCTAAAAAGGGAGGGAGTCCGCATAAAGGAATGATGCCGCAGACCGGGCCGCTCGAACTGATCAGTACGCTGGGAACGGTAGCGAAGATCGTACTGGTCATCCTCTTTCTCTTTTCCGTCGTTTCCTGGGCGATTATCATTCATAAATGGCGGACGTTCCGCGCCTGCGATCGTGAGGAACAGCGCTTCCTGAAGGCCTACGCGCGGGCCAAGGATAAGGACGAGATGCGTCCCCAGGCGCGACGGTTTACCGAGAGCCCCAGCGCCGTGCTCTTCCTGGCCGTCATGGATCGGGTCGCACCGGAAGACGATGGGCTCGTCCGCACGCCGTCGAAGGGTACGCGGGGGCCGGTGTCGCCAAGCGAGGAGACTCCGTTGGACCGCCGTTACCTGGACCGTGTCGTGGCATATATCGTGCAAGATCAAATCTCCCGCTTGGAGGCCTACTTGCCGTTTCTCGCCACGACCGGCAACATCACGCCCTTCATCGGCTTGTTGGGCACGGTCATGGGCATCATTGACGCGTTCCTTCAGATCGGGGCGCAAGGGAGCGCGAGCATCGCCGTCGTCGCGCCCGGCGTGGCGGAGGCGCTGGTCGCCACGGCGGCGGGCCTCTTCACGGCAATCCCGGCCGTGATCGCGTACAACTATTTCCTCACCCGCATCCGGCAGACGACGTTCCGGGTCGAGGCGTTCAGCATCGAGTTTTTGAATTCGCTGCAGGAGGGCTCAAGGCGGGTCGAGTCGCGTGTATGATCTTCGAGACCCGGCATCGTCGCTTCCTGGCGGAGATCAACGTCATCCCGCTCGTGGACGTCGTGCTCGTGCTGCTGGTGATCTTCATGATCACGGCGCCGATGCTCTACCGTGGGCTCGACATCAAGCTGCCCACCTCGGCGACGAACACGATCAAACCGGAGGAACGCCTGGTGCTGACCGTCGAACGTGATCAGCGTCTCTTCCTCGATAAACAACCGCTGGGCCTGCTGCAACTGGAGCGGAAGTTGCGCGCCGCGCGAGACCGGAATCCCGAGGTGGCTGTGTACCTGCGGGCCGACCGGGACGTGCCGTATGGCGTGGTGGTGCAGGTCATGGACGGTGTGAAGCGGGCGGGAATTGAGAAACTGGGGATGGTGACCGATCCGGCCTCCAGAGAGCGGGTCACGGAGGAAAGGGCGCCGGTGCGGACGCGCTCAACGCCCTAGCGCGAGAGGCTTCGCGCGAGGCGACGCTCATGGGCAGCGCAGTGTCAGTGAGTGCCACAGTCAGCTTGCTCGAGCTGCCGCGCCCGCGGCGGGAGGCTTTGTGGCGCTTGCTCAGCGTCTCGTTGGTGCTCCATCTCGTCGCGCTGGGGATGATGATCGGGATGCGCTTCACGCCGACGGGCGAGCGGCCGTTGACGGCCTATCAGGTGTCGCTCGTCACGCTGCCGCCGGTGGTGCGGCCCCCAGAGCCGCCGCGTGAGACGCCAGCAGTCGAGCCACCGGCACCGGCCAAGGCAGAGGCTCCGAAGCCGCCGGTGCCGTCCAGGGCCGCGCCGGCTCCCGTCGCGCCGCCTCCGGCTGCACGCGAGGTCATCAGCAGCGGAGCGAGTCGTTCGAAATCGCTGGTCCAGGACGCGCTACGCGGGATTGCATTGCCCCCGGACGCGCCCAGGCTGGTGGACATCGGTCCGCCGCAGCCGGCGGCGCCACCGCGGCAGCCGGAGGCGGCGCAGAGAGAAGCGCGAAAGCTCGTGGAGCACCTCTCGGTGCCGCAAGTGACGCCACTGAATCCACAGACGAAGCTACCTCCGGCGCCGCCGTCGCTGCCTCAGCCTCCGCGGACGAGCCAGGCGGAGCGCCTGGAAAAAGCGCTCCGCAGCCTGCCGCCGGTGCCCCAGCCGCGCGTGGCAGAATCGGCGCCCGCGGGGCCCGCTCCCGAAACGGCGAAGACGGTGGAGACGGCAAAAGTGGAGACGAAGATGCAGGTCCAGGCCCCGACGCGCGGGTCCAATGAGTATCTGGCCCGCGTCCAGGCGAAAATCAGCGAACAGTGGATCGCACCGCCGGTGGACCTGTCCGGCCAGCCGCTGCAAGTCGTGATCAAGTTTCGCCTGCACCGGTCCGGCGCCGTCAGCGGCGTGATCGTCGAACACACCTCCGGCAACGGGTATTACGATGATGCGGGCCAACGTGCCGTGCAGGCCGCCCACCCGCTCCCGCCGTTTCCGGCCTACATGACGGAGCCTTACGTTGATGCGCATTTCATGTTCACGGTCGGCCGACAAGGGGGATAAGCCGGGCCGACGCCTGGGCGTCGGCGTAGGCCTGACGCTACTGCTGATGCTGGGAGGCATTGGCTGGTCCGGTGCGGCCGACGTGTTTCTGGAGGCGACGCGCCCGGACTTTCAGAAGATCCCCGTCAGCGTGATGCGGTTCCAGGATGCGGAGGTTCCCGATCACCCGGGCGACCGGTTCGCGGACGTCCTGAGGGCCGACCTGCGGCGCTCGCAGATCTTCATGGTGACCGATCTGCTCAAGCTCGGCCTTCCGCTGAACGGCGGCGGTCCGCCCGAGCCGGGGCTGCTCAAGCAAGCCGCGGAGAAGGGCGTGACCCTCGTGGTCTGGGGGACGATGACCCTGCGGGGCGGAGACCTCGTGCTCGAGGGCTATGCCCATGACAACGGGAGCAGCGAGGGGCTGCTGGGGAAGCGCTACGTCGGCACCCCCGTGGTGATGCGGCAGATGGCGCATCGCCTGGCGGACGAGCTGGTGTATCGTTACACGGGGGAGCCGGGGATTGCACGGACCAAAATCGCGTATGTCTCGGAGCGGCAGGGCAGCCGGGAAGTCTTCGTGATGGACTACGACGGCTACGCGCCGCGGCAGGTCACGGCCGACGGATTCATCAATCTCATGCCGCACTGGTCGCCGGATCGGCGCTATCTCGTGTTCACCTCCTACCGATCGCGCGAGCGACAGATGATCGATCTCGTGGAGGTCGCGAGCGGCAAGCGGTCCACCCTCGTCGCACTGGAGGGCCTGAACATTACCCCGGTCTTCTCGCCCGACGGGACGCTGCTGGCCTTCTCGACCAGTCAGGACGGAAATGCGGAGGTCTACACGATGGACGTACGGTCCGGGGCGCTCCGGCGGCTGACCTCGGATTCAGCGGGCGATCTCTCGCCCTCCTAGTCGCCGACGGGCCGCGAGCTGGCGTTCACGTCGGACCGCGGCGGGGGCCCGCAGATTTATCTCATGAGCGCGGACGGCTCCCATGTCCGCCGACTGACATACCAGGGGGACTATAACGCGGCGCCCGCCTGGTCGCCCCGTGGCAACTGGATCGCATACGTCTGCCGGACGCCCCAGATGCAGTATAAGCTGTGTCGGATCACTCCGGATGGGCAGCGGAGGGAACAAATCACCGATGGACCGGGCATTGATGACTCGCCTTCGTGGTCCCCAGACGGCCGGCACCTCGTGTTTAGTTCGACAAGAGACGGGAAAAATCATATCTATATGATCGGCGCGGACGGAACCGAATTGGAGCGGTTGACATCCGGCGGCACGAACCATGCGTCGCCGTCCTGGTCGCCGGCTTGAGCCTCGGCCGACGAAGGGACGGGGGCGATGGCATCACCTCAACAAGGAGTGGAAGCTATGTGGACCATAGGGAGACTGACGGGCGTCGCGGGTGTGATCGCGTTCGTTACTCTCATCGGCGCGGGCTGCAGCAAGCAGGCCGTGCAGTCAGGCGTGGGTGATCAGGCGCTGGTGCAGGAGGGAACAAAAGCGGCCTCGCCGCAGACGGGGGCTTCGAGAGGAACCGGGCCCTCCGCGGGGATGAGGGAAGAGACAATTGTCCCCGGGCTGCTCCCCGAAGCGCCGGGGACAGGCGGGCGACCCACTGAGCCGCTGAGTGGGCTCGAGCCGGTGCAGCCCGGAACGGCGCCCTCGGAAGAGCGCTTGAAGGAGGGCACGCTGGTGGCCAAGGCGACTCCGTCGGATGCCACCCGGAGCCAGGTCGAGCGCATGCAGCGCGAGGACGCGGCGACGGCGGCGGCGGGTCTGGAGGATGTCTATTTCGCCTTCGATAGCTGGAAGCTGACCGAGGAAGGCAAACAGGCGCTGGGCAAGGCGGCACAATGGCTGAAGAGCAACAATGACCAGCGCGTAACGATCGAAGGCCACTGCGACGAGCGCGGCACCTCCGCCTATAATCTGGTGCTCGGCAGCAAGCGGGCGAAAGTGGTCGAGAGCTATCTGCAGTCGTTTGGGGTAGACGAGGGACGGCTGACGGTGACCTCCTTCGGCAAGGAGCGGCCGGTGTGCAAGGAGCGTGAGGAGTCTTGCTATCGGTTGAACCGGCGCGCCCATTTGGTGGTGCGGACGAAGTAGGGCGGGTGGCGGCGGGCGCGAGGCGCCCGCCGAACGGTGTGTCGTGAACGGACCGAGTCGTGCCATGACGAGTACGCGTGGCGCAGGCGCGCTGCTGCTGGCAACGTGTGCCGGGTTGGGGCTGGTCCTCTCAGGCTGCCTGGCGCAGGAGGCCGATCTGCGGCAGGTGCAACGCGACCTGGACAAGAAGTACACGGTGCTGAATCAACGGGAGCAGGAGATCCAGAAGGCCATCGACCAGGCCAACAAGCAGATCGCGCAGCAGAAAAAAGAGGTGGATCAGTTGGTGAGCGAGACCCGTGCGCGACTCCGCAACGAGATCTCCGAGCTGCGTGAACAGGACTTGCCGAAGATCAACGGCGCGCTCGATGAGCAGAACCACCGGCTCGCCGGGCTGAGCGGCCGCCTCGACGATGTGAACCATCGCGCGGCGATACAGGAGCAGGCGGCAAAGGACGCGCAGGCCGAGGCGGACAAGCTGGTGAAACGGCTGGATGCCTTGAGTGCGACCATCCTTGCCGCGGTCAAGGGCCTCGAGGGCCGGCTCGACGAGCACCAGAAAGCGCTGGCCGCCGGTGATCAGCGGAGCGCGACGTTGACCCAGCAGCTCGAGGTCCAGTCTCGGTCGCTCTCCGACAAGATGGGGCAGTTCAGCAAGGCCCTGGGAGACTTCAAGCAGGCCCTGGCGGGGCTCAGTGAGAAGCTCGTTCAGGATGAGCATCGCCTGGCGGAGGTCTCATCGGGCGTGACGCGGCGGACCGACGCGATGTCGGCGAAGCTCGAGGCGGATGCGAAAGCGACGTCCGCGCACCTGGCCGAAGTGAACAAGAGCGTGGCATCGGTCGCCAAGGCCTTGGAGAATGCGAGCGGCGCTCTGGCGGCGCGCCTGGATGAACAGGAACGCCGGATGGAGCACCTTGCGGAGGTGGTGCAGGAGTCGCGGGCACAGATTCAATCGCTGTCCGAGTCGGTGACGGCCTTGCGTGACGCGCGCGAGCCCTCGCGCAGCTCCAAGTCGGCCAAGCCCAAGAAACCGGCCACGCACCACGTGGAGCCCGAGCGCGAATCCGCGCTTCCCATACGGCAGGCGCAGGAACGTTCGGCCGGGACTGCGCGGGATGAGGACTCTGGCCCTGTCGGCCTCGCCAGCGCGGCGCGGGCCTCCCTGCCGGCATCGGTTACAGACAGCACCGGCAATGCGGCAGCGGAGGATGCCGACGAGTCCTACGCGCGGGCCTTGCGCCTGCTCAAGGGCAGCGATTACGACGGGGCGCGGCGGGAATTCACCGCGTTTCTTTTGCGCTACCCCGAGTCCAAGCTCGCGCCGAACGCGCAATACTGGCTGGGCGAGTGTTATTACGCCGCGAAGGCCTACCGCCAGGCCATTGAGGCGTTCAATCGCGTGGAGGAGACCTATCCGGCCAGTGACAAGGTGCCCGCCGCGCTCCTGAAATCGGGGTACGCGTCCCTTGCGCTCCATGATGATGCGGGCGCCTCGACGACGTTGAAGCATGTCATCGCCGTCTATCCCAAGAGCCCGGAGGCGGGCAAGGCCAAAGAGAAGCTCACCCAGTTGCGGACCACCCACTGACCCCGATGCCCGCCTACCCTCGTGCCCGCGTTCGAGCCCTCGCCATCCTCCTCCCTCTGATGCTGGGCGGGTGCGCGTCGCACGCCGATGTCGTCCAACTGCGGGAAGATGTGGACGCGATGTCCAAGAATCAGCAGCAGATGCGCAAGCAGCTCGACCCGCTGGCGGAGCAACTCAAAGCTCTGGAGGCGAAGGTGGTGGCGGTGACCAAAGAGGCGGGCAGGCCGGCGGCTGGCGGAGCGCCGGCCAGGGAGATGGAAGGGCTCCGGCAGGAGTATGATGATCTTGCAGTCAAACTGCGGGAGGTCGAAAACCGATTGGCCCGGCTCGAGGAGGCGCAGCCGCACGTCCCGATCCAGCCTCGATTGCCGACCCCGGAGGAGTCCGGCGGGCCCCTCCCGGGGACGCCCGGTCTGACGCCGACCTCGGCGTTCAATCTGGCGTACAACGATTATCTGGCCGGTCGCTTTGAGCTGGCGATCTCCGGGTTCGAGCGCCTGCTCAAGGATTTCCCGGCCACTTCACTGGCGGCGAGCGCGCACTACTGGATCGGCGAGTCCCGTTACAGCCTGAAGGATTCCGCGAAGGCCGTGCAGGCCTTCGCGCGCGTCGTGACCGACTATCCGCGTCATGAGAAGGTGCCGCCATCGCTGTACAAGCTGGGGCTGCTGGCCGCCGAATCGGGCGACGTGGCCAAAGCCCGCGGATATTTCAAGCGCGTCCTCGAAGAGTTCTCCGCCTCCGACGAGGCCAAGCTCGCCAAGCTCAAACTGGCCGAGCTCCGATGAGCCTCTGCAGCTTGGGGCTGGCCTTCTCCCTCGCGAATAGACTACGATCAAGCGCCCGGTCAAGTGCGCGTGCGAAGGCCTTTCCATGACTGCCTCAGCGCCGAAGATCCAGGTGTTACCCGAGCAGGTCGTCGGCCGGATCGCGGCCGGTGAGGTCGTCGAGCGGCCGGCAGCAGTCGTGAAGGAACTGCTCGAGAACAGTCTGGACGCCGGCAGCACGGCCATCCAGATCGACATCAAGGACGGCGGGCGAACCCTGATCAAGGTCACGGACGATGGGGAAGGGATGGGTCCGGAGGATGCGTCGCTGGCTTTCCAGCGTCATGCCACGAGCAAGTTGCGCTCGGAGCACGACCTCTGGGGTATCCGAACGATGGGATTCCGGGGCGAAGCCTTGCCCAGCATTGCGGCGGTCGCCAAGGTGCGTCTGCGGACCTGTCTCCGTGGGGCGGCGGCGGGCGTGGTCCTGCAAGTGACGGGCGGAAAGCTCGGCAAGGCGGAGCAAGCGGGCCCCGCGCCGGGCACCCGGATTGAAGTCGCCGACCTGTTCTTCAACACGCCGGCCCGCAAGAAATTCCTGAAAACCGCCGCCACCGAGTTTTCCCATGTCTGCCAGGTTGTTCAGCACGCCGCGCTGGCGTGGCCGCAGGTGGCATTCCGGCTGACGCACAATGGCCAGCCGGTGCTGGACTATGCCCGGGCCCAGACGCGCCGGGACCGCGTGCTGCAAGTCTATGGGAGCCGGCTGCTGGAGCAGATGGTGGAGGTACGAGCTGAGCGGCAGGGCGTGCGCCTCGAGGGTTTCGCGAGCGGAGCCCCGCACGTCCGGACGACGAAAACGCCGCAGGACCTGTTCGTGAATCGCCGGCCGGTGAAGAATCCGACCGTGACGCACGCGATCTACGACGGATACGGGCCGAGCCTGGCCAAAGGGCGGCATCCGGTGTTCGTGCTGTTCCTGCACGTGGACCCCCAACGTGTGGATGTGAACGTCCATCCGACGAAGCGCGAGATCCGTTTCGCAGACCAGGAGCTGATTCACCAGACGGTGCGGCATGCCATCCGCGCGACCGTGGGAGGCGCGCCGCCCGAGTTGCGACCGGACGTGCCGGCTCACCTGCGGCTGCAATCGTTCGCTCCCGCAGCCGGCGGCGGCCGGGTACAAGGGACGAGCGCGTTCAGGCCGTCGTGGGCCGGCTGGCCGGCGCAGACGTCGCCGCCTGTAGCCGAGGGTGGCCGAGCCGCCGATGCTGCGCAATCGCTTCCGGGGACCGGCCACGACCCGGCGCGTTCGACGGCGGTGCACGAAACCGAGCTGCCCTACGCGACCGGCGCAAGCGTGGAAGTCGTGCCGCTGGGGCAGCTTAGTCGGACGTTTTTGGTGGCGGAGGTCGGCGGAGAGCTCCAGGTGATTGATCAGCACACGGCCCACGAACGGGTGCTGTTCGAGCGGCTGTGGCGGGCCTGGCTCGGGCATCACGTGCCCGCGCAGGCGCTGCTGATGCCCGAACCCTTCGATCTGCCGCCCCATCTGGCCACCCTGCTCGCGCGATATCTGCCGGACCTGGAGAAGCTGGGGCTGGAGATCGCGCCGTTCGGCCTGAACTCGTTCGTGGTCCGCAGCGTGCCGGCGCCGCTCGGCGGCCTCGATTATCCGTCGCTGATCCAGGATCTGGTGGATGATCTCGCTCGATGGAACGCGGTGTCGCCGATGGAAGAACGGGTGCGGCCCGTGCTCGCTACCCTGGCCTGTCACAGCGCCGTGCGAGCGGGCCGGGCGATGGAGTTGCCCGAGATCAAGCGGCTGGTCGAGGACTGGGTTGCCGAAGGCCTGCCGATGACCTGTCCGCACGGGCGGCGCGTCGCGCTGCGGCTGCCGGCGGACGAGCTGGCTCGCATTTTCGGACGCAATCCGTGACGCGTGATCCATGATGAGTCGTTGAAATGAGCAGCTCGCTGGCTCACATGAAGTCTGAACGCGTCACGCTTCACCTTTCACGAGACACGACTGAGAAACGCCCGCTCGTCGTGCTCCTCGGCCAGACCGCGGTCGGCAAGAGCCGCATCGCCGTGCAGCTTGCCAAGGCGCTGGACACTGACGTGCTCACGGCTGACTCCCGGCAGGTCTATCGCGGAATGGACATCGGCACGGACAAGCCGAGCCCGGCCGAGCGGGAAGGAGTGCCGCATCGGCTCATTGACCTGGTCGAGCCCGACGAGCGCTTCAATGCGGGTCTCTTCCGCCGGGCTGCCGTGGCGGAGATCGAACGGCTCTATGGGAAAGGGCGCCTCCCGCTCGTGGTCGGCGGTACAGGGCTTTGGGTCCGGGCGCTGGTCCGCGGGCTGTGGGACGGGCCGACCGCTGACTGGCACTATCGCGAGCGGCTCGAGCGCGAAGCGCGGGAGCACGGCCCGGCAGCACTGCATGAGCGGTTGGCGGCGGTGGACCCTGAGTCGGCCGCGAGGCTCCATCCGAACGACACGGTCAAGATCATCCGTGCCCTGGAGGTCTATCACCTCCGCGGACAGCCGCTGTCGGACGGGCACCGCCGGCACGGGTTCAACGAGCGGCCCTTCGCGGCGCTGCTGATCGGCCTCCTGCGCGAGCGTGAGGCCTTGTACCGCCGCATCGAGGAGCGCGTGGAGGTCGAGCTGGCCAAAGGGCTGGTCGACGAGACGCGTCGACTGCTGGCGCAGGGCTACGGCCGAGATCTCGGATCCATGAAGGGGCTGGGCTACCGGCAGATGGCCGGCTATCTCGCGGGCGAATCCTCTTACGAGGACGCGGTCGGAGCTCTCAAGCGCGACACGCGTCGCTTCGCGAAGCGCCAGCTGACCTGGTTCCGCAAGGAACCGGGGATCACGTGGTTGCATCTTGCCGAGGAGGAGCCGGTTGAGACGACGGTCGGCCGCATCATGGACTGTATCGAGCGGTTTCTGGTACATCTGGCTGGCGATGAGAGATGAGCGTATGGCGTATAGCGTGTGGCTCATGGCCCGAGCGTGCAGAAAGCCGAGGAACTGAGAGGCCTTGTGATCTTGGTTCGATGCGCCGGTCCGAGCCATAAGCCATCAGCCATACGCCATAAGCCATTTGCCATAAGCGCTTGGGTTTCCTGGAGGATGGACGCGTGGCGAAGCCGACACTGAGCAGAGAGAGGGTGCAGGCCGAGATCGGGATCATCGGCGGGAGCGGGCTGTACGAGATGGAGGGCATCGACGCGGTCCGCGAGGTCCGGGTCGCCACGCCGTTCGGGCGTCCCTCGGATGCACTCCTCATCGGCACGCTCGACGGCGTGCGCGTCGCGTTCCTGTCGCGTCACGGGCGCGGGCACCGGCTGAGTCCCAGCGAGATCAATTATCGGGCGAACATCTACGCACTGAAATCAGTCGGCGTCACCCGGATCGTGTCGGTGAGCGCGGTCGGCAGCATGAAGGAATCCATCCGACCGGGAGATGTGGTGCTGCCCGACCAGTTTATCGATCTGACCAAGCGCCGGATGGGCACCTTCTTCGAGCGTGGGATCGTCGCGCACGTGGCGTTGGCGGACCCGGTCTGCCGCGACTTGTGGGCCGCGCTGGGGAAAGCGGCCGAGGGCGCCGGGGCGACCGTCCATCGGGGCGGCGTGTACCTTTGCATCGAGGGACCGCAGTTCTCCAGTCGTGGCGAGTCGCTGCTGTACCGGCGGTGGGGCGTGGACGTGATCGGCATGACGAATCTGCCGGAGGCTAAGCTCGCGCGCGAAGCGGAGCTTTGTTACACGACGATGGCGCTGGCCACGGACTACGACTGCTGGCATGAGACGGAGATGGCGGTCTCGGTCGAGGCCATACTCGAGACGCTGCACAAGAACGTGACCCTCGCCAAGCGCATTCTGCGTGCGGTGGTGCCCCTGGCGGCCGGGGCTCGGACCTGCGCGTGCGCCGCTGCGCTGCAGTACGCGATCCTGACGCCTCCGCAGGCGATTCCGCTGGCGACGAAGGCGCGCCTGCGGTTGCTGGTCGGCAAGTACCTGAAAAGGTCGTAATGCGCCAAGGGATTTGAAGATGGGCAAACTGCTAGTCGTCGGGTCGGTCGCGCTGGATACGGTCCGGACGCCGTTCGGCGAAGCGAGGGAGGTGCTGGGCGGGTCGGCGACCTATTTCTCGACGGCGGCCAGCTACTTCACGAGCGTGGATCTGCTCGCGGTGGTCGGCGAAGACTTCCCGGAGCCGCACTTGAAGTTCCTCAAGAGCCGCGGGATCAACCTGGAGGGACTCGAGCGCCGGCCGGGCCAGACCTTCCGGTGGGAGGGCGAGTACACCTATCAACTCAACGAGGCGCACACCCTCGACACGAAGCTGAACGTGTTCGAGACCTTCCGCCCGAACATCCCCCCGGCGTATCGATCGCCGGACCTGCTGTTTCTCGGCAACATCGATCCCGATTTGCAGCTCGATGTGCTGCAACAGGTGCGCCGTCCGAAAATGGTGGCCTGCGACACGATGAATTTCTGGATCGAGCGGAAGCGCGAGGCGCTCTGGCGGGTGCTCAAGCACGTGGACGTGCTCGTCATCAACGACGGCGAAGCGCGTGCACTGGGCGGGAATCCCAACCTGGTCCAGGTGGCGCGCGATGTGCTGGCACGCGGGCCCAAGCGGCTCATCATCAAGCGGGGAGAATACGGTGTGCTGACGTTCAATCGGAAAGACACGTTCGCCGCGCCCGCCTATCCGCTCGAGCAGGTGCGCGACCCGACCGGTGCGGGCGACACCTTCGCCGGCGGCTTCATGGGCTATCTGGCGTCCACCGACAACTTCTCGGATGAATCGGTCCGCCAGGCGATCGTCTTCGGGAGCGTGATGGCCTCCTTCACGGTTGAGGCCTTCAGCCTTGACCGATTGCGCGCCCTGGATTACAAAGAGATTGAAGCACGGTTCCGGGAATTCAAGCGATTGACCCATTTCGAGGATCTCTGAGCGGTGTCGCAGATCGGGCGTCACGGCTGATGACAGGGAGGACGCGCATGAGAAGGACGATCTGCCTGGTTCTGACGGTTGCGCTCGCGGTCATGGCGGCAGGGTGCAGCGTCAGCGAGGAACGGATCAAGAAAGCGGAAGGCTTCTACACGGAAGGCCTTGCGCACATGAACACCGACCGGCAACGCGCGTTCGTCAACTTCCAGAAGGCCGTCGGCGAGAATCCCAAGCACAAACAGGCGCATTACAACCTGGCCCATCTCTACATGCTCCAGGGTAAACCCAAAGAAGCCGAACAGGAACTGAAGGACGCGCTCCGCATCGACTCCGACTATTCGGAAGCGCACAATTACCTCGGAAACCTTCTGGCGATGCGGGGACAGTCTCGGGAGGCGATTGCGCATTATCGGGCGGCGTTGACCAACCCTCTGTATGAAACGCCGGACGTGGCCTTGTACGGACTTGGGCAGGCGCTGGAGCAGGAAGGCGACATGCAGGCTGCAGCAGACGCGTTCGAAGACGCGTTGAACGTCAGCCCCTCCACGGTGCCGCCGGCCAAGCTGCATCTGGCACTGGGCCGGGCGTACTACCGGCTGGGCAACGACACGAAGGCTCGGGACTCATTGCTGCGCGTTACCGGCCTGGACAAGGGTGGCGAGGACGCCGCGATGGCCGGGCAGTTGCTGGAACGGCTCACACCGTAACAGGTGGATATGGAAACCGTCGGCGATTTTCTCAGGCAGGTGCGGGAGACCAAGGGACTGACGCTGGATGAAGTGGCGTCCAAGACGCGCATCCATCCCGAGTTTCTCAAGGCGCTCGAAGAGGGCAATTTCGCCAAGTTGCCCGAGCAGGTCTTCGCGAAGGGCTTCGTCCGCTCCTATGCGCGGTCGCTGGGCCTGGACGAAGAGGATGCGGTCCGCCGGTTCACCGAGTCGGCCGGCGCGTTCTACGGCAAGCAGACGGAGCTCGAACGACTGCGCGTGCAACAGGTCGAGGATGAGCGCCGGAAGAAAGCCAATCGAAAGGTTGTGATGGCCGCGGTCGGCGTGGCGCTGCTCGGCCTGGTGATGCTGCTGGCGCGCGAGCAGAATGCCGTCGTCAGCAAGCGCCCCATGACGGACAGCCAGCAGTTCGGCGCTGACGGCTCCCGTTCCGGCTCGCGCAGCGCACGGCCGCCCGTGGCACGGGAAGCTGCAGGGCCGACGGCGAGTTCGGCATCCGCGCACTCGGCTCCCAGCGCGGCGCCCCCGAGCGCGACGACGGCCGCGCAACCTGCCGGGCTGCCGACTCCCGCGCAGACCCAGCCGACGGCGGAGCACCCCGCAGCGGAACGGAGCGAGCGGGACGCACCGGTTGCTGCGGTCGCCCCCTCGCCGTTGAGCCCGTCCGCCTCGCCCCTGCCGATCGAGGTCACGACGTCCCACGAGGCACCGCTCGTGCTCGGCCTGGAAGCGATGGAGCTGACGTGGGTCGTGGTGCAGGTGGACGGGGGCAGCCCGCTTGAAGCCCTGTTGCGTCCCGGCGAGCGGGTCACCTGGAAGGCGACGGACAAGTTCGTGGTGACGCTCGGGAATGCGGGCGGCGTGAAGGTGGAGTTGAACGGCAAGCCGCAGGGGCCATTCGGGCCGAGCGGCCGCGTGGCGCGGGATATCGTGCTGAAACGCGGGTGAGAGGGTAAGGGCGTGGGCAGGGCTCATCGCTTCAGCGCCTCCCAGAGCGACCCTTCCGGCCCCTGCCCAGCGGAATCCTTCGGAAATTCCCGCGGCCACGGTCGTGCGACCGTGGTGCCTTGGTCAGTTTCCGCTTTCCTGCTAGACAGGGGCTCGGTGGGTGCCCCGCTCTTCCGGCGAATTCCGCTCTGAGCCCTGCCCACGCCCACGGGGCCTTGGAGCGACGCAATCGAGCCTCGCTCCTTTGCCCGTGAAGCGCATCAACGGGGCTCGCCACAAGGTCTCTCGACCTGCCGATGCGGAGGAGGAGAAACGGTGGCCGCCTCAGCCGCCTGACCTTCCGCCTGAGGCAAATTGATTCAGGCATGATCCAGAAATCTTGAAGCCTGTCGTCCTTGGCTGGGCTCAACGAGCTCACTGGGATCGTGGAGGCAACGATGTTACGGGTGGCGGTTCTGTCACTGGCAATGGTGGTCGGAATAGCCCTCTTGTTCGTCTTCAACGATGATCCTTGTTGGGCAAACGAAACTTTGGTGGACACCGGTAAGGCTGTGCCGCCTAGCATTCTGGATTACTACGACGCCTACAACTTCGTGGCCTCTTACAGTACTGGATCGGAAAGAGAAGAACTAACGTACGATCACGGCCAGAGGCCTGAGACTAAGAGACTTAATAAGATCGAGCAACTCATGGCAGAACTGGACGCACGCATTCTGAGGTACAGGCCCCAACCCGGTGTGCCGGGCGGAAAACCTCGCAGGGAACCAGTCGAGGGATTTATCGAGATCAGACGGACCGGATGTCTTGGCAATGACCGCCTCGTCGATGTCGTTATCTACAAGTTGCAACCTGAAGCAAATGCCGAACTCATCGCACAGTACGAACAAGAAGAAAGGAAACCAGGAAAGGTGCCGTCCGCTGAGGAAATTATTGAGTTGAGGTCCAAGTACACATTACAGAAGCGTCGCACAGCAGAAGGAAAGGAGTTCTATGTTGAAGTCTATAGCCCACGGATGAGAGAGATTCACAGGTGGAGCTTGGTGAACGGGAGTTGGATGAGACAGGAGGTGAGAATCGTGCCACTGGACCTTGGATACAGCCTGCCGAAACTTGAAATCTGCCGGTGACACTGGCAGCGTCCCCCTTGTGCTTTCACCAGCGCGTGCTGATTGAGGGCCACCGAAATTGCTGAGCGCGATGGGCGACGGGTGACCATTGGCGGATGACGCATGACGGATGACGCGTTTCGGTCGGCGGTGGTTGAAAAGGCCGTGGAGTATCTCCGGCCCAAGCTGCCGTTTGCGCCGGAGGTGGGGCTGATTCTGGGCTCGGGGCTGGGGGGCTACGCGGAGCGACTGCCGGCCACCGTGGTCGCGCCATACGCGGATATCCCTGGCTTTCCGCCGTGCGCGGTCGAGGGCCACGCGGGGCGGTTGGTGCTGACGGATCGCTGCGGGCCCCGGGTCGCGATCCTGCAAGGCCGGGCGCACCGGTACGAAGGGCACTCGCTGGAAGTCGTCACGCGGCCGGTGCGGGTCCTGGCGGCGCTCGGCGTCCGGACCCTGGTCGTGACGTGTGCGGCCGGCGCGCTGGGCATGGCTCAGCCTGGCGAGCTGCTGCTCATCGAGGATCATCTGAATCTCATGGGCGACAATCCGCTTATCGGGGCGGATCGGGGCGGCGTCGGCAGGGCGGGCTTCGTCGAGATGGCGGGAGCCTATGATCCAAGATTGCTCACGTTGGCGGAGGATGCAGCCCGCGCATCCGCGGTACCACTGCGCCGAGGCGTGCTGGCCTGCCTGACCGGGCCGTCCTATGAAACGGCGGCGGAGGCGGCGATGCTGGCGCGGCTGGGCGCACAGGCGGTCAGTATGTCGGTGGCGCCGGAGGTCATCGTGGCGCGTGCGCTCGGCTTGCGCGTGCTCGGGCTCGCCGTGCTCACCAACCGAGCCGGCGCAAGGGCGGAAGGCCCGGGAGGACACCTCGGCGTCGTCGCGATCGCGCATGGCCGGGCGGCGCAGGTTGGCGCGCTCCTCGACGAAGTGCTGCGACGCCTGGGGAGGAGTTCCGGGTCTTAGGTTCGAAGTTCGAAGCCAGAGTGGGAACTCAGAATTTCGAACGCCGCCGTCGGCGCCAGGGCCGCGAGGAACGGTCCCCGGCGGCGGTTCGGCTTGACAAGGGTAAGGCCACGTTGCTATAGTTCCGCCGCTTTTTTTCAGGCGAAACGAACCTGCGATCTTCAAGAATCCAGGTGGCACACGCGTTCACAGTTATCTGAGAGTTGTTCAAAACAAAGGAGGGTCCGTGATGGGGAATCTTTCTAAGACCGTTGGCCTGTTGGCCGCCATCATGTTCGTCGGCGCAACCGTCGTGATGGCCGAGGAGCGTGATCCGCTGAAGCCTCGCGTTCCGGCCGAACAGATGGCCGACGCCAAGGCGCTCAAGAACCCGGTTGCGAACACGCCGGAGAACCTGGCGAAGGGCAAGGCGTTGTTCGAGGGCAAGGGCACCTGCTTCAACTGCCATGGGAAGGAGGGGAAGGGCGATGGCCCGGCCGGCCAGATCCTGAACCCGAGCCCGCGGAACTTCACGAACTGTAAGTTCCACAAGAAGCGGAAGGACGGGGAGCTGTTCTGGGTGATCAAGAACGGCAGCCCTGGAACCGGCATGGTGCCGCTTATCCCGGCTGCGATCAATGAAGAAGAGGCCTGGACGATCATCAACTACGAGCGGAGCTTCTGCAAGCCCGGCGAATAGCCGACGCTGACAGGCTGATCGAGAGAGCGGAGGGGGGCGACCCCCTCCGCTCTTTTTTTGGGGGCGCGACTCGTCGGACTGCTAGCGGGCCTGGGCGGAGGTGCTTGGGGCAGTCTTGGTCAACACGAGCGACGCCACGGCACTGGTGGGCGACACCGGCGGGAGGATCTGGGCCGGAACGGTCTTCGCCAAATAAGCGGTGAGCTCTCCGACGGCCACCTCGCCGTCACGATTCGTGTCCGCCTCCGCCCGCAGCCCGCGCAGGAGATAATAGGTGAAGAGCCCGTGCCGCAGGGATTCAGGTTCCACTGCGTCCTGGGCCCCCGCGTTGCCGATGAGTCGCACGATGCCGGGCCCGCCGAGGGACCAGCGGGGCGCTTTCAGCGCTGCGCGCTTGTCAGCGGCACCGCGCGTCACCGATCCGTCAAACATAAACAGCGTTAACTTGCTCTTCAGCTTCGCGAGCGCCGCCTCCAGATCTTTCAGCGCATAGAGCCTGGTCACCGCGTCCGGACTGCCCTCGTAAGGAATGAGATAGGTGTCTCCTGCCCGGGTGACCAGCGCCTGCCCGGCGAAATAGACGATGACCACCGAATCCGGCGCGATGCGCGGCGGGAGCCAGTCCAGGATCGCCTCTTCCAGGTCCGCCCGCAGCGCTCTGCGATCCTGGAGGAGCCGGACGTTGCTGGTCGGGATGCCGCCGAGGGCCTGCAGGTAACCGGCCACGAGGTTGGCGTCCTGGGCCGCATGGCGCCGTCCGGTCGTGCGCTGGTCCCGGTAGGTGCCGATGCCGACGGCGACGAGATAGGTGTTGGGACTGCGAAAATCGGGATTGGCCGCGGGCACCTGGTCCACCGGCTCGTGGGCCACCGGCGCCGGCGTCACACCGCCCGCACGTTGTGCCGGACGGATGGTAGCCGTCACCCGCTGCGGGGGTGCGATGTCCGCGCCGCCGACCGCAACGGACACCTCCAGCTCGGCCGTCAGCGCCGCAACCGTGGGCGGGAGTGTGCCCGAAAAATCTATCGCCTTCGTTTCGCCGGGCTGAAGTGCGCCGATCGGCAACATAGCGGACGGGAATTGCGCGACGATCGCCTGGCTCCCCGCGACACGCACTGTGAGACCTTGCATCGGTGCAGTACCGGCGTTAACCACGTCCACCCGCACCTTGATTCGTTCCCCTCCCTCCAATACTCCGTCATTGTTCTCATCGAGCAGCGTGGCCTTGAAGGACAATCCCGCGGCCGCTGCCGCGGGAGCCGATGAGACGGCGACTCCCGTGACACGCTGGGCGCCCGCCAGGCGTCCCTCGGGGTCAATCACCGCCCGCGCTTCTTTGGCGAATTGCGCAGCCACAGCCACGACGGCGTTGTTGATGAAGGCATCCATCGAGGCATACTCGCACCGGTGCTGCGTCGCTTCGAGCAGGAGCTTGTCTCGATAGACCGTCTTCAACGGCCGCTCGGCGAGGATCTTGCCGGCCTGGTCCCGGAACACCGCGACCGCTTCCAGCATCAACTCGGCCGGCAATCGGTCGTAGACATTGTCCGTCCGGACGAGGAGCCCCTTCTGCGTGAGCGCAAAGGTGATGTCATAGTCCTGCGGGCGCTTGAGTGGCGCCGAGCCGGGGAACGCAACGGCCTGAAAGGTCTGGTCGGACGCATCCAGTAGCGTGGACTCAAGCACCTCGCCCAGGTTGATCTCGTGCGGGGAGTTGCAGGCGTCGGTGTAGTTCAGCGTCGCGCCGGTGACCGAGGGGTCGAAAGCGATCTTGGCTGCGACCGGCAAGCGAGGGCCGAGGTCCGGCAGGGTCGCGCGTCCGAGGACTTCCTTCGCTTTGTCGCAACCGGCCAGAGCATAGGTGACGAACGCCAGGAGGACCACAAGGCCCCATCCCTTGCCATGCTTCGCTGTCCGCTGCATCACGCCTCCCTGCCGCGGTCGCGCGGCAGGTCCCCCGCGCGTCGCATGCGGTCACCGTAACGGAATCCTCACCGGAATGCAACTGGGTCATCCGGATGCTTGCCTCCGCGTGACCGCTCGTTTATTCTTGCCGAGCTAACAGCGAATAGCTTTTGGCTCTGAGCCATCGGGCATCAGCAATTTGCTGTTAGCCATCAGCCATCTGCCATACGCTCCGTTCTTTATGCTTGTCCTGGGCCTGCACAATATGCGTGATGCGGCGGCCGCGCTGGTGCACGGTGGGCGGATTCTGGCCGCGGCCGAAGAAGAGCGGTTCGTCCGTATCAAACATGTCACGGCGCTGCCGGTTAATGCCATCCGATCCTGCCTCAAGGAAGCCGGCGTGACGCTGCGCGATGTGGAAGCGATTGTCGTTCCGTGGAAGTATTGGGTGCTGGGGCGGCGCGGCGCGCTGGCGCTGGGTGCCATGCTCTCCTCGCCGACGCTCTTGCGGGTGAAGGGCCGCCGGAGTCTGGAACGGCTGCGCCAGGAATGGGCGGAGCTCGTGCTGCTGCGGCGCCATCTGGCGCGACACATCGGCCAGGTGTCCCACGCGCCCGTCTTTCTCGATCATCACCTCTGTCACGCCGCCAGCACCTTTCTCGTGTCGCCGTTCGAGCGGGCGGCCATCCTGGTCGCGGACGGAGCGTCCGAGGCGCACACCGCGCTGCTGGCGATGGGGGAGGGGACGACCATCCGGCCCATCCGGCGCATTCCCTTGCCGCACTCGCTCGGACAGTTCTACGCGGCGATCACAGCCTATCTGGGGTTCCGTCCCGAACACGACGAGTACATCGTGATGGGGCTCTCCGCCTACGGCGAGCCGCGGTTCGCGGACGTCTTGCGGATGCACGTCTTGCGCCTCCTGCGCGATGGCACGTTCCGCCTGAATACGCGCCTGTTCGATTTTCATCTGGCCCGTGTGGGCCTCTTTACACCGCAGCTCCTTGAGTTGCTGGGGCCGAATCGCAGGTCGGGTGAGGAGCTGACGCAGCGCCATCGCGACGTCGCCGCCAGCGCGCAGGTGGTGCTCGAAGAGGCCATGCTGCACCTCGCGCGCCACCTGAAGGAGCTGACTCGGGCCGACTGGCTCTGCATGGCCGGCGGCGTGGCTTACAACTGCCTGGCGAACAGCCGGATCCGCGACGAACTGGGGTTCGAGCAGGTCTTCGTCCAGCCGGCGGCCGGTGATCCGGGGGCGGCGCTGGGCGCGGGGCTCTGGCTGACCGCACGACGGGGGGCCCTGCGGCATCGAGAGGTCCTGACACACGCCTTTCTGGGGCCGCAGTTCACCGAAGCGGAGTGCCGGCAGACCCTGGCGAGGACGGGATTGACCGGCGAGGCGTTGCCCGACACGGCACTCTGCGAGAGGGTTGCGGATGAACTGGCGCGCGGCCGGCTCGTGTGCTGGTTCCAGGGCCGGATGGAATGGGGCCCGCGGGCGCTGGGTCACCGCAGTCTGCTGGCCGATCCGCGTCGGGAGGATATGCGCGAGTTGATCAATGCGAAGGTCAAGCTCCGGGAACCGTTCCGGCCCTTCGCGCCGTCGGTCTTGGAGGAGCGAGCGGGCGAGTTCTTCGATCTGCGCGGCCCGTCGCCGTTCATGCTCTTCACCGTTCGAGTCAGGCCAGCAGCGAAGGGCGTCATCCCGGCCGTCATGCACGTGGACGGGACGTCGCGGATCCAGACCGTGGATCGGAGCACCAACCCGCGGTACCGGATGCTGCTTGAAACCTTCGGGCGGAAGACCGGCGTGCCGGTGCTGCTGAATACCTCCTTCAACGTGCACGAGCCCATCGTGGCCACGCCCGACGACGCGGTGCAATGCTTCCTCCGGACGGAGGTGGACTGGCTGGTGCTGGAGAACCTGCTCATCAAAAGGCCGTTAAACGTGAAACGTGAGACGTAAGACGTGGAAACCGGACAGCTTCAGGAGTCCAGCGCGTCTTTCGTCTTGCGTCTTGTGTCTCGCGTCTCGCGCTTCTCTGCGCTCGATGCCTTCCTCTTCCTCTTCATCCTGAATCTCGTGTTGCAGCCGCTGGTGGAGCCGGACTTCGGCTGGCACCTCCGCGCCGGCCTCGACTTCCTGCAGTCGGGCGGGCGGCTGCCGGCGACCGATCCGTACTCGCACACCATGCCCGACTGGCCATGGGTCGAGCATGCGTGGCTGACTGATGCGGTGCTGGCGTGGCTCTATACGACAGCCGGTCCACTGGCGGTCATCGGATGCTTCGCTGCCGTCACGGCTGGCGCGTTCCTCCTGGCGTCCCGGACTGATGCCGCCGGGTTGACCAGCCGATTGCTCGCGGTGCTCGCCTGCCTGTGGGTGGCGCTGCCGTTCCTCGGAGCCCGGACGCAGATGATTTCGCTGCTGGGCCTGGCTGCGGTCCTCTGGGTGGCGCAGCGCGAGGGGCATCGGCCACTGCTCTGGGGGCTTCCACCCTTATTCTTGCTCTGGGCCAATCTGCACGGCGGGTTCATGGCTGGGCTGTTCGTGCTCGCACTCATCTGCGTCGCGTCCGCCGCCCTGTGCCTCCTCGGCCGTCGGAACCCGTTCAGTCGGGCGGAGGCGGGGCCCGGCCCGCTCGGCACCGAGGAGCCGACCTGGACCTCTGTGGGACGGCTGACACTCGTGACCATCGTTTCAGCGCTGGTCACGTTGATCAACCCTTACGGCTGGCGGCTGCACGCGGAAATTGTCTCCTCGCTGACCGATCGCGAGATGATCGAGATCCTCCACGAATGGCAACCCGTTTCGCTCGATCAGCGGGCCGGCGTGCTGTTTCTCGCGTATGTGCTGGGGTTCGGCCTGCTCGGCGCGCTGGCGTGCCGGCGGGTCCAACCGGTCCAGTGGACCACAGTGCTCGTCTTCCTTCTGCTCTCCCTCCGTCACTGGCGGAACGTGCCGTTGTTCTTGTTGGTGAGCGTACCGCTGGCCGCCGAATGGCTGGCAGCCTCTGGCGCGCGGCTGAAGGAGCTACTCCGGTCCCGGCGGCCTGGAGTCGCCCGGGCGCCGAAACAGGCACAATTGGCGGCCGCGGGGTTGGCGGTCGTCTTGCTGGGATCTCTGGGGGCGGGACATCTGCAACGGGTCGTGTTCTGCGGGCTGGATCCTCCCGGGTTTTTCCGCGGGACGTCCTACCCCATCGAGGCGGTGCAGTGGATTCGGGAGCATCGAGCGCTGCTGGGCGAGCGACTGTACAACGATTACGGCGTCGGGGGATTTCTGCTCTGGTGGTTGCCGGAGGAGAAAATCTTCATTGATGGCCGGATGCCCGCCTGGCGGATCGGCGATCGGCGAATCCTGTCCGACTATGTCGCGCTGACGGCCGGCGATCCGCCTGCACTCGGAGTGCTCGACAAGTATCGGGTGGATTGGGCGCTCGTCGAGCGACGAAGTCGCCTGGATCGGAGACTCGAAGACCATCCGGGCTGGGGCCGCTTGTACGTGGACACCAAGGTCGCGTTGTATGTGAGGCAGTAAATGCGGGCTGAGGCGCTGCCAGCTATGGCGACGGTTCCGGGTTGGACGCGACGGGGGCACCTGTTGCAGTCCCCGAGGGCACCTATTGCCGGGTACCCAATGCACTCCCGGAGGGCACCCGTTGCTCGTGGGGATGCAACGGGTCCCCGGTGCCCAGACGCAATGGGTCCCCTGTCCCCGGTCTGGTCAGGTCCGGCGCAAACGCATACAGGCCGGCCGCGTGACGGCGACGGACGGCCAGCAGGTCCCCGAGCATGCGGGCGCCATCGGGCAGGACCCGAACTTTGGACCCCGGCTGATCCGTCCAATGAATCGGCACCTCGGCGATCCGATACCCGCGCGCTTGCGCCACGTACAAGATCTCCAGATCAAACCCGTACCCGTCGATCCGGGACACGGCAAACAAGTCGCGGGCCACCGAGCCGCGGAACAGCTTGAAGCCGCACTGGGTATCCGCCAGACCGCGCGGTCCCAGGAGCCGGACAGTCAGATTGAAGAGGGTCCCGAGCAGGCTTCGGTGCCAGCGGGCGTTGACCGTGAACCGATGGTCCCGGGAGGCCAGGGCGCGCGAGCCGATCGCGATCTCCGCGCCTTCCCGGATGGGGGTCATCAAGCGGTCGAGCTCCTGGAAGGGCGTGGCCCCGTCGGCATCCGCGAACAAAACCAGGGACCCGCCCGCATGCCGGATGCCGGTGCGGACCGCCGCTCCCTTGCCCCTATTGTGATCCATCCGGATCAGCCGGACGGCGGGATGGGCTTTCGCGAAGGCTTCCACGACGACGCCCGTGTCGTCGGTGCTCCCGTCGTCCACGACGAGGACTTCGGCGGCGAGTCCACGTCGCGCCAGATGGGCGATGACGTCGTCGAGGCAGCGGCTGATGCGCCGGCCCTCATTGAAGGCGGGGATGATGACGGAGAGGGCGAGCCGGTCGGGCAGGGGCGTCATACGTGCGGCGCTCCAAGAATCACACGTCCGGCGGGGTGGGCTGGGAGCCGGGTGTGGGGCCCAAAGGTAGCTGAGGGAGCATGGGAATGCAAGAGGACGGGGTCCGGTAAGCGGGAGGTGCGGTCCACCTGGCAGCGCTGTTTGACCGTGTATTATAATGAGGGTGGCTCTCGGGGAAGCAGCCGGAGCCGAGGGAATTCGAGCATGGGTCGTGTGCGTCAAGTGGGATCGAGCCTCTGCCTCTTCGCCGGCGTTCTGAGCCTCGCGGCGTGTGCGTCTTCGGTGCCGCCGAACCGGATGGCCGACTATGTGGGCTCTCCGCCGACGGAGGCGGCGGCCCCAGCCCCGTTGCCCGACGCCAGCCTGCCAGCCGGATTAGTCCTCATCCAGGACACCACGGCGCCCGGGGCGGGTCCGATGTTGCCGGATGAAGCCTTGAATCGGCTGGCCGAACGGCTCAAGCAGGAGATCAATCAGGCGATCCCGGTCCGCATTGAGAAGATTCTTACGGCCGAGGGGCTCAAGCCGGGCGGTGACGTCAACCAGTTCGTTGAGCTCGGCAAGATGCAGGGGCTTGACTACATCGTCGTGGCCGTGGCCTCCACCGTCGAGCAGCACTATCCCATTTACGTGTTTCTGGGCTGGCATTCGCACCAGCAGCCTGGCTTCCGTCTGGACAACTGGTCCTTGCTGGAAGTCGCGCTGGTCCAGGTAAAGACCGGCCGGATCGTGATCCGGGCGGAAGGCCGGGGCATGGCGACGCTGGACAGTCCGACCGCGCCGGGCGTCAATCAGTGGTATCCGGTGATCTGGAAGCGGCCCGCCAATCCGGACGGACGCTGGTGGTTCCCGCCGACCTTCGAGGGGGCGCCGAACACGCTGCGAGTCATTGCGATGGACGATGCGGCCCAGCGCCTGTTCGTGAACCTCCGTGTGGAATGGAATGCCATGCGCCAGGCGGAGTATCGGGCACTCCGGAGCTGACCAGGCAGCGGTGCAGTCCCCGCGGGTCGCCCGCCCGGCGGTGCGTCCGCGGGTGTCGGTCCAAGGAACCCCTTCGGGAGGGCTTGCCGCGTTTCCGAAGGGGTTTTTGCCTTTGAAGGTGAGCGAGCGCTTCGTGTAGAATATGCGATCGCCGTGGTGGGGCTGAGCTTGCTCGGCGATACGCGCAGCGGACGTACGCACAGGGAGCTGTCAGCAAACTTCGAACAGGCGGAGGATGCAGAGTATGAAGGGCCGATCGGCGCGGTGGATCGCAGTGGGAGTGTTCCTGACGGGAATCATGATTGCGGCGTCGGCTGGTGTGTCCGAGTGGGCTCAGCCGTCTACCGCGGAGGCCGCAGGCACGCCTGTGGCCTCCATGCGCGGGTTCTCCGACATCGTCAAGAAAGTCACACCGGCAGTGGTGAACATCCAAGTGTCCGGCGACGGCGGACGGCGCGAAGGTCGCCGGCCGTTGCCCCCCGGACCCTTCGGACCACCGCCTGGCGAGGAGCCGCCTGGGGGAGAACCGCCGGGACCGCCGCCTGGCCCACCAGGTCCGCCGGGGCGTCCTGACCAGAGCGCCGGGTCCGGCGTCATCATCGACACAGGCGGCTATATCGTGACCAACAACCACGTCGTCGAGAACGCGACGCAGATTACCGTGACCTTGAGCGATCGCCGTGAGTTTCCGGCGAAGGTCGTGGGGACCGATCCCAAGACCGATCTGGCGGTCATCAAGATCGAGGCGACGAATCTGCCGCATCTGAAGTGGGGCGACTACGACAAGCTCGAGGTCGGGGACGTCGTGCTGGCCGTAGGCAGCCCGTTCGGGCTCACCTCGACCGTCACGATGGGCATTATCAGCGCCCTCGGACGCGGCAACGTCGGCATTGCGGACTACGAAGACTTCATCCAGACCGACGCCGCCATCAATCCCGGCAACTCCGGCGGCGCGCTGGTCAACATGAACGGCGACTTGATCGGCATCAACACGGCGATCTTCTCCCGAACCGGCGGGTCCGAGGGTATTGGGTTCGCGATCCCGAGCAGCATCGCGGTGGATATCGCCGAGAGCCTGATGAAGTCCGGCAAAGTGGTGCGCGGTTGGATGGGTGTGGCGATCCAGGAGATCACGCCCGCCCTGGCCAAGTCGTTCAAGCTGCCGGACAACCGGAAGGGGGTCCTCATCAGCGACGTGAACGAGAACGGGCCGTCATTCGCGGCGGGGTTGAAGCGTGGCGACGTGATCATCGGCTTCAACGAGAAGGAGATCCAGACCGTCAGCCAGCTCCGTAACATGGTAGCGCGCACGTCGGTCGGTCGTGAGGCCAAAGTGAAGATCATCCGCGAGGGTCAGGAACAGATCATCGCGGTCAAGGTCGCCGAGCGCCCGTCGGACGAAGTGCTCGCGCGCCGTGAGCCGGCTCCCTCCGCGCCGGCCGCGGAGGCTCCCAGGCCGCCCGACAACGTGCTGGCGTCCCTGCGGGTGCAGGCGCTGGACGCCGCCCTCATGAGCCAGTTTAACATCCCGGCCAAGACCACCGGCGTGCTGGTCAACCAGGTCGAGGCGGGCAGTCCCGCCGAGGCGGCCGGCCTGCAACGCGGGGACGTGATTCAGGAGATCAATCACGAGACCATCAAGAGCCTGGAGGACTACCACTCGGCGGCGGCGAAGGTCAAAAAAGAAGAGATGGTCGTGCTGCTGCTGAGCCGCCAGGGCAACAATCTGTTCGTGGCAGTAAACCCGAAGTAAAGATAGCCAACAGCGAGTAGCGAGCAGCGAGCAGCTAAGGAAGCCGCGCTATCCACTATTCGTTGTGTGCTATTCGCTTTTCACGCCGATGGCTGAGCCCTCGAAGTTCCACAAGTGGCTCCAAGACCACATTTTCACCCCGCTCGAGGACAAGAAGATGCCGGTCATGGAGCACCTCGTGGAGCTCCAGGTCCGGCTGACGCGGGCAGTCGTGGCGGTGGGCGTGATCTTTGTCGGCACCTTCTTCTATGCCGACACCCTGGTGCAGTGGCTGAGGATTCCGCTGCAGAACATGTTCGTGCCCGAAAAGCTCACGTGGGTGGCGACAGACCTGCCGCTCGTGCCGTTCGTGTTTCTCGCGCCGGCCGAAGCGCTGTGGCAGAACGTGAAGGTGGCCGGGCTGTTCGCGGTCGTGCTGGCGACACCGTACATCTTGTGGGAGATCTGGCAATTCGTCGTGCCGGGCCTCCACGCACACGAACGGCGGTTCGTGGGGCCGTTCGTCCTGCTCAGCACGCTGGCCTTCTATGCCGGACTGCTGTTCTCGTTCTTCTTCATCCTTCCCTTCGCGCTGAATTTCCTCGTCTCGTACGGCGTCAACGCCGGCTTCATCCCGCAGCTCTCGATCGCTCAGTATGTGGGCTTCGCCCTCTGGTTCCTGCTGGTGTTCGGGGTGATCTTCGAGGTGCCGTTGGCGATCACGCTGATGGCCAAGCTGGGATGGGTGGACGCGCCGTTCCTGAAGCGCTATCGCAAGTGGGCCTTCCTCGGCGCCTTCCTCATGGCGGCCATTCTCACGCCCACACCGGACCCCTTCAACCAGTGCCTGATGGCCGTTCCGATGTACGTGTTCTATGAAGTCGGGATCGTGGGCGCCGGGATCTTCGGGAAGAAGAAGCTGGGAGAGGTCACGCCGAAGGAAGGCCCCGCGAAGACACCGCCTGCGACTCCCGGAGGCAACGGGCAGGCTGCGGCCAGGCCGGCTCGACCGGCGGACAGGGAGGGTGAGTATGTGGGCGTGCCGGACTCGGGGCGGCGGAGGTAGCCAGCGACATGCTCCGCGTTGCGCTTCTCATCATCAGCAGCAAGATCGTCACGCGACAGGAGCCCGATACCGGACGGGACGAGTTGGAGCGGATGGTCAAGGAGGTGCCCGGGTCGGTGATTGCGTATGAGGTGGTGTCTGACGATCGCAAGGCGATCCGGGACCGGCTGGTGGGCCTGTGCGAGGACCACGCGCCGGATGTGATCCTGACCGTGGGCGGCACGGGCGTCCGGCCCAGCGACTGGGCGCCGGACGCGACCCGCGAGGTAATCGACAAAGAGATCCCCGGCGTCGGGGAGGCGATGCGGCAGGAGAGCCTGAAGAAGGTCCGGACTGCGATGCTCTCCCGCGGCACCGCCGGCATCCGGGGCAGGACGCTCATCGTCAATTTGCCCGGCAGCCCCAGAGGCGCGAAGGAAAACCTGGCCGTGGTGCTGCCCATCCTGGAGCATACGGTGGAGAAGCTTCAAAAAACGTGACCAGCGATGCGTGATCCGTGATCGGCCCGAACGAGGAGCGAACGTGTCGCCCAGTGGCTTCCGACGGATCACGGATCACGGATTCCGGGGTGCCAGGAGTTGAAGATGCCCAAGGAACTGAACATCATCCAGCCGGCCGGGCGCGGTGGGAACGGGGAAGCGTGCACCTACCTGTGGGCCTGCGCCATCTGCGACGAGAACGAGACCTGCCAGAAAGACAAGGAAGGGCACAGCCGGTGGCTCGTCCAGAAGCGGATGGAGCGCATCGAGCAGAAGGTGCTCGTCATGAGCAACAAGGGCGGGGTGGGGAAAACCACCGTGACCACCAACCTCGCCGTCAGTCTCGCGCTCAAGGGCTATGAGGTCGGCATCTGCGACATGGACATTCACGGCCCGAACATCCCGAAGATGGTGGGGGCGGAAGGCAAGAAGCTCAAGGTCAGCACCTCCGGCGGCATCATTCCGTTCCAGGCCTACAATCTGAAAATCGCCTCGATGTCCTTCCTCCTCCAGAACTCGGACGACCCGATCATCTGGCGCGACGCGTACAAGTATGAATTCATCAACCAGTTGCTCGGCGGCGTTGAGTGGCAGGACCTGAATTATCTGCTGGTGGATCTGCCGCCGGGCACCGGCAACGAGTCCGTCACCACCATTGACCTGATCGGCAACGTCAGCGGCTGCGTGATCGTGACGACGCCGCAGGAGGTCGCGCTGCTGGACAGTCGCAAATCCGTGAACTTCGCCAAGGACAGCGAGATCCCGATCATCGGCATCGTCGAGAACATGAGCGGGCTGGATTGCCCGCATTGCGGGAAGCACATCGAGGTGTTCCGGAAGGGCGGCGGCGAGGCGGCGGCGGCGGACATGGGGGTGCCGTTCCTGGGCCGCATTCCCCTGGATCCGGATGTGGTTACCCAGAGCGACGCGGGCGAGCCGTTTGCGATGTTCTACTCCGATACGGCGACGGCGGACGCGTTCCATTCGATCGCGAACAAGGTGGACGAGTTCTGCAAGCGACACGCCTCGCTGCTGCGCATTGCGTCACGGAAAAGGTAAAGGCGTGGCCGGTGGCTAGGGGCGGGGCAAGGGGTGAGAAAACGCTTGGTTCACCTCTCGCCTCGAGCCACTCGGCTCTTGCCTGAAGCGAAGCGACTCATGGAAGGCTTGACCCCCCTGCACGAAGCAGTCAAAACGGTCCTCGAGGCGGCCGGACCGTTGGGCCTGGAGAAGGTGGGCTTGCTGGACGCGCTGGGCCGCGTCCTCGGCGAGGACATCATCGCCACGCGCGATAATCCGCCGTGGGACAACTCGGCCATGGACGGCTTCGCGGTCCGCTGGGAGGACATCAAGCAGGAGCACGCGATCACGAAGCCCGTCGAGCTGAGCGTGATCGAAGATGTGCCCGCCGGCAAAACCGCCACGAAAGCCGTCGGCGCCGGGCAGGCGATCCGGATCATGACGGGCGCAGCAATCCCGAAGGGCGCGGACACCGTCATCAAGGTAGAGGAGACCGAAAGCTCCGGCGACCGCGTTCGGATCTTCAAGGCGCCCGACCGGGGTGCCAACATCCGCCCGCAGGGCGAGGACGTCAAGAAAGGCGACTGTATCATCGCCAAGGGCACGCAGATCCGGCCGGCCGAGGCGGGCATGCTGGCCATCCTGGCCAAGTCCTTCGTCCTCGTCTACCAGCGGCCGCGCGTGGCGATTCTCTCCACCGGCGACGAACTGGCCGATCTGGACGAGCGGTTCAACGAGGAGAAGATCATCAACTCCAACAGTTACGGACTTGCCGCGGCCGTGCAGGAAGCGGGCGGGGTCCCCCTGCTCCTCGGCATTGCCAGGGACCAGCCGGCGGCCATGAAGGAGAAGATCGCGCACGGACTGAACGCCGACATCCTGGTCCTGTCGGGCGGCGTGTCCATGGGCGATTATGATTTCACGAAGGCGGTCTTCAAGGATCTTGGCGCCGAGATGAATTTCTGGAAGCTGGCCATTCGCCCCGGCCAGCCGCTCGCATTCGGCAAGATCCAAGGCCGGTTGGCCTTCGGGTTGCCGGGCAATCCGGTGTCGTCGATGGTGACGTTCGAGCAACTCGTACGGCCGGCGATGCTCAAGATGGGGGGGCATCGCACGTACGGGCGCCCGGTCGTCCAGGCGGTATTTCAGGAGAAGTTCTCCAAGCGCAACGACCGCCGGCACTTCCTGCGGGGCGTCCTGTGGAAGGAAGATGGTGTGCTCAAGGTGCGGACCACCGGCGATCAGGGCTCAGGCATCCTGACCTCGATGGTCAAGGCGAACGGGCTCATCGACGTGCCGGAAGCCGTGGAACGGCTCAATCCGGGCGACCTCGTGAACGTCCAGGTTCTCAGCCCGAATTTCTGGAACCCGTGAACAGAGGGGTCAGATAGTCATTGGTCAGTAGTCAACGGGTGAAACGAGGCCTGGTGCAGGCCGCCCAATTGACCATTGACTGTCGACCAGTGACAGTCTGATGGCGACTCCTATTCTCTGCTTCGTCGGGCGGTCGAACAGCGGCAAGACCACGCTGATCGAGCGCCTCATCCCCGAGCTGGTCCGGGCAGGCTACCGCGTGGCCACCATCAAGCATGCCGGCCACGGCTTCGAGCTGGACACGGAGGGCAAGGATAGCTGGCGGCACAAGCGGGCCGGCGCCAGCTCCGTGGTGGTGCTCTCTAAGGGCAGTCTGGCCATGTTCTCGGACGTGCCCGAGGAGATCAAGATCGAAGAGGTGCGCGATCGGTTCCTGGAGGCCGAGATTGATCTGATCATTGCCGAGGGCTGGAAGAGCGAGGGCTACCCCAAGATCCTCGTCGTACGCGACCAGGTCGGCGAGGTTACGGTCTCGCCGGAGGGCCTGCTGGCCGTGGTGTCCAACAAGCCGGTGAACCACTCGGTTCCGGTGTTTGACCCCGACGACGTGGAATCCATCGCGCACCTGATCATTCACCACTTCCCCAAACGCACGGCGCATGCTTCGTGAACCGAGGGCCATCGTCATCCTGGCGATCGTCGCCGGCGCGCTGGTTCTCGGGGGAGTCGCCGTACCGCTGACGAGTCATCCCAAACTTTGCGCGACCTGTCACAACATCCGCCCATCGTACGAGACCTGGGCCCGTTCCTCCCATAAGGACGTGACCTGCGTGGACTGCCATGTGCGTCCCGGCGTGGACGGGTGGCTCCGCGACAAGGCCTGGGCCGGCACGAAAGACGTCGCGATCTACGTGTTCGGCCGCCCGACGGATGCGCACGATCTGGATGCCACCGTGGATTCCGAGGTGTGCCTGAGCTGCCACCGGGCGATCCTGCGAGTGTCAGAGGTCGCGGTCCGCGATCTGCCCCCTCCGGTGAAGGAGGTCGGGCTCATCATGAGCCACCGGAGGCACATCGAGGCCTTCGCCAAGCGCGGCAAGGGGGAAGGATGCACCACGTGCCATTCGCGCGTCGTCCACGAGAAGCCGATCAAGGGGTATCCGATCGTGATCCCGCGGGGGCATGTCTCGGCGGACAACAAGCCGCACGTCCCTGATCACCCCGAGGGATCGCTTCTGCGAACCAAGACGATGGCCGACTGTTTCCGGTGCCATGACGGGAAGACGGAGCACGAGGGCAAAGTGCTGAGCAAGAAATGCGAGACCTGCCACCTGCCGGACAAGGTCAGCGGCCTGTTGTTCGATTGACAACCCCCCCGCCAACCTGTCAGTTTTTGGCTACCCGCGGTCAGCGGTCGCGAAGGACTGAAACCTAATGGCTTCTCCGATCGTCCAGGTCCGCAATCTCACCAAGCGGTTCGACGCGTTCACCGCGGTGGATGACATTTCCTTCGAGATCTACCCGGGCGAGATCCTCGGGCTCCTCGGACCCAACGGTGCGGGCAAGACCACCACGATTCAGATGCTCCTGGGCCTGATTACTCCGACCGCCGGATCGGTCCGGATGTTCGGGCTCGATCTCGACACCCACCGCGAAACCATCCTGAGCCAGATCAACTTCTCCTCCACGTACATCTCGATGCCCTATTCGCTGACGGTCGAGGAGAACCTGCGGGTCGTGGCCAAGCTGTATGGGATCGCCGACGTGGGCCGCCATGTGGACGACGTGGTGAAGAAACTGGAGATGGAGGAGTTCCGGAAGAAGCTCACGCGCCGGCTGTCGTCCGGGCAGATGACGCGGCTCACGCTGGCGAAAGCGATTCTGACGGAGCCTAAGATCCTGTTTCTGGACGAGCCAACCGCCAGCCTGGATCCCGACATCGCGCACAAGATCCGCGCGCTGCTCAAAGAGGTCCGCCGGTCCTCCCGGCTGAGCATGCTCTACACCTCGCATAACATGCGGGAGATGCAAGAGATGTCCGACCGGATCATCTTCCTGCAGCGCGGCAAGATCGTCGCGGAGGGAACGCCCGAGGAGATCGTCGCCCGTTACGGCCAGGCGGACCTGGAGGAAGTGTTCATTAAACTGGCGAGGGGCTAAAGGCGCGACACCTCTCGCCCCTTGCCCCGCGCCCCTAGCCTGCGATGAGAATTCATCGGATCACCGCCCTCATCACTCGCCATCTGTATCTCTATCGCCGCAGCCTGCCGCGGCTGATGGAGATCTTCTATTGGCCGTTTCTGGACCTGGTGGTGTGGGGATTTATTACCCTCTACCTCATGAAGTTCCAGGGGCAGCTTCCCGGATTCGTCACCTTCTTTCTTGGCGCGCTGATCCTCTGGGACGTGCTGTTCCGGTCGCAGCAGGGCATCACGATCTCGTTCCTGGAAGAGATCTGGGCGCGGAACCTGATGAACCTGTTCGCGAGCCCGCTCACGCCCGGCGAGTTCCTCATGGCCACGATGGCGATGAGCGTGTTCAAGGTGACGGCCGTCTCGGCGGTCATGGCGATTGCCGCGCTGGCCTTCTATTCCTACAACGTCTTCATGATCGGCTTGTGGCTGTTCCCCTTCGTGTTGAACCTCATCGTGGCCGGCTGGATCATCGGCATCCTGACGACGTCGCTGATCATGCGCTTCGGGCAGGAAGCCGAGGTGCTGGCCTGGGGGATGGTCTTTCTCTTCCAGCCGATCTCCTGCGTGTTCTACCCGCTCGAAGTGCTGCCGCGCTGGCTCCAGCCCGTGGCCTGGGCGAATCCCGCCACGCACATCTTCGAGGGTATGCGCGCGGTGCTGCTCCAGGGCATGTTCCCGGTCATGCATGTGGTCTGGGCGATCGGGCTGAATCTGTTCTATCTGGCCGCGATGATCGCGTTCTTCCACTACACCTTTCGGATCTGCCAGGAGCGGGGGCTGTTGGTGCGCGTGGGGGAATAAGGCTGTGCCAGGGTCATCGCTCCCATGCCTCCCAGAGCGACCCTTTCGGACTCTGGCTAGGCGGCAGCCTTCGGAAATTCTTTCCGCTGCGGTTTGCTGACCGCAGTGCGTCCGCACCCGCCGAGCGGGTACCCGGTTTCCGTTTTCCGCCTGCCGGAGTCTCGATGGCTCCCCGCTCTTCCGGCGAAGTACGCTTTGATCCCTGGCACAGCCTGAAGCGGTCAGGGCAGGCGCAGTCGGGCCTCGCGCGCCGTTCATCACCCGTTGCCGGGACCCATTGCATTCTTCAGAGCAATGGGTGCCCCAGAGCAATGGGTGCCCCGTTGCATCGGCCCATTGCAACCGAACGAGCAATGGGCACCCCGGCAACGGGCACCCGGAGCAACGGGTACCCGGCACACCGGCGGCTTCGCCGTCACACTCCGCTCTCGGCGCTTCCCCACCGCCCTGTGTGGGTTGGGTTGAGGAAGCCTCCGCGATTCATGATCCATGTTTCGGCCACGCGCAACCACATGGGACTGATACCAACTGGTTCCTGCGTTTTGACTTAGCTCACAAGTTGGTTTACAAGTGAGTCATGATTCGAATCAATATCCATGAAGCCAAGACACACCTGTCCCGGTACCTGGCGAAACTGCAGGGCGGCGAGCGCATCCTGCTTTGTCGGCGCAATCAACCGATTGCTGAGATTATTGGGTTGCCATCCCAGACCGTGAAGAAACGCCCAATCGGATTAGCCAAGGGGCGTTTCACCATCCCCTCCACCTTTTGGGAGCCGTTACCGGAAGAACTCCTCCGAGCCTTTCAAGGGCGTGCGGAGTGAAGCTGCTCCTCGACACCTGCACGTTCCTCTGGATATTACTGGTGCACAGGATCTCTCGGGATAGGGCCGCCGCCCTCTTCTCAGATCCCGCGCACGAGGTCTTTCTGAGCTCTGTGTCGGTGGGGGAACTTTCTGTCAAATTCTCTCTCGGCAGACTGCCTTTGCCCGAGGTGCCGGAACGATTTCTCCCGCTTCAACGCGAGCGGCACAGGATTAGCTCGCTTGCTCTGGAAGAGCGAGCGGTCCTTCACCTCCACAAACTCCCGTCACTGCACCGCGACCCCTTCGACCGTATGCTGATCTGTCAGGCCATCGAGCACGATTGTGTCGTCCTGACCCCGGACCCACTCATTACGCAGTATCCGGTGCGTACGATCTGGTGAGCGGGAATCAGGCCCGTCTCCCTTGATAGATTTCCCATCCTTTATAAGCTAGACTCCTCCCCGGATACCTCTCTCCCCTGTAGGGAGGCGAAACGTGAGGGGCTGCATAGAGATTACGACCGATGAGCGACATTCTTGTCCGTATCAAACGAGCGGTCCTCGCCGGGCGTTACGCCTTCAGTGAAAAGGCACGGATAGAAATGGAGGCGGGCCGTCTGACGGAACTCGATGTCGCTGAATCCATTCTCAATGCGGTAGCGATTTACAAGACGATTCGTTCCGCCAGTCAATCTCGCAGCGGTGGGAAGGAACGCCTTTACATTATTCAGAGCACTAACTTGACTGGAATTCCCGTATACACCAAGGGTAAGCTCGTTTCTGAAGGCGGGTCCGAGACCTATTACTTTCTTATTTCCTCAAAGAGAAGCCTATAAAAAGGAGAGGGGAAGTCGTCATGAACATCACAAGTTGCCCGTCTTGCAGCAGCAAAAGAGTTAAGAGAGTTCGGCGAAACTGGACCGGCGAGTTCCAAGGCCAGGGCTACACTGTGCCGGGACTCGAATTCTACGAATGCCCGGACTGCGGTGAAAAGATCTATGACCGCGAAGCCATGCGAAAAATTGAAGCCCACTCCCCAGCCTTTGCAAAGTCGCATGCCTGAAATCAGACCCCCCAGCCTACGGACAGTCGGGCCTCGCTCGTGCTTCCGCTACGCGCATCCCGGCTGACCAGCCTGCACTCCCTGGACCTTTTCCTTCACTTCTGCTTTACTTTGAACACCCTAACACCTCAGGGCGGACAGCGGAGAGGAAAAGGGTAGGGAGGAAGTTGTTGCCATGACTCGCGAAAGCCTGCTGGATCATGTCACGAAGACCATTGTGGAGCGATTTCATCCGCGGCGGATTGTTTTGTTCGGCAGCCATGCCCGTGGTGAAGCCGGCCCGGACAGCGACCTTGACCTGTTTATTGAAATGGAAACCTCCCGCCGTCCTCCGGAGCGCGCCATTGAAGTGAGTTCCGTCTTTGGGCTGCGCCCATGGCCGATGGATGTGGTGGTGTACACACCGCAGGAGGTGGAACGGCTCAAAAAAGTTAAAGGCACTTTGCTGTCGGTCATCGAGAAGGAGGGCAAAGTGCTCTATGAGCGTGCCTGAGTCCAATTATGGAGCCTGGCTGAGGAAGGCGGAGCACGACGTGCTCAACATCGAGAATAATCTTACCGCCAAGAAGGTCCCCTGGGATACCGTGTGCTTCCATGCCCAACAGGCTGCTGAGAAGACACTCAAGGCCTTTCTTATTTTCAAAGGCCGGGAACTCGTTCGGACGCACGATTTGATCGCCTTACTGGCTCAGTGCGTGGAAGCAGATCGCAGCCTGGCCGAGTTGGAGTCCGATTGTCGCAAGCTGACCACTTACGCGGTTGAGTCTCGTTATCCGGACGATTTGTTTGAACCGGATGAGGCGGATGGCCGCGAAATGGTTGCCGCAATGCACCGCGTCCGCTCGCATGTTCTTGTTCGCCTGCCAAGGTAACGGGACTCACCCCAGACGATTTGTAGCCTCCGCGATTCGCGATCCAGGTCCCGGCCATCCGATCAATTTAGAAGTAACGCCGCACCAACTTGGAAGAAGGATCGAAGAAGTCCGAGAAAGAGCGGGGGTTGTTGGTGCGCGTGGGGGAGTGAGGCTTTGCCAGGGTCATCGCTCCTACGCTCCCGGAGTGACCCATCCGGGCCGTGCAGGGCGGAAGCCTTCCGAAATTCCCGCGGCCACGGTCTGATGACCGTGGTGCCTTGGTCAGTTTCGGCTTTCCTTCCCCGCACAGCCTCGGTGGGTGCCCACTCCTCCGGCGAAGTCCGCTCAGAGCACCTGGCGCGTCCCCGTTATCAGCGAGGCGACGCGCACCAGTGCGAGGGGGAGAAAGCGGAGGAAACGATCCGTGGCCACGCTCCTTGCTTTTTTGAGTTCTTGAGTCTAGCCTATCTAAAACATAGCGTAGTTCGGAGGAAACGATGGACGAGAAGAAGCTACTGGAGCGGATGACGGTCAATCCAAAGATCTTTGGCGGCAAGCCGATTATTCGCGGCCGGCGGTTGGCGGTCGAGCATGTGCTCGGCATGCTGGCCGCCGGAGACAGCGTCGAGACGATTCTCCAAGGCTATCCTTGGCTTGAGCGTGACGACATTCAAGCCGGCCTCGTGTATGCGCGCCGAGTCGTCGGTCACGAGCGCGTTGAGCCCGTTCTCACCGAAACTGGTACGTGAAAATCCTCCTCAGGTACTTGCGTCTGGGGTGGCGGCCGTGAAACCCTGACTGCGGCGGGTCATGATGTCATCTGGGCAGGGGATTGGCCGGAAGACCCTGGCGACGAGGAGGTGCTGGCCCCTGCCCACCGTGAAGGTCGGATACTGGTCACCTTGGATAAGGATGTCGGCGAGCTCGCGATTGTCCGCCGAACGCCGCATGCCGGGATCGTGCGGCTGGTGAATCTGTCCGCCACACGGCAAGCAGCCCTGTGCCTCCGTGTCCTGCGCTTACATAGCCAGGACCTCCAGGCAGGAGCGATCGTCACAGCTGAGCCGGGTCGCCTCAGAGTTCGTCCCCCTGAGCAAGAGTAGTTCACGACGCGTGCTTCATGGACCGCTGTAGCGCGCCTAACAGCGCGTCCGCGGCTCCAAAGTTTCGGCCTTTTCTTGAACCGCCATACTTGCGGACTGCCGGCACATCCGGACGATTCAGGACCTGTTGGATCATACGGATGTCAGAATGACCATGATCGATACCCAGGTCCTCACCCGCGGACCGGCAGGGGTTCGCAGCCCCCTTGACCGGCTGTGAAGCAAGGCGTAGCATGTTGATCTACGTACGCTCCCGTAATGAACACCTTGACCTTGCGCAACGCACCGTACCTACAGTGTTTATCCTGCATCAGACAGGAAGGCTCACAGTGTGTGACACGGACAGGAAAACGACACTTCGCATCTGAGGCGGATCAACCTAAATATCGATGGGCCGACGCTCGCGGGCTGACGGCGCTGTGGGCCCATCGGAGCGGCGGCTCGGGCGCGCCGCGTGACGGGGCCGCTCGCGCGGCCCATCACGCGCCTGGAGCCGACGACCGCTCGGGCAAACCCGCTTGCTCTGCACTCGCGGCGCAGCCGCCGCTCCGTTGGGCGTCTTAGGAGAGCTACCTGTGTCGTGTGAGTGTGAAGTCGAAGTCGCAAATGCCGAACAGGCAAAGGTCCTGAAGCTTTTGCTCGCGATCAATGCCGTCATGTTCCTTGTTGAGGGTATCGCTGGCCTCGTCGCCCACTCCACAGGGCTCATCGCCGATTCTTTAGACATGTTCGCGGATGCCGCCGTTTACGGCATTGGCCTCTACGCCGTAGGTCGTTCCACTGTTCACAAAGCCAAGGCAGCCTATACAACCGGCATCTTCCAGTCCCTGCTTGGGCTTGGTGTGGTCGTTGAGGTCGCTCGGTGCGTTCTCGTCGGCTCTGAGCCACTGTCCGCCCTCATGATGGGCATTGGCGCACTGGCTTTAGCCGCGAATCTTAGTAGCCTTGCACTTCTATCAAGACACCGCGAAGGGGAAGTGCACATGAAAGCAAGCTGGATATTTTCAACCAATGATGTTTTGGCCAATGTAGGCGTGATCATCGCTGGCGCGCTCGTAGCCTACTTTGGCTCCGCGCTCCCCGATCTCATCATTGGTTCCCTCATCGCAGCAGTGGTTATTCGCGGCGCGGCCCGCATCATTACGGACGCGCGGCACGAGTTAGCGAAAGCCGCCCAACAAGTGGTTCTACCGGACGGTCCTCGCCCTGCGGGCTCGGCCCGCCGCTGAACCACGGCGATGGGCCGACGCTCGCGGCCTGACGGCGCTCGCTGTCGGCCCATCGGAGCGGCGGCTCGGGCGCGCCGCGTGATGGGGCCGCTCGCGCGGCCCATCACGCGGCTGGAGCCGACGACCGCGTGGGCAAGCCCGCTTGCCCCGCGCTCGCGGCGCAGCCGCCGCTCCGTGAGGTGGTAAAAGAAGAACGCAGAGAAAAGGGGATAAGTCCCATTGTTGACCCGCGATCAGCCTGGCCTGAGACAGGTTAGCGGGTAAGCCATGCACTAATATCCAGCAGCGCCCTTTCCTAAAGGGCAAAGTGAAACGCGACCGGGAGTCTTTTCTCGGAATCGATAGGAGTGGCCGATGAGGATCGTCTCGCTGCTGCCGAGTGCGACGGAGATCATTTGCGCGCTGGGGCTGGAAGATCAACTGGTGGGGGTCACCCACGAGTGCGATTTCCCGGAAACGGTTCCGAGACTGCCGAA
>Ga0073934_10000924_pt1 | contig 76484 bp, 76 predicted proteins | sample LarsenN4metaG_FD_76834 | JGI IMG/M metagenome (GOLD analysis project Ga0073934, IMG submission 76834) | Hot spring sediment bacterial and archeal communities from British Columbia, Canada, to study Microbial Dark Matter (Phase II) - Larsen... ...
CGGCCGAGGCCCGGATTTCCCGGGCGCCGTCCAGGAAGGCGATGCGGCGCATCTCCGCCGCATCCCTTCCTTCGTCCCGCCTGCACGACGCCTCGCGACAAGCGCCCCTCCAGCGGACGAGGTAATGTGAATTTATTCCATGCTAGGAATAATGTCAATAGTCTCGAATTTCGTCATCGCCGGGCTTGTCCCGGCGATCTCGCTCAGGGACGCACTGCCAGCCTAAGCGGGATGCGCGGGTCAAGCCCGCGCATGACGGAGGAGATTTGGTGTCCCGTTCCTGCTATCTCCCCCGCATGCCCTTCCTCCCCGCACCCGACATCCTTCTCGCCTTCACGCTGGCCTCGGTGCTGCTCATCCTCACGCCCGGACCGGACATGACCTTCTTTCTCGGGCAGACGCTGGCGGCCGGACGCGCGCGCGGCCTCGCCGCCCTGTTCGGCGCCATGACCGGCCTGCTCGTGCATTCCATGCTGGCGGCGTTCGGATTGTCGGCCTTGCTCGTCGCCTCGGCGGAAGCCTTCACGCTTTTGAAAATCGCCGGCGTCGCCTATCTGCTCTGGCTGGCGCTGCAGGCGATCCGCCGCGGCACGGCGCTGACGCTCGCGCGGGACGCCGGGCAGCCGCAATCGCTGATGCGCATCTTCCTGACCGGCGCGGGCGTGAACCTGCTCAATCCGAAGATCGTGATGTTCTTTCTTACCTTCCTGCCGCAATTCGTCTCCGCGTCCGACCCGCAGGCGAGCGGCACGTTGTTCTTCCTCGGGCTGTATTTCATCGTCCTATGCCCGCCGATCTGCATTCCGATGATCCTGATGGCCGACCGTTTCACCGGCGCATTGCGGCGCTCGCCGCGCATCATGCGTGTGTTCGACTGGCTGTTTGCCGGATTGATGGGTGCTTTTGCGGTGCGGCTATTGTTGGCGCGCAGCAACTAGACGGCGCCGACCGCCGTCTTCCACTTGCCGGCGTTGCGACCGGCGATCAGCCAGTAGACGAAGCCGGCGATGATGCCCGCGGCGGCGACAAGCTGCAGACCGAAGGCGACCGGCGGCATGTCGGTCGTCTCTTCCAGCCGCACCGACATGTTGGTGCCGAAATAGGCAAGCAGCCCGATAGCAGCTCCCCCGAGCGCATAATAGAAGATCGAGCGGATGTCGAAGGCTTCCGCGATGCCGATCAGCGCCAGCGCGGGCAGGAAGGCATAGGCGCCGACGAGGCTGGTGGTGAAGAAGCTGACGAAGAAGAACGCGAAATGCTCGACCGGATCGGTGGTGACCGTGACGTAGTCCGGCAGCATGATGCCGATCGCGAGCGCGAGACCGGCCGCAAGGATGGAGCCCATCAGGGCGAAGAGGATGACGAAGAAGCGGAAGAAAAGGGACATAAGCAATTTCCTAGCATGACAACTTGTCGCCGTCATCCTGAGGCGCGAGCGAAGCGAGCCTCGAAGGATGCCGCAAAATCATTCGGTGATCGCCGCGCGCGAATTGGCCATGCGTCCTGCCATCAGCCAATAAACAAGACCGCCGAACGCTCCCGACACCAACAGCGCCGCTCCTGCGAGCCCAGCCAAACCCATATCCCCGCCAGAGCTTAACTGCACGAACATCCAGGCGAGCGCCGGCAGAAGTGCGCTCGCCAGTCCCGCCAGGCCATAGAAAAGCGGATTTCCCATTCCCGCACGCTCGCCGTAACGAACAAAGACGATTGCGGGAAACAGGGCGACAACGGCAACTACCGGCCAGCCGATCACGGTCCACGTCAGGACAGCGAAGCCATCGTCCCGTGTGACCGAGCCTCCATATTGTCCACGCAGGAAGATTCCGCCCAGAACAAGAACGGCGAAGAACAGAAGCGACGAAGCAAAACTGGCAGCAAGAAATCCGACAATTCTGCGAAGCCGCATGATTCTCAATCCGTCATCGCCATCGCGCGCAACGCCATGCGCTCCCGCGCCGAAAGCTTTTCGGTCGCGCTCTTGAGCTGGCCGCAGGCGGCGAGGATGTCGCGCCCGCGCGGGGTGCGCACCGGCGAGGCGTAGCCGGCGTTGAACACGACCTCGGAGAATTTCTCGATCTGCTCCCAGTCCGAGCATTCATACTTCGTGCCCGGCCAGGGATTGAAGGGAATGAGATTGATCTTGGCCGGAATGCCCTTGAGCAGCCGCACCAGCTCCTTCGCGTCGGAGAGAGAATCGTTGACGCCCTTCAGCATCACATATTCGAAGGTGATGCGGCGCGCATTGGAGACACCGGGATAGTTGCGGCAGGCCTCGAGCAATTCTTTGATCGGGTATTTGCGGTTGAGCGGCACCAGCTCGTTGCGCAGGTCGTCGCGCACTGCATGCAGCGAGATCGCCAGCATGCAGGCGATCTCCTCGCCGGTGCGCGCGATGTTGGGCACGACGCCGGACGTGGACAGCGTGATGCGCCGTCGCGACAGCGACAGCCCTTCGCCGTCGCTCGCGACCAGGAGCGCATCGCGCACCGCCTCGAAATTGTAGAGCGGCTCGCCCATGCCCATCATCACGATGTTGGAGACGAAACGCTCGCCTTCGGTCGGCAGGCCGGGCCCTTTCGCATGTTCCTGCCCGAGAAAATCTCCGAGCCGGTCGCGCGCCACCATGATCTGGCCGACGATCTCGCCGGCGGTGAGATTGCGCACCAGCCGCTGGGTGCCGGTGTGGCAGAAGGAGCAATTCAGCGTGCAGCCGACCTGGCTGGAAACGCAGAGCGTGCCGCGGTCGTTTTCCGGAATGTAGACGCATTCGACCTCATGCGGGCGCTCGCCAACCGTCTCGCCGGGAAGACGCAGCAGCCACTTGCGGGTGCCGTCATTGGAGACCTGCTCGGCGACGATCTCCGGACGTTCGAGCGTGAAGTGTTGGTCGAGTTCGGCACGCAGATCCTTCGACACCGAGGTCATGTCGCCGAAATCGCGGGCGCCGCGCACATACAGCCAGTGCCAGATCTGCTGCGCGCGCATCTTCTGCGCGCGCTCCGGCACGCCGATACCGCCCAGCATCGCCGCAAGCTCCGCCCGCGACGCGCCGATCAGCGAGGGCTTGTCGGGGGCGACGTAGCGCTCCAGCGGGGCTTTTTCGAGGGTCAGGTCGGCTGCGGTCATGGGTTCATAAGGGGCGCGATGGCGGCGCGGTCGTAGCATAGATGGGGCCGAGGCGCTGCAACACAAACCCTCTCCCCTTGTGGGAGAGGGTGGCGAGTTGCGAGCCCTTGCGAGCAACGATCCGGGTGAGGGGTCAAGACTACCGTTGAGCAAGAGGCCGCCCCTCACCCGGTTCCTCGCTTCGCTCGGAACCACCCTCTCTCCTACAAGGGGAGAGGGTTCGTTAGCGGCACTCCTGCGCCGTGCGATCCAAGGCTTGCGAGATCCCCTTGAGCGAGAAGGTGTCCGTGGTCTTGGTGCCGCGACCCGATTCGCCCTTTACGGTGACGTCGGAGCCCTTGCGCATGGCCTCGACGAGGCGTGCCTCTTCCGCCGCGTTCTTGATCCAGGCGCCGTCATTCTGGGTGTACATGGCGAAGGTGGACCCGCCCACCTCGACGGTGGCGTCGCTGTTCGCCTTGAACGGGTAGCCGATGATCACCGACACCTCTTCCTTCACCTTCTCGGCCGGCCGCGTCGAGATGAACAGCCAGGCCGGGTCGCGCGGGCGATTCGGCGGATTGGTGGACGAGGAACTCGGCTTGGCCAGCGCGAAGCACACTTTCTTGCCGCCGGGCGAGGCGGTGTAGGCGCCCCAGTCGCCATACTGGCCGAGCAACGTCGCACCAGCCGTCGGCGCCTGGCCGACAGCCGCCGGGGAGACGAATGCCGCCGCACCGAGACCCGCAATGAACAAGGAAATACCGCGCAGTGATGTCATTTGCCCGCACCTTTCGTTCCGGCGTGCGCCGAAGCGGCCCCGGGTGCGGAATAATAAACCAAAATTGGCAATGTGAAGGCGATTTCCACTGCCGATTGCCGCAGGGCGCAGCCGTGATAGGAGGAGCACGGAAGGACCCGCCCATGAAAGCCATTCTCTGCACCAGACCCGGCACGCCGGACGACCTGCAATTCACGGATATTCCCGAACCCGCGGCGGGGCCGGGCGAAGCCGTCGTCAAGGTCGCGGCGGCCGCGCTCAACTTCTTCGACACCCTGATCATTGCCGACAAATATCAGGTCAAGCCGGCCTATCCGTTCTCGCCGGCGGCGGAATTCGCCGGCACCATCGAGCGCCTCGGCGCCGGCGTCACCGGCTTTGCGCCGGGCGAGCGGGTGATGGGCTATATGCGCTACGGCGCCGCGCGCGAGCGCGTGGCGGTGAAGGCCGCGCAGCTGGTGACGATTCCCGAGGGACTCGATTTCGACCGCGCCGCGGGCTTAAGCGTCATCTACGGCACGACCTATTACGCGCTGAAGGATCGCGGACACCTGAAAGCGGGCGAGACGCTGGCCGTGCTCGGCGCGGCGGGCGGCACCGGCCTGTCGGCGGTGGAGATCGGCAAGGTGATGGGCGCGCGCGTCATCGCCTGCGCTTCGACCGACGAGAAATGCGATTTCGCGCGCAGGCACGGCGCCGACGCCACGATCAACTACACGACGCAGGATCTGAAAGCGGAACTGAAGCGGCTTGGGGGCGAGCGCGGCATCGACGTGATCTACGATCCGATCGGCGGCCATTATTCGGAAGCGGCCCTGCGCGCGCTCGGCTGGGAGGGGCGCTTTCTCGTCATCGGATTTGCCGCCGGCGAAATTCCGAAAATCCCGCTCAATCTGGCGCTGCTGAAAAGCTGCGACATCGTCGGCGTGCAATGGGGCGGCTTTACCGAAAAATTCCCGGAGCAGCATGCCGAGAACATGAAAGAGATCGTGCGCTGGGTGGCAGACGGGAAACTGTCGGTGCATGTGCACGCGGTCTATCCGCTCGCCGACACGCCGCGCGCGCTGAAAGACATCGCCGCGCGCAGGGTGATGGGCAAGGCGATCATCCGGCCGTAGAACATGCCACGTTGCCCCACACTCCGTTCATTCCCGCACAGGCGGGAATCCAGGCATTCCTTCCTCTGGGTCCCAGCTTTCGCGGGGACGAACGGAGGAAAACGCATGAAGGCGAGCTGACGCGTGGACCCGCTTTATCTGATCGTCGCGATCGGCGCCGTCGTCGCCGGTTTCATCCAGGGATTGACCGGCTTCGCCTTTTCGCTGGTGGCGATGTCGATCTGGGCCTGGGCGGTAGAGCCGAAGCTGGCGGCGACGCTCGCGGTGTTCGGCGCGCTGACCGGGCAGATCATCGGCGTGTTCTCGGTGCGCCGCGGCTTCGACTGGAAGCTGCTGCTGCCGTTCCTGCTCGGCGGCGTCATCGGCATCCCGATCGGTGTCGCGCTGTTGCCGCTGCTCGACGCCAATCTGTTCAAGGCGCTGCTCGGCGGGCTGCTCGTCATCTGGTGCCCGGTGATGCTGGCGGCGCCGCAACTGCCGCACATCACCGTCGGCGGCAAGCCGGCCGACGGCATCGTCGGGATGATCGGCGGAATCATGAGCGGCATCGGGGGCCTCGCCGGCGCGGTCCCAACACTCTGGTGCAGCCTGCGCGGCATGAAGAAGGATCACCAGCGCGCCGTCATCCAGAATTTCAATCTGACCACGCTGGCGCTGGCGATGCTGACCTATCTCGTGACCGGGGTGGTGACGGCGGACATGCTGCCGTTCTTTGCCATCGTCGCGCCGGCGATCCTGATCCCGAGCCTGATCGGCGCGCGGCTCTATATCGGCATCAGCGAAGCGGCCTTTCGCGTCATCGTGCTCGGACTGCTGACCGTAGCCGGCGTGGCGCTGCTGGCGTCGTCACTGCCGCGTCTGCTGGGCGGGTGAGGATCAGTCCGCGAACAATTTCGCCCGCGCCGCCTCGCGATGCTCCGGGCGGATCGAATCGATCACGAGCTTCATTGCGGCGGCGAGCATGGCGGCGTCGTCGGCGAAGCCAAGCATGGGCAGAAGGTCGGGCACGCCGTCGAACGGAATGACGAAATAGGCAAGCGCGCCGAGCAGCACCGCGCGCACATGCAGCGGCGTTTCGCGGTCGAAGGCGCAGTAATAGGCGGCGAGCAGATCCTCGGCGAAAGGCAGCTTGCCGGCATGCCGCGCCATCTTGCGCCAGAAACCCTGCCGTACCACGCGTTCGTTTCCGGTAAAATCCCGGAAGGAATGATCGTCGCTGTCGGATGCGTTTCGGCTGTGCATGGTTCCGCTCCGGCTTAATTCCAGTCAAACAACACAAATGGTCCCGGATCGCGGCTGGCGCAAGATCAAGAGTCCACCAGTTTGTCCATTGCCGTCGCGAGCGCGATGTCCTTCTCGGTCAGCCCGCCGGCGTCGTGCGTCGACAGCGTCACTTCCACCGTCCTGTACACATTCAGCCATTCCGGATGATGGTCAAGCTTCTCGGCGACGAGCGCGGCGCGGGTCATGAAGCCGAAAGCCTCGCTGAAGTCCCTGAACACGAATTTCCGGAAAATGGCGTCGCGCTCCATCAGGTCGGTCCAGCCGGGCAGACCGGCGAGCGCGGCCCTGCGGGCGTCTCCGGCGAGTTTTTGCGGCATGACGGCACCTCGTTTTTAATAGAGACTGTAGCCTCGTAAAGCTCCCGACCCGATATTAGCTCTTTAGCGGGCGTGGAGCGAGAAACGCAGCTGGCGAGGATTTATGGGTTGGTCGCTGAATATCGGGTCGATCGCAGGCACAGCGGTCCGCATCCACATCACCTTCCTGCTGTTTCTGATCTGGATTTTCGCCGCGAGCTATTTTTCCGGCGGCGCCGATGCCGCCTGGAGCGGGCTCATTTTCATGATCCTGATCTTCGCCTGCGTGCTGGCGCATGAATTCGGGCACATCTTCACCGCCCGCGCCTTCGGCGTGAACACACCGGATGTGACGCTGTTGCCGATCGGCGGGGTGGCGCGGCTCGAGCGCATTCCGGAAAAGCCGCTCGAGGAGTTCCTCATTGCCATCGCCGGACCTCTGGTGAACGTTGTCATTGCCGGCGCGCTCATGCTGTTCGCCGGCGCGGAGATCACGTCCGGTGCGGCGCATGCCGCGCTGGAGAACACAAAAATCCCGCTGATCGACCGGCTCGCGGCGGTCAATCTCTTTCTTGCGCTGTTCAACATGATCCCGGCCTTCCCGATGGATGGCGGGCGCGTACTGCGCGCGCTGCTCAGCGCGAAATGGGGCTTCGTGCGGGCGACGGAAATCGCCGCCTCGGTCGGACAAGGCTTCGCCTTCCTGCTCGGCTTTGTCGGGCTGTTCTACAACCCGATCCTGATCTTCATCGCCATCTTCGTCTATCTGGCCGCCTCGTCGGAAGCGCATATGGTCGCGCTGCGGTCGGTGGCGCGCGGCGTGCCGGCTTCGGCGGCGGCGATGACGCAGATCGCGACCCTGACGCCCGATGCGCATATCGACGAAGCGGTGCAGACCCTGCTGAAGACCAGCCAGAGCGAATTTCCGGTGGTCGATGCCGCCTACAAACCGGTGGGCCTGCTCGGACGCGAGGGCATCATTCGCGCGCTGAAGGATCTCGGCCCGGACGCGCGGGTCAGCGAGGCGATGAGCACACCGCTGCCGACGGTGGACCGCCGCCGCCCGCTCGACGAGGCGGTGCGGCTGCTGCAGGAGAAATCGGCGCCGGCGGTCGCTGTGATCGAGAGCGACGGGCGCTTTCTCGGGCTGATCACCACCGAAACCATGGGCGAATTGCTGATGGTGCGGGAAGCCCTGCCGGACGGGGTCAAATTCGGCCCCTGGGGCCGGGCGGCGGGGGTCTGAGCTTCTTGCCTCCCCCCTGAAAGGGGAGGCTGAGGCCTGGATCGCATTGCCAGCCGCCCCCGCCTCGCCTATATCCCCGTCATCGCAGACAGGACGCTGAGGTCGCGGGCCGGATTCGGCCCGCTCTCGTTTTTTGGGCCCCGGAACATGAAGCTCCGCAATATCGCCATCATCGCGCATGTCGACCACGGCAAGACCACGCTGGTCGACCGGCTGCTGCAGCAATCGGGCGCCTTCCGCGAAAACCAGCGCGTCGCCGAACGCGCCATGGATTCCAACGACCTCGAGCGCGAACGCGGCATCACCATTCTCGCCAAGGCGACGTCAGTGGTGTGGAACGACGTACGCATCAACATCGTCGACACGCCGGGCCACGCCGATTTCGGCGGCGAGGTGGAGCGCATTCTCAACATGGTCGATGGCGCGATCGTCCTCGTCGACGCCGCCGAAGGCCCGCTGCCGCAAACCAAGTTCGTGGTCGGCAAGGCGCTGAAGATGGGGCTGAAGCCCATCGTCGCCATCAACAAGGTGGACCGCCCGGACGCGCGCGCAACGCAGGTGGTCAACGAAGTCTTCGATCTTTTCGCCGCGCTCGACGCCAGCGACGAGCAGCTCGATTTCCCGATCCTCTACGGCTCGGCCAAGGAAGGCTGGATGGCCGAGCGCGAAGAGGGCCCGAAGGATCAGGGCATGAAGCCGCTCTTCGACCTCGTGCTGCGGCATGTGCCGGAGCCGACGATCGAAGACGGGCCGTTCCGCATGCTCGGCACCATTCTGGAGGCCAATCCCTATCTCGGCCGCATCGTCACCGGCCGCATTACGTCGGGCACGGTGAAGCCGAACCAGATGGTCAAGGTTCTCGATCACACCGGCAAGCAGATCGAGGAAGGCCGCATCTCCAAGGTGCTCGCCTTCCGCGGGCTCGAGCGCACGCCGGTGGAGGAGGCCGAAGCCGGCGACATTGTCGCCATTGCCGGCCTGCCGGATGCGACGGTGGCGCACACGATCTGCGCTCCGGAAGTCGAAACGCCGCTGCCGGCGCAGCCGATCGACCCGCCGACTTTGGCGATGACCTTCCGCGTCAACGATTCTCCGCTTGCCGGCACCGAAGGCAGCAAGGTGACGAGCCGCATGATCCGCGACCGCCTGCTGCGCGAGGCGGAAGGCAATGTGGCGCTGCGCGTCTCCGAATCCGAGGAGAAGGATTCCATGGAGGTCGCCGGCCGCGGCGAATTGCAGCTCGGCATCCTCATCGAAACCATGCGCCGCGAAGGCTTCGAGCTCTCGGTGTCGCGCCCGAAAGTGGTGATGCGCCGCAGCGCCGCGGGTGAGCTGGAGGAACCGATCGAGGAAGTCGTCATCGACGTCGACGAGGAGCATTCCGGCGTCGTGGTGCAGAAGATGTCGGAGCGCAAGGCCGACCTCTTGGAGATGAAGCCGTCGGGCGGCAACCGGCTGCGGCTGGTGTTTCACGCGCCGACGCGCGGCCTGATCGGCTACCAGGGCGAATTGCTCACCGACACGCGCGGCACCGCGATCATGAACCGGCTGTTCCACGGCTATGCGCCCTACAAGGGCGAGGTGCAGGGCCGCCGCAACGGCGTCCTCATCTCCAACGAGCAGGGCGAGGCGGTCGCCTACGCGATGTGGAAGCTCGAGGACCGCGGCCCGATGATGATCGAGCCCGGCTGGAAGGTCTATCGCGGCATGATCGTCGGCGAGCATACCCGCGACAACGATCTCGAGATCAACGTGCTGAAGGGCAAGCAGCTCACCAATATCCGCACCACATCGAAGGACGAAGCGGTGCGCTTGACTCCGCCGATCCGGATGACGCTGGAAAAGGCGCTCGCTTATATCCAGGACGACGAGCTGGTGGAAGTGACTCCGAAATCGATCCGGCTGCGCAAGAAGCTGCTCGATCCGAACGACCGCAAGCGCGAAGAGCGCCGCAAGGAAGCCGAGACGGTCTAGAGATTGGCGCGCGCATGCGGCCAGTCGTCGGCAATGCCGCTATCGGCGAGATCGAGGGCGTCGCGCAGCGCGACGATGTGCGGGGCGGAGCGGCCTAATCTCGCGGCAATGTCCCAATAGCGGACATGCGCGAAAAAGCTGTTGACCGGAGGGTCGGCCACCGAGACCGGCGCGTCCACCGCGCCCCAGCCGAACAGGTTCGAGACCTTGCCGCCGATCGCATCGCCCCAGAGCAGATTGAACATCGGAAAATAGATGTTGGTCCAGCGGGTGAGCGCGAACATGGCGCCATTGTGGATCTGCCGGCTGCGCGTGCGCGGATTGAAGAAGGTGAGCAGGCCGTCGTGATCGATCTGCAGCGGCGGACAGGTGGGCGCTTCGCGCTCCAACTTGCGGCGCCTGAAATCATGCCGCAGCTCCTTGTAGTCCCTTCCGTCGCAGAGAAAAAACCGCGCATGCGTCAGCGGGCTGCCCAGGGTGACGAAGTCGGTGACCAGCCAGGCTTTGACGCCGCTGGCCTGAAGCTCTTTCGACTCTCCCGCCTTTTCGCGCGCCAGCCTGTCTTCTTCCTCGATCTGCGCCATGCGTCTGATGATTGTGCGGCCGCTCCGCCGCAAGGCGGCGCGGTTGAACCTGCCGCTATCGACATCCTGAAACTCGCGCCCGAAGAGTTTCGGATCGGCCGGCAGCTGGCCGCAAATCCTGCCGAAATAGGAGCGCAGCATGTCATAGGCGACGGCCGTGCCGAGGCTGTGGGCCACCACGACGATGCGGTCGTATTTGCCGCAGGTGTGCAGTTGCTCGATGGTCTCGACCGCGTCCTTGCGGATCGCGCGGCGCACCATCACGTTGCCGGGCGCATTGCGGAAATAGCGAGCGGCGTCGCCGAGATAGGGCTGCAGGAACGCGACATTGATGACCGCGTAGACGCCGAGAATGACCACGGACGCGGCCGCGCAGATAGGCGAATCGAGCTTCCAAGGCCAGATGACATCGAGGGAGTCGAAGCGTCCGGTCAGCGGCACGACGACGACAAGCTCGAAAATGGCCGACAGAATGTAGGTCAGCAGAAAGAGGATGAGCCCCCACGGCCGCCCCATCAGGAACAGCATGGCGATGAGCGCCACGGCCGTGGGAAGAAAATAGTTCACGACGGCCGCGCTCTGTGCCAGCGACGCCATCACCAGGACGATCGCGAGAATCAGGGCGGCCATGCCGGCATAGTTCCTGAGCTGCACCGCCCTCTTGCGATGGGCCGTCAAGGCCGCAAGCGCGGCACCGATAAGAAGCATCGCGCTGGTGCCGGACACGATCCAGTTCGGCCGTTCGCCAATTCCCGTAAACATCACCGTCGCGCGCAGGAACAGCAGCGACAGGGAGAAGACAACAAGCGACAGGAATATTCCGCCGGCCCACCATAACGCGCCCATGTCGGGCCGCAGCCGCGGGCCCTTGCGTGCGAGTTCGAACAGCCACATGAGAACTGCGACCGTCTTGGTCTCGCTCATGTGATGCGCCCAGTAGAGCTCGTGGAAATCGACGCTGCGATTTTGCGTCCCCGGCACGGTGTCGGTGGTGAACACGGTCAGGTCGATGTCGACCCCGCTCATCTGCGGATGCACCCACACCTTGCGTGTGTCGGTGGTGTCGCCATCGCGCCAGACCGCATCGACGATGCCCCGCACGGTGTCGAGCGGCCGCTGGCTGCCCATGCCGTGCACGACCAGGACCGCCGTTCTTTTTCTGGCGACGTCAGCGGCGGCAGACGGCCGGACGGGCTCGCTCCTTCGCCGCCCCGGCGCTCCCGCTGCGGACCGCAGGTTCGATGCCGATGTGCCTCGCTTCGCCAAACGCCGCCCCCCGACGATTGCACAGAAGCGGCGATGTTACCCGCAGTTGCAGAACGCGGGCAAGCGCCCCGACGCGTCCGGCGGCAAGGGCTGCAATGGTCAGTTCAGCGTGAGATTGGCCGTCTTGACGATATCGGCCCATCGCTTGTGCTCGACCTTGATGAAGGCGCCGAATTCCTCGGGCGAATTTCCGACAGGCTTGGCGCCTTCATTGGCGAGGCGTGAGCGCACCATCGTGTCATTGATGGCGGCGGCCGTGGCCTTCTGCAGCTTGTCGATCAGCGCTTCGGGCGTGCCTTTGGGCACAACAAAGCCGTACCAGGCGCTCGCTTCGTAATCGGGCCAGCCGCTCTCGGCGACGCTGGGCACGTCCGGCATCGTGGCGGTGCGCTGCTTGCTGGTGACCGCGAGCGCGCGCATCTGCCCGGTTTCGATCAGGCCGCTGACCGACGGAATCGTGGTGATCATGAATTGGGTCTGGCCGCCGAGCAGATCACTGATCGCGGGTCCGGCGCCGCGATAGGGCACATGCAAGGTGTCGATCTTGGCGACGACATTGAGCAGCAATGTCGCCAGATGACTCGCCGAGCCGTTGCCCGCCGAACCATAGGTGAGCTTGCCGGGATTGGCGCGGGCGAAATCGACGAGCTGCTTGAAGGTCTTGAATTCGGATTTCTGCGGCACCACCGCCACCAGGGGCGCCGCAGCGATCAGCGTGATCGGCGCGAAAGCCGTCAGCGTATCGACCTTCAGGCTCTTGAAGAGGTGCGGATTGACCGCCATCGGGCCCTGGTTCGCCATCAGGATCGTGTAGCCGTCGGGTGCGGCACTGGCCGCGGTCTGGGTGGCGATATTGCCGCCGGCGGTCGCGATGTTCTCCACCACCACGGTCTGGCCGAGCTTTTCGCCCATGTGCTGTGCCACGAGGCGCGCAATGGCGTCAGTGCCGCCGCCGGCCGCATAGGGCACGATCAGACGAATTGGACGCGCGGGAAAATCCTGCGCGAAGAGGCTAGACGACGAGACGATGGCCGGACTCGCGAGCAGGCTCGCGCAGAACAGTCGCCGTGTGATCATGGACATCACTCCCTATATTATCGCTTTGCTTTGATTGCGCGAAGGCATGCGCCGGAACGATGACGCTGCCTTCGAAGATGCGGCGGGCCGTGCGGATCACGCTCGCGCGCGCGATATCGCCGCCGGACGTGAATGACAGATCGATCTGGATGCGCCCGCTGGGGTGTTCGATGGTGACGGGCGAGACCGGCTCGGCCCGGGCGAATTCATGCGCAACGGTGCCGGGCAGACGGCTCGCGACCGCGATGCACAGGGCGCCGGTGACCGCGTGGCTGCGGTGACAGCGATCGGGAACGAAATAGCGCGAGGTCAGCGTACCGCCGTTGCGCGCGGCCGACAGCACGCCGATCTTCGGCACGACGAGGCCTGACACATCGCCCAGTCCCATGCGGCGGCCGGCCTCGCGCCGCACACGCTCGAGGCGAGCGAGCAGCGCCGAATTGCCGTCGAGCAAAGCCGGCGGCTCATCGCCGCGCAGACCGAGTTCTGCCGCCGACAGGAGCATCATCGGCATGGCGTAATCGACCAGCGTGACCGACAGGCCGTCGATCGTCTCCCGCGCATTGCCGCTCGGCAGCAATCTGCCGGTCTTCGATCCCATCGCATCGAGGAAGCTCAGCTTCACAGGCGCCGCGGTGCCTTCGACGCCGTCGATGGCGGTGGCGCCGTCATAGGCGACGCTGCCGCCGGGCGTCTGCACGATGGCCTCGATCAGGCTGCGCGTGTTGCGGTTGTAGATGCGGACTTTCGTTTCGCCCGGCTGCGCGGCGACAAGGCCCGCTTCGATGGCGAAGGGGCCGACGCCCGAGAGCATGTTGCCGCAATTCGGACTGACATCGACGAGGGCGCGATCGACCGAGACCTGCGCAAACAGGTAGTCGACATCCGCCTGCGGGTGGCTCGCGCGCGAGACGATGGCAACCTTGCTGGTCTGCGCGTGGCTGCCGCCCAGGCCGTCGACCTGCAGGGCGTGCGGAGACCCCATCACCGCCAGCAGCACCCTGTCGCGTGCGGCGTCATCGGCGGGCAGATCGGTTTCCAGAAAATAGGGGCCGCGCGACGTCCCCCCGCGCATGAGCACGCAGGGGATGCGGACAGAGCCGTTGGGCGCGGGGACGATCAAGAATGCCACCGTTTGCTGGACCGGCGGCAAACTGTCACCCTGGATTACACATGTAAAATGCAAATATATTAGCTATTAATGCGTTATGAGCATCAATTTCGAATCGCTCGACCTGCGCGCCTTCCTCAGCGTCGTCGAGCTGGAGAGCTTCCACCGCGCCGCCGCGGCGCTGAACCTGTCGCAACCGGCGCTGAGCCGGCGCGTGCAGAAACTGGAGAGCGCGATCGGCGCCGCCCTGCTCGAGCGCACCACGCGCCGGGTCTCGCTCACCGCGGTCGGACGCGAATTGCTGCCGCTCGTGCGCCGCATGCTCGACGAATTCGATTCCTCGCTTTTCGCCATGCGCGAGCTCGGACAGCGGCAAACCGGACAGGTGACGATCGCCTGCGTGCCGACGGCGGCCTTCTATTTTCTGCCGCGCGTGATCGCACGCTTCAACGAGCAATTTCCGAATGTACGCTTCAGCATTCTCGATCTGTCGGCGAATGACGGGCTGCAAAGCGTGGCGCGCGGGGAAGCGGAATTCGGCATCAACCTGCTCGGCTCCGCCGAGCCGGAACTGACCTTCGACCCGCTGATCGAGGATCCCTTCGTCCTCGCCTGCCGCCGCGATCACCCGCTGGCAAAAAAGAAAGCCGTCAGCTGGGCCGACGTGGAGCCTTATCACCTCGTGACCGTCAGCCGCGCCAGCGGCAACCGTACGCTTCTCGAAGCGGCGCTTGTGCGCTCGCAGGTGCGGCTGCGCTGGTTCTACGAGGTCACGCACCTGTCGACATCGCTGGGCCTGGTCGAAGCCGGGCTCGGCATTTCGGTGCTGCCGAAGCTCGCCACACCGCAAGGCGAACATCCCATCATCGTCACGCGGCCGATCGGCAATCCGAAGGTGTCCCGCACCATCGGCGTCGTGCGCCGGAGAGGCCGGCAACTCTCGCCGGCCGCGCAGCGATTCTTCGACATGCTGATGACCACGTGGGCGGACACGTGATCATGCCGCGCTGGTGTGGCGGTTCGGAAACGCGCTCCATTCCAGCCGAGATTTCTGTAAGCGACCTAACGCAGCGACTTCAGAAATCCATCCACCAGGGGCCCCCATATCACGAGGCCATCGCGCGCTCCGAACAGACGATGGCCGTCATCGCCGAAGGCCGGCAGCAAACGATAGTCCATGCGTCCACCGGCGTTGCGATAGGCGTCGGCGATCTTCTGCGACAGATCGGCGGAGAAGTATGAATCGTTCTCGGTATAGATCGACAGCACCGGAATGCGCGCGGTCGTTCCGAGCACCGCTGCGGCCTCAACCAGCTTTTCCGGAGCGCAATTGTTGTTGGGACGATTGTAGACGCGCCCGCCGCGGCCGCCGGCGAAATTGACGATCGCCGTCACGTTTTTCGGGTTGCGGCTGGCAAGACCCAGCGTGCCCCAGCCACCCGCCGACTGCCCCACCACGACGATGCCGTCGCGTTTCACAAACTGTTGCTGCGTCATGTAGCCGATCGCAGCGGTTATTGAATCCGCCACTGCCAAAGCGGATTTGACGTAATTCGCGTTCTCGCAGGGGCTGCCCTGCGCCTCGAAATAGGGCCCGCCAGTCGCGCCATGGCCCGGCCGCTGCGGCACCGCGACCGCATAACCGCGCTGCACGAAAAATTCCGCGCCCGCCGCGAAGACCGGCTGCGCGAACTTCCGCCGTTCCTCCGCGTTCTGCACCGAGCCGTGATTGATGACCACCAGCGGAAACGGCCCGTCGCCTTTGGGACGAAAGACGGTCGTGCGCATGAGTACGGATGTGTCCTGGGACGGGACAAGCCACAGCTGTTCGCGGTAGGCACCCCGCTCCGGACCCTGCGGACCGGGCAGAGGGCGCCCGCCGCCGTCCTGCGCCGGGGCGACGGCGACCCACAGCGCAAATACCGTTCCGAGCAGGGCGGCCAGCAGCCGTTTCATTGCGGGACCCATTGAAATTTATAGCTCTTCCAGTCGTGTCACAAACCGGTGCAAAAAATCCACACCGTTAACTGATCGTTAAATACAGTCTTGAAGGGCGACTCGCCGCTTGCTCTTATGCCGCCATGAGTACGGTCCTTATCGAAATCCGCCGCGCCAGAGCCGCCGACGCGCCTGCCGTCGCCGAGACCCATGACGAAGCCTGGCGCAACGCCTATCAGGGGATCATCCCCGGCGCCGAACTCGAAAAGCTGATCGTCCGCCGCGGCCCGGACTGGTGGGATTCGGCCATCCGCAAGGGTAGCCGCATCGCGCTGCTGCAATTCGGCGATCACATTGCCGGCTACGCCAATTACGGCCGCAACCGCGCCCGCAGCCTTTTCTATGACGGCGAAATCTACGAGCTTTACCTGAAGCCGGAATTCCAGGGACTGGGTTTCGGCCGCCGCCTGTTTTCCGCCGCGCGCAAGGATCTGGCGCAAAGCGGGCTGAAGAGCCTGGTGATCTGGGCATTGTCCGACAACGAGCCGGCGGTGGAATTCTACAAGGCGCTGGGCGGGCGCGCCGTCGCGCGTTCGTCCGAACGCTTCGGCACCAAGGTGCTCGACAAGATCGCCTTCGCCTGGCAGGCGTGAGGTCTCCTCTTAGTCGGCCTTGTCCTCACCGCACTTGAATGTGCGCGCCTTCTCGTCCGCGAGCTTGCGTGCGGCCTCGTTCGCGCCGGGCGCGCGCGCGTCGACATAGCCGACATGGCAGACGCCGCCGGGATTGAGGCGCGTCACCACCAGCGTCCGTCCGGTGGATTTGCCGTCGCCGCGTTCGACATCCGCGGCAGTCATCACGTTCCAGCGCAGGATGGTGGCGAAGGGCCGCGTCTTGCCGTCCGGCAATTTCTCGACGCGCCATTCCACGGTGCCGCGATAGACGCTGTTGAAGCCGGGGAAAGTCTGTTCGGCGGCGAGTTCGTCCGCGGCCTGTTTCGCATTTCGGCCGAAACTCACCTGCATGCGCTGGTCGCCGGCGGCCAGATACACAATGAGGCCGCCATAACCCGGGCAACGCCAGGACCCGTAATCCTCGACCTCGCGCCCGGGCGCGTGCCGGCAGGTCTTGTCGGCGTCGAAAGTCGTGTAGACGCTCGACGTTTCCTGCGCGTGCAGGGGCATCGCGCCCAATGCCGTGAAACCTGCCCCGAGAATCGCACCCAGAATGCGGCGCATCGCCTTCTCCATAGCCATTTCTGTCGGTCGCAGGAGAAGCGGGCGCGGTTCAGACCTTCGGTTCCGGCAGGCCGGCGCCCGCGCAAGCGGCACGCAAGGTGTTGAGGATGACGCAGGCGATGGTCATCGGTCCGACGCCGCCCGGCACCGGCGTGATCGCACCCGCCACCGCTTTCGCTTCGGCAAAGGCGACATCGCCGACAAGTTTCGTTTTTCCGCCCTCGCCCGGCACGCGGTTGATGCCGACATCGATCACGGTGGCGCCGGGCTTGATCCAGTCGCCGCGCACCATTTCCGGACGGCCGACCGCGGCAAACAGCAGATCGGCTCTCCGGCACACCTCCGGCAGATTCTTCGTTTTCGAATGCGCCACGGTGACGGTGGCGTTCTCGGCGAGCAGCAATTGCGCCAGCGGCTTGCCGACGATGTTGGAGCGGCCGATCACGACCGCGTCCATGCCCGACAACGACGGATGGATTTTCTTCGCCATGATCACGCAGCCGAACGGCGTGCAAGGCACGAGCGCGCGCTGGCCGGTCGACAGACGCCCGGCATTGACTGGATGGAAGCCGTCGACATCCTTGCCGGGATCGATGGCGTTCAGCACCAGCGCCGAGTCGATTTGTCGGGGCAGCGGCAATTGCACCAGAATGCCGTGCACGCTTTTGTCGGCATTCAGACGCTCGATCAGCGCGATCAGGTCCGCCTGCGATGTCGTCTCCGGCAATTTGTGATCGAAGGAGCGCATGCCGGCGTCGACGACCGCCTTGGATTTGGTGCGCACATAGACTTCACTCGCCGGATCGCTGCCGACCAGCACCACCGCAAGGCCCGGGACGATGCCATGCTTTTTCGACAGCTCCGCCGCTGCGAGTGCGATCCTGCCGCGCAGCTCCTGCGCAATCGCCTTGCCGTCGATCATGGTTGCAGTCATTTCTTCTCCAGACAGGCTTCAAGCTTCGCCGCCAGCAAAGCCGCATCGCCCTCAACGACAATGCGCTTGATGCGCGACGTCGCGCCGGCCGCCAGATTCACCGCGCGCGCAGGAACGTCAAGCGTTTTGGAGAGAAGTCTGACGAGCGCAGCGTTCGCTTCGCCCTCGGTGGGCGCGGCCCGCACGCGCGCCTTCAGCACGCTTCGCCCATCCGACAAGGTCTCGATGCCGTCGATGGAATCCCGCCCACCCTTCGGCGTCAGGCGAATTGCGACGACGAGCCCGTTCGCACTCGCCGTCCACGGGCGCTCGCCCACGGCAATCAGAAGACGTTGGGATAGATGTAGCGGACGATCACGCTCTGCAGGAAGAAAATGATCAGGATCAGGATCACCGGCGAGATATCAAGTCCGCCGAGATTGGGCATGAAGGAGCGGATCGGCCGCAGCACCGGTTCGGTGATGCGATAGAGGAAATCGCCGATCACCGCGACCACCTGGTTGTGCGTGTTCACGACATTGAAGGCGATCAGCCAGGACAGGATCGCCGCCGCAATCAGCAGCCAGACATAGATCTGCAGAACGACCAGGATGACATCGAGGAGCGCGCGCATGTGCCGATTCGCTTCTGTGAGGGGAATACCGTGAAACGTCATGCAGATGTACCGGGTCGCCGCGACAGGAACAAGTCGGCCATCCGCCCGGGACGATGCCCGATCTGCTATCCTTGACAGTCCCACCCTTGGCGCCTAAATGGCCCGCACTCAGGGATTGGGGCCGTAGCTCAGCTGGGAGAGCGCCTCGTTCGCAATGAGGAGGTCAGGGGTTCGATTCCCCTCGGCTCCACCAATCTCCGGGCCCGCCCGGCTTTTCGACTTTTTGGCAGATCGATTGTGACCGGATGACTTCGCCGCTCCTTACGCCGTTCCGGGAGCGCCGGCCGCAATGACCGACAAGCCCGCAGCCGACAGCCCGATCGGCCGCCATCGCCCCTTCCAGTTCTTCTGGCTCGCGCGCGTCCTCTCGACGGTGGCGCTGCAGATGCTGGTGGTGGCTGTTGGCTGGCAGGTCTATGCCCTGACCGGCAGCGCGCTCGATCTCGGCCTGGTCGGACTCGCCCAGTTCATTCCCGCTTTCGTGCTGGTCCTTCTCGCCGGTCATGTCGCCGACCGCTACGACCGCAGCGTGGTGCTGCGCCTGTGCCAGATCATCGAGGGGCTCGCCGCGGCGGGCCTTGCGCTCGGCACCGCCGGCGGCTGGCTGACGCGGGAATGGATTTTCCTGTTCGTCTTCGTGCTGGGTGCGGCGCGCGCCTTCGAGGCGCCGACGCTGCAGGCGCTGTTGCCTGGAATCGTGCCGATGCCGCTCTTGCCGAAGGCGGTGGCGGGATCGGCCTCCGCCAACCAGGTGGCGACGATCGCCGGGCCGGCCGTGGGCGGGCTGCTCTATGTCTACAGCCCGACGCTGGTCTATGCGCTGTGCTGCGCGCTGTTCATCGCGGCAAGCTTCCTGGTCTCGCTGATCGACGTCGCGCGCGCCGCGCCGAAGCGCGAGAAGATCAATCTGCAGGTGCTGTTCGCCGGCATCACGTTCATCAGAAAGAAGCCGGTTATTCTCGGTGCCATCTCGCTCGACATGTTCGCGGTGCTGCTCGGCGGCGCGACGGCTTTGCTGCCGATCTATGCCAAGGACATCCTGCATGTCGGCCCGCTGGGCTTAGGCATCCTGCGTGCGGCGCCGGCGGCGGGCGCGTTGCTGATGGCGGTGGCACTCGCCCGCTGGTCGCTCAGCAAAAATGCCGGCCGCAAGATGTTCGCGGCGGTGGCGGTTTTCGGCGTCGCGACCATCATTTTCGCGCTCTCGACATCGTTCCTGCTGTCGATTGCGTCGCTGGTCGTGCTCGGCGCCGCCGACATGGTGAGCGTGGTGGTGCGGCAGACGCTGGTGCAGTTGCAGACGCCCGACAACATGCGCGGCCGCGTGACAGCGGTGAACACCCTGTTCGTCGGCACCTCGAACCAGCTTGGCGAGTTCCGCGCCGGAACGATGGCGGAATTCACCGGCGCGCTTGTCGCGGTCGTCGCCGGCGGGGTCGGCACATTGCTGGTCGTCGCGTTCTGGACGAAACTGTTCCCGGCTTTGCTGAAGGTGGACGATCTCGCCCGCAGCGAAGCGGCCGGCGACAAGCCGAAACGCCAGCGCAGAAAGGCCCCCTCCAATGCAAAGTCCGAAAAGCCCGCACGTGGAAGTGCTGCGCTCGAACGCGGTTCTGACGAAGGGCCTGCCGTTTCCTGACGGCGTGCGCGTCGGCGATCTCGTCATCCTGTCGGGACAGATCGGCATCAAGCCTGGCACGCTCGAACTGGTCCCAGGCGGGATCGAGGCGGAAGCCCGGCAGACCTTCGAGAATCTGAAGCTCACCCTGGCCGCGCATGGCCTGCAGCTCCGCGACATCGTGCGCGTGCAGGTCATGCTCGCCGACATGGGCGAGTGGCAGCGGTTCAACCAGGTCTATCTGGAATTCTTCCCCGACGCGGCGCCGGCGCGCAGCGCCTTCGGCGCCAATGGCCTTGCGCTCGGCGCGCGGGTGGAAGTGGAAGCCTTTGCCGTCAGGCGGTGACCGTCTTGTCCTGCCGCGCGTGCGCTTCCTGCTCATGCGCGGCGTCGCGCACATGCCGCAGCCAGTGATCGAGAAAGGCGGAGAGCCAGGATTTCATCGCGTGGTCGTACACCCAGCGGTCCTCGAAATGCGCCACGCGCTGCTTGGCGCCGGGCAATTCCATGCGATGCGCGCCGCGCACCACCCAGCGGCACATCATCGCGTGCGTGACTTCGGGATGGAATTGCAGACCGAAGGCATGATCGCCGTGCCGGAAGGCCTGGCAGGGAAAGGTGTCGCCTTCCGCCAGCAGGATCGAATCGGCGGGCAGGTCGAAGCCCTCGCGATGCCACTGATAGACATGGTCGGGCCACATCTCGCTGATGGCGCGGCCCGCCTCGGTCGGACGGATGGGATAATAGCCGACCTCGACCTGACCCTCGTCGTGGAAGCCCACCTTGCCGCCGAGATTGCGCGCCATCATCTGCGCGCCGAGGCAGATGCCGAGCAGCGGCTTGTTCTCCTTCAGCGGCACCGACATCCAGTCGATCTCGCGCAGAATGAAATCGTCGTTGTCGTTGGCACTTTGCGGGCCGCCGAACACCACGGCGCCGGAATGCCGTTCCAGCGTCTCGGGCAGCGGGTCGCCGATGCAGGGCTTGCGGATGTCGAGGGAATAGCCGCGCTGCCGAAGGTAATTGCCGACACGCCCCGGTGTCGAATTCTGCTGATGCAGGACGATCAGGACCGGCGGTTTCATCGCAGGCAATGCGGGTCAGCCCGATATCAAAGCAGCCAAAACGGCGTCAGAAGCTTCTTTTGCTTCGATTCCATGATCTTAGCAATGTTCATGCTTGCAGGGCCGCCATGAACGGGACGCCGCATCAGCGCCGGCGGCGCTGCCGGGCATGGACGGCTTCCAGCACCCAGGACCGCGGCACCAGCCGCGGCAGGAAGGTCACGACCTTGTTCAGGGTGCCGGGTACGACCAGCCGCCGGCCGACCATCAGGCCGCGATAGCCCTCCTCCGCGACCCGCCCGGCGGACACGGTGAGAAGACCCTTTTGCTCGCTATCGGTCAGGCCGGCACGGGCCTGGAACTCGGTCGGCACCGGCCCCGGGCACAGGGCGGTGACCCGCACGCCCTTGCGCTTCAATTCGCGATGCAGGGCCTCGGTGAAGGACAGCACATAGGCCTTGCTGGCGTAATAGACCGCGGAGCCCGGCCCCGGCAGAAAGCCGGCAACCGACGCGACATTGAGAACGCCGCCCTTGTTGCGCGCCAGCGCTTCCACCCAGCGCAAGGAGAAATCGGTCAGCGCGCGGATGTTGAGATCGATCATCTGCAACTGCTCGGCGCGCTCGCGCTCATGCGCCTTGCCGACCAGACCGAAGCCGGCATTGTTGACGACAAAATGCGGCGCGAGCCCGCGGGATTTCAGTTCCGCGTCGACCATGTCGGCCATGCCGGGCTGTTGCAGATCGAGCGCCAGCACGATGGGTTCCGGATAACCCGCATCGGCAATCTCATGCGCCAGCGCGGCAAGTTTCTCGCCGCGGCGGGCGATCAGCACAAGCTTATGGCCATGACGCGCAAAAACGCGCGCCAGCTCCCTGCCGATGCCCGCGGAGGCGCCGGTGAGGATGACGACGGGTTCGGCAGCGGCCATTATCTAACGCGTGGCCCCCATCATCCTGAGGTGCTTGCGCGAATCGCAAGCCTCGAAGGGCGACGGAGAAAAGGCCTCAGAGCGCAATCACGCATCGTTGCGCGCCTTGCTCTCTGCGGAAACGCTGCGTCGCAATTCGACGCGCTCGCGCGCGGAAATGCCGAGCAGATCGGATGCGCGCCACACGATATTGTCCTCGAACTCGTTCATGCGGCCATCCGCGAAGACGATCTGCCACATCATCTCGACCATGCGGCGGCGGCCCTCCTCGTCGAGCGAGCGGTTGAGCAGGCTGGTGAAGGCATAAAGATCGACCGCCTCGCGGTCGGCCGCGGTCGCCGCCTCGATCAGTTTCTCCGTCGCTTCGTCGTCGAGGTTGAATTCGCGCTTGAGCACGGCTTGCAGCCGCTCGCGTTCGCGCGGCGAAATCTCGCCGTCGACCATGCTGATATGGATGAGCAAAGCCGCGGCGGCGAGCCGGTAATCGTTCTCGTCGAAGTGGCTGGCCGGCTTCGCGCCCGAGCCGACTTCGCCGAGAAATTCCTTCAGAAGATCGAGCATCTGTACGTCCTGCCAAGGAGCCTGGACCGCAGTCCTGCCCCGCGATGTAAAGCGAAAGGCGCCCGCGGCCAAGCGCGCGGCGCATTACCTTTTGGCAATCAAGGCGCCGGCAGGGTTACTGCGCGGCCTGCTTCTCGGCGAGGCTCTGATCGAGCAGCTCGAGATTGTTGCGGATATAGGGGTTGCCCGGGTCCTTGGCCTGGGCCTGCAGCAGGGTCGCCCGCGCTTTGCGGCGGTCGCCGCGCAGGAGATAGGAATAGCCCTGGTTGTTCAGGATTTCCGGGGTCGGGCCGGCCAGCTTGATCGCCTGCGCATAGGCGCGGTCGGCGAGGTCGAAACGCCGCAGCTTGTCGTAGCTGGCGGCGAGCCCGATCCAGGCTTCGAGGCTCTTCGGCCCTTTCTCGACCGCGCGGCGGAAATGCTGCTCGGCGAGGCCGAAGCTGTTCTGCCGGTAATGCTTCTTGCCGAGGCTGAGATCGTCGTTGGGGTCTTCGCCCATCAGGCCGGTCGATTCCGGGGTGGGGGGCGGAGGGCCGGGCTGGCCGATGGAGCCGGTGACCTCGCCTTCGCCGGTCACACTGGCGGCATTCTGGGTGGTTTCGCAACCAGCCAGCCAGACCAGACACACGGCCGTCGTCACCAATACGCGGGGAACACGCATTCTACGCTCCGCGCGGCGAAGCGATCCCCTACCGGCGAGCGCACGCACGCATACACGCGGCCCGCACACGGCCGCGTGATGAGGCTAGGAGACGTTGGTTAAAATTTTATCGACCCGGCGGCAGGGCGGGGAGTGGTAGATCGACACCTTCAACGGTCAGTAGGTGCCGGTGATCACCCGCACCACCACCGGCAGCAAGATAACCACGAACAGCACCGGGAAAATACAGACCATCATCGGCAAAGACAGCTTGGCCGGCAGCGCATAGGCCTTTTCTTCGGCGAGCGACAGGCGCTTGTGGCGCATGTCGTCCGAATAGATGCGCAAGGCCTCGGTGATGCTCGAACCGAGCTCCTCGGATTGCGCGATCAGCGTTGCGAACGAGCGCGCCTCGTCGAAGCCGAGCCGGTCGGCGAGATGCTCCAGCGCGTCGGTGAGCGGCCGACCGGCGCGGATTTCGAGATTGGTCATGTGAATGTTGGCGGCGAGCGAGGGATAGGTATCGCACAATTCGCGGCCGACACGATCGAGCGAAGCTTCCATGCTCAGGCCGGCGTCGGCGCAGACCACCAGCAGATCGAGGAAATCGGGGAAGCCGATGCGATGCTCCTGTTTGCGGGCGGCGATGCGGCGGTCGAGATAGAAGCTCGGTCCGACATAGCCAACGAGACCAGCACCGCCGACAAGCGCCCAGTACAGCGAGCCGGTATCCGACGGCAAAAATACTATTGCGAGCAGCGCCAGACCGATCGCGAGCCCGACACGGGCCAGAAAGAAATACGCGACTGCGCGCGGATCGTAGATGCCGGCGACGACCAGCCGCTTGCGCAGCACTTTCATGTCCTTGGAATCGGCGTCGCCATATTGCTTCTGCGCATAATCGATGACGCGCTGGGCGACGCGGGAACCCTTCAGGGAGCGGCGCCCGCCGGAGCTGGCGGCCGAGTCGATGCCGATGCCGGCGGCGCGGCGCTTCATCGATCCGCGCAGGCGCAGCGACGCCATGATCGCAAAAGCGAGTGTGGCGGTAGCCATGAAAACCAGCAGCGTCAGCATCGTTGACGCCGCATCGCCGAACATATCGAAGGCCGCGTCCATGCTCAGATCTTGAAATTGACCATCCGGTACATGATGAGGATGCCGACCAGCATCCACGACACCGCAATGCCGAGCGCGATCTTGGTCATGCCGAAATGCCAGACGCTGCGGTAGAAATCCGGCGCGATCAGGTTGACGATGAGAAAAATGCCGATCGGGAGAGCGGCAAGGATCATCGCCGAGGCGCGGCCTTCCGCCGCCAGCGCGCGCACCTTGCGCCGCATCTTGAAGCGCAGGCGGATCACCGCCGACAGGTTTTCCAGAATCTCGCTGAGATTGCCGCCAGTCGAGCCCTGGATCGCGACCGCGGTCACGAACAGCGGCAGGTCTTCCTGCCCGACGCGGAAATAGAGATTGCGCATCGCCGTTTCCAGATCGGCGCCATAGGCAACCTCGTCGGACACGATACCGAATTCGCTGCCAACGGGATCGGGCATTTCGCGGCCGACCATCGAGATCGCGATCGGCACCGGATGGCCGGCGCGCAGGGACCGCACGATGATGTCGATGGCGTCGGGGAACTGCGCACCGAAGGCCTTGCGCCGCCGCCGGCGCATGATCTGCAGCCACAGCAGCGGACCCAGCGTGCAGCAGAACAGCGCCACGCCCGCGGCATACACGAGGCTGCCATGCAGGATCGTAACCGCGCCGAAGCCGATCGCCGCTACGAGAGCGACATAAACGGACAACCGACCGACACCCATCGCCAGGCCCGATTGCAGGATCAGGCGGTTGAGGGCGATGAGCGGCAGGCGCAGGTCGCCCTCGCTGGTCAGCCCGCGCTCGCGCCGCAGCTGCACCAGCACGCTTTCACGGCTGGCGTCACCCTTCATCAGGTCGAGCCGGCGATTGATGCGCTTGCGGTAGCTCGCATTGGAGAAGAACAGGAGATAGATCGCCTCGACGAACAGCACCGCGGAGATCGCGGCGAAGGCGTAGAAGACGTACTGGCTGTCGAGGTTGAACGGCATGACGGTCACAGCGGCTGGCTGGGATCGAAATAGCTGCCGGGAATCTTGATGCCCTTGGCCAACAGATCGGTCAGGAAGCGCGGGCGTACGCCGGTGGCCTGGAAATGGCCCTGCACCGTGCCGTCTTCGGCGGTGCCGGTGCGCACGAATTTGTAGATTTCCTGCATCTGCAGGATGTCACCCTCCATGCCGGTGATCTCGGCGATGCTGGTGACGCGGCGCTTGCCGTCCGACAGACGCTGCAATTGCACGATCACGCGGATGGCGGAGGCGATCTGGCCGCGCGTCGAGGCGATGGTCATCGGCAGCCCGGCCATGCCGATCATCTGCTCCAGGCGCGAGATCGCGTCGCGGGGGTTGTTGGCGTGAATGGTGGCCATGGAGCCTTCGTGGCCGGTATTCATCGCCTGCAGCATGTCGAAGGCTTCCTCGCCGCGGCACTCGCCGAGAATGATGCGGTCGGGTCGCATGCGCAGCGCGTTCTTGACCAGCTCGCGCTGGCGGATTTCGCCCTTGCCTTCGGTGTTGGGCGGGCGGGTTTCCATGCGGCCGACATGCGGCTGCTGCAATTGCAGCTCGGCGGCATCCTCGATGGTGAGCAGGCGCTCCTTTTCGGAGATGAAGGCCGACAACGCGTTGAGCATCGTGGTCTTGCCGGAGCCGGTGCCGCCGGAAATGATCAGCGTGACGCGGGCCTTGACGGCGGCCGCGAGCAGTTCGGCCATCTGCGGGCGCAGCGCGCCGATATCCACGAGCTTGTTCAGGTTGAACGGCTTCTTGGAGAATTTGCGGATCGAGACCAGCGGCCCGTCGACGGCGATGGGACGCACCGCGACGTTGACGCGGCTGCCGTCGAGCAGGCGCGCATCGCACATGGGATGCGATTCGTCGACGCGACGGCCGACGGCGGACACGATCTTGTTGACGATGCGGATCAGGTGCTGTTCGTCCTTGAAGCGCACCTGCGTCGGCTCCAGCATGCCGCCGCGCTCGACATAGACGCATTCATGCCCGTTGATCAGAATGTCGCTGACGGTCGGGTCCTTGAGCAGCGGCTCGATCGGGCCGAGACCGGTCATCTCGTCGATGATTTCGGAGACGAAGTCGTTCAGCTCCTGCGTGTTGAGCGCGAGCCGCTCGTTGACCACGTACTGGCTGACCAGCTTCTGCACATGCGCGCGCATCTCCGCTTCGGGGAGCTTTTCCAGCGCCTGCAGATTGATCTCCTCGATCAGCCGGCGGTGCAGCCGCACCTTGGCGTCGAGCAGCTTGTCGGTAAGCAGAGGATTGGACGGCGCCGCCGGCAGATCCGGCACGGGATCGGGCTGCAAGGCAGGCTGGACCTGCGGATCGATCTCCGGGAGCGCCTGCCAGGACGGTTCGGCGGCAGCCGGCGCCGTTTCTTCGGTGACGCTCGCAGGTGACGAAGCGCCGCGCAGCGTGGAAAACCGGCCGGCCATGGACTGAAAGCGGCTCATGCGATCGGGCTCACAGCAAAGGCCTCAGCGCGCCAGCGCCGCATTGACGGGCTTCGATCTCGCATCCGCCGCAGGTTTGGCCGACGCCTTGGCCGGCGGCGTGAAGATGAGCTTCTTCAGCTCGCGGCTGATCTTGTTACCCGGCTTGATCTCGTCCAGCGGCACGCCGCGGTCGATCGCCTCGCGCACCAGCCGGTAGAAATTCGGAATGGCGGCGGTGAAATCCTGGCCCAAGGCCTGTTCGATATCGGCCTTTTTCACGCCGGGAACGAACAGCCGCTCCTCGAAGCGGTTGACGATGACCTGCGGCTGCGGGCCGTCAGTCAGGCGCTCGCGGATCGCGGCGACAAGCTTGCGCGTGTATTTCAGGCTCGGCACCGTCATTTCGCTGACGATGAACAGCCGGTTGGAGCCGAGCAGCACGCTGTCGGTCCAGGAGAACCAGGTGCGCGGCATGTCGATGACGACATTCTCGAAATTCGAGGCGACGAGGTCGAGCAGGCGCGTCACCACATCCGGATCGAAGGAGCGCATCTCTGCCGGCCGGTTGGGTGCGGCAACCACCGCAAGACCGGACGCGTGATAGTTCGTCATCACTTCCAGCAATTGCCGGTCGAGACGTTCGGGACGCGGCTCGATTTCCGACAGATCGAGCCGCGGCTCGAGATCGAGATAATCGGCGCAGGCGCCGTGCTGGAAATTGAGGTCGACAAGACAGGTCGATGTCCGCCGCTTCTGCCCGCCATTGAGCAGCAGCATCGCCGACTGGATGGCGAGCGTGGTGACCCCGGCGCCGCCGACCGCCGGCAGGAAGGTGTAGATCTGCGCCTCTGCCTGTTCGGAGGCGACAGGCTTGGTGACGCGCGCGCAGGTGCGCACCAGCTCGAGCGGCGGCACCGGCTTCACGAGACAATCGGCGACCCGCATCTGCAGCATGGTGCGGGCGGCATGGGCGTCGAAATGCGCGGTGAGCACGATCACCGGCGGCCAATGGCCGATGCGCAGCATCAGGCGCTCCAGGGCCGCCATGTCCTCCTCACGTCCGGTGTCGAGATCGACGAGAACGACGGTTGCCCCTTGCGCATCGATGCTGTCGGCGGCCGCCGCGACCGTCGCATTTTGCACATGCAGCTCGATCTGCTGGCTGGCGCCAAAGGTCGCGCGCACCGCCTGTTCGAGATGGGAATCCGCCGTCAGCAGGACCACATGGGTCTTGCCATCGTCGGATGAAATGCGGCCGAGACGCATGCGACGTCCGTTATCTTGTTTCGCCGGGCGGCGGCGCATCCGCATATTGCGGCTGGGAGGCCGATTGCGGTTGCGACTGCGCCTGCGACTGGTTTTGCGGAGACGATTTCGAGGCCCAGCCGGACGGGGACGAGGCGGGGGCCGATGTCGAATTGCGGGCGCTCTGCGCCGCGTTCGCGGCCGTTGCCTGCGCGCGGGCATAAGCCGTGGAGCTGGTCGTCGCATTGACCGGCGGGATCACGCGGCCCTCGCGATACCGCTCCACCGCATGCTGCATGAGCTCGCCATTGAAGGCGATGTTGCGATTGGCGCTCGCGGGCGGCCAGGGATCGACCATGTGCGTCACACGGTTCGCCGCCATGGCGTCGCCGGCATAGGGCACGATGTGCTCGCGGCGCTCGACATAGATGTCCGAGCAGCCGGCCAGTCCCGTGGCGAGCGTCAGCGCGCCGAGGAGCGGGGCCTTAGTTCTTGACCATGACATGGCCGTACTCCTTCATTGACGGGGGCGGAACCGGGACTGCAACGGCAAGCGGCATATCGAGCATGTGGCCGGTCATCTGACGTTCGGTGCCCGCTTCGAGCTTGGCGATCTTCTTCGGAATTTCGGTCTTGCCCATCAGGAAGAAATCGACGTCGTTCGGCGGCAGCGAGCTGTCGAGCGGCGTCTTGATCGTGTCTCCCGGGCGCGCCGGCCGCACCAGGCGCGGGGTGACGATGATGGCAAGATCGGTTTCCTTCTTCTGATAGGAGCGGCTGGAGAACAGCGCGCCGAGCACCGGAATATCTCCGAGCCACGGCAATTGCTGCGTGGCGTTCTCGCCCTGGCTCTGCAGCAGGCCGCCGATGACGAAGCTCTGGCCGTCGCGGAGCTCCACCGTCGTGGCGGCGCGGCGCACGATCAGCGGCGGCACCGAAATGCCGGCTACCTGCACCGGGTTCGACATGTCGAGCTGGCTCACTTCCGGCTCGATCTTCAGATTCATCAGACCGTCGGCGAGCACAGTCGGGGTGAAGGCGAGGCCGACGCCGTAACGCTTGTATTCGATGGAGACGGTGCCGAACGAACCGGGCACCGGCACCGGAAACTCGCCGCCCGCCAGGAAGCTCGCCGTGTCGCCGGACAGCGCGACGAGGTTGGGCTCAGCCAGCGCGCGAGCCAGGCCCTTCTGTTCGAGCGCATTGATCAGAATGTCCGCGGACAACCCGTTGGCGATCAGCTTGCCGATCATGAAGCCGAATGGCGCAGTGCCGGAGAGGACGCCGGCGGCGACGATCGGGGAGACCTTCAGTTCGCCCGGCTTGACGTTGAGGCCACCCGCCTGGATGCCGGGATTCTTGAAAGCGCTGTCACCGGTCGGTGTAATCGGTAGCTGACTTGCGTCGGTGCGGTTGCCGATATTGCCAAGGAACTTGCCGTTATTGGAGAAGCTGTTCCACTGCACGCCGAATTCACGGCTCGCCTTGCGGTTCACCTCGATGAAGCGCACCTCCAGCATGACCTGCTGCGGCGACATCACGGCCATCGAGTTGATGACCTCAGGGCCGAACTGCCGGGCCAGCGTCATCGCCTTGTCGACGGTGACCGCGTCGCTGATATTGCCGGAGAGCATCAGGCGGCCATTGATCGACGACACCTTGATCTTCTCGTGCGGAAAGCGGCGCGCGATCGCGGCGGAAATCTGCGAGGTGTCGTGCGTGACCTCGACGTCGAACACGCCGACCAGCTTCTTGCCTTCGCCATAAGCGGTCACACGCGTGGTGCCGCTCTTGCGGCCCAGGATCGACAGCGAGCGGTCGGTGAGCGGGGCTACATCCGCGACTTCCGGATCGCCGACGACGAGATCGACGAAACTCGCGTCGGTGCGCACGTCCTCGGTCTTGCCGACGGCGACCGTCAGCAGCGCGGTCTTCTTGGCCGCGTTGATCTGCACCAGGCGCTGCGCCATGGCAACCCCGAGACCGAGCGGAAGCGCCGGCTCCATCATCAGCACCGCTACGCCGGCCGCGACGGCGCGGAATGTCCGCGACCGCCGCCAGCCCCGCTTCCTGTCCGCAGGCCGCTTCTGCGGCATTTCACATGTGATCTTCTTCACAGCACACTCCCCCGATTGTCCCTGTCTCATCTGCGCCGCGCACCGTCTTCCCCCGAAGACGATCGCCGGCCGTCGGTGCCCTCGACGGGCACCTGGTAGTCCTGCCTGTTTGCGCCTCGTTGAACCGAAATATTGGTGACGCTGCCGTCCCGTTGACGCACCATGCGTTCCGGCTTGCTGAGATCGTCCAGCGTCACACGCCGCGTCCGCTCGGCGGCATTTTCGCCCGCCTTGCGCAACAGCAGCGACAGATTGCCGACGGAGGCCGCGAGCCACACCTTCTGCGCGGCGACTGTATCCACTTCCAGCGTCACCGCCTTGGCGACAGAAGGCTTGGAGCTGCGCTCGTCGGCGCTCTGGTCGACCGCCAGCACGCGCGCATTCTGCAGCACCACTTCGGTGGTTGCGTTGTGCTTGTCGATCTGCCGCGTCAGCACGACGTCGACACGGTCGCCGGGCAGCACGAAACCCCCGACGCCCTCGACATCGTTGACGCGGACGGTAACCGCCTTCATGCCTTCGCCGACCAGGGCCGACAATGTCGCGCGCTGGCCGGGGCCGGTGATTTTCAATGCGAGCACGGGTTCGTTCTGCTCAACCGGCGAGAGAACGACGCGCTTGCCGGCGCCGATGACATCCGCAACCTTCGCGAAGGCGCCGTTCGGCAATGCGTCGGCCGGCCAGGCGATCTCGCGCAGATGGTTTGCCGCAAGCTCGGTGCCGTATTGCAGCCGTTCGGCCGCGACGACGATCGTGCTCGCCGGCGTTTCGACCTTTTTCGCCTCGAGATTTTTCAGGCGATTGGCGGCGGCGTTGTTCAGCCAGCGCTGCGCGACGAAAACCGCGAGCAGGCCGAAGACAACGGCAAACGCAATCATCACCAAGGTGGACTTACGCACGACGCCCGTCCCGATTTCAAAGCCCGATACAGCGTAGTTGTTAGGCGCACTATCGAAGGCGGATCGTATTGAATTGGTGAAGCGAATACCGCTTCTGCGCCTATGCTGAAGAAGGGCTGAATCGTCGTCGTTTATGAAAAATTGTCGCGCGGCGAGAAAGGCGTGCTTAACCCTGAGCGATTTCCGGCACGCGCAACAAGCGCCGCAAAACGGACACTTTCGAAATTCGCGGAACGGCCAAGGTCATAGACCTTACCTAAAAGTCACTGCAGAAGATTCATTCAAAATAAAGTACAAAACCTCACGCGTGTTTGCGCGCGGTAGCGCCCGCAGCGGGCGCGCAGAATTCGCGCAGGGCGGCGAGATCGCGCTGCGCATCCGGCTCGCCCGCAACGCCGGCGGTAATGTGCCGATAAAGATCGGCCGCACCGCGATACATGTCGCCGCCGCCCGGCGCGTCGCTGGCGAATGCCGCGATCTCTTCCATCTCCGCGATCCAGCGATAGGCCTTGGGAAACATGCCGGGCACCGCCTTCTGCAGGAAAGCCAGAAAGTGCGGCTGGCTTTCCGACAATTCCTGCCGCAAGGCGTCTCCAACGCCGGCTTGCGATGCGCCCAGCATCATCGCCGCACCCAGCGCCGTGAAGCCCTTGGTCAGCCCCGCATAGGACATCTTCAACGCGGACGCGGCGCCGACCGGGCCGTCGAGCACGCGGATCGTCAGGCCATGTGCGGACAGGGCCGCGAACGCGGCCGCCGCGTCGCCCGAGGCATAGAATCTCGTGGCCGCCCGCGGGTTGTCGGCCGGGGGCGGGCCGATGATGCCGGCATCGACGAAGCCGGCGCCGGTTGCGGTCACGATCTCGGCGATGCGCTGCGCCGTTCCTGGCGCGACCGCATTGCAATCGACATAGAGCGGCTTGCGCGCGGCACGTTCGAGCGCAGGCCGCAGACGCTCCGCCAGTCCGACGGCATCTTTGGGCGGCACGATGGAAAGGAGCATGTCGCAGGCCGCCAGATCGTCATCCGGCGCATCCGCAAGCCCCGCGCGTGTCGCCCGCTCCACGCTCATGGCACTGCGGCCTGCGAGCGAGGTGAGTACGGTCAGCCCGTGCTGGACCAGCCGGCGCCCGACGCCGCTGCCCATCTCGCCGGGCGCAATGATCGCCACCCGCAAACTCATGCTCTTGCTCCCGTGCCTTGCCGCGCCGAAACAGGCCTGGCTGAAGGGACACCCGTCGCGCCCGGCGTGGCTCAGGCCGGCACGGCCGGACGCACCGGCGCCTGTTCGGCGCGCTCCTCCGCCATCTTCTGCAAGGTGAGCAGATCGACCTTGCCGGACCCGAGCATCGGAAGCTTCTCCATATAGACCACTTCCGACGGAATCATCAGCTCGGACAGATGGCGTGCGCGTACCAGCGCGATCAGATCGCCGCGTGTGGCATCCTTCTTCTGCGTATAAAGAATCAGCCGTTCGCCCTTGCGCGCGTCCGGCACCGCCACGACCGCGCAGACCGCGTCCGGCCATTCGTCGGCGGCGACCAGTTCCACCGCCGACAGCGAAATCATCTCGCCGCCGACCTTGGCGAAACGCTTGGCGCGGCCGAGGATGTGGATGAAGCCCTGATCGTCGATGCGGACGATATCGCCGGTGTCGTGCCAGCCCTGCGGCGGGCGTTCCAGGATTCCCGGATTCTCCGCACGCAGATAGCCGAGCATGACGTTCGGGCCTTTCACGAACAGCCGGCCGCCCTCCTCGACGCCCTCGACTTTCTCGAGCCGTGCTTCCATGCCGGGCAGCAGACGGCCGACCGTGCCGAACTTGTTGAACATCGGCGTATTGAGCGCGAGCGCCGGCGCGGTTTCGGTGACGCCGTAGCCTTCGAGAATACGCAGGCCGAATTTTTCCAGATAGGTGCGGCGGGTGGTCTCCTTCACCGGCTCCGCGCCCGAGAGCAGATAGCGGATCGAACGGAAGTCATACGGATTAGCGGCGCGCGCATAGCCGTTCAGGAAGGTGTCGGTGCCGAACATGATGGTGGCGTTGATGCCGTAGATCAGTTCCGGGACCGTGCGGTAATGCAGCGGCGAAGGATACAGATAGATGCGCACGCCGGAGACCAGCGGCAGGATCAGCCCGACGGTGAGGCCGAAGGAATGGAACACCGGCAGAACGTTGAACACCTTGTCGGTGCGGTTGAAGTCGATGCGCGCCTTGGCCTGCGCCGCGTTCGTCAGAATATTGCGGTGGGAGAGCACGACGCCTTTCGGCATGCCTTCCGAACCTGACGTGAAGAGAATCGCCGCCCAGTCGTCCGGCTTGCGCGGCACCAGCGGCTTCCTGTAGCCGAAGAGAACGCGCAGCTTGTCGACGATATTCACCGTGGCGCGGATGTCTTCGAGATAGACCAGCGTCACTTCTTTCTGCAGCTGCTCGACCATCGGCTCGAGCCGGCCGCGCTCGATGAAGGCGCGCGACGTCAGGATCGTCGTGACGCCCGAGCCCCGGCAGCCGGCGAGAATATTGGTGGCGCCCGCGGTGAAGTTGATCATCGCCGGCACGCGGCCCGCCGACATCAGCGCGAACAGAGTGACGGCGGCGCCATTGGCGTTCGGCAGCATGACGCCGATGGTCCTGCCGGCCTCGGCCAGCGGCATGAGCTTGCGCCCCAGCAGCTTTGTGCCGCGCAGCAGCTTCTTGTAGGTCAATTCGCCTGTCACCGGATCCTCGGTGGCGATGCGGCCAAGGCCGTTCTTCTCCGCCGCATCGATCAGCGCCTGCACACAGGTCCTGTCGGTGGAGAAGGTGCGGTAGACCATATCCGACATGATGTCGTAGAGCGCGGCGCCCGCGGCCTGGCGGCGCTTGCGGCCCTTCAGCGCCGGATCGACATTGAGCTTCACCGGCTCCATCACTGTCACGGTGACTTTCGGGAACCAGCGCCGGCGCACCTGGTCCTTCGTGAGCCGCGTGAACGGCGTCTGCTCGAGACCGTCAATATGGACGGGCACGACGGTGGCGTCGGACTTGTCGGCAATCAGGCCCGCGCCGTCATAGACCTTCATCAGCGAGCCGGTGACCGTCAGCCGCCCCTCCGGGAAAATGATCAGCGTCTCACCGGACTGCACCGCGTGAATCAGCGTGCGGGTCGCCATGGGTTTCAGCGGATCGATCGGCAGTGCGCGGGTCATGCGCATGAACGGTTTGACCCACCATTTCTGCGCCATCGCGGTGTCGACAGCGAAAACGGGGTCGCGGCCGAGCAACGACATGGCGATGCCCGCGTCCAGAAAGCTCACGTGATTGAGCGCGATGATGACGTTCGGGCTCTTGATCTTGTTGAGATTGTCGAGGCCCTTCACCTCGACGCGGAACAGGCAGCGATACAGGATCGAGAGCGCGTCGTTGAACGGCCGCGTCGGCATGGTGAAGCCGATCAGCACAGCGACGATGAAATTGCAGACGCCGAGACCGATGAAAAGCTGCGGCGTGGTGACGCCGTTGCCCTGCAGGGCGGCGACGATCAGCGTCGCCACCGTCATGAACAGGGCATTGAGGATGTTGACCGCGGCGACCACGCGCGCGCGGCGGTCGGCGCCGGCCCAGGCCTGCACTGCCGCGAAGGCCGGCACGATGAACAGGCCGCCGCCGATGGCAAGCCCGATCAGGCCGATGGCGACGTTGAGGCCGCGGATCGAGGTGAAGACCTGCGCCGGGCCGACGAGATCCTGCACCGGCTGCACGCCATAGACCGACCAGCCGAGGAAAACGGCGGAAATGCCGAGCAGCACCGCACCGAACAGAGTCGGCAGCAGGATGATACGGCCGCTGGCGAGCCAGGCGGCAAGACCGGAGCCGACGGCGACCGCAATCGAGAAGATCGCCAGATAGGCGGTGACCGCTTCCTCGTTGCCGCCGACCAGATTCTTCACCACCGGCGGCAGCAGCGACAGCACCACGATGCCGGCGAGCCAGAACCAGCTCGTCACCAGGGCGCCCCACCACAGACGATTGTCGCTGCGCAGATGCTGGATCAGCGACCAGGTGGATGCGGCGATGTTCTTGTTGATCTGCAGGTTGGGGGCGGCCTCGCCGGTGCGCGGGATCAAGAGGCTGGATACCCAGCACAACAGCGCGAACACCATTACCAGGCCGGAGAAGGTTGCGGGGTCGCCGCCGTTTCTGGCGGCGAGGCCCCCGGCAATGGTGCCAAGCAGGATGGCGATGAAAGTTGCGCCTTCGACCAGCGCGTTGCCGGCGGGCAATTCGCTGCGCGCAAGGTGATCGGGCAGAATGCCGTACTTGATCGGCCCGAACAGCGCGCCGATCACGCCGAAGCCGAACAGCGCGATGAACAGCAGCACAATCGAATGGAACAGGAAGCCCGCGACCGCAATGCCGGCGACCGCGATCTCGACCAGCTTGAGCCGCTGCGCCACGATCGCCTTGTCGTAGCGATCGGCCATCTCGCCGCCGAGCGCGGAGAGAAAGAAATAGGGCGCAATGAAGGTGGCGCCCGCGAGCGTGATCAAGGTCTCGGCGGTCTGCGTGTCGGCAGTGCCCAGCCGAAACAGGATCAGAAAGACCAGCGCGTTCTTCAGATAGTTGTCGTTGAACGCGGAAAAGAACTGCGTCCAGAACAGCGGCGCGAACCGCGACGACAGCATCAATGGCTTATGGGAATGCGACATGGCCCCGCGTCCTCGACCCTCAATGGGCGCCCTCATACTGGCGCATTGCGGCGGATGCCAGTCCAGCCAGTCTAGCAGAACCGGCCCTTTCTTGACTTTCCGCTATTATTTCGATATTCGTTGAACTATGGAAGAAACAGAAAAAACGGCTATAATTCAAGCGCTTGGGGCGCTGGCGCAGGACAACAGGCTGGATGTCTACCGGCTTCTGGTCGGCGCCGGGCCTGACGGTCTGCCGGCAGGGCAGGTCGCAGCCGCGCTCGGCCTTCAGCCCAACACGCTGTCGTTTCATTTCGATCGTCTGCGGCAAGCCGGCCTCGTGTCGGTGCGTCGGGAGGGGCGCTCGCTGTTTTATGCCGCGCGCTTCGACGTCATGAACAGTCTGATCTCCTATCTCACCAGGAATTGCTGCGGCGGCAAGCCGGAGCTGTGCGCGCCGAATGCCGCAGCAGCCGGCCCGGCGGCTGGGAAAGTCGCATCGCTGTCGCGGAAAGGTATCCCAGGGGCGTCGCATGAGTGACAGACTCTATAACGTGCTTTTCCTTTGCACGGGAAACACATCGCGCTCGATTCTGGCGGAAGCCATTCTCAATCGCGAAGGCCACGGCAAGTTCAAGGCCTACAGCGCCGGCAGCCAGCCGAAGGGACAGGTCAATCCCTATGCCAAAGCGCTGCTCGATCGGCTTGGCTATCCGACCGCGGACCTGCGCTCGAAATCCTGGAACGAATTCGCCAAGCCCGACGCGCCGAAATTCGACTTCGTCTTCACCGTGTGCGACGACGCGGCCGGCGAAGCCTGCCCGCTCTGGCCGGGCCAGCCGATGACCGCGCACTGGGGCATCCCCGATCCCGCCGCAGCGGAGGGCACATCCGCCGAGATCGCGCTCGCCTTCGACGAAGCCTACAAGATGCTCTACCGGCGCATTACCGTTTTCACATCCCTGCCCTTCGCCTCGCTCGACCGCCTGAAGCTGGAAAGCCGGCTGAAAGCCATCGGCCGCCTCGACGGCGCCACTGCCAAGGCGATGCGCGAATGACATCCCCCGCGCAGCGCGCTGTCGCGGAAAGCCTCGGCACCGCATTTCTCCTCGCCACCGTGGTCGGCTCCGGCATCATGGCCGAGCGTCTCGCCGGCGGAAATGTCGCCATCGCACTGCTTGGCAACACGATCCCTACCGGCGCGATCCTCGTCGTGCTGATCCTCATTTTCGGACCGCTGTCGGGCGCGCATTTCAACCCGGCCGTCAGCCTCGGCTTCGCCTTGCGCGGCGACCTGTCCTGGCGCGATCTGCCTCTCTATGTCGTCTGCCAGATCGTCGGCGGCATTGCCGGCGTCTGGGCCGCGCATCTGATGTTCGATCTGCCCATCCTGCAGACCAGCCTGACCGCGCGCAGCGGCTACGGGCAATGGTTCGCAGAAGCGGTGGCCACTTTCGGACTGTTCCTGACCATCGTCGGCTGCGTGACGCGCAACGCGGCGGCGGTACCTTACGCGGTCGGGCTCTACATCACCGCGGCCTATTGGTTCACAGCCTCGACGTCTTTCGCCAATCCGGCCGTCACGCTCGCGCGGGCGCTCTCGAACACGTTCGCGGGAATAGCGCCCGGCAACACTCCCGCTTTCGTGGTTGCGCAATGCGCCGGATTGCTGCTCGCCTTCGTCTTGAGCCAGTGGCTGTGGGGCGGCGCCGTGCGGTCGGCCGGCGCAACGCAACAGGCCAAAGCCTAGGCCGCCTCGCGCACCAGCGTGGTCGGCTTCTTGCTGCAATCCTCGTCGACGCCGTTATGCAGATGATACTGGCTGAAGCCGACATGGCTCGCGGGCGAGCCCGACACCGCGACCTGATAGCAGAACTCGGTCCGGTGGCGCTTGGCGCCGGGGAAAATCTCGTCGTATTCCGCCCAGCCCCAGATCAACAGCTTGCCCTGCAGGTCGCGCACCTGGCGAAGGATCGCCGGCTCGATATTGATGACCGGCGACAGCGTTGTCGCCTTCGGCCCAACGATCAGCGGGCGATAGGCGTCATATGAGAGGATGCGGTTGCCGAGATCGTCGAAATCCGAAAAATCGAAATCGGCCGGCACCGCGCGCTCGAAATATTTCCAGCTCACATGGCCGCGGCCGTTCTTCGTCGGGGTCGTCCCCGTATTCTCCCAGATCGGCTGCAGGGTGCAGGTCTGGATCTCCTCGTTGATCGGATTCTTGGTCAGGCTGACCTGGATTTCCTTGAGGAAGACATAGGGCCGCTGCGCCGCCATCAGCGCCTGGTCGGCGAGCGTTGCGGATTTCTCCGAGGCCTGCGCCGATTTCTCCGACGCGCGCAAGGCGCCGCGCATCCACAGGCTCAGGAAAAAGCCGACAACCAGCAGAAACACCGCGCAGGCGAGAAAAGCGAGATCGGTGGCCTTGATCCCGCAGACGAAATTCCGCCACCAGGCGCCCGGCGGCGGGGCCGGCATTTCGACCTTCTGCTGCACCCGAATCACCGGGTTCTCGAAGACGTCGCGGATATTGACCGCGCGCATGAGCAGTCCGCCGCCCGGAAGCTCGACCCGAATCTGCGGCGTCGGCGCCTTCTTCTCCGGCGCCGGCTGCGCGGCGGCCGGCACAAAGCCGTCGCATACCCGCTGCAGGCCGAAGACCGATGCGGCAAAAACCGCAAGCGCAACGATTGCGGAGATCAGGAAGGCGGCCGAAGCTTTCATGCGGGGCGGGCGTCGAGACGTTGCGGCGGCATTGGTTTCATCTCTGGGTCCGATGCCGCAAACGGAATAATTGAGCCGCGGAAGGGCCGAAACAGGGCGATCAACGGAAATTAGAGAGCGGTATGGGCGCCGTCAAACAATTCGGGGGATCATTTGCGGCGGGCGAACAGCCGCGCTGTCACAAAAGCCACGGGATTGCGGGACGGGCCTGCGGGGGGTTGCGCATGGCTGCCGTTCGACGCTGTGGATAGCCAGTGACGCCCGGGCGGCGTATGCCGGTCCGCCCATCCACCGGAGGCGCGCGTGCATTCACCATCCTCCTCGCCGTCCTGGCTGTCCCCCCGGGTGGTGGGAACGCTTTGCGGCATTGCCGCCGCGCTGTTCTGGGCGGCCGGGCTGGTGGCGGCCAAGCATGGCGTCGCCGTCGGCCTGACCCCGGCGGACCTCGCCTTTCACCGATTCGTCTGGTCCGGGGTGCTGCTGGTGCCCGGGCTCTGGCGCATGGGAATGGCCGACCTTGGCGGGGCCGGCTGGCGGCGCGGCCTGATCGTGCTGCTGCTGGCGGGGCCGCTGCAGGCGATCGCGAGCTATACCGGCTTTACCCTTGCGCCGCTGGGACATGGGGCGGTCATCCATCCCGCCGCAGCGGCGCTTGGCGGCCTGCTGCTGGCCACGCTGGTGCTGAAGGAGCCGCTGAGCACCGCCCGACTCGTCGGCGTCATCGCCATTATCTGCGGGCTGATCGTATTCGCCGGCGAGGCCATCACGTCGCTGGGAATGCATGCGCTGGCCGGCGATTCGCTGTTCGCCACCGCCGGCCTGCTCTGGGCCATCTTCACGTTATGCCTGCGGCGCTGGCGCATGGACGGCATGCATGCCGCCATGATCGTCGGCGTCCTGTCGCTGTTCATCTACGCGCCGCTGCACGCGCTGATCTTCGGCTTTCACACGATGCTGGCGGCGGGCTGGATGCAGAACCTGATCCAGATCGCGGTGCAGGGCGTGTTCGCGGGGCTGCTCGCATTGTTCCTGTTTGCGCGCGCGGTGTCGGCGCTCGGCGCCGGCCGCGCGTCCACATTTCCGGCGCTGGTGCCGGGGCTGACCATGCTGATCGGATTCGTGGCGCTCGGCGAAATCCCGACGCCGATGCAGCTCATCGGACTTGCGATCGTGGTGATTGGTTTCCGCTTCGCGATGAAGCCGTGACGCGCTGCGTGTTCAGCGCATCAGGACACGGTGCCGCATTGCGTCCATGTCTTCTTCGGGCGCTTGAGCTCTGCCTGGTTGCCCTTGATCCAGAAAGTAATGCCGCCTTTGGCGTAGCGCGCGCCGGAGGCAGCGAGCCGCTGCGGCAGCGTCATCGCCTTGCCGTCGAGCTGCAGATAGGCGGATTTCGATTGCGGAAAGAAGGCGGCGACAAACTGGCTGCCATCGGCGCAGGTGTAATTGAAGAATTTTTGCGCGTGCGCGCATTGATGACTCCCTACAATCAGCACGGCCGTTAGCGACAGACACCTCATCATTTTGCTTCTCCCTTCGCCTCCAGCAGCTTCCTAAGTCGCAAAGGCTTCGACGATCATCTAGAATGCTAAAACCCTCACGATTCGTCTAAGTTGTCATGGTAACGCAGATACCGATCGAGCAAATCACCTTGGAGCACATACGCCAAGTATGTGCAGACGGAGATTCGGAAGGGCCCGAATTAGAGCTCAAGCGGGATTTGCCTGCAAAAAACGATCGCCGGGATCCTTGGCACGATGGCTGTAAGGCCATTGGTGAATATGCTCGCAATGAGATTGCAAAAGAGATTGTCGCATTCGCAAACTCCTATGGTGGAACTGTATTACTCGGTATTGAAGAAACAAAAGATAAGCCCAATCGAGCAAAGGCAATTGCGTCCATTCCCGAGGTTCATGAACTCGCCCGCCGCCTTCGGCAATCTATATATGACGTAGTCGATCCACCCCTTCCTGTATTGGAAGCGGCCGGCGTCGTGACCGAGACTGACGGAAATAGCGGTGTTGTTGTGCTGCGAGTCCCGACATCTCGGCGCAGACCACATCGCTCCAACGTAAACAAAGAGGTATATATCCGAAGAGCAGATGAATCGGCCGCAATAGACATGCGTCACATTCAAGAATTGACAATTCAAGCGATGGCGGAAGCACGTCGCGTCGAAGACGATATTCGCGATGGTCGTGAACTATTTCGGAACGCCTTGGAAACATGGTTGGGATACGATCAACTACACGAACCCAATGACAATGGCGTCGTCATTCGCACCGTCCCCAAAGCTGGAAGCGCGATTCAATTCCTTGGGATACCGACAGCTCCACTTGATCTTGGTCGTATTGCAGGACAATCCGAACTTTATCCCAGATTTCCTTCGCTTAAAGCGACTATAGGCACCAATGAGTACAATCCCGGATGGCCATTCTCCCTTCACGATGGAGATTGGAAACCTATGCTTCGAGCAATTTTCGCTGAGCAGTCCGACTACCCGCCTTATCGTCGATATGAATTGCGAAGTGACGGCAGATGTGAACTCAGGTTTTTTCAAAAAGCTAATGGCGATGAACGCGGCTTCTTTATCGAGTGGCTGATCGCAGCTTTTGCCGGAATGCTGTTCTGGATTGAGCGTATAAGACGCTTTGCAGGAACGCCCGCGGTCGAATTTGCTTTGGCTTGTCAGATGATTATTGAGCGGGAACCAGCTGTGCTCGGTTTGTATGGATCACGACATTTTAGAGAAGGTCGGGGTGCAAAATTTCCAGTGGGCGCAGTTCATTTCCCTTTATATAGCGTCGCCAACAGCGATGAATTTGAAATGCTGTTGCAACAGTTTGACGAAGATATTTGGAATCATGCAGGCAGAGACATTCAAATATCTCCGCCAATGTTCGATCTCTCCTCGTTTCGCAATGGTTTGAGCGTCTAATCTTTTTCACGCCGCCTTGCGGCTCGCCAGAAAATCGCCCATGCGCGCGAGTGCCTTCAGGATATTCTCGGTCGAGTTGGCGTAGGAGAGCCGCACATAGCCCTCGCCGAGCACGCCGAAATCCGGCCCGCCGATGATGGCGACGCCGGCGTCTTCCAAGAGCGACGAGGCCAAGGGCTTGGCCTGCCAGCCGGTCTTCTTGATATTCGGGAAGGCATAAAACGCGCCCTTGGGCGTCGCGCAGGACACGCCGGGCAGCTTGTTCAAACCTTCCACCACGACTTTGCGCCGCCTGTCGAACTCGGCGACCATGCGGCGGACCTCGTCCTGCGGGCCGGTGAGCGCGGCGAGGCCGGCAAATTGCGCGGAGGCATTCACGCAGGAATGCAGGTTGACCGCCAGCTTGCGCGCATAGTCGTAGAGCTTGCCCGGCCACACCGCATAGCCAAGCCGCCAGCCGGTCATCGCATAGGTCTTCGACCAGCCGTTGAGCAGGATCAGCCGGTCGCGGATCGACGGATAGGAGAGCAGGCACACATGCGCTTCGCCGTCATAGGTCATCTGGTCGTAGATCTCGTCCGACATGATCGCGACATCGGGGAATCGCTCGAGGCCCGCGACCAGCTTGTCGACCTCCGCTTTCGGCGTCACGCCGCCGGTCGGATTGGCCGGCGAATTGAGAATCAGCAGCCGCGTCTGCGGCGTGATCAGCTTCAGCGTCTCCTCCGCCGAGAAGGCAAAGCCATTCTCCTCGCGGATCGGCACCGGAACGGGCCGCGCGCCGGTGAACTCGATCATCGAGCGGTAGATCGGGAAACCGGGATCGGGATAGAGGATGTCTGCGCCCGGCTCGCCGAACATCAGGATCGACATGAACATGGTCGGCTTGCCGCCGGGCATGATCATCACGCTATCCGGCGACACGTCCACCCTGAAGCGCTTGTACAGGTCGGTCGCAACGGCTTCCCGCAGCTGCGGGATGCCGGTCGCGGGCGTGTAACCGTGGTGACCGTCGCGCAGCGCCTTGATCGCGGCTTCGACGATGTGCTCCGGCGTGCGGAAATCCGGCTGGCCGATGCCGAGATTGATGACGTCGCGGCCCTGTGCGGAGAGCGCATTGGCGCGCGCCAGCACCGCGAAGGCATTTTCCTCGCCGATGCGATCGAAAGCCGCGATGGTTCTAAGCATGACGTTTCCCCTTGATCTGTCGCCGCATTGAAGGCACCGGCTCGGCGCCCGTCAATCACGGTCCTTGCGGCGGATTTCGATCTCGCCCATGCGCATCACCTCAAAGATGATGAAAACCGACAGGCCGATCAGCAACAATCCGTTGAGCGCGGTGATCGGGCCGTACAGCCGCAGCCCGGGCGGCGGCACGGCGTCGCCATAACCCAACGCCGTGTAGTTCTCGAACGCCCATTCGAAGGCGTGAATGCCCTGTCCGGGGTCGATTCCGGCCACCGAATAGAAGAGTGCCCATACCGATATCTCGACCAGATGCGCAATGGTCAGCGCCACGATGGTGAGGGTGAGCAGCGTCATGAGCTGCACGAAGCGGTGCAGATCGTCCGTCGCCGCAGCGGCGTGACGGGTGGTCACCATGATCAACGCCGCCACGGCCGCATGAATCAGGAAATTGACGAAACTGATCGCGCCGCCTGCGACAAGCTGCCAGAGCATCCGGGAACCCTTGAGCGAGACGGTTAATTGACCTTATTCCCAAGGCGAAATCAAACGCTTCACGGGAAGCGGTTGCGGCGCGCGGCTGCGATGTGCCACACAAGATCATTATGACCGTATGGCTTGAACTGACCATTGTCGTCGGGCTCATTCTGCTCAACGGCTTCTTTGCCATGGCCGAGATGGCGATCGTTTCTTCCCGCCGCCTCCGTTTGCAGCAGATGGCCGATGAAGGCTCGCGTGGCGCGGCACGTGCGCTGCAGCTCGCCGACAATCCCAGCCGTTTCCTCTCCGGCGTGCAGGTCGGCATTACCCTGATCGGCATTCTCTCGGGCGCGTTCGGCGGCGCGACGCTCGGCGCCCGGCTGGGAGAAGTCCTCAACGAATATCAGCTGATCAACCCGCGCGGACCGGAAGTCGCCTTCTTTCTGGTCGTGGTCGCAATCACGGCGCTGTCGGTCATCGTCGGCGAACTGGTTCCCAAGCGCATCGCCCTGCTGAAGCCCGAGCGCATCGCGGCCTTTGTTGCACGACCGCTGCAGATCGTGGTGATCGCGGCGCGGCCTTTGGTCTGGCTGCTTGAGAATGGCACAGCGGCGCTGCTCTGGATATTGCGAATCCCCGAGCGCCGCTCCGACAATGTGACGGAAGAAGAAGTCAAGCTCGCCATCGCCGAAGGCACTGAGGCCGGTGTCATCGACGAGGTCGAGGAGGAAATGATCCACGGCGTGCTGGCGCTCGCCGACAATTCCGTCGCTTCGATCATGGTGCCGCGGCCGGACGTCTACTGGATCGATCTCGACGACGACAAGGAACTCATCATGCGCGAGATCGCCGATTGTCCCTATTCGCGCATCGTGGTGGTGCGCGGCGGAGACCTCGGGCGCCCGCTCGGCGTGCTGCAGAAGAAGGATCTTGTCGACGACCTGATGGCCGGTCGCGGGCTGAATATCGAGAAGCACATGATCCAGCCGGTGTTCGTGCCGGAGACCATGCCGGCCTTGCGGCTTCTCGAAACCTTCCGCAAGGTGCGCGTGCACATCGCCTTCGTGGTCGACGAATACGGGGACTTCCTCGGCGTCGCAACGCTGAACGATGTGCTGGAAGGCATCGCCGGCGAACTGCCGGAAGAGTATGCGCAAGTCTCGGAGGAGATCCTGCGGCGGCCGGACGGCTCGTGGCTGGTGGACGGCCGCGCCGCGATCGCCGATCTGGTCGACAAGCTGAAGCTGGAGAATGTCAGCGGCGAGTTCCATACCGCGGCCGGCTTTGCGCTGGAGCGGCTGGCGCGCATTCCCGTCGAGGGCGATGCCTTCGTATTCGGAAGCTGGCGGGTGGAAATTCTCGACATGGATGGCAAGCGGATCGACAAGCTGCTGTTCGCGCCGCATCACAGCGAACAGGCCGACTGACGAAGGCGGGCCGGACCGCATTGGCGTTGCGGCGGCAAAGTCCTAGACTGGGCGGAGATGCGGAGGACAGTCATGAGCAAAAACTCCAAGACCGCCAAGCCGCGCGGACGCCGTTTCCGCTCGCAGCTCTGGTTCGACAATCCCGACAATCCGGGCATGACCGCGCTCTATCTCGAGCGCTATCTCAATTACGGGCTGACACTGGAAGAGCTGACCTCCGGCAAGCCGATCATCGGCATCGCGCAGACCGGCAGCGACCTGTCGCCATGCAACCGGCATCACATTCAGTTGGCCGAGCGCGTGCGCGAAGGCATCCGCGCCGCCGGCGGCGTCGCCCTCGAATTTCCCGTGCACCCGATCCAGGAAACCGGCAAGCGGCCGACCGCCGCGCTCGACCGCAATCTCGCCTATCTCGGCCTCGTGGAAGTGCTCTACGGCTATCCGCTCGACGGCGTGGTGCTGACCACCGGCTGCGACAAGACCACGCCGGCCGGCATCATGGCGGCCTGCACGGTGAACATTCCCGCCATCGTGCTGTCGGGCGGGCCGATGCTGAACGGATGGTGGAAAGGCAAACGCTCCGGCTCCGGCACTGTCGTGTGGCAGGCGCGGGAGGACCTTGCCGCAGGCAAGATCGACTACAAGGAATTTCTCGACATCGTGGCGTCGTCGGCGCCCTCGATCGGCCATTGCAACACCATGGGCACCGCCTCGACCATGAACGCGCTGGCGGAAGCGCTCGGGCTCTCGCTGCCGGGTTGCGCGGCGATCCCCGCGCCCTATCGCGAGCGCGCGCAGATCGCCTATGAGACGGGCATCCGCGCCGTCGAGATCGTGCACGAGGATCTGAAACCCTCCGACATCCTCACCCGCAAGGCCTTCGAGAACGCCATCGTCGCCTGCTCGGCGATCGGCGGATCGACCAATGCGCCGATCCACATCAACGCCATCGCCCGCCACGTCGGCGTGCCGCTGACGATCCAGGACTGGGAGAAGGTCGGCTACGACGTGCCGCTGCTTGTCAACATGCAGCCGGCCGGTTTCTATCTCGGCGAGGAATATTACCGCGCCGGCGGGCTGCCGGCGGTAATGAACGAACTGATGAAGGCCAAGCGCATTCATGCCGACGCGCCGACGATCAACGGCAAGACGATGGGCGAGAATGTGCGGCGCGCCAAGGTGCAGGATGCCGATGTCATCAGGCCCTACAAGAAGCCGATGAAGGAGAAAGCCGGCTTCCGGGTGCTGCACGGCAACCTGTTCGATTCGGCAATCATGAAGACCAGCGTCATCTCCGACGACTTCCGGGCGCGCTATCTCTCCAATCCGAAGGACCCCAACGCCTTCGAAGGCCGCGCGGTCGTGTTCGACGGGCCGGAGGAGTATCACCACCGCATCGACGATCCCGCGCTGAAGATCGACGAGAACACCTTGCTGTTCATCCGCGGCGTCGGACCGATCGGCTATCCCGGCGCGGCGGAGGTGGTGAACATGCAGCCGCCGGCGGCGCTGATCAAGAAGGGAATCACCTCGCTGCCCTGTATCGGCGACGGCCGACAATCCGGCACATCGGGCTCTCCATCGATTCTGAACGCCACACCGGAAGCCGCCGCCAACGGCGGTCTGGCGCTCCTGAAAACCGGCGACCGCGTGCGCATCGATCTCAACAAGGGCACGGCGAATATCCTGATCTCGAAAGCCGAACTTGCCGAACGCCGCGCGGCGCTGGAGAAACGCGGCGGCTACAAGACGCCGAAGAGCCAGACGCCGTGGCAGGAAATCTATCGCGGCATGGTCGACCAGATGGCCGATGGCCAGGTGCTGAAGCCGGCGGTGAAGTATCAGCGCGTGGCGCAGACAAGCGGCGTGCCGCGCGACAATCATTAGGCTGCTGCATCAACTTCCGGCCGCGCCGGCTGCATCAGCTTTCCTGATTTTCGGCAGGCGAAAATTTAATCGCGCAAACCGGCAGGCGGCCGGCGCGTGTCACTGCGGCGTGTTGACTTTCACCCCGCGCTCACACGATGCTTCCATTCATAAAGACATAAGCCGTCGTCAGGCGGCGCCGGGAGGAAGCCATGAAGATCCGCATTCTGATGCAATCGCTGGCTGTGGCCGCGATTGTCTCTGCCGCGACAGCGGCGTCCGCGCAGGAAACGATCCGACTGCGCATCGCGTCCGGCCATCCGCCGGTGAACACCTACGTCAATCTGATGCAGAATTTCTTCGTACCGGAGGTGACCAGGCGCGTCGCTGAACGCACAAAGCACAAGGTTGAGTTCGTCGAAGGCTATGGGGGCGCGATGGTGAAAGTCGCCGACACGCTGGAGGGCGTGCAGTCCGGCATCATCGATATCGGCGGCTATTGCTTCTGCTTCGAGCCCTCGAACCTGCCGCTGCACGCGTTCCAGGTGATGCTGCCATTCGGCACCATGAGCCCGGTGATGAGCGTGAAGATCGCGCGCGAGGTCTACGATCAGGTGCCGTACATGTCGAAAGTGTTCGAAGACAAGTACCGGCAGAAGCTGATCGCACTGATCGCCGATAACGGCTACAATCTCGGAACCAATTTCGAGTGGAACAAGGTCTCCGACCTCAAGGGCCAGAAGCTGGCCGGCGCCGGCCTCAATCTGAAATGGCTGGAATTTGCCGGCGCAACGCCGGTGCAATCCTCACTGCCGGAGGCGTACACGGCGATGCAGACCGGCGTCTATAACGGCTGGATCATGTTTCCGTCCGGCTGGGTCAACTTCAAGCTCTACGAAGTCGGCAAATTTTATACGGAGATCGGCTTCGGCGCGATCACCTGGCACGGCCTGACCATTAATTCGGCGCGCTGGGCCAAGCTGCCGAAGGAGGTGCAGGACATCATTCTGGAAGTGGCGAAGGAATACGAAGCCAAGACCGGAACGGTGAACGAAGAGAACTATCCCAAACAGCTCGAAGACCTGAAATCCAAGGGCACCAATGTCCGCAAGCTTCCGGACGATGTGCGCGCGGACTGGGCGAAATCGCTGGCCTCCTGGCCGAAGGAAAAGGCGAAGGAACTCGACGCTCAGGGCCTGCCCGCGACACAGGTCCTGGAGTTGACGCTTGCCGCCGCCGAGAAGGCCGGCCACAAATGGCCGCTGCGCTATCAGGTGAAATAGGGCGGATGCGGGCGGCGGGCCATCCCCGCCGCCCGTTTCAGATGTGGGACAATCGCCGTGCTTGAACGAATCGCCAACCGGCTTGTGCATGGCCTGCTCGCCGTCGCAGCCATGATCATCTTCTGTCTCAGCTTTCTGGTGGTGGCCGATGTCCTCGGGCGCGCATTGTTCAATTCGCCGGTCAAGGGCACGCCGGAAATCGTGTCCATGTCGATCGTCATCATCTGCTTCCTGCTCGCCGCCTACGCAGTGCAGAGCGGGGCGATGCTTCGCACCGACGTGATCGTCGGCATGTTCGGATCGCGCGGGCACGATTTTGCCGACATGCTGTCGGCTCTGCTCGGCGTTGCGTTCTTTGCGCTGATCGTCTGGGGCAGCTTCGAGCCCACGATCCATGCCTGGACGAGCGGCGAGTTCGAGGGCGAAGGCGCCTTGCGCGTGCCCGTCTGGCCCGCCCGCGGCGTGGTCATGGCCGGCGCCGCGCTTGTCGTTGCGATCTATGCTGCGCAGGCCTTCACGGCGGCGCTGGCGCTGCTGGGGCTGATCTCGCGCCAGAGCGATGCGGCCTCCGAAGCATCGCTTCACTGAGGGAATAGAAAATGCTCGGCAGCAGCGAGATGTTCATCATAATCGTGGTGCTGCTGGCCCTGGTTTTCGCTGGCGCGCATATCGCGATTGCGCTCGGCATCACCGCCGCGATCGGCATCTATCTGATGACCGGCGACATCGAGGTGGTGCGCACCTTCGTCGCCAACACGGCTTACGAGGCGCTGCGTGACTATGTCTTCGCGGTGATCCCGCTGTTCATGCTGATGGGCGATTTTCTCGCCAAGTGCGGAGCGGCGAGCGACCTTTACACCTTGGCCAACAGGATCAGCCGCTGGCTACCGGGGCGCCTTGCGGTCGCCACCATCATCTCGAACGCGATCTTCGCCTTCGTCACCGGCGTCAGCATCGCGGCCGCGGCGGCCTTCTCGCGCATCGCCTATCCTGAGATGAAGCGCTATGGCTATGACCGTCAATTCGCGCTCGGCTGCATCGCCGGCAGCGCCTGCCTCGGCATGCTGATTCCGCCCTCGGTGCTCATGATCGTCTGGGGCGTACTCACCGAATTGTCCATCGGCAAGCTGTTTCTCGCCGGCGTGCTGCCAGGCCTGCTGCTGGCGGGCGGCTTCTGCGTCTACGTCGTCATCGCCGCCATTCTGAAGCCGGACCTAGTCGGCGAAACCGACCGCGCACGGGTCGGCGCGGTGCCGCTTGGCGCCGCCGCAGCCAGGCCCGCGAACGCCGCCGATCTCGAACCCATCGGCCCGCTGCTGTTCAGCACATCGCTGGTGCTGGCGCTGATTGCCGGCGTGCTCGGCTCGATCTGGCTTGGTCTGTGCACGCCGACGGAAGGTGCGGGCGTCGGCGCGGTGGGCGCGCTTATCCTCGCCCTCATCAAAGGCATTACACCGCGCGAAATCTGGCAGGTGATCCTCAATGTCGGACGCACCTCGGGACCGCTGCTGCTTCTGCTATTCTGCGCGCAGCTCTATTCGCGCGTCTTGTCGATGACCGGGTTCACCGACGCGGCCAAGACCTTCCTGCTGCAGACCGGGCTTGGCCCCTGGGGCATCCTGATGGTGATCCTTGCGATCTGGTTCGTGCTCGGCTGCCTGATCGATTCGATCTCGATCATCCTGCTGACTGTGCCCATCTTCGCTCCGATCGCGATCCAGCTCGGTTTCGATCCTCTCGCCTTCGCCATCATCGGCATCCTCGCGATCGAAACCGGATTGCTGACACCGCCCTTCGGCATTCTGGTCTTCACGGTGAAGGCGGCCGTGCCGGAGAGGGGCGTGGAGCTTGCGGAAATCTTCTGGGGCGCCATCCCCTACTGGATCATGCTGTTGCTTGTCGTCGGCGCCGTCGCCGTCTTCCCCGGCATCGCGACATTCCTGCCCGGCCTTTGACCGCATGCGGCGTCAAGCCGGCGGTATCCCGGCAACGCTGCCCTGCAGCTGCGGTATTGCACGCGCATTGACAGCGGCAGCCGATGGCGTTCGACTTAGGCCCCTCCAGCCAGCCCCGCATTCAGTCGAGTGATCACCCTCATGCCCAGTATTGCCGACAAGCGCCGTGAATTCCGACGCCTGCACGAAAACGGATGTTTTGTCATTCCCAACCCCTGGGACGTCGGCACCACACGCTACCTGCAGCATCTCGGTTTCAAGGCGCTGGCGACGACGAGCCTCGGCTATGCCTTTTCGCAGGGCCATGCCGACGGCGCGGTGACGCGCGACGCCATGCTCGCGCACATCGCCGATATCGCCAATGCCGCGGATGTGCCGGTGAACGCGGATTTCGAAGGCGGCTACGCTCATGACCCTGAAGACGTTGCCGGGAATGTTCGGCTCTGCGCGGCAACGGGCGTTGCCGGACTTTCGATCGAGGATTCGACCGGCGACAAGGACAAGCCGCTTTATGACTTCGACGATGCGGTCGCGCGCATCGCGGCGGCGCGGGCGGCGCTCGACGCCTATGCGCCGGATGTTCTGCTCACCGCACGCACGGAAGGATTCATCCGTGGGCGGCCCGATCTCGCCGAGACCGTCCGCCGCCTCAAGGCCTTTGCCGAGGCCGGCGCCGATTGCCTGTATGCGCCGGGCATCAAGAGCCGCGAGGAGATCGCCGCCGTGGTGCAGGCGGTCGCGCCGAAGCCGGTCAATCTGCTGATGGGATGGGCCGGCGACCTGACGGTGGAGGATATCGCTGCGCTCGGGGTGCGCCGCATCAGCGTCGGCGGCGCGCTGGCGCGCGCGGCCTGGGGCGGCTTTCAGCGCGCGGCGAAACAGATCGCGCTCGGCGGCAGCTTCGCCGGCTTCTGCGATGCGGCGCCGGCGGCCGATCTGAACGCCTTGTTCAAGGACGACAGCCAGCGCAGGTCCGCATCGTGACGGAAGAATTGCCCGTCGGCCCAGCGGTTGATCCGCGGCCCGCGCAATGGCCGTCGGCAGTGCGGCTGGCCGGCCGCTGCGGCCGCGTCGAGAAACTGAAAGCGGATCAGCACGGGCGCGATCTGTGGCACGCCGTGAATGGCCACGACGATATCTGGACCTATATGTCGGGCTATGGTCCGTTTGCGGACGAGCTTGCCTTCATCGAATGGCTGTTCACCCGCGAGCGGATCGAGGATCCATTCTCCTATGCCGTGATCGACTCGGCCGGACATGCGGTGGGGATTGTCACGCTCATGGAAATCCTGCCCGCCATGCGGCGGATCGAGGTCGGGCACATCGTCTATTCGCCGGCGCTGCAGCGCACGCCGCTCGGCACCGAGGTGCAGTACCTTCTGGCGGGCTATGTGTTCGAGACGCTCGGCTATCGCCGCTATGAATGGAAATGCAACGCCCTGAATGCCGCCTCGATGCGGGCGGCTTTGCGTTTCGGCTTCACGTATGAAGGAACCTTGCGCCAGCACATGATCGCCAAGGGCCGCAACCGCGACACCGCCTATTATTCCATGCTGGACAGCGAATGGCCGGCGCGCAAAGCTGAGTACGAACGCTGGCTCGCCCCGGAGAATTTCGACGGCGAAGGGCGGCAGAAAACGAAACTGACGATGCCGAAGCTGCAATCCTGAAGGAGCCCCGACACATGGCGGTCTTTCGTCCCCTTGTCGTTGCCGTTTTTGTTGTGGCGATGGCGCCCGCGAGCCTGGCGCAGAACTGCAAGCGCAGCGGCAACGCCGTGACCTGCGACGACGGCCGCACCGGCCTGTTCACCGGCGACGCCATCGTCTGGCCGGACGGCACCCGCTCGAGCTCGACGCCGCATCCGAGCGTGCGCATCGGTCACAAGGATTCGGTGCGCGTTGGCCCGGGCGTTTTCGTCGGACAGGGCAAGGGCTCGGTCCCGCTCGACGATCCGAATGCGCCGAACAAGCGCAGTTGCGCCATTCTCGACGGCGTCTCCTATTGCCACTGAGGGCAGCGCGGCATGCACATCCTCATCACCGGTGCGGCGGGCATGATCGGGCGCAAGCTGATCGCGCGCCTTGTCCGCGATGGTGCGCTTAACGGACGGCCGGTCGAAGCGCTGACGCTCGTCGACATCGTTCCGCCGGAGCTGCCGCAGGGTTTTAACGGACGGGTCGATATCCGGGCCGTCGATCTGCCGGCGCCGGGCGTCGCCGAAGCCCTGGTCGCGGCGCGGCCGGATGTGATCTTCCATCTGGCCGGCGTCGTCTCGGGCGAAGCCGAGCTCGATTTCGAGAAAGGCTATCGCGTCAATCTCGATGGCATGCGCCTCCTGTTGGAGGCGATCCGCAACAGTGGCGACGGCTACCATCCGAAATTCGTGTTCAGCTCGTCGATCGCGGTCTACGGCGCGCCCTTCCCCGACTCCATCCCGGACGATTTCCATCTGACGCCGCTCACTTCCTACGGCACGCAAAAGGCAATCTGCGAATTGCTGCTCGCCGACTATAACCGCCGCGGCTTTCTCGACGGCGTCGGCATCAGGTTGCCCAGCATCTGCATCCGTCCCGGCAAGCCCAACAAGGCGGCGTCCGGATTTTTCTCCGGCATCATTCGCGAGCCGCTGGCGGGACAGGACGCAATCCTTCCGGTCTCGCCGGACATCCTGCACACGCATGCCACTCCGCGTTCGGCCGTAGGCTTTCTGCTTCATGCCGCCGGCCTGACGCGCGAGCAGCTCGGCCCGCATATCAATCTCACCATGCCGGGCGTCTGCTGCACTATCGCCGAGCAGATTGCCGCGCTCAGGCGCGTCGCCGGCGACAAGGTGGCCGCCCGCATCAAGCGCCAGCCGGACGAGCTGATCATGCGCATCGTCGGCGGCTGGCCGCAGCGCATGGACGGACGCAGAGCCCGCGCACTCGGCTTCAGCGTCGAAAGCAGCTTCGACGAGATCATCAAGGTCCATATCGACGAGGATCTGGGCGGCCGTTTCGTGGCCTGATTTGCGTCCTGAATCGGCACGCTTGCACTGCCCGGACGATCCCTTACATTGCGGGCAAGTCATAGAGGATTTGCATGAGCTATGTGGAAGCCGCGCTTGCGCCCCTGCGCAAGACCGGACAGATCAAGCTGCACGGCCCCCAGGCCTTTGAAGGCATGCGGAAGGCGGGCCGGCTGGTCGCCGAATGTCTCGACATGCTGGTCGATGAAGTGAAGCCGGGCGTCCCGACCGACCGCATCGACAAGCTTGTCTTCGACTACGCCATGGATCACGGCGCGCTGCCGGCGACGCTGATGTATCGCGGCTACCGCAAGTCGACCTGCACCTCGATCAATCACGTCGTCTGCCACGGCATCCCGAATGAGAAGCCGCTGAAGGAGGGCGACATCGTCAATATCGACGTGACGCTCATTCTCGACGGCTGGCACGGCGATTCCAGCCGCATGTATGCCGTCGGCGAAATCCCGCGCCGCGCCGAGCGGCTGATCGAGGTCACCTACGAAGCCATGATGCTCGGCATCGCCGCCATCAAGCCGGGCGGCACCACCGGCGACATCGGCCACGCGATCCAGACCTATGTCGAAGCGCAGCACATGAGCGTGGTGCGCGATTTCTGCGGACACGGGCTCGGCCGCCTGTTCCACGACGAACCGAACATCGTCCATGTCGGCCGGCCGGGCGAAGGCACGGTGCTGCGGCCGGGCATGTTCTTCACCGTCGAGCCGATGATCAATCTCGGCCGGCCGCATGTGAAAGTGCTTTCCGACGGCTGGACTGCAGTGACGCGCGACCGTTCGCTCTCGGCCCAGTTCGAGCACACCGTCGGCGTGACGGACAAGGGCGTCGAGATTTTCACGCCCTCCCCCAAAGGCCTCGACAAGCCGCCTTATCGCGCGGTGTAATTTTCGGATTTGCAACCGCCCGCTTTCGCGGCATCCTGACATCTCAGGATGGCAGCGGACGATGGCGGCGAAACGCAAGGACGGCAACGCGGGCGAGGGTCTGCAGGAGGCGAAACCGCATTATCGCGGCCACCGCGCGCGGCTGCGCGCGCGTTTCCGCGACGCCGGCATGGATGCGCTCAGCGACTACGAAATGCTGGAATTGCTGTTGTTCCGTGCGCTGCCGCGGCGCGACGTCAAGCCTCTGGCCAAGCAGCTGATTGCGAAATTCGGCTCGTTCGCGGAAGTCATTTCCGCGCCGCCGGCGCGGCTCGCGGAGATGCCGGGTCTCGGCGAGGCAGCCATCACCGAACTGAAGATCGTGCAGGCTGCGGCCAGCCGTTTCGCCAGAGGCGCAGTGCAGAGGCGGCCGGTGCTGTCGTCATGGTCGGCGGTGCTCGATTATTGCCGCACGGCAATGGCCTTTGCCGAGAAGGAACAGTTCCGCGTGCTGTTTCTCGACAAGCGCAACCAGCTCATCGCCGACGAGGTACAGCAGACCGGCACCGTCGATCACACGCCGGTCTATCCGCGCGAGGTGGTGAAGCGCGCGCTGGAATTGTCGGCGACCGCGGTCATCATCGTGCACAATCACCCCTCCGGCGATCCGACGCCCTCGCACGCCGACATCCAGATGACGCAGTCCATCGTCGACATCGCCGGCCCCTTGGGGATTGCCGTGCACGACCACATCGTCGTCGCCCGCGACGGATATGCCAGCTTCAGGGGATTGAAGCTGATCTAGCCATGGCAGAACCGAAGACTCCGCAAAAGCAGCCACCTGTCGGCACCGGAAACGCCGATCCCTTCCTTCTGGCCTTTTCCGCGTTTCGTGCGATTGATGCGCCCGCCCGCCGCAACATTCGCATATTCGCCATGCCGGGCCATCATCTCGTCATGGCGGCAGTGGGAGGGATTGTGGTCGGCATTCCGATGGCGTTCTTCATAGCGTTGCTGCCAATCTGGGACCATGTCGGCGATTTTGTATTGATCAGGAAATTGAATGCCTACATTGCGCCCGGAATTGAAGGCATCAGATACGCGAGTTTGCCCGACTTTCCTCTGAAGCGAGTTTTGACCGCAGCCACTTCTATCGTCGAGCTTCTGTTTTTGGGAAATTTCTTCACCCTGTTTTCCCGCAATACCCGACGGCACGCGTTGCAGGTCTGGATATGCTACGATCGAGCGAAGCTCCTGCAGTATTTTACTTTAAGCGCGCTGGTCTTTTGCAGTCTTTGGTACTTTTTCTTTGTCAACTGGGAACTCCTCAGCTGGGTCATGGCCACACGTCAACGCCCTGGCCGCTTCGTCCCCTATGCCGCCATGCTGATGCCGCTCGTCGCTGTCGTGTTCGGCCACCTGACAACAATCGTCGGATTGGGAGCATATCGGACCGCAGCTAAAGCACTGCGACGGCGTCGTGACGAACTTGTGCAGAATCCGCGATGACGGCACGTCGGACGGTATTCACACTGCGAATGCCGCTCATACGGAATAGAAATTGGAGGCATGCTCGAAAGCCTTCTATGATCGCCGCAAAAGAACGATAATTGGTCGCCGCGCCTCCCTCGAGACCGGACAGCGCGGCGGATTGGGAAGGACCAGACAGGTAGCGGCAGCGATACCGCGTCTTTGCAGGCAGGCATCTCCAAAGTCATGAACAAGGCTTCGTCGCAGGCACAAACCTGGCACGACATCGTGCTGGACACGCTCAAGAGCAACAATGTCAGGCTTGCAGTCTATGTGCCCGACCGCGTGCTGACGCCGCTGATCAAGGCGCTGCACGCGGACGACTTCTTCACCACCTTCGCCTGCACGCGCGAGGAGGAGGCGCTCGGCATTGTCGCCGGCGCCTGGATGGGCGGCCTGCGCGCCGCCGTGCTGATGCAGACTTCGGGCTTTGCGACGCTGCCGAACGTGCTCGCCTCGCTGATCGTCCCCTGCCAGATTCCGGCGCTGCTCTTCGTGTCCGAGCGCGGCACGCTCGGCGAATTCAATCTCGGCCAGGCGATGGTCTGCCGCACCATGCGGCCGGTGCTCGATTCGCTCGGCATGGTGCATCACACCATCACCCGCCAGGACGAACTCGCCTTTATCGTCGACCGCTCGATCAAGCAGGCGGTGGCGACGCAGGCGCCGGTCACCTTCATCCTGTCGCCGCTCCTGACCGGCGGGAAGGTCTTTTCGGCATGAGGTCGACCATGAACGTTCCGCACACTCACAATGCCAAGGTCATGAACCGCTTCGAACTGACCAGGCGGCTGACCGGCCGGCTCACCCGTGGCGAGGCGGTGATCGGCGGCATCGGCAACACCAATTTCGACCTGTGGGCCGCCGGCCAGCGGCCGCAGAATTTCTACATGCTCGGCAGCATGGGCCTGGCAATCCCGATCGCGCTCGGCGTCGCGCTGGCGCAGCCGCAGCGCCATGTGATCGCGCTCGAAGGCGACGGCTCGCTGCTGATGCAGCTCGGCTGTCTCGCCACCGTCGCCGAGCGGGCGCCGAAGAACCTTACCATCGTCGTCTGGGACAACGGCATCTACCAGATCACCGGCGCGCAGCCGACCGCAAGCGCCGCCACCGCCGACCTTGTCGCCATCGCCAAGGGATCGGGCCTGCACAAGAGCGCATGGGCGGCGGACGAGGAGGATTTCGACCGGCTGTTCGCCGCGGCCTTGTCCGAGGGCGGCCCCAGCCTGATCGCCGCGCGCATCGACAACCAGCCGGGTGTCGGCGAAGTCGACCGCGATCCCGTGCAGATTCGTGCCCGCTTCATGCAGGGCCTCGGCGTGACGAACAAATAGGACTTGGTTCGAGTCGGCGAAACGCTCACGCACGCTTCCAGGATATGGCCGTGCCGCGCGCTACTTCCGGCTCATGGTCAGCCCTTCGGGCGTCTCCGGCACGCGCTGCCATTTGTTGGGCTCGTATTCCTCGAAGCGCAGGCTTTGGCCGTTGGCCGACGACAGCACCAGCTCGCCGCGGTCCATGCGCCAGTTCACCGGGTTGAGCCGCGTGATCGCAGTGTCGCAGCCCGGCTGCACGCGCAGCACATAGCCCAATTCGCCGCCGGCGCCGTTATTCGTCAACGCCAGGGTGCAGACCGTCTTGCCGGCACGCGCGACGACCCAGTCGCCGAACATGTCCTCGGCGGCGCGCGCGGGAGGCGTCGCCGCGGATGCGAGGCTCTGCAGGAAATACAATCCTTCCTTGCGCTCGGCCTCGTACATGCCGCTCTCGACCTCCGTGAAATCGAAAACGGTGCGGCCCTTCGCATCGAGCAGCCGCAGATCGTCCTTCACCAGCGTCCAGGCTTCCACGTCTTTCGTCGCGGGGAAAACGGTGGCGCAGGCCTGGTCGAATTCGACCTTCAACCCGCCCTTTACCGGATCGGTCTTGAGCACGAGATTGCAGGCCTTCTCGCGGTCGGCGTTGGAAATCTCCCATTCGCCGGCAACGGCCTTGGCGGCATCGCTCGCCGTCTGCGCTGCCGCGGAAAACGGCGTCAGCAACAGCAGGATCGGTAAAATTTTACGCATCCAGCATCCCTCGGGAGCGGAACGCTAGCACACCCAGCGCAGCGGTCATCCACGCTTTTGCGGCGGATAGGGCGTCTCCGGCACCGGCGTGAGCGGCGGCTTGCCGGAGAACCAGGCCACGAGATTGTCCACCACCAGCTGATCCATGGCGCGGCGCGTGTAGTCCGAGGCCGAGCCGAGATGCGGAAACAGCACCACATTGTCCATCGCGATCAGCTCCGGCGGCACATGCGGCTCGTTCACGAACACATCGAGTCCGGCCGACATGATGGTCTTCGATTTCAGCGCCTCGATCAACGCCGGCTCGTCCACTACCGAGCCGCGCGCCATGTTGATCAAAATCCCGTTCGGTCCGAGCGCTTCGAGCACCTGCTTGTTGATCAGGTTCTTGGTCGCGGCCCCCCCCGGCACGATCACCATCAGCGTATCGACATCGCGCGCCATGGCGACGAGATCGGAATAATATTTGTAGGTGACGCCCGCCTGCGGATTGCGCGAGTGATAGACCACCGGCACGCCGAACGCATCGAGCCGCCGCGCGATCGCCTTGCCGATGCGCCCCATGCCGACGATACCCACTTTGCGGTCGCGCAGGGTCGCCTTGCTCAGCGGATAGCCGGCTTTCTCCCATTTGCCGGCGCGCAGATAGCGTTCGGCCTGGGGGAATTCGCGCACCGTGCACAGCAGAAGGCCCAGCGCGGTGTCGGCCACTTCCTCGTTCAGGACGTCGGGCGTGTTGGTCACGATGATGCCGTGCTCGCCGGCCCATCTGGCGTCGACGTGGTCGTAACCGACGCCGAAGCTCGCGACGATTTCGAGCTTCGGAAACCGCGACATGAAGGCGCCGTCGACCTTGTTGGCCGTGTAGGCGATCGCCAGCCCGCGGACCTTCGGCGCAATCTCCGAGAGAAATGCCTCGCGGTCCTTCGCCTCGAACAGCCTGTGCAGGTTCACGTGCGGATCGAGCCCGTTCACGATCACCGGCTTCGACGCTCCGATCAGCACGATATCGGCCTTGTCTGCCGCCATTCTTCCGTCCTCCCTGACGCTTGCTCGGAAACTGCCGCAATTGCGGGGTGTCCGGCAAGCCCGATTAGCACAAAGGCCGCTTGTGGTAAGTCCCGCGCGCGACTAGACACGTGCCAGCATCGCCACCGCCAATCGCCCGATTGAAAAGATGAATATTGCCGCCGTCCAGACTGTCCGCAAAATCGTGCTGTTCGCAGCCGTCGCGCTCGGTGTCTTCATCTTCGCAGTCTCCAATTCGCGCCATACCAGCGACGGCAGCGTCCACGAAATGATCGAGTGGATCGGTATCGTGCTTATCGTGGCCTGCATCCTCGGCCGCACCTGGGCCTCGCTCTATATCGGCGGCCGCAAGATCGACGAATTGGTCACCATCGGCCCCTATTCGACGATGCGAAATCCGCTCTACTTCTTTTCGTTCCTGGGCGCCGCCGGTGCCGGCGCGCAGATCGGCAGCGTCGTGGTCGCGCTGATCTGCGGACTGATCGCCTATGTCGTTTTTTACATTGTGGTGCTGCAGGAAGAAAAATTGCTGCTGGAGCGATATGGCGATCCCTACAAGGCGTATATGGCACGCGTGCCCCGCTTCTTCCCCAATCCGAAACTCTGGCAGGACGAGCCGACGCTGACCATCCGCCCACCGCGCGTGCTGATGACGTTTGCCGACGCGCTGGTGTTTCTGCTGGCGGTGCCGGTTGCGGAAGGATTCGAGTATCTGCAGGAAGCCGGCGTGCTGCCAGTCCTGTTCCTGCTGCCCTAGTGTCGTGGTTCAGAAATTCGCTTCATTATGGCCGCGAGTCGTTCAAGCGAATTTCTGAACCAAACGACACTAGAAGCTTAGCTTTGCTGGTGTCCTGCGAATCCGAAGTTCGCTCCCGAGGTTGCGGCAAAGTCAAGCGAACTTCGGATTCGGGACACTAGCGGCTTGCCCCCTTCACGCGCTCCCGATACAGCAAATAGAGCCCCGACGCGACGACCACGGCGGCCCCCGCCAATGTCCAGTCATTGGGTACGTCGCCGAAAATCAGAAAACCGAGCGCCACGGCCCAGACCAGTTGCGTGTACATGAACGGCGCCAGGATCGACGCCGGCGCCAGACGATGGCCGACGATCAACAGATAATGGCCGAAGCTGCCGAAGGCGCCGAACGCGGCCATCAGAAAAATAAGAAACCAGCTGTCCGGCATGCTCCACACAAAAGGCAGCACTGGCATCATCGCGAACACGCCGACGAGGTTAGAATAGAACAGCGTGGTCTCCGACGAATCCGTGCGCGAGAGCACCCGCGTCGTGATGATGTAGAAGGAATAGCAGAGCGCGCTGGCGACCGAATAGAGCGCCGCCCAGTGGATGCCGCCATAACCCGGACGCGTCACCAGAAGAACGCCGGCGAACCCGACAAGGATGGCGAGCCAGCGCCGCCAGCCGATCCATTCGCCGAGAAACGGACCGGCGAGAATCGCCACCATGAACGGCGTCGAGAACAGGATCGACAGGGCCTGATCGAGTTGCAGATAGCGGAAGGCGAGAAAGTTGAACAGGGTCGATCCCAGCAGCAGCGCCGAACGCACGAGCTGCAGCACCGGGCGTGTGGTGCGCATCAGTCCGGGATGTGTGAGGGGATTTGAGATGAGGAGTGTCAGCAAGAAGGCGCTGGCATAGCGCGCCCAAACCACCTGCAGGGTGTCCATGTGTCCGGTCAGATATTTCGCCGCAGCGTCGAGCACGGCGAAACTTGCCACTGCGCCGCACATGAGCGCGATGCCGATCAGGCGGTGCCGGCGCTGTTTGTGGGCCTCGCTGTCGGCGATCTGGTGGGGATCCGCTTCCATCCCGCGCAAACTAGCCAAGGCGGTCCGGCGAGGCGAGGCCTGCGACAGAAGAGGAGAGCTGCCCTCCGGCCGGTTGAAGCGGCCGGACGATTGCTGTAGCGTTGGCATGCGGGGCTCGCGACGGTCGCCCCGCTTTCCAAGGCACGCAAGGCCCAAGCACCGTCTCCTTCGCGCATTCGGCGCAGATGGAGGAGACTATGCGTGCTGCAGATTTTTTCGTTTCTCCGCAGGATCTGTGGGTTCTCATGGGCGGACCGGCGGCGCCGCGTGTCGTCGACGTGCGCAAGCCTGACGCCGTAGAATCTTCGCCGGGCATGCTTCCGGCCTCGTTATGGCGCGACCCGCTGGCATCCGAGGACTGGATGGCCGCGCTCGATCGTCACGTCCCCGTCGTGTTCGCTTGCAAGGAGGGACACGAACGCAGCCAGATCGCTGCCGCCTGCCTGCGCGAGCGAGGTTTTGGCGCCAGCGTGCTGGCCGGCGGCTACAGGGCCTGGACCGAAGCGGGATTGCCGCTTGTCGCCAAGGCGGCGCGCGACAAGTTCCTGCCGAAACGCCCGAGCCAATGGGTGACTCGTCGCCGGCCAAAGATCGACCGCGTCGCCTGCCCCTGGCTGATCCGGCGCTTCATCGATCCGGAGGCGCGGTTCCTGTTCGTCGATCCGCCCGAGGTTGCGGCCGCCGCGCGTGAAACCGGCGCCGTGCCGTTCGATATCGACGGCGTGGAGCTTTCGCACGAAGGCGAGCGCTGCTCGTTCGATACCATCCTGAAAGTATTCGGCCTGGAGAACGAGCCGTCACTGGCACGGCTCGCGCTCATCGTACGCGGCGCCGACACCGCGCGGCCCGACCTTGCGCCGGAAGCCTCCGGGCTGCTCGCGATCTCGCTTGGCTTGTCGGCACAGGCGGGCGATAACGATCACGCAATGCTCGAACGGGGCTTCGCTGTCTACGACGGGCTTTATGCCTGGCTGCGCTTTGCCGCCGAAGAACGTCACAACTGGCCGGTCAGCGCGCGATCGGCAAGAGTGGGAACCGGTTTTGCGTCCGATCAGGCGCTCAACCAAAAATAGCGGCGTAGCATGACTGCAAAGCCAACATTCTCGGAAGCTGTCTGGATCTGGTTCAAGATCGGCTGTCTCGGCTTCGGCGGACCCGCCGGCCAGATCGCGCTGATGCACCGCATCGTCGTCGACGAAAAGAAATGGGTCGACGAGCCGCGCTTCCTGCATGCGCTGAATTTCTGCATGCTCTTGCCCGGGCCGGAAGCGCAGCAGCTGGCGACCTATATCGGCTGGCTGCTGCACGGCGTGCGCGGCGGGCTTGCCGCCGGCATCCTGTTCGTGCTGCCCGGCGCCTTCGTCATGCTGGGCCTGAGCCTTCTTTACGCGCTCGGGCGCGGCATCCCGCTGATCGACGGCGCGCTCTACGGCATCAAGGCCGCGGTGCTGGTGATCGTGGTCGAGGCGCTGATCCGCATCGGCAAGCGCGCATTGAAGACATCGTTCCTGGTCGGCATCGCGGCGGCGGCCTTTGTCGGAATCTATTTTTTGAGCGTGCCGTTTCCGCTGATCGTCATCGGTGCCGGGCTCATCGGCTTTCTGGTGGCGCGCGCGGCGCCCGCGCAGCTCGGCCTGTCGGACAAGGACAGCCACATCGCCGCCCCGCATCCCGGCCGCTGGCGGCAGGCCGTGATTGCGGCGATCGCCGGCGGCATCGCCTGGTGGGCGCCCGTTGTCCTCGCCGCGCTTGTGCTTGCGCCGACGCATATCCTGGTCGGAATCGGCACATTCTTCTCCAAGCTCGCGGTGGTGAGCTTCGGCGGCGCCTACGCGCTCCTCGCCTATATGGCGCAGGAAGTGGTGCAGACGAATGGCTGGATGACGGCGCCGGAAATGGTCGACGGCCTGGGTCTTGCGGAAACGACTCCCGGCCCGCTGATTCTGGTCACGCAATTCGTCGGCTTTCTCGCAGCGTTCCGCGAGGCGGCTCCGTTCTCGCCGATTGTAGCCGGCCTTCTTGGCGCGGCCATGACCACCTGGGTGATCTTCGTGCCCTCGATGCTCTGGATTTTCGCCGGCGCGCCCTTTGTCGAGCAATTGCGCGCCAACAGGCGGCTCTCCGGCGCGCTGGCCGCAATCACCGCGGCGGTCGTCGGCGTCATCCTCAACCTGACCGTCTGGTTCGCGCTGCACGTTCTCTTCGGCCATGTGCAGGAAACGCACTATGGCTGGCTGCGCTGGTATGCGTTCAGTCCCGCCGATATCGACGTCGTCGCGGCGGTTCTTGCCGTCATGGCCGGCGTGCTGGCGTTCCGCTTTCACGTCGGGCTGGTGACGCTGGTCGGCGTGATGGCGGCGCTGGGTGTCGCCGCCAAATTCGTCCTTGGCGTATAAGCCTCACGTGTCCTGTTCTGCGGCGCTGTCGTGCCAGCGCCGCAGCAGCAGATGCGAGACCCAGGAAAGGGCTGCAAAAATCACAATGCCGGTGACCGAGAGCAGCAGCAATGCCGCGAACATACGCGGAATGTTGAGACGGTAGCCGGATTCGGCGATGCGATAGGCCAGCCCCGATCCTGCGCCAGCGGTGCCGGCCGCCAACTCCGCAACAACCGCACCGATCAGCGACAGCCCGCCAGCAATCTTCAGCCCGCCCAGGATATACGGCATCGCCCCCGGCAGCTTCAGCTCCCACAGCATCTGCCAGCGCGACGCGCCGTACAAACGGAACAGCTCCGCGAGATTGCGGTCGACCGAGTTCAGCCCGAGCGTCGTATTCGCCAGCACCGGAAAGAACGCAACGATCCAGGCGCAGGCCAGAACCGCCGCGTGCTGCGGCAGATAGATCAGCAAGAGCGGGGCAATCGCCACCACCGGCGTCACCTGCAGGATCACCGCATAGGGATAGAGCGAATATTCGACAAGACGCGACTGGTTGAACAGGATCGCAAGGCCCACACCGCCGAAGAATGCTAGCGCCAGGCCCTGGAATGTCGTGTTGAGCGTCGACAGCAGCGAGGAGAAGAGAAGGCTCCAATCGCCGATCAGCGTCGCGAATACCAGCATGGGGCTCGGCAGCACATAGGGCGGCAGGTCGCGCAACCGCACCGCCAGCTCCCAGACCACAAAGCCGATCAGCAATGCGGCGATCGGCAATATTACGCGCAGCAGCCGCTCGCGCCGCGTACGCTCGCTGATGTCCTCGTCCCGGTGGCGGCGCGTCTTTCTCATGCCGCCTCCGCCGCCATGGCCTGCGCCAGAGCATCCGACACACGCCGGCAGAGCGCGGCATAGTCCGCCGAGGTGCGGAAGGATTCGGCGCGCGGATAGGGCGCGTCGATATCGATCTCGGCGAAGATCCGACCGGGCCGCTGCGTCATCACCAGAATGCGGCTGGACAGAAAAACGGATTCGAATACCGAATGGGTGACGAAGACGATGCTTTGGTCCGAGGCGTGCCAGAGCGCCAACAGGTCGTTGTTGAGCTTGAAGCGCGTGATCTCGTCCAGAGCCGCAAAAGGCTCGTCCATCAGCAGAAGCTGCGGCCGGGTCACCAAAGCGCGCGCGATCGACACGCGCATCTTCATGCCGCCGGACAATTCGCGGGGATAGGCATTCGCAAAATCGGCAAGCCCGACGCGCGTCAGCGCCTCGTCGATCTGCGGCTTGGCGGCTTCGACACCCATACCTGTGAGCTTGAGCGGCAGATGGACGTTGGCGGCGACCGTGGCCCACGGCATCAATGTCGGCTCCTGGAACACGAAGCCGATCGCGCCCGGCGCGCCATGGCCCGCGTCGTGCCAGACGACGTCTCCCGCCGTCGGCTCGATCAGACCGGCGATGATGCGGAGCGCCGTCGACTTGCCGCAGCCCGACGGACCCAGTAGAGAGACGAATTCCCTGCGCCGGATATCGAAATTGGCGCGGTGCAGCGCGGTCACGCCATTCGCAAACGTCTTGTCGACGCCGTGCAGACTGACAATGGATTGCTTCGCCGGAAAATGATCCGCCATTGGATCGCGCGGCCTGTCACTTCGGCCGCAAATTGACGCCGACACCCTTGTTCACGAATTGCAGCGTGTAGGATCGCCTGTAGTCGATGCCGGGTTTTACTACGCCCGCCCGCACCATCTTGTCGAAGAAATCCTTGATGCGGGCGTCGGTCATCGCGCCGATGCCGAGCTTGCCGGTGTCGCCTGAATCGACGATGCCGTAGTCCTTCATCCTGGCGATGGAATAGGCGATGCGCGCATCGTCCATTTCCGGGTTGTCGCGCTTGATCAGTGCGTTCGCCGCCCTGTTGTCGCCGTAGAGGTAATTCGCCCAGCCGATAATCGAGGCGTCGACGAAGCGCTGCACAAGATCGGGTTTCTTCTCCACGAGATCGCGGCGTGTCTCGATCAGCGTCGAATAGGTGTTGAAGCCCTGATCGGCGAGCAGGAAGATTTTCGGCTTGAACTTGCCCACCGTCTCCACGGCATAGGGCTCGGAGGTGACATAGCCCTGCATGGCGCTGCGCTTGTCGGCAAGGAAAGGCTGCGGGTTGAAGGTGTAGGGCTTCACCTGCTGGTCGGTGAAGCCGAATTCCCTCTTCATCCATTGATAATAGCTGGCCATGCCCTCTTTGGAGACGAACAGTGTCAGCTTTTTCAGGTCGTCGAACCTCTCGATACCCTGATCGGGATGCGCCAGCAGCACCTGCGGGTCCTTCTGGAACATGGCGGCGACCACCAGCGTCGGGATCTTCTGCTCCACCGCATCGAAAGACTGCAGCGTATTCGCGCTCATGAAGAAATCGATCTTGCCGACCGGCAAGAGAATGCGGTTGTTCACATTCGGCCCGCCGGGGACGATGGTCACGTCGAGGCCGTATTTCCTGTAGGTGCCGTCGGCTACCGCCTGATAGAAGCCGCCGTGCTCGGCCTGCGCTACCCAGTTGGTGCCGAACGACACCTTGTCGAGGGTTTGCGCCGTGGCCGCGTTGCCAAGAACGGCGGCGGCGGTCAGTGTGATTCCGGCAAGGCGGCAAATCCTGAAAGACATGGTGCGGTCCCGTGCTGCAACCCGGCGATTCGGACAATAGCAAGCCGGGCGCGGATTCCCAGCACCCTCATGCCGGCTTTAGATGCCGCCTGACGTTTTCCGCCGTGATGCGATTGGTCCGGTCGTCGGATTCGAATGTGACGCCGGCGACATGCGGGCTGAGCAGAAGGTTGGGCACATCCTTGAAAGGCGCCGCAGTGTCCGCCGACAACGGCTCGTTCACGAACACGTCGAGTATGGCGCCGCCCAGATGGCCGGATTTCAGCGCCTCCACAAGCGCGGATTCGTCGACGATGCCGCCGCGGGCGGGATTGATCAGGATCGCGCCTTTCTTCATGCGCGCGATCATCCTGGCATCAATGAGATTCTTGGTCTGCGGCGTCACCGGCAGATGCAAGGAGATGACATCGGACGTTGCAATCAGCGGATCGAGGTCGGCCTTGGTGACGACACCGATCCTGTGCGTCCAGGCCGCATCGTTTGCAGGCACGTTCGGATCGTAGGCCGCGACATTCATGTCGAAGGCGAGCGCGCGGAACGCGGTCTTGCGCGCATTGTTGCCATAGCCGATCAGGCCGAGCTGCTTGCCGGCGAGGTCGCGCCCCATCAGTTCGTTGCGGGGCCACTTGCCGGCAAGCACATCTGCATTGGCGGCATAGACGCCCTTGCGCATCAGCGTCAGCATCGCGCCCATGACATATTCGGCGACCGTGACTTCATTGGCGCCGGTCGCAGGATAGACGGTGACGCCGCGCGCCTTGCAGGCCTCCAGATCGATATTGTCCAAACCGACGCCGAGACGGCCGACGCATTCGAGTTTCGGCGCCGCATCGAGGATCGCCTTGGTCACCTGCGTACGGTTGCGCACGATCAGCGCGCGCGCATCGGCCATCAGGGGTGGGATCTTTTCGGGATTGTCGACCAGGGTCTTGTCGTAATGGACGTCGAAGCCAGCGAGAAGCTCGTCGATTGCATCCTGCTTCATGAATTCGGTGATGACGATGTCGCTCATTCAGTCCTCGACAATGCGCTGCGCGGCCGGCAAGGCCCGCGATGATTGCCTGAATATGCCGACGGTCACAATACGGAAGGGACAAAAATCCCGCGCGATCTCAATCGATGAAGGCGAGCGGTCGCGCCACGGCTTCCAGGGGCTTGCGCTCGGCATTCACAGAATGGCGCAGCGCAATGATGGCGGCCCCGATCATCAGCAGGGCGGCGAAGACATAGCCGGCAAAGACGCTCGGGCGCGAGCCGCTCTCGATCAACAGTCCGAAGGCCAGCGGCCCGACAATCCCGCCAATGCCCGTGCCCACCGCATAGAAGACGGCGATGGCAAAGGCGCGGATCTCCAGCGGGAAGGTTTCGCTGACCGTGAGATAGGCCGAGCTCGCCGCCGCCGACGCGAAGAAGAAGATGATCATCCAGGCGATGGTCTGGGTCAGCGCCGTCAGCCATCCCAGCATAAACAGATACCCGCTGACGGCGAGAAGCGTGCCCGACGCGATGTAGGTGAAGGCGATCATGCGGCGGCGGCCGATGGTGTCGAACAGACGCCCGAGAATAACAGGCCCGAGAAAATTTCCAGCGGCGAAGGGCAGGATGTACCACCCGACCTGCGCGGCGGCGATGCCGTAGAAATCCGTCAGCATCAGCGCGTAGGTAAAGAAGATGGCGTTGTAGAAGAAGGCCTGCGACGCCATCAGCGCGAGGCCGACATAGGCGCGGCGGCGATGCGTCCGGAACAGCGTTACAAAGACTTCCCGCAAGGGCGTGAACCGCCGCGTGCGCAGACGCACCTTCGGCAGCGATGCTTCTCCAGGCGCGGGGGCGGATTGTCGTTCGATCCCGGAGACGATCGCTTCCGCAACCGCGACGTGGCCGTGCGTCATCAGCCAGCGCGGGCTCTCCGGTATCCACATCCGCATGAGAAAAACGACAAGGCCGAGCGCCGCGCCGATCAAAAAGGCGAGCCGCCAGCCGGTTTCCGGATCGATCACCGCGGGATCGAGCAGGACGATGGCGGCGCCGGCGCCCATCGCAGCGCCCAGCCAGAAGCTGCCGTTGATCACGAGATCGGTCCAGCCGCGCACCCGTGCCGGGACGAGCTCCTGGATCGTGGAATTGATGGCCGCGTATTCGCCACCGATCCCCGCGCCGGTGAAAAAGCGGCATAGCGCGAAGCTCCAGATATTCCAGGACAGGGCTGTGGCCGCCGTGGCCGTGAGATAAACCGACAAGGTAATGAAGAAGAGCTTCTTGCGTCCGAGCCGGTCGGTGAGCCAGCCGAAAAAGAGCGCGCCGAGCACTGCGCCCGCCAGATAGGCGCTGCCGGCAATGCCGATGTCGATATTGCTGAACTGCAGGATCGGGCTTTGCTTGAGCGCACCCGACAATGCTCCGGCCAGCGTCACTTCAAGGCCGTCGAGAATCCAGGTGATTCCGAGCGCGGCGACGACCAGGGTGTGAAAGCGGCTCCACGCAAGCCGGTCGAGCCGCGCGGGGATGTCGGTCTCGACCACCCTGTCGATCTGACGCGAATGTGATCCCATGGAGGCGTCAATGCGAGGCGGACACTCCGGTTCCACCCGTTCATGCGGCCGCCCCGCCTTGACCAATTTGACCATATTGGCTGGGTATGCATCCGTTCGTCTCGAGCCAGACATGAGCCTGCGCCGCATTTCCGGACTTGCCGACATGCCCAAGGGACTGCTCGCCCTGCTCGCAGCGGCCGGCATTGCGCTGTCGTTGCTGATGGCGCGAATCGAGATGCAGCAATACCGCGCACTTGAAAGGCTTCGCATCGGCGAAGCGGTGGATGCGCATTTCACCCGGGTGACCGACCACCTCGCGTCGCGCGAGAATCTTGCATCCACGGTCGCCGCCCTGTTCCGCCCGCCGGCCTTGTCGACTCCGCGGCCGCTGGCGCAATTCGGCGAGAAAATACTCGCCCTGGCGCCGGACGTTGCGGCGGTCGGGTGGATTCCGGAAATTGCGCCGGTGCAGATCGCAGATGTCCTGCAATCGCTGGCGGCGTCGGGACTGTCCCGACCCGTCTTGCGCGGCGCGGACGGCAAGCCCGTCGTCACGGAAGGATTGGACCGGCCGCTTTACCCGATCGTCGATGTGGTTCCGGCGCAGGCGCGCAGCATCGTCGGCATCGACGCCGGCGCCTTTCCGAACCGGCTCGAGGCGATCCGGCAGGCGCGCGCATCCCGCGCATTGTCGAGAACGGCGCCGAGCCGGCTGATCCAGTCTCCGGAAACGGATGCGTTTCTTCTGTTCGCGCCGGTCTTCGCTGAAGACGGCGGATTTCTGGGGGTGATCGGGTTCGGCTATCGGATCGACGATTTCTTCCGTGCCGCGCTTGCCTCGCGCCCGGGCGACAACCGCTTCGCCGTAGCGGTCTTCGCGGCGCAGGCGACGCAGCCGTTGTTTACATTGTCTGCGCAACGCGAAACGGATGCCGCGCAGGCAGATTCGCGGACTGCGACGGTCATCGAACGCAAGATCGGTTTTGCCGGACAGGATTTGCGATTCGTCTACACGGTCGGACGCGATCTGGCGCGCGAGGGGCTGGTCCACGCCGCCTGGGTTGCGACCGCAGGCTTCTGCCTGACCGGCGCCGCCATTCTTCTGCTCGGCTTCATGGCCAGCCGCGCCGCGACACTTGCGCTGGAAGTCGCTTCCAGGCGGTCGGCGGAAGACCGGCTGAAAATCCTCATTCACGAACTCAATCATCGTGTGCGCAACGTGATGACGGTGGCGCAGGCGATCGTACGGCTGAGTTTCACCTCCGGCTACAGCCTCGACGATGTGCAGAAGACGTGTGAAGGACGACTGCAGGCCTTGTCGAATGCGATGACGCTGCTCACCGCCAGCGACTGGCGCAGCATCGGCCTGCGCAAGCTGATCGCCGAGGACATTGTCCCCTTCGCCGAGCGGATCGATGTCAGCGGTCCGGATATCGCGCTGCGTCCGCGTGCGGCGCAGACTTTCGCACTCCTGTTCTACGAGCTCGCAACCAACGCGGCCAAGCATGGTGCGCTGTCGATGCCGCAGGGAGAAGTGCGCCTGTCGTGGACGATCATGCGGTCCGGCGAGGAGGAGCCCCTGTTCCGGCTGGTCTGGCAGGAGCGCGGGGGGCCGGCGGTGACCGCGCCGGCGCGGCGCGGCTTCGGCGAACTGCTGGTGCGCCGCATTGCTCCGCGCGACGTCGCCGGCCGCAGCACGGTCGACTACGACAGCAAGGGATTCCGCTACGAGCTGGAAGCGCCGCTGAAGGAACTGGTCGACCAGAAAGGCACCGAAAAAACCATTTGAATGTCGGCGAATGTCCGAAGGAGGACCGGATTTAGCTGGAAGGAACCCGGAAGATAGCCTGCTCTGGTGCCGCAAGAGGGATTCGAACCCCCGACCCCCTCATTACGAATGAGGTGCTCTACCAACTGAGCTATTGCGGCCAACGCCAGATGCGGAGAAGTCGCCTCTGATAACGGGGCAATCTGCCGTTGGCAAGCGAACCCCTAAGAACCTGTCTCACCACGAGAAAAAACGCCGCCAGCCGGAGGAAGCGCTGGTCGGCTCGGGCACCGGCTCGCGCTCCAGATCCGGGTCGGGGCCCGGATCGTCCGGCACCGGCGCGGTAGGCAGCACGATATCGTCGGCAGGGACACGCATCTTCCGGGCCGGCGCCTGAACCGGCGACGCTGTCGCGATAGACGGTGCGGCCGCAGTCGCCGCAGCCTCCTTGCCGGCACGGCCTGACACCGCGTCTGGCTCCGCCATCGGCACGACATCCGGGGCGGCAACCGGCTTTTCCTCGACCAAAAGCGGGGCGTCCGTTGCCAGATCGAAACCGGGACGCGCCTGCTCGATCTGCGCGAGCGGCACTTTCCATTCGAAGGCATCGATGCGGCCGCTGACGGGCGATACCGGAAGCCATCGGTCCGACACGATGCCGTCGGCAGTCCAGACCGGGTCACGCGCGGCGCGCAATGCGCGCGCGGTCCATTCGCGGGCGCGCCCTTCGTTGCCGTCCGCCTGTTCGAGATTGGCCATCAGAATGGCGACGCGCTGGGTCGGCTGATCAAGATAAGGAAACAGCGCTTCGCGCGCCTGCATGAGTTCGCGCGCGTCGATTGCGGCACGCGCCAGCGCGATAGCCCCTTCGACATTGGGGGCGGCCTTCTCGTTCAGCCGCTTCGCCCGCGCCAGGCGTTCGCGCGCCGAATCGCCGAGCCGCACGTGAATATAGGCGTCGGCGAGATCGGGATGCGGCTGCGACAGCCACGCCTTCTCGATCATGCGCGAAGCCTTGCGGATGTCGCCGGCCTCGGACAGAAAACGCGCCGCCAGCGCCACCGCCGGCACCAGATCTGGCGCCAGCCTGACTGCATCCTGCACCGCAGCCTTCGCCAGATCGCGATCGGAGTCTTCCGCAGCCAGCGCCTGCGCGGTGAGCAGCACGGCGCGTTGACGGCGGTGGGTGTCCTTGTCGATGGCGCCGCTCTGCCGATTGCGTTCAACGATCTCAAGCGCCCCATTCCAGTCGCCGGCCGCCGAGCGGAATTGCAGCACGGCCTGTCCCGCCCATGGCAACGAAGGATCGAGCCGCGCGGCCTCCTCCGCATAAAGATGTGCGTCCGCCGCATCCTCGCGGCGCTGCGCCTCGACATAAAGGCCGCGCAGACCGAGCAGCCGTGTTTCCTCGATCTCGGTCATTTTGCGGAAACTGCGTTCGGCGCCAGCGCGGTCGCCCGACAACTGCGCAGCCTGCGCCCCCAGCAGCAAGGTCAGCGGCGCGGACGATGCGAGGCGGCGAGCTTCCGCGGCATATTTCAGCGCGTGCGCGGTGTCGCCGGAACCCACCGCCAGCAATCCCTTGGTGACGGCGCGGTAGCCCTGTTCGCTGCGACGATGACGCCAGAACTCGGAAAATCGACGCGGCGAACGAAGCAGTCCGCGCAGTGTGGACCACAACATAATCGCCAGCGCCACGACGGCAATGAGCGCCACGAACGTCACCATGACCGACGTCTCGATGCGCAACCCCTGCCAGGTGACCGCAACATCGCCCGGACGGTCGGCAATCCAGGCGATGCCGAGCGCAACGAGTCCGACGAGAACAAGATAAAGTGCGACGCGGATCATCGGCGCTGCGATCTCATGTATTGGGCTTGCCGATGGCGGCGAGCGCGGCGGTGGAGAATTGATGGGCAGCGGCGAGGGCCGCGTTGCGCGCAGCTGCCTTCTTGATCCAGTCTTCGGCCGGCGCCCGCACCTGCGGCGGCAGCTTCGCCAATTCCTGCAATGCGCCGGCAATATCGGAAGCGTTCGCTTTCGCCTCAATGCGCGCGATCACATCGACGGGACGATCGCCGGCGACCTCACCGACCGGACGAACGCGTACCAGCCGCTCGGCATTCGCCTGCAACTTCTCGAGAAAGCCGCCATCGCGCTGCGTTTCGCTCTGCGTCACCTTCAGCATCGCGGGGATCTTCGCCGAAAGCTCGCGCGACAATGCTTGCGCCGCCGGCACGCCGGCAGTTGCAAACGGCTCCAGCGGAGCGAGGGACGCCGTGGGCGCCAGCGATTTCGCCGCAGTCAGCTCGGCGGCAAAGGGGGCACCCCGTTCGACCGCTGCGAGAAGCACCGCTGCGACAACGGCGACGCGGCTTTTGCTGTCGTCGGCCGCAACCGCCGAGCGCCGCGCCAGCTCTGCTTCATTGCTCTTGAGCGCCTGCTCCAGCGCGGCCATGCGCTGATTGAGCGCGTCGACATCCGCGCGCGCCGCCTCGGGTGCGGACGCTGCCGAGCCTTTTTGCGCTGCCTCCGCTGCGGCCACCGCCGCGTCGGCACGATTGCGCGCATCGCGCACCAGCCCGGCAAGTTCCTCGGCGCGGCGCTGTTGGGCGGCGGCCGTCTCCGCGGCCAGTTTGGCCGCCGCTTCCGCCGTCGCGAGCCGGGCGAGCAATGCGGCATCCGGATTGCGCGATGCGGCCTGGGCCGCTTCCACCTTGGCGAGCCGCTCGGCCAGGTCGTCGGCCGCCTCAATCCGTTCCACTCGCGCATCCGATGCGCCTTCGCGCCCGACAAAGAAACTGGCCGTCACAAAGCCCAGCAGAAAAAGGATGACGGCGGCCGCAATTGCTGTCCCTATCAGTGGCAACGGCAGTCCATCAGGGAAACGATCCCATAGCGGCCATCTGGAATTCGGCGCGCGCGGCGGTGTGCCGCCCGCTTTGGTCTCTGCCTTTGCGTGCGGTGGTGCGGCTGCCTCGGATTGCGCAGCGGTCGCGGGCCCGGTCACGTCGGCCGGCCCTGCCGGCGAGGATCTGCCCTCTGCAACCGGCGCGCTGGTCAGTTCGGTTGCCTTGAGCTCGATCGTCGGCGCCGGCCGCCGGCCGGCTGAGGGCGGCTTGCCCGGCCCGGAGCCCTTGTCGCCCGTCTCGCTTGTCATGGCACCGTCTCCTGGCTGGAAAAGCCCGATTACCGGGACCGACTTAAGGCCGCGGATATATCCGATACTGCGTCGGGAATCCTGCGGCAACCTCGCCTTAAGAATGCAGCAAAAGGTCGATTAACGCCTCCTCGTCGGGCCTGCGGGCCACACGGATATCGACGGCGCCGATCTCCCGCAGCGGCTCGGTGGCGCGATTCGACAGGCAGACATGCGTCAATGCCTTGATCTCGCGCAACAGACCGTCGCGGCGCGCGCAATCAACAAAGATCGCGCTGCTGCGGCGGGAATAATGCATGACGCTATCGACTGTACCTGCGCCGATGGCCGCCTTGGCTTCTTGCGTAAGCGATTCCGTTGCGGTTGCGTCGTAGAGCACAACAATCTCGACCCTGAGACCCGCGACAGCGAGGTCCGCCGCCAGATCGCGGGAGACATCGCTGCCGGCAAGATAGAGAAGCGGTGACGCGTCACCGGCAAGACGCGATGAAACCAGGCGCACAAGATCTCCGCTGTCGCCATCCGCGGACACGATGTCGGAAAATCCTGCAAGCCTTGCCGCTTGCGCGGTCTGCCGCCCCACCGCAAAAACGGGCAGCTTTGTCAGTGCGGAGGCTTTGGCATGCGCTGTCACTGCGCGCGCCGCATTGCCGCTGGTCAGCAGCACGGCGCTCCATGGACCAGCGCCGATCGGCGCATCAGTCAACGGTTCGATGCGCAGAACAGGCGCAACGAGAACGTCGTGGCCCAGCGCCGTCAAGCGGCTCGCGGTGCGCTGCGCTTCATCGGCCGGGCGCGTGACCAGAATCCGCACCGTGTCATTCCTGAGCGAAAAAGCCGGCGCCGCCGCGCCGTTTCAGTTCGGCGCCGGCATCGGCGCCGAGTGCGATCGCATCGGCGATATCGCCTGCGCGCGTCGTCTCGTGACTTTCGCTCCCGTCCGGTTTCAAAATCAGGCCGCGGAATTTCACGTGCGATCCATCGATAATGGCATGCCCCCCGATGGGCGTACGGCAGGAGCCGTCGAGCACGCCGAGAAACGCGCGCTCGACCGCGAGCGCAGTCGATGTTTCGGCGTGATCGATCGCCGCCAGATATTGCCGCGTTCTCTCGTCGCGCGCGCGCGCCTCGATCACGATCACGCCCTGTCCGACTGCGGGAAGGAAATCGTCGGTGTCGAGAACGGCGGTGGCAGCATGGTCAAGACCCAGCCGCCGCAATCCCGCCAGCGCCAGCAGCGTCGCGTCGAAAGCTCCCTCGTCGATCCGGCGCAAGCGTGTTTCGACATTGCCGCGCAGCGTCTCGACCTGCAGATCGGGGCGCAGCCGTTTCGCCATCGCCTGACGCCGCAGCGACGCGGTGCCAAGCCTTGCACCCTGCGGAAGCCCGGCGAGCGAACTCGCCACGCGACTTACCAGAACGTCGCGCGGATCCTCGCGTTCGAGGCAGGCGACCAGTGCGAGACCCTCGGGCAGCACCGTCGGCATGTCCTTGGCAGAATGCACGGCGAGGTCGATTTCGCCGCACATCAGCGCCTCCTCGATTTCCTTGGTGAACAGCCCCTTGCCGCCCGATTCGGCGAGCGGGCGATCCTGGATACGGTCGCCGGATGTGCGAATAACGCAGATCGCGATGGCCGCAGGGTCCAGCCCGTGTGCGGCCGCCAGCCGCGCCTGCACAGTCCGCGCCTGCGCCAGCGCCAAAGGCGAACCGCGCGTTCCCAGATGCAGGACAGAACCGGCAGAGGATTGCACCATCGGACCTCGCAATGCTACGCCGGTTCCACGAGACAGGGCTGCCGGCGGACATGGTTGTACTCGGAATCGAAACGACTTGCGACGAAACCGCAGCCGCCCTGGTGGCGCGGGATGCCGACGGGCACGGACGGATTCTCTCGAATATCGTGCTGTCGCAGACCGCCGAGCACGCCGACTTTGGCGGCGTGGTCCCTGAAATCGCCGCCCGCGCGCATGTGGAGGTTCTGGATACATTGATCGCCCAGGCGATGCGGCAAGCCGGACTGGCCTTCCACGATATCGACGGCGTCGCCGCTGCCGCCGGGCCCGGCCTGATCGGTGGCGTGATTGTTGGGCTCACCACCGCCAAGGCCATCGCGCTGGCCAATGACAAGCCGCTGATCGCCGTCAATCATCTGGAGGCGCACGCGCTCACCGCACGGCTGACCGACGCCGTGCCCTTCCCGTATTGCCTGTTCCTGGCCTCGGGCGGCCATACCCAGGTGGTCGCCGTGCGCGGTGTGGGACATTATGTGCTGCTGGGCAACACACTCGACGATGCGATCGGCGAAGCCTTCGACAAGACGGCCAAACTCCTGGGACTCGGTTATCCCGGCGGGCCGGAGGTCGAGAAGGAAGCCGCGCGCGGCGACGGGGCCCGCTTCGCCTTGCCGCGGCCGATGCTGGCGCGGCACGACGCGAATTTCTCGCTGTCTGGCCTGAAAACCGCCTTGCGTCTGGAGGCGGAGAAGATCGCGCCGCTGAGCGACCAGGACGTCAGCGACCTCTGCGCCTCCTTCCAGCAGGCGATTGTCGACATGGTGCTCGATCGCCTGCGCGCCGGCTTGCGGATTTTCCGCGAGCGGTATGGCGCGCCGACCACTCTGGTCGCCGCCGGAGGCGTCGCCGCCAACCAGACCATCCGCAAGGCGCTGAACCGGGCTGCATTCGAGATCGGAACCAGGCTTGTCGTGCCGCCTCCGGAATTGTGCACCGATAACGGTGCGATGATCGCGTGGGCCGGCGCCGAGCGCCTTGCCGCCGGCCTGACCGACGCCTTGGACGTCGCCCCGCGGGCACGCTGGCCGCTGGAAGACGTTGCCGCCGGGCGCACAGTTTCCGATCCTCGCCAGCGCCTCTGACCCTTCAGCCGGGACCGGGTTCATGCCGTTCAACCACATCGCCGTACTGGGGGCCGGAGCCTGGGGATCTGCGCTCGCCAATGCCGCCGCGCATGCTGGGCGCAAGGTCACGCTGTGGACCATCGATCGGACCGAAGCCAGGACCATCGCCAAGACCGGCATGTCGCCGATGCTCCCTGGCGTGAAGATCAACCCGGGCGTTGGCATCACGACCTCGCTGGCGGAAGCAGCCGAAGCCGACGCCGTGCTTGTCGTCGTGCCGGCACAGGCTTCGCGCGAGGTGGTCGGCAAGGCGAATGCGGTGATCAGGCCCGGCACGCCGCTGATCACCTGTGCCAAGGGTATCGAGCGCGGCACCCGCAAGTTCATGACCGAGGTGATCGCCGAAAGTGCCCCGCGCGCCATTCCCGCAATCCTGTCGGGTCCGAGCTTCGCCGCCGATGTCGCGCGCGGGTTGCCGACGGCGGTGACGCTCGCCGCCCGTGACGAAACGATCGCCAGCGAATTGTCGCAGGCGATCGGCACCGCGGCCTTCCGGCCCTATCACTCAACTGACATGCGCGGCGTCGAGATCGGCGGCGCTGCGAAGAACGTCTTCGCCATCGCAGCCGGCATCGTGAAAGGGCGCGGCCTCGGTGACAGCGCCGCCGCGGCCCTGACCACGCGCGGCTTTGCCGAATTGCTGCGTTTCGGCAAGGCCTGCGGCGCGCGGCCGGAAACGCTGACCGGCCTGTCGGGCCTCGGCGATCTCATTCTCACCTGTTCGTCGCTGCAGTCGCGCAATTTCTCGCTCGGCATCGCGCTCGGGCAAGGCAAATCGCCGCTGGAGGCGCTCGGCGCCTCGAAACTGGCGGAAGGCGCCTACACGGCCTCGGTGCTGACCGAGATGGCACGCGAGCGCAACGTCGAAATGCCGATTGCCGACGCCGTCGCGGCGGTGCTGGACGGCAGTGCCACGGTCGATGAAGCCATCGACAGTCTGCTGGC
>Ga0073934_10000925_pt1 | contig 76480 bp, 79 predicted proteins | sample LarsenN4metaG_FD_76834 | JGI IMG/M metagenome (GOLD analysis project Ga0073934, IMG submission 76834) | Hot spring sediment bacterial and archeal communities from British Columbia, Canada, to study Microbial Dark Matter (Phase II) - Larsen... ...
CCCTCCGACACCGATCGCTCGTTCCGGGGCCCGACGCTAGGCCCAGTCGCCCTCGAACCGGACGGTGAGCGACTCCTCCCCGTCCGCGTAGGTGAGGGCCGCCGGGCGGAACCCTTGGGTGCCGTCCACCGTGACCCATCGCTTCAGGCGGCCATCGGTCACGATGCCGGCGCTCGGGGGGAAGAACCGGGCCGTGTTGGCCCCCGGGGGGATCGAGGCCAGGGCCGGGATCTCACGGCCATCGGCGGTGAGGATGGCGAACCGGTCGAGCTCCGCGGTGACCCGCGCGTCGGTGACGTTGGTCAGCTGCACGAGGAAGTAGTAGCGATCGAGCTCGGGCTCACCCGCGCACCGGTGGTGGTAGACGGTCCTGAGGTCCCCCCCGAGCTGCAGGCTCTCGGCGGTGCACCGTTCGGGATGGTCCCCCAGGGCGATCACGCGCAGCTCGAGGCGGGTCCCGAGGACCGGGGTGGGGAAGATCTCGGAGCGAGCTCCGGGGGGTGCCGGCGGCGCCTCGCCGCCCGGTGGGGTCCCGGAAGGGCCGGACGTCCCCGTCGCGAGCGGAGGCGAGGCGTCCTCACCGCCGCCGAGCACGGCGGAGGCGACCCGCCAGAGCACGAGGAGTCCGATGACGGCGGCTCCCACCACGATCCATGTCTTGAGGGCGGGCGCGGGCGCGCTGGAGCGCCCCGCCGCCGGGCGGCGGGGCGGCGGCGATCGGCGTGCCGCGGGCCGACGGGGCGGCGTTCGGCCGCTGCGGTTCGGTGTGCGCACCATCCCTCTGGACGTATCGGAACGCCGGGTCCCTGCCTGTACACTCTGGCCGTGAGATAGGACGATCCTTCCGGCCACCCTCGGCGCACGCCCGCGCCGGTCCGTGCATGGTCATCTCAGGAGGTCGTCCGATGTCCCCGGTCATCCATCCGATCAACAGGGTGGCGTGATGAGCGTCCTCGACGTCCGAGGCTTGGCGGTCGAGGTGGCCGGGCGGTCGGTCATCCAGGGCCTCACCTTCTCCCTGCGTCGGGGCGACAAGGTGGGCGTGGTCGGCCGCAACGGCGCGGGGAAGACCAGCCTGCTGCGAACGCTTGCCGGGGAGGAGTCCCCGCGGGCCGGATCGGTCACCGTGCGCGGGGCGCTCGGCTACCTCCGGCAGGACCCGAGACAGCACCGAGCCGAGGATGAGCACACGGGTCTCGCGCACGTGCTCGAGGCGCGGGACCTGGTCGGACTCGCTGCGCGGCTGGAGAGGCAGCGGCTGGCGCTCTCGGAGCACCCCACGTCCGCGCGCATCGCGCGGTTCACGAGCCTGGAGGAGCGCTACCGAGCCGCGGGAGGGTACTCGGGCGAGGCCGAGGCCCGTCGCATCGCGAGCGGGCTCGGGCTGGACGCGAGCCGCCTGGACCTGCCGGTGCCGGCGCTGTCGGGCGGCGAGCGCCGGCGCCTGGAGATCGCCCGGATCCTGTTCGGCGGCTCGGACGTGCTGCTGCTCGACGAGCCGACGAACCACCTGGACAGTGACGCGAAGTCCTGGCTGATGCGCTTCCTGGCTGCGTACAAGGGTGCGCTCGTGGTGGTCAGCCACGACCTGGCCCTGCTCGACACCGCCATCACGCGGATCGTGCACCTGAACGACGGCGGGGTGGTGACGTACCGGGGGACGTACTCGCAGTACCGGGAGGCCCGCCGGCTCGACGAAGCCCGCGTGGCAGCGCTCGCACGCCGTCAGCAGGCGGAGATCGAGCGGCTGGAGCGACTGGCGGACGCGATGCGTGGGCAGACCGTGAAGCGTGCACGGATCGCGAAGTCCCTGGACACCCGGGTCTCGCGACTGAGGTCCCACGCCGTGCAGGGCCCGCGCCGGGAGCGAGCCATCCGCTTCCGGTTCCCGGAGCCGCCCCGCTCCGGGGACCTCGTGCTGCGCGTCGCCGGCCTCACCAAGGGCTACGACGGTCCGCCGGTGTTCGAGGACGTGGGGTTCACCCTGTCCCGCGGGGAGCGGCTCCTGGTGCTGGGGCTGAACGGGGCTGGGAAGTCGTCGCTGCTGCGGATCCTCGCCGGGGTGACGGGGCCCGATCGCGGCGAGGTGCGGGTGGGCGTCGGGGTGTCGCTCGGCTACTACGCGCAGGAGCACGAGGGGATCCTGGATGGGGTCGAGGTCCTCGCGCACATCCGCGCGGAGTCGTCCGAGGCCAGCGATCAGGACCTGCGCGCGCTGCTCGGGATGTTCGGTCTGATGGGCGGGGTCGCGTTCCAGGATGCGGGGACGCTCTCGGGCGGGGAGAAGACCAAGCTCGCCCTGGCGCAGCTCGTCGCGGGACGACGGAACCTGATCCTGCTCGACGAGCCGACCAACAACCTGGACCCGCCGTCGCGCGGCGCGGTGGCCGCGGCCCTGGCCGCGTGGCCGGGAACGATGATCCTGGTCAGCCACGACGTGGGGTTCGTGCAGGCCCTTGCGCCGCACCGCGTCCTGACGATGCCCGAGGGACAGCTCGACCACTGGAGCGACGACCTGCTGGAGCTGGTCGCCCTGGCGTGAGGGGCGGTCGCCCCAGCGATATGCTCGGCGCAACCTCGTCGGAAAGGACGCACCACATGCCTGCGCCATCAGCAGCGAATCTGGTCTTCGTGAACGGCGCCGTGTACACGGTCGACGCGACCCGTCGGTGGGGCAGTGCCGTCGCCGTGAAGGACGGGCGCATCGCGGCCGTCGGGACGGACGGGGAGGTGCGCGAACACGTTGGACGACGCACCGAGGTCGTCGACCTGCAGGGGCGGATGCTCCTGCCGGGGTTCCAGGACGCCCACGTGCACCCGCCGGCCGCGGGGGTCGAGATGCTCCGGTGTGACCTGCACGAGGCAGCGGACGCCGAGGAGTGCGTGGCCATCATCCGCGCGTACGCGCAAGCGCACCCGGACGCGGAGTGGATCCTCGGCGGCGGATGGCCCATGGACGCCTTCCCGGGAGGGACGCCGACGAAGGAGGTCCTGGATGCGATCGTCCCCGACCGCCCCGTGTACCTGCCCAACCGCGACGGACACGGAGCGTGGGTGAACTCCACGGCGCTCAAGGTCGCCGGGATCACCCGCGACACCCCGGACCCGCAGGACGGTCGGATCGAGCGGGATGCGCTCGGCGAGCCGTCCGGCACCCTGCACGAGGGCGCGATGTCGCTCGTCGAGGATCACGCTCCGGAGCCGACCGCCGACGACTGGGCCGAGGGGCTCACCAAGGCACAGGCGTACCTGCATTCGCTCGGGATCACGGCGTGGCAGGACGCGATCGTGGGCGGCTCGTACGACACGCTGGACACGTACATCTCAGCGGCGGAGCGAGGGGAGCTGACCGCGCGGGTGGTCGGTGCGCTGTGGTGGGACCGTCACCGCGGGCTGGAGCAGGTGGAGGGCCTGCTCGCGGATCGGGCACGCGGGTCCGTCGGGAGGTTCGAGGCCACGAGCGTGAAGATCATGGTCGACGGCGTCTGCGAGAACTTCACGGCTGCCGTGCTCGAGCCCTACCTGGACGCGGAGGGTCGGCCCACGGACAACCGAGGCATCACGTTCGTTGGGGGAGAGGACCTCGAGCGCGCGGTGACACGACTGGACGCGGAGGGCTTCCAGGTGCACTTCCACGCGCTGGCGGAACGCGCGGTCCGCGAGGCGCTGGACGCCGTCGAGGCGGCCCGCCTCGCGAACGGCCCGAACGACCACCGGCACCACCTGGCGCACATCCAGGTCGTTCACCCGCAAGACATCCCGCGGTTCCGCCGGCTCGGCGCGGTGGCGAACGCGCAGGCGCTGTGGGCCGCACACGAATCGCAGATGGACGACCTCACGATCCCGTTCCTCGGGGAGCCGCGCTGGCGATGGCAGTACCCGTTCGGGAGCCTGGTGCGTGCGGGGGCGGTGCTGGCGATGGGCAGCGACTGGAGCGTCTCGAGCCCGGACCCGCTCGCGCAGATCCACGTCGCCGTGAACCGCGTCATGCCCCCGGATTACCCCTACACGGTTGGCACCCGCGAGGTCTTCCTGCCCGAGGAGCGCATCGATCTGCCGACCGCGATCGCGGGGTTCACGATCGGCTCGGCGTACGTGAACCACCTGGATCGGTCGACCGGGTCCATCGAGGTGGGCAAGCTGGCGGACCTCACCGTGCTGGACCGGAACCTGTTCGAGCAGCCGCTGGGGGAGATCTCCCAGGCGCGGGTGCTCCTGACGATGATCGAGGGCGAGCGGGTCTTCGCGGCGGGCGAGCTGGCCTGAGACACGCCCGGGAGCCGGTGACCCGGGGTCGGGGGCCTGCGGCGCGGACCTGGTCGGCCGCCGTAGGTCGGCCCTGACCACAAGTCAGAGCGGCTGGTTGCCGCTCCGAGCCCTCGGCCGCACGATACGCACCGTATCCCCGATGGCTCCGCCGCCGGCGCGAGCCGTACCCGTGAGGAGGTCTCCCATGGCGTTCGACATGAGCCTGGTGCAGCGCGGCGCCCGCAACCGGCGCACGCCCTACCACGAGGCGACCCAGCGTTACGACCCCAAGGGCTTCACCGTGTACAACCACATGTACTTCCCGATCCGCTTCGACAGCTTCGAGGCGGAGTTCGACGCGCTCCTGAACGACGTCACGCTGTGGGACGTCTCGGTCGAGCGGTGCCTGGAGATCTCGGGCCCCGACGGGTTCACGTTCGCGCAGCTCCTGACGCCTCGGGACCTGTCCCGGTGCGCCGTTGGTCAGGCGAAGTACGTCCTGATCTGCGACAGCGATGGTGGGATCATCAACGACCCGGTCCTCACGAGGATGGAGGAGACGACGTTCTGGTTCGCGCTCGCCTCGAGCGACGCGCTGCTGTTCGCGCGCGGGCTGCGCAACGCGTACCCGGAGCTCGACGTCTCGATCCGTGAGGCCGACGTGGCGCCGCTGCAGGTCCAGGGGCCGAAGTCCAAGGCGCTGATGGTCAAGCTGCTCGGCGAGCAGATCCTCGACCTGAAGTACTACTACTGGCGCAACGCCGAGATCGCAGGTGTGCCGGTGGTGGTCACCCGGACGGGGTGGACCTCCGAGGTCGGCTACGAGGTGTACACGACGGACACGTCCCGAGGGGTGGACGTGTACGAGGCGATCATGGAGGCCGGGCGGGAGTTCAACATCAAGCCCACCGGCCCGAGCGACATCCGGCGGATCGAGGGCGCCATCTTCAACTGGGGCGCCGACATGACGTACGAGGACAACCCCCTGGAGATGGGGCTCGAGCGCCTCGTCGACTGGGATCTGCCGGACGAGGCGAGCATCTCGCTGCCCGCCCTCCGCCGGATCAGGCAGGAGGGCGTCACGCGGCGCATCGTGGGGGTGGAGCTCGACGGCGAGCCGTTCGAGGCCCTGAACAACACCAAGTGGCCGGTCGTGGAGGAGGGACGGCGGATCGGCAAGGTGACCTCGGCGATCTACTCCCCGCGGCTGCGGAAGAACATCGGCTTCGCCTGGGTCCCGCGCGAGCGGTCGGCACTCGGGACCACGCTCCACGTCGAGTCGGAGTGGGGTCCCCGGACCGCCGTCGTGGTGGAGATGCCGTTCGTGGACCCCAGCAAGAAGATCCCGGTGTCGTAGGGAGATCGGCCCGGGGTCCGATGTTGAAGCGGGGTTCAGCAGGGCTCGGTGAACCGGAGGGATGACGCTGTTGCGCAGGTGGTCCCGACTGAACCATGATTCAGTCACCGGCCGGGAGGTCCGGGCGGTGGAGCGAAGGGGGACCCGCTGATGGTGAACGAGCGCGAGGCGATGCTCGCGAAGAGCGCGACGCTCTACTTCGGACCGTGGTACCGGCGGTCGCCGTACTTCGCGGCCACCTTGCGCGCCGGATGCAGCGCGTACGACGTGTACAACCACATGCTGCTGCCGGCCTACTACGACGATCCGGAAACCGAGTACTGGGCGCTCGCCAACGACGTCACCCTGTGGGACGTGGCCGTCGAGCGCACCGTCGAGGTGAGCGGCCCGGACGCCGATCGGCTGGTCGACATGATCACCTGCCGGGACCTGTCCAGGTGCGCGGTCAAGCAGGGCAAGTACATGCTCGTCACGGCGCCCGACGGAGGGATCGTGAACGACCCCGTCCTGATGCACGTCGAGCGGGACCGGTGGTGGATGCAGCTGGCCGACAGCGACGCCGGCCTGTACGCGATGGGCGTTGCGGCGACCTCGGGACTGGACGTCGAGATCACGTTCCCTGATGTCTATCCATGCCAGGTGCAGGGCCCGAAGGCGGCGATGACCCTGGAGAAGCTGGTGGGCCCCGCGATCTACGACCTGAAGTACTACTGGTGCGACGCGTTCGAGATCGAAGGGATCCCCGTGGTGATCACCCGGACGGGCTGGACCGCGGTCCCGGGGTTCGAGGTGAACCTGCTTGGCGTGGATGGCGGCGACGAGCTGTGGGACGCGATCATGCGCGCCGGCGAGGAGTTCCAGATCCGTCCCATAGCCCCGTGCGAGGCCCGGAGGATCGAGGCCGGCATCTTCAACTACAACTCGGACATCACGCTCGACGACACGCCGTTCCACGTGATGGCCCTCGAGCGCCTGGTCGAGGAGCAGCCGCAGGACTACATCGGCAAGGGCGCGCTCGAGCGCATCCGTCGGGAGGGTGTGGACCGCAAGCTCGTGGGGATCGAGCTCGAGATGGAGGAGCTGCAGGCGGAGCTCGAGTGGTTCTGGCCGGCGCATCACGACGGCCGTGCGGTGGGCAGGGTCACGGACGCCGTGTGGTCGCCCGGGCTCCGCAAGAACATCGGGTACGTGTGGGTCCCCATCGAGCTGGCCGAGCCGGGGACCGAGCTGGACGTGGAGACGCCGGACGGGTTCGTGAAGGGCCGCACGGCGATGATCCCGTTCGTGGATCCGCGCAAGGAGGTACCGGCGGGGTCGCTGCGCTAGCTCCGCCCGCGGGAGGCGCCGAGGATGGCCAGGAGCAGGCTCGATCGCAGACCGCCGGGCGTCCCCCCGCCCTCGGGCGGGCTGCGCCGGGCGATCCTCGCGATCGAGCGGGTCACCAAGGAGGCGATCTGGGACTGCCGGATGTGCGGCCAGTGCATCCTGCACTCGACCGGGATGTCCTGCCCCATGCGATGCCCGAAGAACCTGCGCAACGGCCCGTGCGGCGGTGTCCTGCAGGACGGGAACTGCGAGGTCCTCCCCGATCGGCCCTGCGTCTGGGTCCAGGCGTGGCGCGGCTCGCGGATGATGCCCGTGTGGCGTGACCACCTCCTGCACATCCAGAAGCCGGTGGACTGGCGCCTGCAGGGAACCTCCTCGTGGGAGAACCTCCTGATGGGACGTGACGGCGAGGCGCCCGCCGGGTGGGACGGGGCTCGGGGGGAGGCGCGGCGAGCGTGAGCACCGCTCGGAGCCATCTGCATCGGCTGTTCATGGATGGCGCGTTCGTCGTCACCGCTGAGCTCGGTACGACGGACAGCGCCGACCCCTCGTCGGTCGGGGCGATGCTCGAGCCCCTGCGCAGCAACGTCGACGCGGTGAACTGCACCGACAACAGCGCCGCGCACCCGCACCTGTCGGCGCTCGCGGCCGCGCGCCTGGTGATCGAGGCCGGCATGGAGCCCATCCAGCAGTTCGCATGCCGGGACCGCAACCGGCTCGCCCTGCAGGCGGACCTGCTCGGGGCAGCCGCGCTCGGCGTCCGCAACGTCTGCCTGATGACCGGTGACGACGTCACCGCGGGCGACCACAAGGAGGCCAAGCCGATCTACGACCTGGACTCCATCCACCTCCTCCGGATCGCGAGGATCATGCGCGACGAGGGCACGTACCTGTCCGGTCGACGGCTCGACGTGCCCCCTTCGTTCCTGATCGGAGCCGTGGAGAACCCGTTCGCCCCGCCGCTCGAGTTCCGGCCGATGCGCCTGGGCAAGAAGATCGAGGCCGGCGCCGAGTTCATCCAGACGCAGATCTGCTTCAACGTGCCGGTGATGCGCCTGTTCATGGCGCGTGCGGGCGACCTCGGGCTCCTGGACGGGGTGCCGATCCTGGGAGGGGTGTTCGTGCTCCGTTCCGCGAAGGCGGCCCGGTACCTGCGCGACCAGGTCCCCGGGATCGACGTCCCCGATGCCGTGATGGAGCGGATCGGGTCCATGCCTGCCGAACGCCAGGCAGAGGAGGGGATCTCGATCGCCGTGGAGATCGTCGAGGAGCTCCGCGGGATCCCGGGGATCCGCGGGATCCATCTGATGTCGATCCGCAACGAGGAGGCCATCGTGCGGGTCGTGCGGGAGGCTGGCCTGCTCCCGCGACCGGGCACGACCGCAGACGTCCGATAGCCTTGGATCGGGCCTGAACCCTCGGGTCGCGAGCGGCGAACGCTGGGTGGGCCTGGACGGCTCGCCCGCATCCGAACGAGAGGACGCTCCGATGAAGCGCTGGTTCCTTCCGGCCGCCGTTGCGGCCGTGCTGATCGCCCTGCCCGCGTGCACGCGGACCGTGGTCCGGGAGGTCCCCGTGGCCTCACCGGCGTCGGTCGCCTCCACCTCCACGCCCGGTGACGAGATCGTGTCGCTCGTGGAGCGCGTCCGCCCCGCCGTGGTGAACGTGACGACGGACGTCATGGATCCCGGGTCGTTCGGGGGCGAGGGTCGCGGGACGGGCACCGGCTTCATCGTCCGGTCCGACGGCGTCATCGTGACCAACTACCACGTGGTGGAGCGCGCTCAGCGGATCACGGTCATCACCCCCGGCCCCGACACCCAGCGGTTCGAGGCGCGGGTGATCGGCGGCGACGAGACGGCGGATCTGGCCGTCCTCAAGGTGGATGCGCAGGGTCTGCCGACGGTGCCCCTGGGCAGCTCGGCGAGCCTCCAGCTCGGCCAGCCCGTGGTCGCGATCGGCTACGCCCTGGCGCTGGAGGGCGGCCCGAGCGTCACCGTCGGCGTGGTGTCCGCGCTCGGTCGGACGATCCGAGCGAACGACCCCAACTGCCAGACGTGTGAGAACGGTGTGCGCACCTACAGCAACGTGATCCAGACCGATGCGGCGATCAACCCCGGGAACTCCGGCGGGCCCCTGTTGAACGCTGCCGGCGAGGTGATCGGGATCAACACCGCCGGCACAGCCGCGGCAGAGAACATCGGCTTCGCGATCGCGATCGACGCCGCGAAGCCCACGATCGAGCAGGCGACGGCGAACCCCCTCGAGCCGGTGGCGTACCTCGGCGTGGTCACGCAGGACGTGACCGAGGGACTCGCGTACCAGTTCGGCCTGCCCGTCACCCAGGGTGCGTACGTGGTCGACCTGGCTCCGAGCGGCCCGGCCGAGGAGGCCGGGATGGCGATGGGTGATGTGATCGTGGGCTTCGACGGCCAGGAGGTCGTCGACTCGGACTCGCTCGGGGAGCAGATCCGCGCCCACGAGCCCGGCGATCGCGTCGAGGTGGAGGTCGTGTCCCAGGGCGGTGACCGCCGCGTGCTGGGCGTCACGCTCGGTGTGAACCCGGTCCCGCAGGTCTGACGCCCCACCGCGGGGGTACGCTCGAAGCGTGCCTCGCCTCGCCGTACGGGTCGGCAGCGTCCTGGGGATCGGGCTGTCGATCCACGTCACGTGGATCGTCGTGTTCGCCCTCGTCGTGTGGGTGACCACGACCGGGTTCGTGAGGATCTACCCCGAGCTGTCGGCTCCGACACGGCTCGCCATGGGGATCTCGACGGGCCTCGCGTTCTTCGGCTGCCTGACGGCGCACGAGCTCGCGCACGCGGTCACGGCTCGGCGCTTCGGGATCCGTGTGCGGGGCATCACCCTGTTCCTGTTCGGCGGCGTGGCCGAGATCGAGGGCGAGGTGCCGACGCCGGCCCGCGAGTTCGCCGTGGCCCTGGTCGGCCCCGCCGTCTCGGTCGTCCTCGGCGCCGCTTTCGCCCTGGCCACCAGGTGGGCGGGCTCACGCGGATGGCTCGCCGGGGAGGGCATCCTGGGGACCCTCGCGCTCGTGAACCTGGGGATCGCCCTGTTCAACCTCGTCCCGGGTCTCCCGCTCGACGGCGGGCGCCTGCTCCGTGCCGGGCTGTGGCGCCTCACAGGCTCGTACCGGCGGGCCACCCGCATCGCGGCGGTCGGCGGATCGGTGGCCGCGGCGCTCCTGGTGGCGTTCGGCGTGATGCTGGTGTTCGCCGGCGGTGAGCTGGCCGGCCTCTGGTACGTGCCGATGGGCGGGTTCCTGTGGGTGCTGGCCTGGGGCGCCGGGCGCTCGCGACGGCCGCCGCCGGGGCCGGGTGCGCTAGCCTTGGGTGATCGTGAGGGTCAGGCTCCGCAACCCGGACCGTGAGATCGAGGTCGCCGGTGACCGCAAGGTCCACGACGTGCTGATCGAGCTCGGCATCGACCCGGACACGGTGCTCGTGATCCGCGATCGCGAGTTGCTGACCAGGCACGACCGGGTGGGGGAGGATGAGCTGATCGAGATCCGGCCGGTGATCTCCGGGGGCGCCGGGGCGGCCGTGAGGGGAGGGCGATCGTGAGCCGGATGCGGTGCCGTCGCTGCCGGGGACCGGCCGCGATCGAGATCCGCCGTCACAACGCCGCCTTCTGCCGAGCCTGCTTCATCCACCACGTCCACGAGCAGGTCCGCCGTGCGATCGACGGTCACGCGATGTTCGAGCCCGCCGATCGGATCCTGGTCGCCGTCTCCGGCGGGAAGGACTCGCTCGCGCTCTGGGACGTCCTGCTGGACATGGGCTACGACGCCGGAGGGCTGTACCTGGGCCTGGGGATCGGGGGGTACTCGTCGAGGTCGGCCGACGTCGTGCGGACGTTCGCGCAGGAGCGGGACGCCGACCTGCTCGAGGTCGACCTGGCCGCGGCGTACGGGTTCGACATCCCCACCGCGGGCCGCAAGGGGTCGCGGTCGACGTGCTCGGTCTGCGGGCTCTCCAAGCGGTACGTGTTCAACCGGGCCGCGATCGAGCACGGGTACGACGTGATCGCCACCGGGCACAACCTGGACGACGAGGCCGCCACGCTGCTCGGCAACACGCTCCGCTGGCAGACCGACTACATCGCGCGGCAGTCGCCGGTGCTGGCGGCCGAGGACGGCCTGCTGAAGAAGGTGAAGCCCCTGTACCGCCTGTCCGAGCTCGAGACGGCTGGCTACGCCTTCCTGCGGGGGATCGAGTACGTCGTCGAGGAATGCCCGCTCGTAGCCGGCAACACCCAGCTGCGGTACAAGCAGGTCCTGAACCACCTCGAGGCTGCCTCGCCGGGAACCAAGGCCCAGTTCTTCCTCTCCTACCTCGAGCGCGGAGCACCGCTGTTCGCCAGGCAGGACGAGGTGACGCTCCGGCCGTGCCAGGAGTGCGGGCAGCCCACCACGGGACGCTTCTGCGCGTTCTGCCGGGCCCGAGCGCAGGTGCTCGGCCGGCGCCTGGGGGAGCCGCCGACGGACCTCGAGGTGGCTCGCGGCTCGAGCTCGGAGGTCCTCCCCGCCGAGATCCACGGGCCGCCTCGGTGAGTCACGGACGGGGGGCGGCGTGAACGATCCCTTCGAGCCCGGGGAACGGGTCCTGCTGGTCGACCAGCGCGGCCGCCGGTACCTGGTCACGCTCCAGATCGGGCAGACCTGGCACTCGCACGGCGGCGCCCTGCCACACGCGCTCGTGATCGGGGCACCGGAGGGGACGCTGGTGCACTCGGCCAGCGGCATGACGTTCCGCTGCTACCGTCCCCGGCTGGCGGACTTCGTGCTGAAGATGCCCAGGGGCGCCCAGGTCGTGTACCCCAAGGACGTGGGTGCGATCCTCGTGCACGCGGACGTGGCCCCGGGCTCGCGGGTCCTGGAGGCGGGGACGGGCTCGGGGTCGCTCACGCTCGCGCTCTGCCGTGCCACCGGCCCACAGGGCCGGGTCGTCTCCTACGACGTCCGGCCCGAGTTCCAGGCGAAGGCCGCGCGGAACGTCGAGGCCTTCTTGGGTCGGCTGCCGGAGTGGCTCGAGCTCCGGGAGGGCGACGTCCGCGAGGTCGCCTCGACGGGGGAGTCCTTCGACCGCGTCATCCTGGACCTGCCCGAGCCGTGGGAGACCCTGGACGCCCTGCGGAGCGCGATGGTGCCCGGCGGGGTGGTCTGCGGCTACCTCCCCACGACGGTTCAGGTCCAGCAGCTCGTGCTCGCGCTCGGGGAGGCCGGGTTCGAGCACCTGGAGACCTTCGAGGTGCTGCACCGGAGCTGGCACGTGGGGGCCCGCAGCGTCCGCCCGGACCACCGGATGGTGGCGCACACGGGGTTCATCACGATCGGTCGCCGCACCGCCGAGGGGGTCCAGTCCACGCCGCTCGGTGACGACGTATAGCCCAGGAAGGGTCCCTGGGCGTTACCGGGTACCGTGGGGACCAGGCGTATACTGCCGCGCACGCGGGAGGTGGTGCAGATGCCCGAGCCCGACCCCCGGGAACAGCAGGAGCGGTACGAGAAGCAGATCCACGAGCTCCAGGTGCAGGTCAAGTTCCTGGAGGACGAGATCGCGCTGCTCCGCCGCCGGCTCACGAACGCCCCGCGGCAGGTCAAGATCCTCGAGGAGAAGCTGCTCGAGACCAAGGGCGACCTGGCCCGCGCGATCGGTCAGAACGAGAAGCTCGCGAGCGCGCTGGCCGCCGAGCGCGACCGGATCGAGGCGCTGCGGGAGGAGGTCGAGAAGCTCTCGCAACCGCCGGCGTCCTTCGGCGTCTACCTCGGCTCCAACGAGGACGGTACGGTCGACGTCTTCACCGCAGGACGCAAGATGCGGGTGAACGCCTCGCCCGACCTGGATCCGAGCTCGCTCGTGAAGGGCGTCGAGGTGATCTTGAACGAGGCGCTGAACGTCGTGGAGGTCCTCGATCCCGATCGAGCCGGTGAGGTCCTCAAGGTCAAGGACCGGCTGGGCGCCGACCGCGTGATCGTGGTCGGTCGGGGGGATGAGGAGTTCGTGGCGACGCTGTCCGGGTCGCTGCGGGACGAGCAGATCCGCGCCGGCGACCCGCTGCTCGTGGACACGCGCTCCAACGTCGCCCTCGAGAAGCTCCCGAAGGAGGAGGTGGAGGAGCTGGTCCTGGAGGAGATCCCCGACGTCAGCTACGAGGACATCGGGGGGCTCGAGGGCCAGATCGAGGCCATCCGCGACGCCGTGGAGCTGCCGTTCCTGTACGCGGAGCTGTTCCAGGAGCACGAGCTCGAGGCGCCCAAGGGCGTGCTGCTGTACGGGCCACCGGGGTGCGGCAAGACGCTGATCGCGAAGGCGGTCGCGAGATCCCTGGCGGACAAGGTCCGCGAGCGGACCGGACGGCAGGACGCGCACTCGTACTTCCTGAACATCAAGGGTCCGGAGCTGCTCAACAAGTACGTGGGCGAGACGGAGCGGCAGATCCGCCAGATCTTCCAGCGCGCGAAGGAACGGAGCGAGGAGGGCCTGCCCGTCATCGTCTTCTTCGACGAGATGGATTCGATCTTCCGCACCCGCGGGACGGGGATCTCGAGCGACGTCGAGTCCACCATCGTGCCGCAGCTGCTGTCCGAGCTGGACGGCGTCGAGACCCTGAAGAACGTGATCGTGATCGGGGCCTCTAACCGCGAGGACCTCATCGATCCCGCGATCCTGCGCCCGGGCAGGCTGGACGTGAAGATCAAGATCGAGCGACCGGACGCCTCGCAGGCCGCAGACATCATGAGCAAGTACCTCAACCCGCAGGTCCCGATCCACGCGGAGGACGTGCAACGGGCCGACGGCGACCTGCGGGCCGCCGTGGCGAGGATGATCCAGCAGACCGTCGACCGCATGTACGCCACGTCGGAGGAGAACCGATTCCTCGAGGTGACCTACGCGTCCGGCGACAAGGAGATCCTGTACTTCAAGGACTTCAACTCGGGTGCGATGATCGAGAACATCGTGCGCCGGGCGAAGAAGGACGCGATCAAGCGGTTCCTGTCGACGGGGCAGAAGGGGATCAAGACCGAGGACCTGTTCAACGCGATCCGGGAGGAGTTCAAGGAGAACGAAGACCTCCCGAACACGACCAACCCGGACGATTGGGCGCGGATCTCGGGCAAGAAGGGGGAGCGCATCGTCTACGTGCGCACGCTGCTCGGCGACGGCCCGGAGGGCGAGGGCCGGCAGGTCGAGCGGATCAGCGCCGGTCAGTACCTGTAGGCGCATGGCGATCCCCAAGGTCATCGGGACCGAGACCGAGTACGGCATCGTCGGCGTGGGCGCCGGCGACTTCAACCCGGTCCTCACGTCCTCGCACCTCATCAGCCTCTACGCGGGGTCGCTGCGTCGGATCCGGTGGGACTACGAGCAGGAGTCCCCGCTCCGCGACGCGCGTGGGTTCGAGCCCGTGCAGCTGCGGGAGCCGATCGAGGAAGATCTGGGTCTGGCCAACGTGATCCTGCCCAACGGGGCCCGCTACTACGTGGACCACGCCCATCCCGAGTACTCGACGCCCGAGTGCCTCACCCCGCGCGAGCTCGTCGTGCACGACAAGGCCGGTGAGCGGATCCTCGAGCGCTCGCTCGAGGAGCTCCACCAGGTGATGGCGCAGGCTCGGCGGGTGGCCATCTACAAGAACAACAGCGACGGGAAGGGCAACTCGTACGGCACCCACGAGAACTACCTCGTGGACCGCGCCACGCCGTTCCCCAGCATCGTCCGGGACCTGACGCCGTTCTTCGTCACGCGCCAGGTGTTCACGGGTGCCGGCAAGCTCGGAGCTGAGGCACCCTGGGACGAGCGGGGCGATCACCGGTACCAGATCTCGCAGCGCGCGGACTTCTTCGAGGCCGAGGTCGGCCTCGAGACCACCCTCAAGCGACCCATCATCAACACCCGCGATGAGCCCCACGCCGACCCCGAGCGGTACCGCCGCCTCCACGTGATCGTCGGTGACGCGAACCTGTGCGAGGTGGCGATCTTCCTCAAGGTGGGCACCACGGCGCTGGTGCTGAAGATGATCGAGGACGAGTACCTGCCCGACCTGTCGCTGGCCAACCCGGTGGCGTCGCTCCACGAGGTCTCGCGCGATCTGAGCTGCACGGCCCGCTTGCGGATGGCGGACGGGCGACGGCTGAGCGCGGTCCAGATCCAGTGGGAGTACCTCGAGCGCGCGAAGAAGTACGTGGAGCAGGAGGATCCCAGCGCGGAGAACGAGGAGGTGCTCTCGAGGTGGGAGTCGATCCTGTCGGGCCTCGAGGACGATCCGATGGGGCTGCACCGTGAGCTCGACTGGGTGGCCAAGCGCCGGCTGATGGAGGGCTACCGCGAGCGCGACGGCCTGGACTGGTCGGACCCCAAGCTGCGCCTCGTCGACCTCCAGTACCACGACGTTCGCCGGGACAAGGGCCTCTACCATCGCCTCGAGCGGGCCGGGAAGGTGGAGCGCCTGACGACGGACGCCGAGGTCGACCGAGCGACGATGGCGCCCCCCGAGGACACCCGCGCCTACTTCCGGGGGCGCTGCATCGACCGGTTCCCGGACGCCATCGCCGCGGCTTCGTGGGACTCGATCATCTTCGACACCGGCTCGGAGGTGCTCGCGCGCGTGCCGATGCGGGAGCCGCTGCGGGGCACCCGCGCGCACGTCGAGGAGGTCTTCGAGCGCGCCAGCGACCCCGCGACGCTCATCGAGATCCTCCGTTCGTAGCGGAGGCCGCGGGTAGGATATGGGCCACCGAGCCCTGAGCGGGAGGATCACCGTGCCGCAGGAGCAGGAGCAGAAGAAGACCCAGCGCCGCGCGGGGGGCGGCGAGGACGACGCCGGCGAGGTCCAGATCACCTCCAAGGGCGACAAGCTCAAGGAGGAGATGGACGACATCCTCGAGGAGATCGACTCGGTCCTGGAGGAGAACGCCGAGGAGTTCGTGAAGAGCTACGTCCAGAAGGGCGGCCAGTGAAGGGCGAGCCCGGGGAGGAGCTCCCGCTCGGCGGGTCGATCGGCGCGAACCCGAGCTTCTTCGACCTGCTGATCAGGACCCGGCCCGAGCTCTTGGCCTCACCGGGGCCCGGCGCGAGCGGGCAGCCGCCTCTGCCGCACGGCACCACCGTGCTCGGGATGAAGTTCGATGGTGGGGTCGTCTTCGCCGGCGATCGGCGTGCCACCGAGGGGTACGCGATCGCGGACGAACGGATGGAGAAGGTCTTCGCCGCCGATGACCTGTCCGCGATCGCCATCGCGGGCGTCGCCGGCCAGGCCAGCGAGATCGTCCGGCTGTTCCAGCTCGAGCTCGAGCACTACGAGAAGATCACCGGCGACCGCCTGTCGCTGGAGGGCAAGGCGAACCGCCTCGGCCAGATGATCCGCAGCAACTTCCCGCTCGCCATGCAGGGTCTGGTCGTCGTCCCGCTGTTCGGCGGGTACGACGAGCGGCGTTCCGAGGGCCGGATCTTCTACTACGACGCGACCGGCGGGCGCTGGGAGGAGGACGACTTCCACGCGACGGGCTCGGGCGGGCGGCCCGCGAAGAGCTCGCTCAAGAAGCGCTGGCGGCCGGGGATGACTCGGGACGAGGCCATCCGGGTCGCGGTGGAGGCGCTGATCGACGCCTCGCAGGAGGACGCTGCGACGGGCGGCGCGGACCCGGCACGCGGGATCTTCCCCATCGTGCTCGTCGTCACCGGTGAGGGTGTGACGCGCGTGGGAGACGAGGACGTGCGGGCCGCCTACGAAGCCGTCGTGGGGGAGGGCGCCTGATGTCCTTCATGCCGTACGTGCCCCCCGAGCAGCTCATGAAGGACCGCTCCGAGTTCGCGCACAAGGGGATCGCGCGCGGGAAGTCCGTGGTCGGGCTCGAGCTGGCCAGCGGCCTCCTGTTCCTCGCGGAGAACGTCAGCGCCACGCTGCACAAGATCAGCGAGATCTACGATCGGATCGCGTTCGCGGGGGTCGGCAAGTACAGCGAGTTCGAAGAGCTGCGCATCGCCGGGGTGCGGCTCGCCGACCTGCGCGGCTACTCGTACGGGCGCGAGGACGTCCGCGCCCGTGACCTCGCCAACGCCTACTCGCAGGCGCTGTCCACGATCTTCACCCAGCAGATGAAGCCCTACGAGGTCGAGATCCTCGTCGGCGAGGTCGCCGACGACGGCGGCCACAACGAGATCTACCACGTGCTCTTCGACGGGACCGTGACGGACCGGCACGGCTTCGTCGCGATCGGCGGCAACGCGGACGCCCTCACGAGCGCGCTCGAGGCGTCGTACGCGGAGGGCTGGGACCTCGCGACGGCGGTCCGCGAGGCGGTGAAGGCCCTGTCCTCGGCCGAGGGACACGAGATCCTGCCCAACGCCATCGAGGCCGGCATCCTGGATCGGGGTCGCACCCAGCGCCGCAAGTTCCGGAGGCTGCGCGACGAGGAGATCGCGCAGATCCTGACCGCCTGACATCCGTGCGACGCCGGGTCACCCTCGCCGGCGCCGTGGAGGCGGACCTGGTGGCCCACGTGTCCCTCCTCTACGAGCCGATCGGCGAGGTGCACCGTGAGGGTGGCACGGTGTGGTTCGCGAGCGGCGGGACCTCGCCCCACGAGAACGGGGTCCTGCGGGCGGCGATCGATCGGCGCGACCTCGGCGGATCGATCGATCGCCTCCTTCGCCCGTTCCGCGATCGGGGGCTGCCGATGATGTGGTGGGTGTTCGAACCACCCACCCGCCGGGCGGACACGTTGGACGGCGAGCTCCGGCGACGTGGGTTCGCACTCGCTTCGGACCTGCCCGGGATGGCCCTGGACCTCGGGAAGCTCCGGGCGCCACCGCCGCTCCCCGGCGCGACGGTCGAGCGGGTCGTGGACAACGGAGGGCTGCGGCGGTGGGCGGACATCATCGGCCGGGCGTTCGGATCCGACGACTACCCCGGGGGGCGGTCGGTCCGGGGGTTCGCCGCGTGGGGGTTCGGGAACGAGGCGCCCTTCCGCCACTTCCTGTGCCGGTTGGGGGATGAGTGGGTCGGTGCCTCCACCCTGTCGCTCGGCGGTGGGGTCGCGGGGTTGGCCAACATCGCGACCGTCCCCCACGCTCGGCGCCTGGGGGTGGGGACCACGGTCGCCGCGGCGGCGCTCCGGGAGGGAGCTTCGATCGGGCTGCGGACCGCGGTCCTGTCGGCCGAGGAGGCCGGTCGACCGCTCTACGAGCGCCTGGGCTTCCGGGAGGTCTCCCGGCACCGGACCTACGTGTGGCAGCCGGGCTGACGACGGGAAGCAGCCCCGACCACCACCGTCCGGCCTACACTCGGTGCGTGGACCGCAGGATCTTCGGCCTGGAGAACGAGTACGGGGTCACGTGCACCTTCCGAGGGCAGCGTCGCCTGTCGCCCGACGAGGTGGCACGGTACCTCTTCCGCCGTGTCGTGCACTGGGGTCGGTCCTCGAACGTCTTCCTCGAGAACGGCGCCCGCCTGTACCTGGACGTGGGGTCGCACCCCGAGTACGCGACGCCGGAGTGCGACCTCGTCCTGGACGTGGTGGCTCACGACAAGGCCGGCGAGCGGATCCTGGAGGCCCTGCTGGCAGCCGCCGAGCTGCGGCTCCATGAGGAGGGCATCAGCGGCCAGGTGTACCTGTTCAAGAACAACACGGACTCGGCCGGCAACTCCTACGGCTGTCACGAGAACTACCTCGTCGCTCGGCAGGGCGAGTTCGGCCGCATGGCGGACATCCTGATCCCGTTCTTCGTCACCCGACAGATCTGGTGCGGCGCCGGCAAGGTGCTCCACGGTCCGCGGGGCGCCCAGTTCTGCATCGCTCAGCGCGCCGAGCACATCTGGGAGGGCGTCTCGAGCGCCACCACGCGATCCCGGCCCATCATCAACACCCGCGACGAGCCCCACGCGGACGCCGAGCGGTTCCGACGCCTGCACGTGATCGTGGGCGACTCGAACATGAACGAGTGGACGACGTTCCTGAAGGTGGGGATCACGGACGTCGTGTTGCGGATGGTGGAGGCCAACACGGTGATGCGCGATCTCACCCTGGAGAACCCGATCCGAGCGATCCGCGAGATCTCGCACGACGTCTCGTGCCGCAAGAAGGTCCGGCTGGCCAACGGGCGTGAGCTCTCGGCGATCGAGGTGCAGGAGGAGTACTACGACCGCACCGCGAGGTTCGTCGAACGGCGGGGCGGCGACGAGCAGACGCATCTGCTCCTCGCCGAGTGGCGGGAGATGCTGGACGCCCTCACCGCGGACGAACCCGAGCGGCTCGTGCGCAAGGTCGACTGGGTCGCCAAGCGCGATCTCATCGATCGGTACCGGGCCAAGCACGACCTCCCGCTGTCCTCACCGAGGGTCGCGCTGCTCGATCTCGCCTACCACGACGTGAACCGCTCCCGCGGCCTGTACTACCTGCTGGAGAACGCGGGGAAGGTCGAGCGAGCGGTGCCCGAGAAGGCCATCCAGCGGGCGATGCGCGAGCCGCCACAGACCACGCGGGCCAAGCTACGCGGGGACTTCATCCGTCACGCGAAGCAACGGCGCCGCGACTACACGGTCGACTGGGTGCACCTCAAGCTCAACGATCAGGCGCAGCGCACGGTGCTGTGCAAGGACCCGTTCCGTTCGGTCGACGAGCGCGTCGAGCAGCTGATCGCGCACATGTGAGGCCGATCGGGTCGCATGCCGGTGAGGGTCCCGGCCCAGGCCCTCAGAGCTCGGTCGCCACGAGCAGGAGCGTCCCCGCGGACAGCGCGATCCCGACGACGGCCAGCCCGAGGACGACGATCGGGGGCAGCGGGCGGAAGGCGCCCGCCGCCAGGGCCCGCTCGAGCGCCCGCTGCCGCAGGGCGCCGAACACGAAGAAGAACAGACCCAGGGCCCCGAACCCGATGCCGAGCGCGACGTAGGGGGCCGGCGAGGCGTCGAGCAGCGCGGGGAGGAGACGCCCGACCGCCAGGCTGACCCCGAGGGCGGCCAGGCCGGAGCGGAGCCAGGCCAGGAAGGTCCGTTCCTCGGCGAGGTAGGTCCGTCGGCTCGGATCGCCCGTACCCCGTGCGTCACTCACCCTCGCATCCTCCCACGGCTGGTGCGGTCAACGGTTGAGGTCACGGTAGCGACGCGAACCTGCCGCCATGCGTCCGGCCAGCACGCCCGCGGCGCCCGCGGCCAGGAAGAAGGCGGGGTCGTCGTCGGCGCTGCGTCCCATCGACGTGACCGAGAGCCCGATCCGATCGAGCTCGTCGAGCGCGGCCCGGCCGTCCACCTCGACCAGCTGATGGCGTTCCTCGAGGCGGGCGGCGCGCAGCGCGTCCCAGACGATGTCGCGCTGCGGGCCCTCGAGGACGGGGACCGCCACGTTCACGTCCACCTTGCACACGTCGCGCAGGATCGTGACCGAGTGATGGGAGACGCCCCGGTGCCGGTGGCGCCCGTCGGCGAAGGAGACCCTGAGGGCGGCCACCGGGCGGCCCTTGAGCGTCCGGGCGGCCATCAGCGCGTTGCCCGAGCCGAGCGCGCTCACGCCCCAGGTCGTGTCCGTGCCCAGGTTCCCGGGGCCGTCGGCCACGATGACGACCTCGGCCTCGAGGAGCTCCCTGGCGGCAAGCAGACCGGTCCAGATGGTCACGGCCTCCAGATCGCCGCCGAACGCCTGTCCGACGGTGATCCAGCCATCCACGAGTCCAGCGTCCCGCATGGAGGGGACCAACCGGGAGAGACCGCCGGGCAGCGAGGCGCCGTCGGTCATCACGTAGGCCACACGGGCCCGCCCGCTCGCCTTGGCGCCCGCGGCGATCGGGGCGATCATGGAGTGCAGGGGCGCGCAGACGACCGGTGCGTTGCGGAGCCCGCGCGACCCCTCGATGAGCGATCGGTGCGTCTCCTCCACGGTCTGCACCGCGACCTGCAGCGGCGTGTAGCGCGCCTTCATCACGCGGCCGGGATGGAGGACGTCCGTATCGTCACCGCCCTCGATCGCGACCACCAGGTGGTACCCGCCGGTGCCCAGCCCCAGATCGACCGCGGTCGTGTTCACGACGACCCGGGCACCCACGCGCACCGTCCCGACGAGCGCGGGATACGCGAGCGCCGGCTCGTGGCTGCCCCCCAGATCGACCTTCAGCACGACCACGGCCGTGCCGGCCTCCTGGACCTCGACGACCGTCCCGCGCCGCAGACGGATCAGCGGCTGGTCCGGGCTGATCGCTCCCATGCCCCGAGTATGATGCGGCACGCATGCAGCCGCTCGAGCGCCTGGTCAACCTCGTTGCCCTCCTGCTGGACGCGCGTCGGCCGCTCACGTTCGACGAGATCCGTCAGCGCATGGCGGAGGCCTACGAGCAGGCGGACCTGGACACCGCCAAGCGCATGTTCGAGCGGGACAAGGGGATCCTGCGCGACATCGGGGTGCCGATCGAGGTCGTCGCCACGGACGCCTGGGAGGCCGAGCAGGGCTACACGATCCCGAACGACGCGTACTACCTGCCGGAGATCAGCTTCACGCCCGAGGAGATCTCGGCCCTGTTCGTCGCGGCTCACGCCGGGAGGGAGGGGTCTCCCGCGGAGGAGGCCGTCCGCAAGCTCCTGTACGGGAGCGAGGGCGGCATCCTCGTCGGGGTCGCGGGCTTCGCCCTGTCGACCGATACCGAGACCGATGCGCGACTGACCGAGGCCGCCGAGGCCGTGGCGGCGCAGCGGCAGGTCCGGTTCGTGTATCGCACCTCCCGTGGTGCGCAGGCCGAGCGCGAGGTCGATGCCTTCGGGCTGGCGGTGCGGGGTGGTCACTGGTACCTGGTAGGTCGCGATCACGATCGCGGGGAGATCCGCTCGTTCCGCCTCTCGCGCGTCGCGTCCCCGATCCGCGACACGGGACAGGGGAGCGCTCCACCGGCGGGGTTCCGAGCTTCCGACCACGTCCAGGCGGGCCCGTGGGGTCCGGGCGAGGCGCGCGAGCACGCCCGGATCGCCTTCTCACCGGAGGTCGCGTGGTGGGCCACCAAGGGGGTCCAGGGAGCCCGCACCCTTCACACTCGGCCGGATGGGTGGGTCGAGGTGCAGGTCCCCTCAGCGCCCGGCGAGGGCCTGGCGGCGTGGGTGCTGTCGTTCGGACCGGACGCGGAGGTGCTGGAGCCCGAGGACCTGCGCCGCGAGGTCGTCCGGCGGCTGGAGGGGACCCTTGCCGCGCTCTGACCACGGTCGTTCGCCGAAGGCCTCGGAGCGGCTCCGGAGGCTCCTCGTGCTCGTCCCGTACCTGGTCCGGCACCCCGGCGTCGAGATCTCCGAGGTCACCCGCCTGTTCGAGATCGGCGAGGAGGAGCTCACCTCGGACCTCAACCTCTTGTTCGTCTCCGGGCTCCCCCCGTACGGGCCAGGAGACCTCATCGACGTGGACATCCAGGACCGGCGGGTGTGGGTCCGGATGGCCGACTACTTCGCGCGCCCCCTGAGGCTCACGCGGAGCGAAGCCCTGGCCCTGTACCTGCGGGGAGCCGAGCTCGCGGCGATGCCCGACGTCCCGGAGGCCCCGGCGCTCGACTCCGCGCTCGGCAAGCTCGCCGAGGGGCTCGGGCCCGCGACGCTCGGCGACCTGCCGCACCGCCTCGACGCAGCCGGCGGCGGTCGCGCCGCGGAAACCCTGGAAGCGCTGCGGGCGGCCGTCACCGAGCACGAGCGCGTGCGCATCGAGTACTACGCGGCCTCGTCCGCGGAGACCACCGTTCGGGCGATCGACCCGGAGGAGGTGTTCAGCGCCATCGGCAACTGGTACGTGGTCGCGTGGGACCATCGCTCGGACGCTGAACGCCTCTTCAGGATCGATCGCGTCCGAAGCGTGGAGCCGACGGGGGAGGGGTTCGAACCTCGAGGGCTCGCGGGCGCGGGTCGCCCCCTGTACACGCGGACCCCCGGGGACGCAGAGGTCCGCCTGCTGCTCGATCCCGAGGCGCGGTGGGTCGCCGAGTACTACGAGGTCCACGAGCAGATCGAGCACCCGGACGGTCGCCTCGAGGTGGCGATGGCGGCGGGCCGATTGGAGTGGGCCGAACGCCTGGTCCTGCGGCTGTCGGGCGCGGCCCGCGTGATGGCTCCTCCGGAGCTGAAAGACCGGGTCCGAGCCCTCGCACGCAGGACCCGTGAACGGTACGGATAGGGTAGTCCCCTCCATCCCACCGGTCCTCAAGCGCCGGGTGGCCCCCGCCGATACTGCGGGTGACATGACGACCATCCGAACGACCTGCCCCCGCTGCGGCGAGGTAGACATGGGACCGGAGTCGATCCTGCTCCAGGTCGTACGGGGTGGACGGGAGGGCACGTACCGCTTCACGTGCCCGACCTGCATGGGCGACGTCGAGAAGCGGGCGGACCGCAAGATCGTCGCGCTGCTCGTGTCCGCGGGCGTGGACGTCGCCGCTCGCGGAGGGACCGTGGAGATGTTCGATCACGGGACGGCAGGGGATGGCGATCCATCGCTGCCGCAGGCCCCCGCGTTCACGATCGACGACGTGATCGATTTCCACTTCCGGCTGCAGGACGACGCCTACATCCAGGAGTTCCTGGCCAAGCAGTAGGGGCACGGCATCGGATACCATGCCGTCATGTCGCCATCCCTGGCCGCCTCCGGCGTCGCCGTCGTGTGGCTGACCGTGGGGTTGGTGACCGTCGCGGCCGTCACCGCCATGCTGATCGCGCTCGTGCGGCACGCGATCCTGATCGGCAGGACGGTCTCACGGTTCCGCGACGAGATCGCACCCATCACCGAGGAGATCAACGCCCTGTCTGCGGCCAACGCCCGGGTCGCGGCGTCCATGCGGAGGAGCTCCGGCGCCGCCCGGTCCTGAGGCGGGTGTGCCGCGAGCCGACGGTAGGATACGCATGCGTCCCCGACGAGCCGAGGCGTGATGTTCAACATCGGTCCCCAGGAGCTGCTGCTCATCCTGCTGGTGGCGCTGATCGTCGTCGGGCCGAAGCGGCTCCCGGAGCTCAGCCGCTCCATCGGCAAGGGCCTGCGGGAGCTGCGCAAGGCTCAGGACGAGGTCCGCAAGACCATCACGCTCAACCTGGACGAGAGCGAGCCGACGGCGCCCGGTCGGACGTCGGCCCGGCCCGCTGAACGGCCCGGCTCGAGCGCTCCCAGCGTTCCCGAGGCGGTCGAGGAAACCGACGACATCGCTCGCACGCTCGGGAGGGGGCTCGCCGAGATCCGCAAGGCCCGCCAGGAGATCCAGCGATCCTTCCGCGTGGACCTGTCGGATCGACCGAGCCCAACGCCCCCGACGCCCGTTCGAGGGACGCCGCCCGCTGCCGCAGCGCCGGTGCAGGGGACCGGCGACGAGGAGTCGGCCGCAGAGGGGGGTCCCCCCGCTGGCTCGCCCCAAGGTCCACAGGACCGGGGGACCACCGGCGAGCCGGGACCCGCCGGGTGACCCGTCGTCACGATGCGGCTGATCCCCGAGCGCTTCCGACGTCAGCGGCGTGACCCGGACGCGACCATGACCCTGGTCGAGCACCTGGACGAGCTGCGGAGGCGGCTGGTCATCTCGATGGTCGCGATCGCCGTGGGATCCATCGTCGGGTGGTTCCTGTACGACGCCGTCGTGGAGCTGCTGCTGGATCCCTACTGCGAGTACTGGGTGACGGTGCCTCCCGAGGTGCGTCCGACGGAGGAGTGCACGCTGTTCTTCATGGGCGCGGTCGACCCGGTGCTCATCAAGCTCAAGGTGGTCGTCTTCCTCGGCCTGTTCATCGCCCTGCCGGTCGTCCTGTGGGAGCTCTGGCGGTTCATCGTGCCCGGCCTGAAGGCCCGCGAGCGCCGTTTCGCGATCCCGTTCGTCGTGTCCTCGGTCCTGCTGTTCGCGCTGGGGGCGTTCATCGCGTACGCCACGCTCCCCAGGGCCCTGGACTTCCTGTTGGGCTTCGCAGGAGCCGAGTTCGTGCCCCTGCTGACGGGGGACCGCTTCCTGAGCTTCGTGATGCTCGTGGCCCTCGCCTTCGGGCTCTCGTTCGAGTTCCCGATCGTCCTGGTCTTCCTGAACGTCGCCGGGGTCGTGTCGACCCAGCAGCTGCGGGCCTGGCGTCGCTGGGTCATCCTGGGGATCGCGGTCTTCGCCGCCTTCATCACGCCGAGCGCCGATCCGTACACGATGCTGGCCATGATGCTGCCCATGTGGCTCTTCTACGAGGCGGCTATCATCGTTGGCCGACTCCTGCGGAGGTAGAAAGGTCGGCATGGCGATCAAGGGGAAGAGCAAGCCCAAGGGCGGCGCCCGAGCGGTCACCCGAGGTCCGAAGCCCGCGTACGTTCCGGTGCGCAGGCCGCTCCTGCAGCGACGGTCGTTCTGGCTGACGATCATGGCGGTGGTGGCGGTCGCGTCCGTCGCCGGGGTCTGGTACGGGATCGCCAAGCAGCGGTCCGCCGACCGCGAGGAGGAGCTCGCGGCGGCCAAAGCGGCTGCAGCCGGTCGGTACCAGCAGCAGGTGGAGGCGATCCTGACGCCCGTCGGGGAGTCGCTCCCGCCCAGCGGCTTCGAGCCCTTCCCGCAGCTGAGCGCCGACGTGTCGGGGTTCCTCGACGGCAGCGTCGAGGCCGCGCAGCTGGATGAGAGCGCCGGGTCGGTCGCGAAGATCGCCAAGCAGGCGGCGGCCGATCTGGAGGACGTGGATGCGATCGGGATCGTGGCAGGGAAGGGCTTCGACGAGACCTTCGTCCTGTACGTGCTCAACTCGCAACGGCGGATGAGCCAGGCCCTGCGGCTCTTCGAGCAGGCGGCGGCTCTGGCACAGGCGGCCACGGCCGCCGAGGGGGACGCGGCCACCGAGCTCGCGGAGCGTGCGAGCGAGATCGCCGAGGTCGCGACCGCCGAGTTCGCCGACGGGTACCAGGACTACACGGAGGCGCGGTTCCGCGCCGGGATCTACCAGCCGGCTCCGGTGGGGCCATGACGACCGCCGGGCTGCTCCTGCTCCACGCGTGGCCCCTCGACGCGCGGATGTGGGAGCCGCAGCTGGCGGCCCTGCCCCCCGATCTCCCCGTCGTCGCCCCGAACCATCCGGGGTTCGGGGGCGCCGATCCCGCCGATGGCGTGACGACGATGAGCGCCTGCGCCGAGCGAGCGATCAGCGCCCTGGACGCGGCGGGGGTGGACCGCGCCGTCGTGTGTGGGCTCTCGATCGGTGGCTACGTCGCCTTCGAGCTCTGGCGGCGGTACCGGGACCGCATCCTCGGGCTGATCCTCGCGAACACGCGAGCGGTGGCGGATCCACCGGAGGCCGTGCACGGGCGCTTCGTGCTCGCCGAGCGGCTCCGGGCCGAGGGGAACTTCCTGGCGGTGGACCCGCCGGCCCTGCTGGCGCCGGAGGCACCGGAGGAGCTCCGGGTCCGCGTGCGCGCCCTGATCGCCGACCAGCCGGCGGAGGCGATCGCCGCCGCGGCGCTGGGGATGGCCGAGCGCCCCGACTCGACCCCCGATCTGCAGGGGATCGACGTGCCGACCCTGGTCGTGACGTCCTCGGAGGACCAGCTGATCGCGGCCGAGGTGTCCGCGGACATGGCGGGCCGTATCCCGGGCGCGCGGCTCGAGACGATCCCGGGGGTCGGGCACCTGAGCAACATGGAGGCTCCCGAGACGTTCAACCGCCTCCTGCTGGAGCACCTCGCAGCCTGCGGGCTCGCGGCCTGAGCGACCCGGCCGGGTCGCATCCGTAGACTGACCGCCGTGACCGATCCCACGCGGTTCGCGGCACGGTACCCGTTCGCCCTCGACGGCTTCCAACGGCAGGCGATCGAGGCGCTGGATGCCGGCAGCTCCGTCCTGGTCGCCGCCCCGACCGGTTCGGGCAAGACGGTCGTGGCGGAGTTCGCGGTGGAGCGGGCGCTCGACGCCGGCGGGAAGTGCTTCTACACGACGCCGCTGAAGGCGCTGTCGAACCAGAAGTTCGGGGACTTCGTGGCCCGCCTCGGCGCCGCCAAGGTCGGCCTGCTCACCGGCGACAACTCGATCAACGCCGATGCCCCCGTGGTGGTGATGACCACGGAGGTCCTACGGAACATGCTCTACGAGAAGAGCTCCACGCTCGACGGGTTGATGTCGGTCGTGCTGGACGAGGTCCACTACCTCCAAGATCCCTACCGCGGTGCGGTCTGGGAGGAGGTCTTGATCCATCTCCCGCTCTCGGCGGCCGTGGTGTGCCTGTCGGCGACGATCTCCAACGCCGAGGAGTTCGGCGAGTGGATCGGGACGCTGCGCGGTCCGACGCGGGTCGTGATCGAGGAGCGACGCCCCGTGCCGCTGCGGCATCACTACCTGATCGGACGGGACCTGCACCCGATGCACGTCGATCAGGAGGGGCAACCGATCCCCAACCCGTACGTCGTCTCCCTGGACCGCGACGAGGTGCGGTACAAGACGTACCGCCGTCGCGGCTCGGGGACCCTGCAGCATCAGCGGATCCCTCGCCCGCGAGAGGGGCACCGGCGCGTGTACGTCCCTCGTCGCGAAGAGGTGGTCGAGGTCCTGGCCCGCGAGGGCATGCTCCCCGCGATCTACTTCGTGTTCAGCCGAGCCGGCTGCGACCGCAGCGTGGAGTGGGTGGTTGCCGCGGGGCTCAGGTTCACCACCCCCGACGAGGCCGAGCGCATCCGCGACTTCGCGGAGATGCGGGCCGCGTGGATGGACGGAGGGGACCTTCGGACGCTCCGCTTCCCCGACTTCCTCGAGGCGCTGACGCGTGGGATCGCCGCCCACCATGCGGGCCTGCTCCCGGTCTTCAAGGAGACCGTGGAAGAGCTGTTCGAGGCGGGGCTGGTCAAGCTCGTGTTCGCGACCGAGACCCTGTCGCTCGGCATCAACATGCCGGCCCGGTCGGTCGTGATCGAGGACCTGTGGAAGTTCCAGGGGGAGCGCCACGAGCTCCTCACGCCCGGGGAGTACACCCAGCTCACCGGTCGTGCCGGGCGACGGGGGATCGACGAGCTTGGGCACGCGGTGGTCCTGTACCAGCGCCAGGTGCCGTTCGAGCGGGTCGCCTCCTTGGCCTCCACGCGCACGTACGAGCTGACCTCCTCCTTCCGACCCTCGTACAACATGGCCGTGAACCTGGTCCGCAACTACACGCGCGACCAGGCGCACCACCTGCTGAACTCGTCGTTCGCGCAGTTCCTGGCCGACCGGGGCGTCGTGACCCTCGAGCGGCAGCTGGAACGCGATCGAGCCTACCTCGGCGGCTACCAGGAGCAGATGCGATGTCACCTGGGCGACTTCGAGGAGTACTGGAGGCTCAGGGAGCGCGCGCGGCGCATCCGCGAGGAGGCGCGCAAGGGGCGGGACCGGGCCCGGTCGGACGCCGTGCGCGAGGCCCTGGCGTCGCTGCGGCCCGGTGACGTGATCTTCGTGCCTCGGGCGAAGCGGCGAGGGCTGGCGGTGGTCCTGTCGAGCCGCGAGGGGCGACCCACCGTCCTCGCGCAGGATCGGACGTTCTTCCGGCTGTCGAGCCGGGACTTCGAGGAGCCGCCGGCAGCGCTGACGAGGGTGCCGCTCCCACGGAGCGGGAGCGCGCGGAGCGCGCGGTACCGGCGCGATCTGGCCGCGAAGCTGGTGGCGCTGGACGTGCACCCCCCACGAGCCCCCCGACGGAGCGCGGACCCCGAGGCGGAGCGGCAAGCGGCCCGGCTCGACCACCGGGCGGAGGACCACCCGTGCCACGGGTGCCCCGAGCGCTCGACCCACGAGCGATGGGCGGCCCGTGCCACCCAGCTGGAGCAGCAGATCCGAGGGATCGAGCGGCGGATCCGAGCCAGGACGGAGACGCTGGCCCGTCAGTTCGAGCGGGTCCTCGCGGTCCTCGAGGAGCTGGGATACGTGCGTGACTTCCAGGCCCTGCCCAAGGGGTCGGTGCTCGCGAGGATCTACGGCGAGGGCGACATCCTGGTGGCGGAGGCGATCGCGGACGAGATCCTCGTGGGCCTCTCGCCGGCAGAGGCTGCCGCGCTCGTGTCGACCGTGGTGTACGAGTCCAGGGAGCGCATCCCGCGCTCGGGAGCCATGCCCAGCGCGAACGCGGCGGATCGGTACGCGAGGTTGCGGTCCATCTGGAGCAGGGTCCGCCGGGCCGAGGACGCCCACCACGTCGAGCTGTGTCGAGAGCTTGACGACGGGTTCGCCGTGCCCATCCACCGGTGGGCCGAGGGGGAACCCCTCGAGGACGTCCTGGCCGAGACGTCCATGGCGCCGGGCGACTTCGTCCGAACCTGCAAGCAGCTCCTCGACCTCCTGCGTCAGATCGCGGAGGTGGCGCCGCCCCCGACCGCCGACATGGTGCGGGCGGCCGCCGGGGCGGTCAACCGCGGCGTCGTCGCGTACACGGGTGTGTGAGGACCGAGCCCGGACGCCCCCGGCCACCCGTCCCGAGTCGGTAGGATGCCCGCCATGTCCAGTCCGTTCGGACCGCTCACCGTGATCGTGAACCCCCACGCGGGCAAACGGCACGTCGGCCAGGAGATCCCCGAGCTCGAGCGGACCCTCCGCGCGCGCGGTCTCGCCTACACCCTCGTGCGGACGCAGGGGCGCGGTGACGCGACCCGGTACGCGCGTGAGGCGCTCGGGTCCGGCGCCAGGTTCCTCGTCGCCGTCGGCGGGGACGGGACCGTGAACGAGGTGGTGAACGGGATGCTCGAGCCCGACGGCACCCCCGTCGCGCCCGATCCGGTCCTCGGCGTCGTGGCCGCGGGCTCCGGATGCGACTTCATCCGCACCTTCGGGCTACCGGGGGACTCCAGTCGGGCGTGTCTGCACCTGACCGGCGACAACACGTATCCGCTCGACGTGGGCCGGATCACGTACACGACGGTCGGCGGTGACCGGGACGTACGGCACTTCGCCAACGTCGCGGAGACGGGTCTCGGCGCAGCCGTCGCCGCGCGAGCCGAGCGGATGTCCTCGAGGTTCGGGCGCTCGAAGTACTTCGTCGGGTTCTGGCTGACGATGCCGACGTTCCGTCTGGCGTCGGTGCGCGTGCAGGCCGATCGGAGGACGTACGAGGGTCCCGCCTACCTCGTCGTGGTCGGGAACGCGCAGTACTACGGGGGCGGCATGAAGATCTCCCCGCGGTCCTACCCGGGCGACGGCGCGCTCGACGTCCTGATCTTCAAGGGCCCGAAGACCGATTCGTTCACGTTGCTCCCGAAGATCTACCGTGGCGAGCACATCCCCCACGACCACATCGAGGAGCTCCGTGTACGGCGCGCGCTGACCGTGGAGGCCGATCGACCGCTCCCGATCGAGGCCGATGGCGAGGTGCTGGGGACAACCCCGGCCACCTTCGAGGTCCTTCCCCAGGTGATCAGGATGAAGCTGTGAGCGCGGACCGGTACATGCGGCGCATCGAGCGGGCGGCACGGGCGACGGAGAACGCCGGGCTCGCGGGTCTGTTGGTGACGCCGGGCCCGGACCTCGGCTACCTCACCGGCTACTCGCCGCTGCCGCTCGAGCGGCTCACGCTCCTGGTCGTGCCGGTCGCGACCGAGCCCGTCCTGCTGGTCCCGGACCTCGAACGCCCGGGCGCGCTCGCCTCCCCGGCGGGCGAGAGGCTCGAGGTGCTGGGATGGGCGGACGGCCAGGACCCGTACGAAGCGGCCGCGCGCCTGCTCCCCGGGGGACGGCACGCCCTCAGCGATCAGACCTGGGCCGCTCACGTCATCCGCCTCCAGCGGTCCGCCCCACACGCCACCTTCACCACGATGGGGGAGGCCGTCCCGCTCCTGAGGGCGGTGAAGGACGAGGACGAGCTCGAGGCGCTGCGCGCGGTCGGCGCGGCCGCCGACGCCGCGTTCGCCGACATCGTCGATGCGCGGTTCGAGGGACGTCGGGAGATCGACGTGGCGGCGGACCTGGCCGACCTGCTGCGGATGCATGGCCACGAGACCGTGGACTTCACGATCGTCGGATCCGGTCCGAACGGAGCAGCGCCGCATCACGAGCCCGGCGAACGGGTGATCGAGGTCGGCGACGTCGTCGTGATGGACTTCGGGGGCCACCGACACGGCTACTGCTCCGACATCACGCGCACCGTCACCGTCGGCGAGCCGACCGAGGAGCAGGTCCACGTGCACGCGGTCGTCCGGGATGCCCAGCAGGTGGGGTTCGAGACCGTCCGACCCGGGGTCCCGTGCGAGGCCGTGGACGCGGCGACCCGGGCCGTGATCGAGGGCTCGGGGTTCGGCGAGGCGTTCATCCATCGCACGGGGCACGGCATCGGCATCGAGGTGCACGAGCCTCCGTACATCGTGCGTGGCGACGCGACCCCGCTCGAGGAGGGGATGACCTTCTCGATCGAGCCCGGGATCTACCTGACCGGGCGGTTCGGCGTGCGGATCGAGGACATCGTGGCGGTCACGGCCACCGGGGCCGAGCGTCTCAACCGCGCCCCTCGGGACCTCGCCGTCGTGCGCTGAGGACCCTGCGCCCGATCACGCCTCGGGCGTGAGGGAGACGAAGAAGTCGAAGTCGCCCTCGAAGCCTGGGGCGGCCCCGGCCGCGCCCTCTCCCATGTAGATGCCGCCGCTCCAGCCGTTGCCGCTGATGCTCATGACGCTGTAGCTGCCCGTGTCGGCGCTGAAGTCGGCCTGGGAGTCGATCGTGTACCCGGCCGCGGGGAGCGCCTCGGTGTAGAAGGCCTTCACGTCATCGCCGCTCTGGTCGGTCGCGAACCAGACCGAGACACCGCCACCCGCGGCGACCGAGTAGGCCGGCGTGGCGCCGTCGGGGACGGGGAAGTCGCCCGGCCATCCCTCCGGGTATTCGGAGGTGCCGATGTTGACGTCGCCGCTCGGCCCCTCGATCGTGATCCCGTCGTCACCGACGTCCACGTTGGTGCCGGCCGTGTCGATGCTCGCGTCGTCGCCTCCGCAGGCTGCGACCATGAGCGCCAGCAGGACACCGGCCACCACGAGCGTGCGCTTGCGCACCATCCTCAGCTCCCTCTGGTCGGAACGCGTGCAGCATACCCCCTCGAGGGTCGTCCGGAGGTCAGCCCACCCGAGGTCGGATCCGGGTTCCCTCGGGTGTGTCCATCACCTCGAGGCCCATCGCCGCGAGGCGGTCGCGGATCGCGTCCGCGCTCGCGAAGTCCTTCGACGCCCGGGCCAGGTCGCGCTCGGCGACCAGGGCGAGCATCTCCTGGGTCGGCTCCCACGCCGCTCGGGCATCGCGCTCGAGGTCCAGGCCGAGGACACGGTCCCAGGACGCGAGCAGGGCGTACTTCTCGCCCCCCGGCAGGTCCGCGCCGACCGCCTCGTTCAGCACGACCAGCGCACGGGGCATGTTGAGATCATCGGCGATCGCGTCGCGGAACCGCCGGTCGAGGTCGGTGGCGGACCCGGACAGCCCGGTGCTCGCGGGCCCCCACTCGGCCATCCGCCGGCGCAGCCGGCGCACGGCGAGGTCGGCGTCGCGCATCGCGTCCTCCGAGAAGTCCATCTCGCTGCGGTACCGCGTCTGGAACGTCAGGTACCGGTAGGAGAGGGGATCGTAGCCCTCGGCTTCCAGGTCGCCGATGCGGACGATGTTGCCGGTGGACTTGGCCATCTTCTGGCCCGTCAGGCGCAGGTGCCCACCATGCACCCAGATCGACACCACCTGATGGTCGACGGCACCCTCGGACTGCGCGATCTCGTCCTCGTGGTGCGGGAAGATGAGGTCGACACCGCCCGTGTGGATGTCGAAACGCTCGCCGAGGTACTTCATCGACATCGCGGAGCACTCGATGTGCCATCCGGGGAACCCCTGGCCCCAGGGGCTGTCCCACTTCATGAGCCGGGCAGGGCCGGCGCTCTTCCACAGCGAGAAGTCCGCGTGGAACCGCTTGTTGGGGTCGACCTCGACCTCCTGCCGATGGCCGGCCCGCAGTCGGTCCAGGGTGTTGCCCGACAGCTTGCCGTAGCCCGGGAACGACTGGACGTCGTAGTAGACGCTCCCGCCCACCTCGTACGCGCGTCCGCGCTCGACCAGGCGAGAGGTCAGCTCGAGCATCTCCTGGATGTGCTCGGTGGCCTTCGGGTAGACGTGCGCGGGCTGGATGCCGATCTTGGCCGTGTCCTCGAGGAAGGCCTGGGTGTACTTCGCCGCGATCTCGGCGGGTGTGAGCCCCTCGTCCGCGACGGCGATGTCCATCCGATCGCGCCCGGTGTCCGAAGAGTCGTCGGTCATGTGACCGACGTCGGTGATGTTCACGACCTGCGTGACCCGATACCCCTCGAACTCGAGACCCCGGCGCACGAGATCGGCCAGGAGGAACGTCCGCAGGTTCCCGATGTGCGCGTAGCGATAGACCGTCGGCCCGCACGTGTACATGCGGACGTGGCGGTCGTCCACCGGGACGACCTCGTCGACGCGACGGGTCAGCGTGTTGTACAGGTGCACGGACCGCCAGTCTACCGGCGGCATCCGAAGGGGATCGCCCTCACGGCCGGTCCGGCCGCGGCGGGGGATCGTCCGCTCCGGCGGCCTGGCCGTTCCCACCCTGACCGTTCCCCCCAGCGGGGCCGAGCCCGATGTCGTCCGAGCCAGGGCCGAGCGCGCTCGGCACGAGCACCTCGATCGGCTCGCGCTCGCCGAGGTCCGCCATCAGCGCCTCGATCTCGTCGCCGATGAGCTCCTCGCGCTCCAGGAGCGCATCCCGGACCCCCTCGACGACGTGGCGCTTCTGGATGAGGAGCGATCGGACGCTCCGGCGGCACTCGTTCAAGATCGCATCGACCTCTTTGCGGCGCTCCCCGTCGGCGAGCACGGACGACACCGCGTTGCCGCCCGCCATCGGGTCACCCGCCGCCGCCGAGATCAGGCTCGTGCCCATGCCGTAGACGCCCACGTAGACCGCGGCGATCTGGGTCGCCGCCTGCAGATCGCTGGACGGGCCCGAGGTCGTCTGCCCGAACCAGATCTCCTCCGCCACGAGGCCGGCCAGGAACACCTGGATGCGTGCGAGGAGCTGCTTCTGGGTGTTGAGGTACATGTCCTCGACCTCCTGGCCGTGCACCAGGCCGAGGGCGCCCTCCCGCTTCTGGATCGTGATGACCTGGATCTGGCGCTCGCCGCGCTCGAGGGTGTACGAGGCGACCGCGTGCGCCCCCTCGTGGATCGCCACCATGACCTTCTCGCGCTCGGTGTAGGTGACCGGCTGCTTGAGGCCGATCTCCTCGGTGAGCTTGGCCTGCCACAGGTCGTCCCAGCGCAGCGCGTCGCGCCCATCCTGGAGGGCGAAGATCAGCGCCTCGTTGACGATGTTCTTCAGCATCGCCGGCGAGTAGCCCTTGGTCATGCGGGCGAGCTTCTTGTGATCGATCGGCTCGTGCCGGACCTTGGCCAGGTAGTAGCGCGCGATGTCCTCGCGTCCCTCCGCGTCCGGCAGGCCGACGTGGATCTTCCGGTCGAAGCGGCCGGGTCGGAGCAGCGCCGCATCAAGGGTGGATGCGCGGTTCGTGGCGCCGATGATCATCACGTTGTAGAAGGGGACCTTGGGCTTGGCTCGGAACACGATCCGGCGCACGTGCCGCCAGATCCCCCTGGGCACGATCAGCCCGTCCATCTGGACGAGCAGCTCGTTGACGATGCCCATGCCCCCGCCCATGCCCATCCCGGCCATCACGACCCTGGCAGGACCTGGTGCGTCATCCGCAGGCGTCGACCGCTCGGACACGAGTCCGCGGGTACCGCCGACCGCGTCCAGCTCGTCGATGAAGATCACGGCGCCCCCGTACTTGTCGGACATGTGCCGAGCCTTGGTGAACAGGCGCCGGACCTTGAGGTTCCCGATGCCGAGGAACATGTTGGCGAAGCCGGAGCCGGTCGCGTACAGGAACGGGACCCCGGAGGCGCCGGCGATGGCCTTGGCCATGAGCGTCTTGCCGGTGCCCGGCGGGCCCTCGAACAGGATCCCGTGCGGCGGGTACCCGCCCATCTGCCTGAACTCCTTGAAGCCCTGGAACAGCCGGAGCACTTCCTTGGTGGACTCGACGGCAGCGTCTTGACCTCTGACGTCGTCGAACGTCACGTCGTACTCGTTCGGGTAGATCACGTAGCTGTTCCCGCGGGCCAGGAACCAGAACATGGCCACGAACTGCAGGACCACGAAGGACATGATGAAGATCAGGTAGATCACGAGTCCCCGGTACTGCGCGAGCGTGGCGCCGGGGTTCGAGAGCGCCTGGGACGGGCTCACGCCCATGAAGAAGTAGGCGATCGCGACGTAGGCGACGAGGATGAGGGCGGCGCGCTTCAACCAGCGCCCGTAGCGTCGGTACCTCTCCATGAGCGTCCTCCCGAGGCAGCAGGCACGCGGACCCGCGGTGCGGGATGAGCCAGCAGTGTACGACGGCGGTCGGGTGAAGCCCAGCGCCTGGCCGGGCGGGTCCCTACGGATGGGACATGGGCCGCCCCGGGGCCGCCGTGGATCCGGCTAGGGCCGGAGCGGACGGCGCTCGAACGGGATCGAGAGCACGACCGTGGTCCTGGTCTGCACCCCGCCCTTCTCGCGCAGCCGGCGGATGAGCTCCTCCAGCCGCTCGGGCGTGCCCGTACGGACCTTGAGGACGTAGTTGGCCTCGCCCGCGACGCTGTAGCAGTCCTCGACCTCCGGGAAGGTGCGGACACGGTCGGGGAGGTCGTCCGGTTGCGTCGGGTCCAGGGGTGTGACGGCGATGAGCGCGGTGACGCTCAGGCCGAGGGCGTGCGGGTCGAGCACCGCCTGGTATCCCACGATGACCCCCGCCTGCTCGAGCTTGCGGACGCGCTCGTGCACCGAGGACGGAGACAGTCCCACGCGGTGACCGATGTCCGCATAGGTCGCCCGGGCGTCGTCCTGCAGGGCCGCCACGATCGCGAGGTCCCGGTCGTCCAGCACGCAGGCATCGTAGCGTGCGTGGGGGCGGGGGACGGTGGGACCCCCCGCTCGGGCGATTGCCCGCCGGGCAGACCCGTGGGACGCTCTCCGTGCACCGGCGTGCGCGGTCCACCCTCCCTCGGACCGGGGGAGGGGAGTGGATGGGCAGCGGTTCCGGCGGATCCGACGTCCGTCTGGTTCCGGTGGAGCGACCCGGTGGGGTCCGCTGGCTGACGCATCTCAGCCCTGCGCGGGCGGCCGCGTACGCGTCCTCGGTCGCACCGGCCGTCCCGGCGATCGAGCGCGCCCTCGGCCCCGTCGTGGTGGCCAACCGGGTGGTGGCGCTGCCCCTGGACCCCCCTGCGATCGTCCTCGAGCCCTGGAGGAGCGCGCGGGCCCGGTTCGGCGCGCTGGTCGGCGATCTCGCGCGCGGGTCGAAGGCGGTGCTCCTGGCCGACGTGCGCGGCTGCTACGCGGCGATCACGGCCGGACGGGTGCGTGAGGCCCTGGCGCGGCTCGGGTGCGACCCGCGGATCGCCCGCCACATCGCGGCGACGGTCCGAGGCTTCGAGCGGGCGGGCGTGGTGGGCCTCCCGGTCGGACCCGAGGCCTCGGCCGTGCTGGCCAACGCGGTGCTCGCGCACGTCGACGCGTCGCTGGAGCGTGCCGGCTTCCGGCACCTCCGATGGGTTGATGACGTGATGGTGGGGATCGCCGGCACATCCTCGGCGGAGCGGGCGCTCCGGGTCATCGAGCGCGCGCTGGGAGAGGTCGGGCTCGAGGTGGCGACCCAGAAGACGCGGATCGTGGACGCATCCTGCACGGATGGATCGGATGCCTTGCCCGCCTCATGCTCGCCGATCGTGGATCCCGGTCCGATGGACGGATGACCAGGTGGAGCGGGTAATCTCCGATCGATGCGCACCCTGTACCGAGCCTCCCGGGTCCGCACGCTGTCGTACCCGGCGAGCGGGGAGTGGATCCTCGTGGACGGGCGACACGTGCAGCGGGTCGGCCTGGGGGAGCCCCCAGCGGCCGATCGCGTCGTCGAGCTGCCGGGGACCACGATCGTCCCGGGCTTCGTCGACGCCCACGTCCATCTCACGGATACGGGGTCCCAGCTCCAGACCCCGGAGATCGCCGGCGCCCGCTCCGTCGACGATCTCCTCGCGGCGGTGCGGCGCATCGCCGAGCGCCGACTGGGTCCCACCCTGGTCCACGGGTTCGACGAGTCCACCTGGGAGCGCTCCGAGCCGCTGACCTCCGGCGACCTGGACGCCGTATCCCCACGACCCCTCGCCGTCGCGCGGGTCGACGGTCACGTGGCGTTCGCGAACACGGCGGCGCTCGAGGCGTCCGGGGCCCTCACCGAGGAGGGCGTCGAACGCGACATCCGCGGCCGCCCGACGGGTCGTCTGACCCGACGCGCGAACGCGACCCTCCGAGAGTGGTTCGATTCCAACCTGGCCGACCGCGACATCGAGGACCTCCAGCTGCAGGCGGCGGCGCTGGCGGCTTCGCGCGGGGTCACCACCGTGCACGAGATGTCGCTGGCCGACGAGCTGGAGCTCCGCGACCTGCGGGTCCTGCTGGGCCATCGGGCGCGGCTGCCGGTGGACGTCGTCGCGTACCTGGCCACCAGCGACGTCTCCCGGTGCCTCGAGCTCGGGCTGGGGCGCATCGGCGGTGACCTGACGATCGACGGGTCGATCGGGGCCGGGACCGCCTGGCTGCACGAGGCGTACCGTGACGGGGAGGGCACGGGCGCCCGGTACTTCGACGACGACGAGCTCGCTGAGCTCTTCCACGACGCGCACCTCGCCGGCCTCCAGGTGGCCGTGCACGCGATCGGCGACGCGGCGATCTCTCAGGTGGTGGCCACCTGGGAGCGCGTCTATCGCACCCTCGACTCGCGCGGCCGGCGCCATCTCCGGGCCCGCCGCCACCGGATCGAGCATTGCGAGATGGTGGATGCGAGCCTCCTCGAGCGGGCAGCGACCCTCGGCCTCGCGATGTCGGTGCAGCCTGGGTTCGACGCCGCGTGGGGTGGGCCGGGGGGCATGTACGAGCGGCGTCTGGGCCGGGACCGGGCGGCTGCGATGAACCCGTTCCGCAGCATGCTGGAGCGGGGCATCGAGGTCGGTGCGGGGTCCGATTCACCGGTGACCAGGCTCGACCCGCTGTGGGGCATCGCCGCGTTCGAGTCGCACCACGAGGAGGCCCAACGGCTCAGCCGGGAGGAGGCTGTCCGGCTGTTCACCATCGGGAGCGCGCGGCTGGCCCACCAGGAGGACAAGATGGGGACCCTGGAGCCTGGCAAGCACGCGGACTTCGCCGCGTTCGAGATCGATCCGCTGAGCGCCCCGTCCGTAGAGGATCTGCGCCCCGTCCTGACGGTCTCCCTGGGCCGGGACGTCTACGCGGCGTGATGACGTCTCCGGCGACCTGCTCGTTTGACACGTGCGGGGGGGGCGCACTACCTTCTGTGGTGCGCGACCGCTTCGGCGGGAGCGCACGGAGGACCCAAGAGGCTGAGTAGAGAACGCGGCGCCCCGGCGCTGCGGCCCCAAAGGTCTCTTGGGTCCTCGCTATCTCCCCACCTCCCTCGTCTGCGCCCCGGGGCTCCCGCGTCTTCGGTGGCGTCCCCGGATGGGGTTGCGGCGGTGGGTGCCCGCAGTACAATGCGCCGGCCGACCGAACGGGGAAGGCCCGGATGGAAGACATCGAAGAGACCTTCGACGACGAGGATCTGGACGAGGAGGCCGAGGCACCGGTCGAGGCCGATCTCGCCCCTGCCCCGGCGCCGGCCCCCACCGGGGGAGAAGAGGTGGAGTCCATCCAGGACCTCCTGGTGAAGCAGGAGGCCCGAGCGGAGGAGGGGGAGCAGGCCGAGGACTCGGTCCTCAGCCTCACGCGCGATGACCTCCGCGAAGAGTCGCTCGCGGTCAAGGTGGTTCCACCTCAGCCCAACGAGTTCACATGCCACAACTGCTACCTGGTGAAGCACCGCAGCCAGCTCAAGGACCCCGTGAAGATGCTCTGCCGGGACTGCGCCTGACGCCGGATCGCATCCGGCTGATCCCCGCCCTGCTCGTCGCGGCCCTGAGCGGCGCCGCGCTCTCCCTGTCGCTCCCACCCATCGATGCGGGCTGGGTCGCGTTCCTCGCGCTGGCTCCGCTCCTGTGGCTGGTGCCACGGTCGAGGCCGCGCCGCGGGCTGCTCGTCGGGCTCGCGTTCGGCCTGGCGTACTTCGGGGTCGTCCTGTACTGGATCCTGCTCTTCGGCGAGCTCGCCTGGGGCGCGCTCGTGCTGATGTCGGCGGGGTTCGTCGGCCTGTTCGGTCTCCTCGCCCCCACGCTGTGGCGGGGGGAGCACCCGGTGTGGTCGATGGCCGCCCTCGCCGGGCTGTGGACCTGCCTGGAGTGGGTCCGCGGGACCTGGCCGCTCGGGGGGTTCGGGTGGGGCCAGCTCGGCACCACACAGACCGCCGGACCGTCGCTCCCGCTCGTGTCCGTGACGGGCGTGTGGGGGCTGGGGTTCGTGGTGATGTTCGTGGCGGGGCTCCTCCTCCTCGCGCTCGAGCGGGCGCGGACGAGACCGGGGGCCGCCCTCGCGCTGATCGGCGTCGGCGCGGGTCTCGTCGTGACGCCCGCGCTGATCACGCTCCCGGAGGCCGAGGGGCGCTCGATCGACGTGGCGGCGATCCAGGTGGACGTCCGGGAAGCCCGCGACCTCACGGGGGACGCCGAGGACATCGCCGTGGCGATGCTCAACGTCGACCTGCATCGGACCCTGGGCGTCGATCCGCCGGATCTCGTCGTGTGGGGGGAGGGTTCGCTCGACCCAGGAGCGACCTCGGACGCCGCGACCGTTGGGTCCGTCCAGGCCGCGATCCGCGATGTGGGCTCCCCGACGCTGGCCGGCGCGGTGGTGAACGATCCGGACGGGAGCCAGCACACGAGCGTCCTGCTGTTCGACGACGGGGGGGAGGTCGTCGACCGCTACGACAAGGTGAAGCTCGTGCCGTTCGGCGAGTACGTCCCGTTCCGCAGCCGCCTGTCGTGGATCGAGGCCATCGACCAGGTGCCGGTGGACAGGGTCCCCGGGACCGTCGCTCACCCGTTGACCCTGGACGGGCTGCCCGCGTTCGGGACGCCCATCTGCTACGAGAACAGCTTCCCGGCGATCCCGCGCGAGATGGTGCGCGGGGGGGCCACCTTCTTCGCGCTGACCACCAACAACGCCTCCTACGAGATGACGGCCGCATCACGCCAGCACGTGCTGATGAGCCAGGTGCGCGCGGTCGAGACGGGGCGCTGGGTCGTCCACGCCGCGGTCTCGGGCATCAGCGCGATCATCGACCCGACGGGCTCCGTCACCGCGACCAACGCCCTCTTCGAGCCCGCCATCACGCGAGGGACGATCCGGGCCTCCGAGCGCACCACCCTGTACGTGCGTTGGGGGGACTGGGCGATCTGGGTCTGTCTCGCCCTCGTGATCGGCGTGTTCCTCGTGCCGCGTGGGCGCCGCCGCGCCCCTCGGACGCCGCCCGAGCTCCAGGCATCCAACAGGACGCTCGTGATCGTGCCGACCTACAACGAACGCGAGAGCGTCGGCCGGGTGATCGACGGGCTCCTCGCCCTCGAGGCCCGTCCCCACGTGCTCGTGGTCGACGACGCCTCGCCGGACGGGACGGCCGAGGTCGTCCGAGACAGGATCGTCCCCGGTGGCCCGCTGCGGCTCCTCGAGCGGCCGGGCAAGGGCGGCCTCGCGAGCGCCTACCTGGAGGGCTTCCGGGTGGCGCTCGACGAGGGCTACGCGCTGATCGTGGAGATGGACTCCGACCTGTCCCACGACCCGGTCGAGCTGCCGAGGCTCCTGGAGGCGGCGGCCCGACACGACCTGGTCATCGGCAGCCGGTACGTGCCCGGTGGGTCCGTCAGCAACTGGAGCCGGCCCCGGCTGGCCCTGTCCAGGCTCGGGAACGCCTACGCGGGGCTCGCGCTCGGGATCCCGGTGCGAGACGCCACCAGCGGGTACCGCGTCTACCGACGGGAGGCCCTGAGCACGCTCCTCGAACCACCGATCCGCTCCGAGGGGTACGGGTTCCAGGTCGAGCTCGCGTACCGCGCGTGGAAAGCCGGGCACGCGCTCGCCGAGGTCCCGATCACGTTCCGCGAGCGCGAGCACGGGCGCTCGAAGATCTCCAGGCGGATCGTGGTGGAAGCGCTGTGGCTGATCACCCTGTGGGGGCTCAGGGACCGTCTCCGACCCGAGTGAGCGCCCGGCTCCCCTGGCCGCCCATACCGTGCGTTATGGAAAGTAACGTTCGACGCACGCACCTCCCTGCTCCCCACGGGGACCGCCTCACCAGCGCAGCTTGAGGTGGCGGGCCGCGAGCGCCTCGTCGAGACGGCGCACGGGTGTCGACGTCGGGGCGTCGTGCAACAGGTCGGGATCGGTGTGAGCCTCGGCGGCGGCCTGGCGCAGGGCGTCGGCGAAGGCGTCCAGGGAGTCCTTTGACTCGGTCTCGGTCGGCTCGACCATCATCGCCTCCTCGACGATCAGGGGGAAGTAGACCGTGGAGGGGTGGAAGCCGAGGTCGATCACGCGCTTGGCGACGTCCATCGCGCGGATGCCCGTGGCGTCCTTGAGTGGGGCCGCGGTCGAGACGAACTCGTGCATCGGGCGAGCGTCGGGGAACGCCAGGGGGAAGACGTCCTTGATCCGCTCGGCGAGGTAGTTGGCGTTCAGGACGGCGCGCTCGGCCACCTCGCGGAGGCCGTCACGGCCGTGGAGGAACACGTAGGCGTAGGCGCGCACCAGGATCCCGATGTTGCCGTGGAACCCGTGCATCCGCCCGATCGATCTCGGACGGTCGGTGTCCAGACGGAACACGCCCGTCTGCGGATCGCGCTCGACCACGGGCACCGGGAGGTGCGGAGCCAGCACCTCGGTCACGCCGACCGGGCCCGCCCCGGGCCCTCCCCCACCATGGGGCGTCGCGAACGTCTTGTGGGTGTTGATGTGGACGATGTCGAAGCCCATGTCCCCCGGCCGGCAGCGCCCGAGGATGGCGTTCAGGTTCGCGCCGTCGTAGTAGACGAGCCCTCCGGCGTCGTGGATCACCCGGGTGATCTGCTCGATCTCCTCCTCGAACAGACCAAGGGTGTTGGGGTTGGTGAGCATCAGGCCCGCGACACGGTCGTCGACGAGCTTCTCCAGGGCCGAGACGTCCACGAGGCCGCGGGCATCGGTCGGGATGTGGAGCGCCTGGTATCCCGCGAGCCGGACGCTGGCGGGGTTGGTGCCGTGGGACGAATCCGGGATCGCGACCATGACGCGAGGGTCACCGCGCTCGGTGTGGTGGCGGCGCATGATCAGCAGACCCGTGAGCTCGCCGCAGGCGCCTGCCGGTGGCTGCAGGGTCGCCCGCGCCATTCCGGTGATCTCGCACAGGGCCCGTTCGAGGCGCCAGAGCAGCTCGAGCGTGCCCTGGACCGTCTCCTCCGGCTGGAGCGGATGCAGCCGCGTGAACCCTGGGAGCGCGGCCACCGACTCGCCGATCTTGGGGTTGTACTTCATCGAGCACGAGCCGAGCGGATAGATGCCCGTGTCCACGCCGTAGTTGCTCTGCGAGAGCCGGGTGAAGTGCGAGACCAGGTCCCGTTCCGCGACCTCGGGGAGCGCGGGTGGCCTCGCCCGGGCGTGCTCCTGGGGGACCGCGACCGAGGGGACGTCGAGCGGCGGGAGGCTCCACGCACGCCGTCCCTTCCGGGACAGGTCCCGCAGGGTGCGCGGACCCGGAGGTCCCTGACGTCGGACGGGGGCGCCGATCGCGTCGCTCACGCCAGCACCGCCTTCAGCTCCCTGGCGAACCCGTCGATCTCCTCGCGCGTCCGCCGCTCGGTGACGGCCACCAGGAGGCCCCGCCCCCCAGCGTCGGGCAGCGGCACGCCGGCGAGGTATCCCCGCTCCACGAGCGCGTCGCGGACCTGTTCGGCCGGCACCGGGAGCCGCAGCGCGAACTCCTTGAGGAACGGCGCTCCCGGGAAGAGCATCTCGACCCCCGGTACCTGGCTCAGCGCCTCCGCCGCGTACGCGGCCTTCGCGGCGCAGCGCGCACCGAGCTGCCGCAGGCCCTCCGGTCCGAGCCACGCGAGGTGGATGGCCGCGGCGATCGCCATGAGCGACTGGTTGGTGCAGATGTTCGAGGTCGCCTTCTCCCTCCGGATGTGCTGCTCGCGGGCCTGCAGGGTGAGGACGTAGCCCGTTCGGCCGTCCACGTCCACCGTCTCCCCCACGATCCGGCCAGGGAGCCGGCGCACGTGATCCAGGCGGGTCGCGATCACCCCGAGGTAGGGCCCGCCGAAGTTGAGATGGTTGCCGAGCGATTGGCCCTCCGCCACCGCGATGTCCGCGCCCAGCTCACCGGGAGGGGCGAGGATGCCCAGCGACAGCGGGTCGAAGACCTCGATCGCCAGCGCTCCTCCATCGTGGGCGGCCCCGAAGAGCTCACGCACCGGCTCGAGGTTGCCGTAGACGTTCGGGTGCTGGACGACCACGCACGCGACGTCGTCCCCGACCTGCGGATGTCCGCCGCGGCCGCCCTGGAGGGCGAACGGCTCCGGCTCGTACCCCCCTCCCCTGCCGAAGGTCCGGAGCGTCTCCACGTGCCGAGGGTCCACCCCCTCGGAAACCAGCACGCGCCCCCGCTCGGGCGTCGCCCGGGCGAGGTTCACCGCCTCGGCGAGCGCGGTGGACCCGTCGTACAGGGACGCGTTGGAGACGTCCAGCGCCGTCAGCTCGCAGATCATCGACTGGTACTCGAAGAGCGCCTGCAGGACCCCCTGCGAGAGCTCGGGCTGGTAGGGCGTGTACGCCGTGTAGAACTCCGAGCGGCCGGCGAGCGCCCACACCACCGCAGGCACGTAGTGGTCGTAGGCACCGCCGCCAGCGAAGCAGACCAGGTCGTCGGCGGAACGGTTGCGCGCCGCGAGGGACATCAGATCGGTCAGGATCTCAGGCTCCGAGACGCCCGCCGGCAGGTCGAGCTCGCGGTCCAGGCGGACCGAGGCGGGGATCTGCGCGAACAGGTCGTCGAGCGAGTCGAGACCGATCGCCTCGAGCATCTCGCGGAGGTCGTCGTCCGTGTGGGCCGCGTACCGCATGCCTCGTCCCGAGTGTATCCGTTCCGGCGCATGGGCTCAGCCGGTTCGGCGAACCTCAGCCGGAGACGTCTTCGAGGCCGTACTTCTCGACCAGGGACAGGTAGTCGCGCTGGTAGAAGATCTTGCAGTTGACGCCCGGGTAGAGCTCGCGGAGCCGACGGACCTTGCGGTTCTTCTTCGTGACGAGCTTCTGGTTGAGGGTCGTGATCTCGATGTACAGGTCGTACTGGGGCAGGTAGAAGTCCGGCGTGAACCGCTGGATGACGTTGCCGTCCTTGTCCCGCTCGAGATCGAAGGACCGAGGCTCGTACTCCCACTCGATCTGGTAGAAGTCCAGGAGCTGCGCGAACTGACGCTCGCTCGCGTGGGCGAAGCGGACGGTGTCGCTCTTCAGGGCCGGGGTGCGGGTCGCCGCGGCGTCGCTCACGCGCCTCCGGCCGACGCGACCTTGCGACCCCGCTTCCGTGCCGGCTTCGCGAGGCTCCCCTCGAGATCGGTCCATACCCTGTCCACGGCGACGGCGAACACGCCCTGCCCCTGCGCCAGGAGATCTACCACCGCCTCCGGCGACTCGACCGCGTAGATCCGGACGCCGTCCGACACGAGCGTGGTGCCGAGCGGCGGCTCCTTCAGCTCACGGAGCGTGCCGATCGCCCGGCGGATCTGCTGGAGCGAGACGCCCGTGTCGAGGAGCTTCTTGATGATCTTCAGGGTCGCGAGGTCCTGGAACGAGTACAGACGCTGGGTGCCGGAACCGTGGGCATCGCGCAGGGACGGACGGACGAGGCCCGTCCTCGCCCAGTAGTCGAGCTGACGGTAGCTGATCCCGACGATCCGGCAGACCTCGGGCACGCGATATCCCTGCTCAGCCATGACAACTCCGTAATTACGCGGGCGTAGCACAGGCTAGGCCCACCGGCAGACGGTGTCAATGACCCCGTCGACCCACCCCCGATCGCGGGACGGGCCGGACGCGAACCGGTAGGATGCGCGAGAGTTCCGCGGCTCGAGGGGGGTGTTCGCGTGACACGCAGCCGGAGGTTGCGGCGTTCAGCGCTCGCGGGGGTGCTCGCCGCTGCGCTGACGATGGGCCTGGTGGCGGGGACGCCGAGCGTGGGTGTGGCCTCCCCCGAGGGCAAGCTCCTGAGGATCGTCAACCGTGTTCGGGATCGACATGGACTGCACACGCTCCGACCCAACCTGCGGTTGTCCGTCGACGCGGAGCGCCACACGCGGAACATGATCCGGCAGGCGAAGCTGTACGACCCACCGGACCTCGCCAGGCTCCTGCGTCCGTACGATTGGAAGCGGGTCGGCGCGAGCGCCTCCGGGTGCAACGCGAGCCTTCGCGGGCTGGTGCGGGCCTGGATGGCCCACGGTCACCATCGCGACATCCTGCTCCTCCCCGGGCTCCGGAGCGCCGGCGTCGGGGTGGTCTTCGAGGCCGGTCGGAGCGCCTGCGGCACCGACCAGTTCTGGGCGACGGCCATCATGTACGGCTGACGCCGTGCAGGTGGTCCCACCCGCGGCGACGGGCCGATCGGGCTACTGGAAGTCCTCCGGGTTGACGTTCTCCAGGAACTCCCGGAACTTCTCGACCTCGTCCTCCTCCTCCCCGTTGGGGATGAGGATGGATGCCTCCGACAGGACCTCCTCGTGCACGAAGATCTTGCACCCGAGGCGCACCGCCAGGGCGATCGCATCGCTCGGGCGGGAGGAGATCTCGAAGGCATCTCCGTTGCGCTGCATGTTGATCACCGCGTAGAAGGTCCCCTCCCGCAGCTCCGTGATCACGATGCTGTTCACCTGGACCGCCATCTCGTCCAGGATGTTCCGGAGCAGGTCGTGGGTCATCGGGAGCGGGGTGACGACCCCCTGGAGCGCGAGGGCGATCGCCGCCGCCTCGGACTGACCGATCCAGATGGGCAGGAACCGCTCGCCCTCGGACTCACGCAGCAGCACGATCGGCTGGTTGGAGGGGAGCTCGATCCGCACCCCCGCGAGGCTCATCTCGATCAACATGGCTCGACACCTGAGCCTAGACCCGGGCCCCTGCTCCGGCAACCGGACCTCATCCCGACGGCGCCGGGAGGTGCGGGAGCAGCAGGTCCGGGTCCTCGTCGAGCCTCGCGAGATCGTGCACCGCAAGGATGTCGGGGACGTTCCGGTAGCGTTCCTGGAAGTCGAGACCGTACCCCACGACGAACACGTCCGGGCACTCGAACCCTCGATAGCGGATCGTGAGGGGCGCGATCCGACGGGCTGCCTTGTCCAGGAGCGCGCAGACCTCGATCGAGGCCGGCTCGCGAGACTGCAGGACGGAGATCAGGTACGAGAGCGTCAGACCCGTGTCGACGATGTCCTCGACGACGATCACGTCGCGGCCACCCACGTCCTGCTCGAGGTCCTTGACGATGCGGACCCGCCCCATGGACTCGGTCGCGCCGCCGTAGCGGGAGAGCGACATGTAGTCGATCGCGAGCGGCAGACCGATGGCTCGGATCAGATCGGCGAGGAACACCGAACCGCCCTTCAGGACCGAGACCAGGATGGGCGCGCGCCCCTCATAGTCCCCGGTGATGGTGCGGCCGAGCTCCTCGATCCGGCGGCGGATGTCCTCGCGTCCGAAGAGGACGCTGGCCACCTCCGTCATCGCGCCGATCGTAGCAGAGCGATCAGCCGAACAGCGCGTCGAGCACCGCGCCGACGCCGTCGAGCACGGCGGAGGCGGCCCGTCGCCACCACGGGCCGGGGTCCGGCGGGGGCGGGGGCGGCACCTCGTGGACCTCGAGGGGGACCTCGCCGATGCGCAGCCCAGGGACCGAGACCACGACGGTGCCGATGTCCTCTCCCGGGAGCGGCGGGAAGCCGACGGCCCCATCCACGACGATCCGGCGCCGGACCTCGGCGTCGACGGGCACGAGCGCCTGGAGGCTGCCACCCGACGTGACCTCCACGGGGCGCCCACCCACGTCCACGGTGCCCAGGGCCTCCCCCACCGTGATGACCTCCCGCCGCTCGAAGGCCGTGAACCCGTGGTCGAGGAGGGTGGCCGCCTCGGAGAAGACCTCGTTCACGCCCCCCAGGACCACGGCGGCCAGACGCACCCCGTCACGCTCGGCCACGGCGACGATGCAGAAGCCCGCCGGCGTCGTGAAGCCGGTCTTGACGCCGACGGCTCCCGGGTAGAGCCAGAGCAGGACGTTGCGGTTCTGGACGGTCCGTGGAGGGGCCCCATCGGGCGCCGGGATCTCGTGGAGCTTGGTGGCGACGATCGTGGCGAACCCCGGCCGTCGGTAGGCCGCCGACGTGAGCGCCACGAGGTCGGCGGCGGTCGAGAACCCCCGATCGTCCAGGCCGTTGGGTGAGAAGAAGCGCGTGTCTCGCAGTCCCAGGCGCCGCGCGCGGGTGTTCATGTCGGCCACGAAAGCGTCGACGGAGCCCGAGACGTGCTCCGCAAGCGCCACCGCCGCGTCGTTGGCGGACTGCAGCAGGAGGGCGTACAGGAGGTCCTCGACGCGGATGCGTTCGCCTGCGACCAGTCCGAGCTCGGACACCCCGGCCGTCACCCCGTCCCCCGCGGCCTCGGGGGTCACCTCCACCACGTCGTGGAGGCGCGTGCGCTCGAGGACCAGCACGGCGGTCATGATCTTCGTCAGGCTGGCCACGGGGAGGCGGTCCGTTGCCGCTCGCGACGCCAGCACCTGGCCGGTGTCGAGATCCACCAGGATGTAGGCGCGGCCGTCGAGCTCGGGCAGGACCGCCGCGCCCTCGGGCGTGCGCAGCGTCGACGGGAACGGCGACGGCGACGTCTGACCGTTCGGCAGCAGGACGGGGGTCGGCGGTGGGACCGCGCCCGGGGTCGGCGACGGCGCCTGGGCGCCAGCGATCACGGGCAGCCAGACGCAGGCGATCAGCGTGAGGATCGCCGCGCCGGACGACGCCGCGGTGCGGGAGGCTCGAGCGCGTCGCACGCGGCAGACGCTATCAGGGGGCGGCGAGGTACTGCCGCAGGTTCGTGCGGAGGAGCGCGGCCTTGAGCTTGCGCGACGCCTTGGCGAGCTCGGTCAGCGAGTCGGTCGCCGCTCGACGCGCGTCCGGGTTCCGCTGCCGCAGCTGCGGCATCACGATCGACTCGAAGAAGGTGGCCTCGCGCTCGGCGAAGTGCTTGTACATCGTGAGGTGCCGCGGCTCCACGCCGAACCGGAAGAAGTCCTTGACGATCGAGAGCACGATGTAGTCGTCACCGTCGTAGTAACGCGCCGACTCGGGCCCGTGGGAGCAGACCAGCCCGAAGGATTCGAGCTCCCTGATCCGCTCACGATCGATCCCCGTCGCCGCGGACATCTCCTCGATCGACATCTGCAGGCCGGTCGGCGGCTCGGCAAGCTCCTCCGCCGGCTCAGCCACCGCCTCGTCCGCCTCCTGCAGGACCTGTCCGCTCTCGGTCTCCTGCTGCAGCAGACGGTCCTTGATCACCTTGAGCGGCAGGTACTCGTCCCGCTGCATCCGCAGGATGGACTTCAACCGCTCGACGTCCTTCTCGTAGAACTTGCGGTAGCCGGACGGGGTGCGCTCCGGCTCGATCAGCCCCTCGGACTCGAGGAACCGGATCTTCGAGATCGTGATGTCCGGGAACTCGGTCTTCACGGAGACCAGGACCTCGCCGATGGACTGGTAGTTGCGCGTCGCCATCTCCTCACTCCCCCGCTGCGAAGAACACGAGCTTGAACTTGCCGATCTGGAGCTCGTCGCCCGACGCGAGCTTGGCGATGTCCACCCGTTCGCGGTTGACGTACGTCCCGTTCAAGCTGCCCAGGTCGTGGACGAACCACTCGGCCTGTTGGCGACGGACCTCCGCGTGTCGACGGGACACCGTCACGTCGTCGAGGAACACGTCGCTGTCTGGATGGCGACCCGCCGTGGTCACCTCCTGCTCCAGCAGGAAGGTCGACCCAGCGTTCGGACCGTGCTTGACGAGAAGGAGAGCCTGACCCGCTTCGAGCTCATCCTCAGGGAACGGGAACTCCTCGCTGGTCTCACCCTCGAGGTCGAGCGGTGTCAACCCGAGGGTCGTGTCTTCGTGGAGCGGAGCGCCGCAGTTGGAGCAGAAGCGAGCCTGATCCTTGTTGGGATGTCCACAGCGGCTGCAGTACAAGCTCGACGACTCCCTCGCAGGGATCACTTCAGTGGGACGATCTCGCGGATCCCCGAACCCTCGAGAATCGGTCGAAGGTTAGCGCACCGCGCGCGCGAGGGTCAACCCTCGCTCTCCGGGCGGCACCCCCGCCTAGCCCGCCGCCTCCACGAAGGCGCGGTAGGCGGTCGCGTCCATGAGTCCCTCGAGCTCCGACAGGTCGGTCGCCTGGATCAGGACCAGCCAGCCGTCGGCGTACGGAGCGTCGTTCACGAGCTCCGGCCGTTCGTCCAGCGACGTGTTGCGCTCGACGACGGTACCGCTCACCGGCGCGTACACATCGGAGACGGATTTGGTGGACTCGACCTCGCTGAAGGGCTGGTGCGCGACCACGGTGGTCCCGACGTCCGGCACGTCGACGTAGACCACGTCGCCGAGCGCGTCCTGCGCGTAGTCGGTGATCCCGACGCGAACCCGCCCGTCGCCCTCGTCGCGCGCCCACTCGTGCTCCTTCGTGTAGCGCAGATCCTGTGGGAACTCCATCGGTCAGCCTCCGGTCCGGTCTGTCACCCGCGAACCTAGCACGACGTGCATCGGTGCGGTCACCGACCGGCGGAGGGCTCGGCGAGCGCTCGTCGCAGATCGCCCAGGTACAGGGCGCCCGCGACGTAGTACTCGATGATGCCGGCCGTGAAGCAGATCCACCCGAGCGCGAGCGCCGCGTCGTCCAGCGGGTATCCCAGGGTTCCCCAGGAGATCCACGTGACCGCGAGCATGAGACCGAAGGTCGCGACCTTGCCGAGCGGCCGGACCTCGATCCGGACCCGACGCCGCAGGAGCACCATGGCCCCGACCGTCAGCACCACCGCGTCGCGGACCAGGATGAGGAGCGCGGCCCACCACGGGAACGCGCCGCGGACGGCGAGGGCGATCAGCCCGGCCGCGATGGCGAGCCGATCCGCCGTGGGGTCCAGGACCTTGCCGAGGTCGCTCACCTGTCCGAGCCGTCGAGCCGCGAAGCCATCGACCCAGTCGGTCGCCGCCACGGCGGCGAAGAGCAGGATCCCCGCGAGGGTGGTGTCCTCGTCGACGATGAGCGCCACGAAGACCGGGATCAAGGCGATGCGGAGGAAGGACAGGAGGTTCGGGACGGTCCAGATCGCCGATGATCGATCCGAGGCGGTCCCGCTCATCGGGTCGGGACCCTATCACCGCCGGTGCGGTCGGGCCGGCCGGATTCGAACCGGCGACCTTCTGACCCCCAGTCAGACGCGCTAACCAAGCTGCGCCACGGCCCGTTGCGACGCCCTGCGGCGTCGGCAGGAGTGTAGCCGAGGCCGCGACGCCCTGGCCGCCCGCCCGCGTCAGCGGCGCGGGCTCCGGCCGGTGCGGAACCGGAGACGGACCGGCACCCCCCGGAACCCGAACGCGCGTCGCAGCCGGTTCTCCAGGAACCGTTGGTACCCCGCCCCCGGCGCCCGGGCACCGAAGAGGACGAACGACGGCGGACCGGCGCCGACCTGCGTCGCGTAGCGGTACCGGACGCCTCCGGGCGCCGGTCGACCGGCCTGCGCCGCCTGCACGACCCGGTTCACCTCGGCGGTGCCGACGCGGCGCGACCAGCGCTCGTGCAGCTCGAGCAGCTGCGCAGGCAGACGCCGCAGCCCGACGCCGGTGAGCGCCGAGGTCCGCACGACCTCGGCGTCCGCGAAGCGCCCCACCTGCTCTCCGAGCTCCTTGAAGACCCGATCCCGATCCTCGAGGAGATCCCACTTGTTGGCCACCACGAGGAACGCGCGTCCGAGCTCCATCACCCGGGCGGCCAGCCGCTTGTCCTCGGCCGTGAACCCCTCGGTGGCGTCGAGCACGAGCATCGCCACGTGGGCGCGCTCGATCGCCCGTTCCGCGCGCAGCGAGCTGTAGTACTCGAGGCCGTGGACGCGGGAGGGGCGGCGGAAGCCGGCGGTGTCGACGAAGCGGACGGGTCCCTCGGCCCACGACACGACGGCGTCGACGGCATCCCGCGTGGTCCCGGCCTCCTCGAACACCACCGAGCGCTCCTCCCCCACCAGGCGGTTGAACAGCGAGGACTTCCCGACGTTGGGCCGACCCACGAGGGCGAACCTCGGCTCGGCCTCGACCTCAGGGTGAACGACCTCAGGAGGGAGGAGGGCGACGACGCGGTCGAGCAGGTCACCGGCGCCTCGACCGTGGAGCGCGGAGACGGGCACGGGCTCCCCCAGCCCGAGCGCATGGAACGCGGCGGCGTCGGGCTCGTCGCGCTCCGTGTCCACCTTGTTCGCGACCACGAGCACCGGCCCCGCCGCCCGGCGCAGCCGGCGGGCGAGCATGGCGTCCTGCTCGGTGGGGCCGGCGCGCACGTCCACGACGAGCAGGATCACGTCCGCCTCCTCGGTCGCCCGCTCGGCCTGTGCGGAGACGAGGGCGTCGATCCCGCGCGCCCCGTGCAGGAAGCCGCCCGTGTCGATCAGGCGGAACGAGCGGCCGCGCCATGACGTCTCGAGCTCCACCCGATCCCTGGTCACGCCCGGCGTCTCGTGCGAGATCGCCTCGCGGCCACCGAAGAGACGGTTGACCAAGGTCGACTTGCCGACGTTCTGTCTGCCGACGACCGCGATGGCGGGCAGCCTGCTCACGGAGCCTCGCCGAGCCGTTCGCGGACCGCGTCCAGCACGATCTCGAAGACAGCGTCCGCGTCCAGGTCCGTCGTGTCGACCTCGAGATCGGGCTCGGGGGCCGGGACGTTGGCGGCGTCCAGCTCGTCGCGCTGTGCGATCGCGCGCTCGATGTCCGGCAGGGTCGCGCTCTCCCGCTCCCGCGCACGTCGGGTCGCACGCGCCCCGTGCCGCGCCAGCAGGAGCACCCGGAGCGTGGCGTCGGGGAAGACCACCGAGCCGATGTCCCGACCCTCCATCACGGCCCCATCGGTGCCGAGCCGACGCTGCTCCTCGCACAGCAGGGCGCGCAGCGCGGGATGCCTGGCGACGCGGGAGACGGCGCCCTCGACCTCCGCCGAGGTGAGATCTGGCTCCGGTGGACGCCCGTCGATCAGCAGCTGCGGGGGGCTCGAGTCGGGGTCCAGGTCGAACGCGATCCGGCGAGCGAGCGTCGTCAGCGCGATCCCGTCGTCCACGTCGACGCGCTCGCGGAGCGCCCTGAGGGTCACGGCCCGGTACATCAGGCCGGTGTTGACGTACGGCAGCCCGAGCTGGGTCGCCAGGCGCTCCGCGAGCGTGCTCTTCCCGGAGCCCGCTGGCCCGTCGATCGCCACCAGGATCGGCCGGTCTCGACCCTCCACCTCAACCTCCGAGCCGTGCGCCCAGGCTCCCTAGGGCCTCGAGGAACCCGGGGAACGATACGTCGATCGCCTCGACGCCCTCGACCTCGACCGCCGCTTCCGCCGCGAGACCCGCGACGCACAGCGCCATCCCCATCCGATGGTCGCCACCAGAGTCGACGCGTCCGCCCTGCAGCCCACCGCCGGCGAGGATCAGGTCGTCACCCTCGGCGCGGGCCTCCCCTCCCAGGCTCCGGAGCGCCTCGACCAGCCCGCCCAGCCGGTCGCTCTCCTTCACCCGGAGCTCCGCGCCGCCGAGGAACCACGATCCGCCCGTCGCGCAGGCGGCCAGCACCGCAAGGATCGGGACCTCGTCGATCACCAGCGGGAGCTCGTCGGGCGCGACCGTGACCCCCCGGAGATCCTCGCAGCGGTGGACGAACAGTTCGCCGACGGGCTCGCCGAGCTCCGTCTCCGTCACGCGGCTCTCGGTCCGCACACCCATCCGCTCCATGACCGAGAGGAACGCGGTGCGGCTCGGGTTCAGGCCCACCCCGCCGATCGTGAGCTCCCCCCCGGTGAGCGCTGCGGCCGCGATGAGGAACGCCGACGCTGAGGCGTCCCCGGGAACCTGTCCGGAGAAGCCCTGGTGCTGGAAGGCGGACACGGACACCTCGCCGCCGCCGACCGTCACGGGAGCGCCGAGATGGGCGAGCGCCCGCTCGGTGTGATCGCGCGTGGCGATGGGCTCCACCACCGTCGTGCGTCCCTCAGCCTCGAGCCCGGCGAGCAGGAGCGCCCCCTTGACCTGCGCGCTCGGAACCGGCACCTCGTGCCGGATGCCACGGAGGGCAGCCCCCGTGACGGTGAGCGGTGGGTGCCCGTCGGTGGTGCGGACGCTCGCCCCCATGCGCTGCAACGGCTCGGCCACGCGGTCCATCGGGCGCGCGCGGAGGCTGGCGTCTCCCGTCAGCACCGAGGTGAACCTCGAGGACGCCAGGACGCCTGCCAGCAGCCGCATCGTGGTTCCCGAGTTGCCACAGTCGAGCTCCCGAGCGGGAGCTTCAAGTGCAGCTCGACCCCGTCCCTCGAGCGTGAGCACGGTCGACACACGTCGAGCTTGAGCCTTGTTGGACGTGAAACGGTCACCGTCGCCCTCCGAGGCATCGGTTCGCAACCAACCCTCCAGCGCAGGTCGAGCAAGGGGGGCAAGCGAAGCGAGGCACCGTGCGGTGGAGCAGACATCCAGCGCTGGTGGAACGTTACGGAGCTCGGAGCGACCCATCGCCGTGGCGGCGAGGATCAGCCACCGGTGGGCGATCGACTTGTCGCCGGGGACGGTCGCGCGCCCCTTCACCGTCCCTCCCGGCTCGACACGGACCCGCATCGCGCGCCCCCCGACTAGCCGAGCCGCAGCGGCTCGAACCACCGCTCCCGGAGCGCCCGTTCGGCGTCTTCCGCGGCGTCGGCGGCGACCGTGAGGTGCACGGTGCCTCTGCCGCCCTCCGGCGAGTGCACGATCTGGAGATCCTCGATGTTGACCTGCGCCTGCCCGAGCGTGGCGGTCAGGTCCGCCAGCACCCCCGGCCGGTCCGGGATCGGCACCTGGATCACCGCCACCCCGGCCTTCACCTGCGGCTTCGCGGTGAGGGCGAGCCGGGCCTGCTTCGCCTCCGCGAACGCCTGCTCCACGTCGTGGGCGCGCTCGGACACGATGAGGCCCCGGAGCGCGAGCAAGCGCTCCGCATATCGCTCCAGCGCACCCGCGATGGCACCCCGGTTCGCGAGCAGGATGTCGCTCCACAGGTGGGGGCTGGACGCGGCCAGGCGCGTCAGGTCGCGGAACCCGCCGGCCGCGAGGAGGAGCATCTCCGGCTCGCCGGCCTCCTCCGTCGCCGCGAGGCCCATGAGGGCCGTGGATGCGACCTGCGGTAGGTGGCTGACCACCGCCACGAGGCGATCGTGGCGCTCGGGGTCCATCCGGACCGGGCTCGCCCCGACGCGAGCGACCCACGCTTCGAGCCGCTCGACCGCCCACGGCGCGGAGCGCGAGGTCCCGCAGATCACCCACACGATCCCGTCGACGACCGCGGGCGACGCACCGTCGGGCCCCGACCGCTCGGACCCGCCCATCGGGTGCCCGGCGACGAAGCGCTGGAGGCTCCCCGGATCCGCCGTGCTGTCGAGCTCCTCGATCACCCGGGTCTTGACGCTTCCGACGTCGGAGACGACAGCCCCGGGCTCGGCGGACAGCGCCGAGGCTGCGGCCCCGGCGAGCGCCGGGAGCGGCGTGCACACGAACACCAGCGTTGCGCCACGGACGCATCCCTCGAGGGTGTCCGCGGGGGTCAACCCGGAGCGTTCGGTCGCCCGGCGGAGCGCTTCCGCGTCGACGTCGAAGCCCCGGACCGCGTCCCCCACCCGGAGGGCGGCCATGGCGATCGACGTCCCCATCAGACCCGTCCCGATGACCGCGACCCGCTCAGAGGTCATCGCGAAGCGACTCCGCGCCGTCGAGGTAGACAGGGACGATCTCGTCCTGTGCGCGGGCGGTGTGGAAGTGCATGAGGAGCCGGACCACGCGGGGCATCGAACCCGCGACGGGGATCTCGCGCGCGCACATCAGCGGGACGCTCCCGAGCCCGATCCGACGGGCGGCCTCGGCCGGGAAGGTGGAGGTCAGATCTTCGGTCGCAGTGAAGAAGACGCTGACGATGTCGTTGGGTTCGATGGCGTTGCGCCGCAGCACCTCCGAGAGGAGACGCTCCGTCGCAGCCAGCACGACTCCCGCGGCGTCCTCCGCCACGCAGATGGCTCCCCGAACCGCACGCACCCGTGTCCCGCCCATCCGTTCGCGCCAAGGCTACAGGCCGAACCGCACCCTCACAGGCCGGCCGCCCGGTAGAGGTCCCGGATCTCCTCCGGCGTCAGCGCTCGAACCTCGCCCGCCCGGAGCCGTCCGAGGCGGATCGGGCCGAGGCGCACCCGGATCAGCCGGCGCACCGGGAGGCCCACGGCGCCCAGCAGCCTGCGGACCTCGCGCTTGCGCCCCTCCCGTACGACGACGCGGACGGCTCCCCGCCCGCCCGCCCTCGCCACCCTCGTGGCCCTGAGCGCTCGGGCGACGCCGTCCTCCAGCTCCACGCCACGTCGCAGGCGGGCGAGATGGTGCTCGGTGGGGACACCCTCGACCTCCGCGAGGTACTCCTTCTCCACACCGTGACGCGGGTGCATCAGACGGTTGCCGAGCTCCCCGTCGTTCGTGAGCAGCAGGAGACCCTCGGTGTCGCGGTCGAGGCGACCGACCGGGAAGATGCGGGGACCGGGCGGCAGGAGGCCTCGGATGTCCCGTGCAGCGTGCGGATCGTGCATCGTGGTGGTCACGCCCGCCGGCTTGTGGAGCGCGTAGTAGCGCATGCCCGGGTCCGTGCTCACGCGGTGCCCGTCGACCTCGACGACCGCGGTGCTCGGGTCCACCCGATCCCCCAGGCTCGCGACGGACCCGTCGACGGTCACGCGCCCCGCCCGGATGAGGTCCTCGCAGACGCGGCGCGATCCGAGCCCCGCGCGGGCGAGCGCTCGCTGCAGGCGCTCCTCGGCCACCGGCCTACCCGAGGTCGTCGGCTCCCTCCTCGGCCTGGTCGGTCCGTCCGAGCAGGGGGGCGAGTGGCGGCAGCGCCGACAGGGAAGGGAGCCCGAGGCGCTCCAGGAACTCAGGCGTGGTGCCGTAGAGCATCGGGCGCCCCGGGCCCTCCTCACGTCCGACCTCGGCCACGAGCCCCCGATCGACGAGGGCGCGGAGCACCCCCTCTGAGTTCACCCCCCGGATCGACGAGATCTGGTGCCGCGTCACGGGCTGCTTGTACGCCACGATCGCCAGGGTCTCCAGCGCCGCCTTGGTGAGCCGCGTGTGGCGCGAGGCCAGGGCGTAGCGCTCGATGACCGGCGCGGCCTCGGGGCTGGTGGAGAGCTGCCAGCCGCCGGCGACGCTCCGCAGGACCAGGCCCGAGCCGGCCTCCGCGTACGCGCGCGAGAGCTCCTCGCACAGACGCTCGACCGTCGCCCGGTCGATCTCGAGCACCTGCGCGATGACCGCGGACGTGAGGGGCTCGTCCGAGACGAACAGCAGCGCCTCGAGGTCGCGCCGCACGGCTGCACGTTCGCTCACCGATCTTCCTCCCACCGCACCTCGATCTCTCCGAACGTATCCGCCTGCGCCAGCTCCACCTTCCCGTCCCGGTAGAGCTCGAGGAGCGCGAGGAACCGCACGACGACCTCGATCCGCTCCCCGCAGTCCGCGACCAGCTCGCGGAACCGCGCGGCGCGGACCCGCTCGAGGCGATCGCGCACGGCGGCGACGGCCTGGGCCATCGTGTACCGCACCGGCGTGACGTGCGAGAGGTCGAGCGTCGGCGGCGGGCGCAGGAGCGAGGCCGCCAGCCGGGCCAGCTCGTCGACGGACACGCGCTCCAGCACGTCGGGGTACAGGTGGGCGAACGCCGGCGGCGGTCCCGCGTCCCGCGTGAACCGACGGGACTCGAGCTCGAGCCGCAGCGCGAGGTCGGCCGCGATCTCGCGGAACGCGGCGAGCTCCAGGCTCCTCGCGTACACGAGATCGGGCGAGACCCCGAGCAGATCCTCCTCGTCCAGGACGTCGGGCCTCGGCATCAGGCGGCCGACCTTGATCTCCAGCAGGATCGCGCAGACAGCCAGGAACCAGGTCGCCTCCTCCAGGTCCCAGTGGTCAGCGTCCGCCGCGTGCTCCAGGAACCGCTCGGTGACGCGAGCGACCGGGACGTCGCAGACGTCGATCTTCTGGTCCAACAGGAGGTCCGCCAGCACCCGGAAGGGACCGACGAACACCGGGAGCTCGACGGTGAACGAGGTATCCGAGGGCCGGTCACTCATGTCAGGTGCATCGCGTCCCGGACGGCCTTCATCGTCTCCTCGACCACGGGGCGGACCTTGGCGGCCCCGGCAGCGAGGACCTCTTCCGCGAGCCCCGGAACCCCCTCGAGCTCCGCGCGGCGCTCGCGGAACGGGCGGAAGCGCTCGACGATCCGGTCGGCCAGGTTGGTCTTGCACTGCACGCAGCCGAGGTCGCCCGTACGACAGTTGGCGTCGGTCCACTCCAGGATGTCGGGCGAGAAGCGCGTGTGGAGCGTGAAGATGGGGCAGATCTCGGGGCGACCGGGATCCCCCTTCCGGACCTTCTGCGGGTCGGTGATGAAGCTCCGCACGGTCGCGCGGATCCGTTCCTCGTCGTCACGGACCCCGATGACGTTGTCGAGGGACTTGGACATCTTGCGGCCATCCGAGCCGGGGATCAGGGGCGTCTCTGACAGGAGGGGTTGCGGCTCCACCAGGACCTCACCGTACAGGCGGTTGAAGCGCCGGACGATCTCTCGGCTGAGCTCGAGGTGCGGGACCTGGTCCTCACCGACGGGCACGAGCTCGCCCTTGACGATCGCGATGTCGACGGTCTGCAGCAGCGGATACCCCAGGAGCCCGTAGTTGGCGATGTCGCGCTCGGCGCTGTCGCGCAGCCGTTCCTTGTAGGTCGGGACGCGCTCGAGCCACCCGAGCGGCGCGATCATCCCGAGCAGGAGGGTCATCTCGGCGACCTCCTTGACGTCCGACTGCCGGTACAGCGTGACGCGCTCAGGATCGATCCCAGCGGCCAGGAGATCGAGCACCAGCTCCCGCGTGTACCCCGGGAGGTCCTGCGTGCGATCGAAATGCGTCGTCAGCATGTGCCAGTCGGCGATGAAGTAGAAGCACTCGTGCTCCTCCTGCAGCCGGAGCATGTTCTGCACGTTCCCGAACCAGTGCCCGACGTGCATCGGCCCGGTCGGTCGGTAACCGGTCAGGACGCGCGTGCGACGGAGGGGACCGGTCGGCGTGCTCACGATGGCGGCAAGGATAGCGCGGCGGCCTGGGTGACCCCGGGAGCCCTCAGCAGATGATGGCGTCGGTGCCGACGATGAGCTGGGTCAGGGCCTCCGCGAGGGCCCGGACGATCGCGAGGAAGGGGCCCGACAGGAGGAAGAAGACCACGAGGATGAACAGCACGAGGTACTGGTCCAGGTTGGTGTACACCTCGCGAGCGCGAGGTGGCAGGGCGGGCGCGAGGAGCTTGGCCCCGTCCAGCCCGGGGACCGGCATCAGCTGGAACACGAGCATGTAGACGTTGACCAGGAAGAGCGCGTAGACGAGCAGGCCGAGGTCACCCGTGATCGCACCGTCGCCGCTCCACCCGATGCGCAGCGCCGACCCTGCGGCGATCGCGAGGGCGAGGTTCGCGCCGAGGCCGGCCAGCGTCACGACCCTCGCGTGGCGCCGAGGGTTGCGCAGGTGGTGCTCGTCCAGGGGCATCGGCTTCGCGTAGGCGAAGATCGGGAGGAGGCAGAAGTTGCCCGAGGCGACGAGCACGAGGATCAGCCCCGGGAGGATCAGCGTCCCGAACGGGTCGATGAGCGGTCGAGGGTTCAGGGTGAGACGCCCCCAGCGGCGTGGTGTCGGATCGCCCAGCCGGTCGGCCGCCAGGGCGTGGGCGAGCTCGTGCAGGACGAGGCTGGGCACGAGCGCCACCAGGAGGAAGGCCGCGAACCTCAGGTCGTCCACGCCGATCCCTCGCCGAACCACCCATGGACGAGGGGAACCGCTGCCACTGGGTCGCCGGACCACGAGAGCGCGTCCAGGACGCGCCGCACGGCCTCGCGCGCGGCGTCCTCGTCCCGTGCGTGCACGGCTCCGAGCTCCTGGCCACGCGAGATCCGCTCCCCCACCTTCGGTCTGAACACGATCCCCACGGCCGGGTCGACCGCATCGTCCTTGCGTCTGCGCCCCGCGCCGAGATCGGCGCTGGCGCGGCCGATCGCCTCGGCGTCGACCGCCGCGAGGTATCCAGACGTGGGGGCCACGATCGGCCGCACGACCGGCGCGGAGGGCAGCACGCCGTGGGGATCGTCGACCACCCGAGGGTCGCCACCCTGCGCCTCGACCATCCGACGGAACGCCTCGAGGGCCGATCCATCGTCGAGGGCGACCTCCGCGCTCGTGCTCGCCTCATCCTCCTCCCGCGAGAGCAGGCGTACCTGCGCCTCCGTGGCGAACAGGACCGCCGCCTCGCGGAGCCGTCCCCGCTCCTCGCCGCGCAGGAGCTGCACGGTCTCCACGATGTCGAGCGCGTTGCCGATGGCGCTCCCGAGCGGCTGCGACATGTCCGTGACGGCCACGCGGCAGGCCCGGCCCCAGCCCCGCGCGAGCGCGGCGCAGGCCTCGGCGAGACGCGTGGCGTCGTCGACCGTCTTCATGAAGGCCCCGCTCCCGGCCTTCACGTCGAGCAGGATCAGGTCCGTTCCCACCGCGAGCTTCTTCGACATCACGCTCGAGGCGATGAGCGGGATGGCCGGGACCGTCGCCGTCGCGTCGCGGAGCGCGTAGAGCTTGCCATCGGCGGGGACCAGGTCGGCGGTCTGCGCAGCGACCGCGCAGCCGATCTGCTCGACCTGTCGCTCGAAGATCTCGATCGGCAGGTCGGTCCGGAGTCCCGGGATCGCCTCGAGCTTGTCGAGCGTGCCCCCCGTGTGCCCCAGGCCGCGTCCGGAGAGCTTGGCCACCGCGAGCCCCAGCACCGCCGCGAGGGGCGCGAACACGAGCGTGACCCCGTCCGCGACGCCGCCCGTCGAGTGCTTGTCCACGGTGGGTCGCGACACGCCCTCGAGGGCGATCGTGCGGCCCGAGCCGACCATCGCGCGCGTGAGCGCGAGCGTCTCCGCGGCGTCGAGCCCGCGGATGAAGCACGCCATCAGGAAAGCCGCGGCGAGGTAGTCGGGCGCCTCGTCCCGGGCGTACGCCTGCACGAAACCCTCGATCTCATCGGGAGAGAGCGAGCGCCCGTCGCGCTTGGCGGCGACCACGTCGCGGAGGTCTCCCGGGCTCATCCGAGCGCTCTCCGCGTCGTTGACTGCACGGCGACCCCGACCTCAGGTCGAGGTTCAACCCGTGAGGCCCTACGCTCGAGGCGCGCCCTGGACGTCGACGCCCTCCTGACGCTCACGGTCGGATCTCCCCTGCGAAGCTGACGCCCTCGAGCTCCCAAGGGACCCCCAGGAGCTCGGCCACGGTCGCCCCCAGGTCGGCGAAGGTCTCCCGGTCGCCCACGTCGTACGGCCCTCCCTGCAGCCCGGCGGCAAGGAGCGGGGTCCGTTCCCTCGAGTGGTCCGTGGAGGGGGTCGTCGGGTCGCACCCGTGATCCCCGGTCAGGAACAGGATCCCGCCGTCGAGCGCCGCGACGAGCTCGGGGATCCGGGCGTCGAGGGCCTCGACGGCGCGCGCGTACCCCTCCGGGTCGTTGCGGTGTCCGTACTTGCTGTCGAAGTCGACCAGGTTCGAGAAGACCAGCGCCGGCCCCGGGCGCCCCAGGTACCCCAGCGTCAGGTCGATGCCGTGCTCGTTGGAATCCGAGTACGTCGCGTCGGTGAACCCGCGATCGGCGAAGATGTCGCCGATCTTCCCGACGGCGTAGGTCGCCACCCCCGCGTCCAGGCACACCTCCGGGAGCGCGGGCCCGGGCGGCGGCACCGAGAGATCCCGGCGCTCGGGACGGCGCCAGAAGGCGCCGGGCTCCCCGTCGAACGGCCGCGCGATGACCCGGCCGACGTTGTGCTCACCCACCAGCAGACCTCGCGCGATCCGGCACCACGCGTACAGCTGGTCGAGCGGCACCACGTTCACGTGACAGGCGATCTGGAAGACGGAGTCGCCGCTCGTGTACACGATCGGGTGACCCGTCCGCAGGTGCTCCTCCCCCAGCTCCTCGATGATCACGGTCCCCGAAGCGGGAACGTTGCCCAGCACCGGTCTCCCGATCTCGCGCTCGAAGGGCTCGATGATCTCCGGCGGGAACCCGTCTGGGTACAGGGGGAAGGGTCGGTCGAGCACGATGCCCGCCATCTCCCAGTGCCCGGTGGTCGTGTCCTTGCCGGCCGAGCGCTCCGTCAGGCGTCCATGCGCGGTGCCGGGGAGGGCCCGCGGCTCGACGCCCTCGATCCGGGTGAGCTTCCCGAGTCCGAGCGCCCCCAGGTTCGGAGCCCGGATCCCGCCGACCGCGCCAGCGCAGTTGCCGAGGGTGTCGGAGCCTTCGTCGCCGTAGGCCGCAGCGTCGGGGGCGTCGCCCACACCGAACGAGTCGCACACCAGCAGGAGCACCCGCGGGACGCGGGACCGTGGTGTCATCGGCCCTCGCCCTTGCGCTTGCAGTCGATGCAGAGGATCGCCCACGGGAGGGCCTCGAGGCGCTCGATGGCGATCGGGTTGCCACAGCGCTCGCACACCCCGTAGGTGCCGAGGTCCATCTTCGTGAGCGCCCGACCCACCCACCGCAGGTTCGCCCGGAGCGCCTTCATCACCGAGAGGGTCCGTGCGCGTTCCGCGGTGGCGTGCGCGCTGTCCGCGAACCCGTGCTCCACGTCGATCTCCACGTCGTCCGAGTCCGGGTCCCCCCCTTGCTCCTCGATCTCCTTGCGCAGGTTGTCCCGCTGCTGCTCGAGCTCCGCCCGGAGCTCGGCGAGCTTGCCCTGATCGATCGTCACGCCGGATCCCTCCTCCGAGCTGGCGTCGCGCGTGCCCGAGGGTGCGCCGTGTAGTAGACCTCGCGCAGGTGCTCGCGCGTCACCAGCGTATAGACCTGGGTGGTGGCCACGCTCGCGTGCCCGAGGAGCTCCTGGACGATGCGCACGTCGGCCCCGCCTTCCAGGAGATGGGTCGCGAACGAGTGCCGGAGCGTGTGCGGGGTCACCCGCCGCTCGAGGCCGCTCGCCCGGACCGCTCTGGCCAGGATACCCGCGACCCCCTGCCGCGTGAGCCGCCCTCCGCGGAGGTTCAGGAACATGGCGGCACGGGAGCGGGGCGACGCCAGGGAGGGGCGGACGCGGCGGAGGTACGCATCGATGGCGTCGGTCGCGTACCGGCCGATCGGCACGTCTCGTTCCTTGCCTCCCTTGCCCAGCACCCGGACGCTCCCGCCCTCGAGGTCGACGTCGTCGACGTCGAGGGCGGTCAGCTCGGACACGCGGAGACCAGCGGCGTAGAGGGTCTCGAGCACGGCGCGGTCCCTGATACCGTCCGGCGTGTCGCGTGCTGGAGCCTCGAGCACCCGGACCATGTCCTCGACCGGCAGCGGGCGAGGCAGCGATCGGGGCAGTCGCGGCCGGACGATCCCTGCCGATGGATCGCGATCCGCCTCACCCTCACGCAGGAGGAACCGATGGAACGAGCGGGCCGCGGACAGCGTGCGGACGACCGACGTCGCCCGATAGGCACGTCCGTCCGCGCGCGTGGTTGCGGACAGGGCGGCGACGAACGACGCCACGGTGTGCTCGTCCACCTCGCGCGCGTCACGGATGCCCCGACGGCGCAGGAACGCCGCGTACCGAGCGAGGTCCCGACGGTACGCCGCGATCGTGTTGTCCGCCAGCCCACGCTCCACGGTCAGGTGATCGAGGTACCGCTCGACCTGCGACGCGAGGGCGTCCGTCATCGAGGGTCCGACGGGTCAGCGGAGACCCTCGACGAGCTCCGACAGGGCCCGGAAGGGCAGCCCGTGCGCCTCGGCCACGCCGGCGTTCGTCACGTGTCCCGCGTAGACGTTGACCCCGAGCGCGAGCGCGGGATCGTCGCGGACCGCGCCCTCGAGCCCCTTGGAAGCGATGTCGATCGCGTAGGGCAGGGTCACGTTCGTCAGGGCGTACGTCGAGGTCCGCGGGACCGCCCCCGGCATGTTCCCGACGCAGTAGTGCACCACGTCGTGCTCCACGTACACGGGATCCGAGTGCGTGGTGACATGTGCGGTCTCCACGCAGCCACCCTGGTCGATCGAGATATCCACGATCACGGAACCGGGTCGCATCGCCCGCACCATGTCCTCGGTGACGAGGTGCGGGGCCTTGGCTCCCGGGATCAGGACGGCCCCGATCACCAGGTCCGCGTCCAGGGCGAGCTGCTCGATCGCGAGGCGCGAGCTCATCACGGTCTGGATCCGGCCACGTTGGATCTGGTCGATGTAGCGGAGCCGATCGACGTTCTTGTCCAGGACGACGACGTCGGCCTCCATCCCGGCGGCGATCCAGGCCGCGTTCAGTCCCGCCATCCCGGCGCCCAGCACCACGACGCGCGCTGGGGCAACGCCGGCCGCGCCCCCCATGAGCACCCCTCGCCCCCCGTGCGGTCGCTCGAGGTAGGTGGCGCCGACGTGCGGCGCCATCCGGCCGGCGATCTCGCTCATCGGTGCGAGGAGCGGCAGCCGCCGGTCTGGGAGCTCGACCGTCTCGTAGGCGACCGACGCGACCTTGCGCTCAGCGAGGAACGCCGTGAGCGGGCCGTCGGCGGCCAGGTGCAGGTAGGTGAACAGGATGTGGCCCTCGCGGAAGCGCGGGTACTCCTCCGGCTGCGGCTCCTTGACCTTCACGATCATGTCGGCGGCCTCGAACACCGCGTCGGCGTCCGGGAGGATCTTGGCTCCGGCCGCCTCGAACTTGTCATCCGGGAGCGCGGAACCCACCCCCGCGCCGGATTCGACGACCACGTCGTGCCCTGCGTGCGTGAGCTCGCGCACGCCCTCCGGGGTCGCCGCCACCCGGTACTCGTTGTCCTTGATCTCCTTCGGGATCCCGACGATCACGGCCCGGCACCTCCCTCGGCGAGGCTGCGACCCAAGCCTACCCGACCGCATCTGGCCGCCGCGGGTCGCACGGACGGGTCCGGGATGGCCTGTCGACCGTGGGCCGCGACCGGTGGACCAGCAGCACCTGGGCTTGGGGGGTGATGGCGAGCGCCGGCCGCGGCCCCGGGGTGACGGACGACGTCGTGGTCGATTCCGGCGCGCGTCCGCACCTCGACCGTGATGTTGCGACCGCGGTGGACGCGTCGGGGGACCGGATCCACGAGCCGACCTAGCCGGGGATCGCGATCGGCTGTGCGGTCTGGGCGCGGCTGCGCGCGTGCGCCGCTCCCACGAAGTCGCGGAACAGCGGGTGTGGGCGCGTGGGTCGCGACCGGAGCTCGGGGTGGAACTGGCCCGCCACGAAGAACGGATGCCCTGGGAGCTCGACGATCTCGACCAGGCGCCCGTCCGGCGACAGGCCCGAGAACACCATGCCGTGGTCCGTCAGGACCTGGTGATACGCCGGGTTGACCTCGTACCGGTGGCGGTGTCGCTCGTAGACGATCGGCTCGCCGTAGGCCTCGGCCGCGAGCGTCCCGGGAGCGAGGTGGCAGGGTTGGGCACCGAGCCGCATCGAGCCGCCCAGGTCCGTCACGTTCTTCTGCTCGGGCAGGAGGTCGATCACGGGGTGCGGCGTCGCGGGATCGAACTCCGACGAGTTGGCCCCCGCGAGCCCACACACGCTCCTCGCGAACTCGACGACGGCGCACTGGAGCCCGAGGCAGATGCCCAGGAACGGAACCCCTCGCTCGCGCGCGTACCGGATGGCCTCGATCTTCCCCTCCACCCCGCGGACCCCGAACCCCCCCGGCACCAGGATCCCGTGGGCTGCCTCGAGGACGTCCATCCCGTTGTCCCGCGAGAGGTCGTCGGACGCCACCCAGGTGACCTCGATCGAGGCGCCGTGGTGGAACCCTCCGTGCTTGAGGGCCTCCATCACCGAGAGGTAGGCATCGCGGAGGTTGACGTACTTGCCCACGACCGCGATACGGACCGGATCGGTCGCCGCCCCGATCCGATCCACGAGCGCGTTCCACTCGGCCAGGTCGGGCGGGGCCTCGATCCGGAGGTGATCCGCGAGGAGGGTGTCCAGGCCCTCGCGCTGGAGGAGCAGCGGGACCGTGTAGATCGACGGCGTGTCGGGGGCGCTCACGACGCCCGCGATCGGCACGTCGCAGAGCAGGGAGATCTTCTCCTTCAGGTGCCGTCCGATCGGTCGGTCGGAGCGACACACGATCGCGTCGGGCTGGATCCCGAGCGAGCGCAGCTCCTTGACCGAGTGCTGCGTGGGCTTGGTCTTGAGCTCCCCCGAGGGGCCGATGAACGGCATGAGCGACACGTGCACGAAGGCGCAGTGGTCGCGACCGGCCTCGTTGCGCAGCTGGCGGATCGCCTCCAGGAACGGGAGGGACTCGATGTCGCCGACGGTCCCTCCGACCTCCACGATCAGCAGATCGGCGCCCTCGGCCTCTGCGTGGGACCGGATCCGCTCCTTGATCTCGTCCGTGATGTGCGGGATCACCTGGACCGTCTTGCCCAGGTAGTCCCCGCGCCGCTCCTTGGAGATCACGCTCGAGTAGATCGAGCCGGTCGTGACGTTGGAGCCCCGGTGCAGGTTCTCGTCCGTGAAGCGCTCGTAGTGGCCGAGATCGAGATCGGTCTCGCCCCCGTCGTCCAGCACGAACACCTCTCCGTGCTCGAACGGGTTCATCGTGCCGGGGTCGACGTTCACGTACGGATCCAGCTTCTGGAGCGCGACCCGCAGCCCGCGGGACTTGAAGAGGCGGCCGAGGGAGGCGGTGGTGATCCCCTTGCCGAGGCCCGAGGCGACCCCACCCGTCACGAAGATGTACTTCGGCTGCTTCCTCACCTCGGGGTTGCATCCTAGCAGAGGGAGGCGACAGACGGGTCGGATCGGGTATCGATCCGGGACGACGGCCCTCTCAGGCCCGGCGGCGACCGAGCCGGTCGACCCAGCGCAGGGCCGGGACCGAGCCGATGACGCGCGAGAGGGTGACGGTCTCGGCAACCACGTTGGCCGCCGTCACCAGCAGGGCAGCCACGGGCACCCCACCGTTCGGCAGGAGGTCGTACATGGCGAGCCCGACCGCGAACCCAAGCAGGTTCGCCCCGCCGTCACCCAGCATCGCAACCTCCCGCAGATCCAGCGGTAGCACCAACACCGACGCTACGAGCACGCCCGCCACCGCCGGCAGGTCGGCGGGGGTTCCCCAGACGCCGAACGCGAGGCCCGGGATGACCGCGGCCTTGATGGCGCGCCCCGGCCGGACGTCCAGGCCGTTGCACAGGTTCGCGGAGGCAGCGAGCAGCACGATCCCCGAGAGCCGCACCCAGGTCGGCCGGGTCGGGAGGACGGTGACCACGATCACGGCCGACGCGACGACCACCATCAGCTTGAGGATCCCGGTGGTCATGTGCCCCTGGGCGAGCGCCCGCAGGTGGTTCCGCAGACCCCGAGGCCCGATGGGTGCGAGATCGTCGATCAGCCCGGCCGCGAACACCAGCGACATGCCGGTGAGCGTCGCCCAGGCTCCCGAACCGCCGCCGCCCCACAGCGCGGGGAGCGCCGTCCAGGCCGCACCCGCGCCGATCAGCACGAAGCCGAGCGCCCGCGGAACGCAGACGCCTCGGTAGTTGCTGGTCGCGAGCCGTCCCCACCTCATCGCAGGCCCAGGGCCCTGGGGACGATCGCGAGGAGGATGTCGAGCCCCTGTCGGCCCCGGTGCGCGAACCCACGCAGGTCACGACCGGTCGACCGGTGCTCCAGGGGCAGCGGCACCTCTTCGAGGCGCAGACCGGCCCTCACGGCGTCGATCGTCATGGCGGTCTCCACGCCGAAGCCACGTGCGAGCGGTCGACAGGCCTCCAGGATCGCCGCGGTGGCGGCCCGTTGGCCCGACAGAGGCTCCGAGGGCTGGAACCCGGTGAGGGCCCGGATCGCGCGGGCGGCGAACCGCTTGACCACACCGAAGCCCCCCGGCTGCCCCGGCGGGAAGCTCGCGATGCACAGGTCCACCCGCCCGGCCAGCACCGGCTCCAGGACGCCCTCCAGCGCGCGAGCGGTCCTCCCGAGGTCGGCGTCGGCGAACAGCCAGACGTCCGCGGCCGGCAGCCGTCGCAGGGCTTCCTCGAGCGCCCGCCCCTTCCCGACCGCCCTGCGTCCCTGCAGGACCGTGGCGCCAGCCTCGAGCGCCGCCGACGCCGTGCCGTCCGAGGACCCGTCGTCGATCACGACGACCTCGTCGACGGCGGGGATCGCCCCGATGGCTGCCACGGTCGCGCCGACACGGTCGACCTCGTCCCTCGCGGCGACGAGGGCGACCACCCTGGGGCTCACGGGGGCGGCGGCAGCGGGACGGCGCCGTCCTTCACGCCGTAGTCCCCGCCCTCGCCCGTCGTCACCAGCTGCTCCAGCCCCAGCACGAGCGCCGCCCCTCCTCGGCTCTGGTCGAGGTCATCGACCGTCACGATCCCGTCGATGCCGCTCGCGCGCAGGACCGTGACGAACGGCAGCAGCGTGTCCACCGCCTCTCCCGCAGCGACGGGGATCCCGAGCTCGGCCAAGCGTCGCACCAGCGGCACCGCGAAGTCCTCCGGAGCCATCACCGGGTCCTCGGTCTGTCCACCCGAGAGCACCACGACCACCTCACCCGGACCTCCGATCGAGGCAACGGTCGCGTCGGACAGACCGGCGTCCACGGGCGCGAGGTACCCCTGAGTGAGGAGCTCGCGCAGCAGGTCAGGATCTTCGGGATCAGCCGGTCCCCCCGACACGAGGCGGTCCGCCAGGGCCTCGGCCGCGCGGCCCGGGAGGTCCTCCGGGTCGACGTCCGGCGATGCCAGCAGCTCCGACAGCGTCGCCTGGGCCTCCTCGTCCTGCGGGGACAGCGTGTCCCTGGCGGACAGGACCACCACCGTGGCACCCGCTGCCTCGAGCGCTTGCCGAGCGCTGCTCACGACCGCGTCCTCGGTCCCGCTCTGGGCGATGACCACCACGTCGCGCTCGGGGAGGCGCCCCCGCGTCAGGTGGTCCAGGGCCGCGTCGTTGAAGCTCTGCTCGTCGGCGTAGCGGTCGCCGAGCTCGGTCACCTGGCTCCGCAGGTCATCCATCGTCCTGCGCTGCTCCCTGACCTGGCTGCGCAGCTGGTCCACGAGCCGCGGCTGGATGAACGCGCTTCCGGCCAGCATGCCCAGGGCGAGCGCCAGGAAGACGGCCACGATCGTCACCACGTGCTGCCGGAAGGAGATCACAGGATCCCCCGAAGCTCGAACACCCACTGACGGATCTGGTCGAGCAGGAGCGTCACGTACAGGCGGAGGGATGGCGAGACGAGGATCACCAGCGCCATCGCCCCCACGGCCCCCGCGACCAGGAGCACCGCGTCCCGTGTCCGCAGGCGCGGGGAGTACACGCGGGACACCCCCTTCGCGTCCATCAGGATCTCGCCGACACGCAGACGGACGAGGAAGGTGCTCGACATCCCCTCACGACCCTTGTCCAGGAACTCGCGGAGGTTCCCGTGGCTCCCCACGGCCACGATCGTCTCCGCGCCCTTCTCGTGGGCGAGCAGGAAGGCCACGTCCTCGCTCGTGCCCGCCGAGCTGACGACCGTGTAGGGCACGCCGAGCGCCTCCAGGCGCGCCCGTCCCGGCGCCCGTCCGTCCCGGTACGCGTGCAGGATGAGCTCGGTGGGCGGCCGGCGACGGAACATCCCCGTCCGGCGCTGAGCCAGACGCAGGGCGTCGTCAGAGACGCTGTCCATGTCCCCCACGATGAGATCGGGCCGGTACCCGGCCTCCAGGAGCGCGTCGGCGCCGCCGTCGACGCCCACGAGGAGGGGTCGCACGTCGCTGATGTACGGCCCGAGCACCGCGAGGTCCTCCTTGTGGTTGTAGCCACGGACGACGACGAGCACCGAGCGCCCCGACAGGTCATGGGAGAGGTTGGGCAGACCAGCGCCGCCGAACAGCAGGTCCCGTTCGCGCTGCATGTAGTCCACGGTGTTCCGCGCGAACGTCTCGAACCGGTCCGCGAGCGAGAGCTGCGCGTGTGCCATCGTCTGGGCCACGGAGGTCTCGCTCTGGGCGATCCCGATGCCGACCAGGCGGTCGTCGACGAACACCCGATCGCCGTCGAGGCGGACCGGGTCCCCCTCCCGCACCTTCTGCATCACCAGGACCCCGATGGAGTCCACCAGCGGGATGCCCGCCCGCAGCAGGATCAGCGGGCCGAGGTTCGGGTACCGGCCGCTGATCGACCGGGCGGCGTTCACCACGGCCGCGGCGCCGGCGGCTACCAGGCCCTCGGCCGACACGCGATCGAGGTCCTCGTGGTCGATGACGGCGATCTCGCCCGGCTGGAGCCGGCCGACGAGACGCTTCGTCCGTGTGTCGACGCGGGCGAGACCGGTCCGGGGCCGCGCGGCGCGCGGCGACCGTCGGCGCAACCCTCGCGTCTTGGAGATCGCCGTGAGATCCTCCTTCCGACGTCCTCGAGCTCGTGGCGCTCGGATCCTCCGCAAGGGTAAACGACCCGGGCCGCGCCCTGGGATGGCCGGGGCGGGAGAGGGTCAGCCGCCCGCCCGGACGCGCTGGGCCTCGGCGAGCAGCTCGCCCGCGTGCATCGAGGCGGTGGCGCTCTCGGGGAGCCCGGAGAGCATCCTCGTCAGCTCGGCGACGCGACCCGGGTCGTCCAGGACCTCCACGCTGGCCGATCCCGCGCGCTTGTCCACGCGAAGGTGTCGGTCGCCGAACGCCGCGATCTGCGGGAGGTGCGTGACCACGATGACCTGCCGGCGCCCCGCGAGGCGCGCGAGGCGCCGCCCGACGGCGACGGCGGCCCGGCCGCCGATCCCCACGTCCACCTCATCGAACACCAGGGTGGGCACATCGTCCAGATCCACGAGCACGCTCCGGCAGGCGAGCACGGTCCTGGACAGCTCACCACCCGAAGCGAACGTGGAGAGCGACAGCATGGGCTGGGACGGCCCGCCCGCGAAGAGGAGCTCGACCCCCTCGGCACCGCCGGCCCCGACCGCGGGGAGCGGCCTCAGCGAGATCTCGGCACGGGCCCCCGACATCCCGAGCTCCTCGAGCTCGGCGACCAGCGCCCTCTCCAGCGGCTGTGCCGCGGCGCGTCGACCCCGCGACACGCGCTCGGCGAGCTCGCGCACCTCGGACCGCATCCGGTCGACCTCCGCCGAGAGGGCGTCGCGCCGATCGTCCAGCCCCTCCAGCTCGAGCACGCGACCGCGGGCGGCTTCCGCGAAGGCGAGCACCTCCGCCTCGCCCGGCCCGTACTTGCGGGTGAGGTCCCGCAGCGCCGCGATCCGCCCGCGGATCTCATCGAGACGGGCCGGATCAAGGTGCAGGGTCTCGCCGTACCCTCGGAGCTCCCTGGCGAGGTCGCTCGCTCCCTGGGCCGCCTCGATCGCGCGGGCCGCCAGCCCCTCAGCGCCCGGATCCAGCCCGGCGACCGCCCGGAGCGCGGCGGCCGCCTCCTCGAGCGCGTCGGAACCGCCGCGCTCGTCCCCGAGCGCACGCCCGGCCTGCGTGACGAGCTCCTGGAGCCGCTCCGCGTGGGCGAGCCGCGCCTCCTCCGCCTCGAGGGCGGCCGTCTCCCCGACCGCCGGCGCCGCCGCCTCGATCTCGCGGATCTGGTAGCGGAGCAGGTCGAGCTCGCGCTCGCGCTGCCGGGCGCTCGCCTCGACGTCCTCGAGCTCGCGTCGGCGGTCTTCGAGACGCCGGACGGTCGAGGCGAGCGCATCGACCAGGCGTGCGTGGTCGGGACCCGCGTAGCGGTCCAGGAACGCCGTCTGCGCCGCAGGTGAGAGCAGGCGCAGGCCCTGGTGCTGACCGTGCACCTCGACGAGCCCGGCACCCAGCTCCGCCAGGACGGAGACGGGGGCGAGCTGGCCGCCCACCCGAGCGGTGCTGCGACCCTCGGCCGAGACCTGGCGGGCAAGCACGAGCTCACCCTCGTCTGCCCATCCGCCCTGCACCGCCTCGTCGGTCGCGTCGAACCGGGCCTGTACGCGGGCGGCCCCCGCTCCCGGACGGACCAGCGAGGCCGCGGCGCGGCGCCCGAGCGCCAGCGCCAGCCCCACCGTCAGCAACGTCTTGCCGGCGCCCGTCTCGCCCGTGATGACGTTCAGCCCGCTGCCGAACGCGATCTCCATCTCGTCGATCACGCCCAGGCCACTGATCCGCAGCTCTCGGAGCATGATGTGGAGCCTAGCCCGACCCGCTCACACCGAAGGGCCGATGTTGCCCGGATCCTCGCCCGGGAGGCCGAACTTCTCCCGGACCAGGGCGTGGAAGTCCGGGGTCTCGTCGCGGCGGACGATGCGGGCGGGATCGAGCGACCGGCCCAGGCGGACGCTCGCGCCGACCGGCAGCTCGAGGCTCTCGCGCCCATCTGCCGACAGCAGGCCGTCCTCCTCTCCGACCACCTCGAGGGTGACCCGCTCGTCGGCGCGTAGGACCAGCGAGCGATCGAAGACCATGTGGGCCGCCACGGGCGTCACGACCAGACACGGGAGCGTGGGTGTCACGATCGGACCGCCCCCGGAGAACGCGTAGGCGGTCGAGCCCGTGGGCGTGGAGACGATCACGCCGTCGGCGGAGAAGGTGGTGACGTAGACGTCGTCCACGAAGAAGGCGAGCCGTACCAACCGGTGTCGCGCCTTCTTCTCGACGATGACCTCGTTGAGCGCCCACTGCGGCTCGAACGCCGCCGAGCCCATCGCCTCGGCCGACACCGCCAGCCGCTCCTCGATGTGGGCCGTGCCGTCCAGCGCACGCTGGATCAGGGCCGGCGCCTCGTCCGGCTCCACCTCGGTCAGGAAGCCCAGCCTGCCCACCTTCACGCCGAGGACCGGACACCCGGCCGAGGAGGCCACGTGTGCCGCGTGCAGGAACGTGCCGTCTCCCCCCACCGAGACGATGAGGTCCAAGCCCTCGGCGAACATGACCTTCCGGCGGTCGTCGGGGCTCGAGCCGTCCCGGAACCATCGGCAGTCCACCCCGCGCTCCTCGAGCCATCCCACGAGCCGATCCGCCGCGAAGTGCGCGGCCTCCCGCTCCGGGTGCACCACGAAGCCGACCCGCTTCACGACCTCGCTCCTGCCAGCGCCAGGCCCTCCTCGATCGCGGATGGAACGTCCACCGCTCCCGGAGCGGCTCCGCGCGTCGCGTACAGGAGGAACTCTACGTTGCCGGCCGGCCCGGTCAGCGGCGACGCCATCACGCCCGCGGCCGACAGGCCCACCCGCTCACACGCGTCGATGACACCTTCGACCGCCCGACGCCACACCAGCGGATCGCGCACGACGCCGCCCCCACCGACGTCCGACCGCCCGGCCTCGAACTGCGGCTTCACCAGGAGCACCGCTTCGGCGCGCGGTGCGGCCACCGAGACCAGGGCAGGCACGACCAGGCGCAGGGAGATGAACGACAGGTCGGCGACGACCAGATCCGGGGCGTAGGGGAGGTCCGATGGCCCGAGGTCGCGGACGTTGGTCCGCTCCAGGACCACGACCCGTGGGTCGCGACGGAGCGACCACGCGAGCTGACCGTATCCCACGTCGACGGCCACGACCCGGGCCGCCCCTCGGCGGAGGAGGCAGTCGGTGAACCCGCCGGTCGAGGCGCCGGCATCCAGGCAGTCCCGACCGGCGGGATCCACGCGGAACCGGTCGAGCGCCGCCTCGAGCTTCTCTCCGCCGCGCGAGACGAACCTCCCGCGCGGCCGGGTCAGCTCGATGACGTCGCCCGGGGCCACGAGCGTGGACGGTTTGAGCGCGACCGCTCCTCCCACCCGCACCGACCCCTGTCGGACCGCCGCCTGCGCCTGGGTACGGGACGACGCGATGCCACGCCGGACGAGCTCCGCGTCGAGGCGGCGGCGCGTCACGTCGAGGACGTCACGCCCCCTCGCCCGCAGGGGCGGGGGTGGGTGTCGCCGGCGTGGTGGTCTCGGCCGGCGGCTTGGCCGTGGTGCGCTTGGCCGTGGTGCGCTTCTTCGGGGCGCTCGGCTTGCGCGCCCCAGCCCGCGCGCGCTCGAGCTCGCGAACGCGCTTCTTGAGCGCGTCGAGCTCGTCCTTGCTGGCCACACCCAGGGACGACATCTGCGAGCGGACCTCGCTGCGGACCAGGTCGGAGATCCGCTGCCGGTTCTTGTTGGACCAGTCCAGCAGCTCCTGGGCGGTCTTCGCGACCTGCTCCTTGCCCTGGCCGCTCCGGATCGACTTGGCGAGCTCCTGCGCCTTCGCGGGCGTGAGCTTGCCGATGGCACCCTCCATGAACCTGCGGATGTCGTTGACCGTGTACATCCCTACCTCCCCGAACCGGGTCTACCGCAAGGATACCCCTCGGCTTCTGGGACCCCACACGAGGCGCTGCTACGCTGCGCCGGTGCCGAGCCGGTCGGTGGCATCGCCGTGATCCCCATCCGCGATGCCAACCCCACGCTGCGCCGACCCTGGGTGACGATGGTCTTGATCGCCGCGAACGTGGCGGTGTTCCTCCTGTGGCAGCCCACGTTCGCCGGCGAGGCGGAGCAACAGGCCTTCTTCTTCTGCCACGCCCAGATCCCATGGGAGGTCTCCAACCAGCAGAACCTCGCCCAGGGCGGCGTCCCGGCGCGGGAGGCGCTCGACGCGTCGTTCGGAGCCGGCGCGGGCTCCGCGATCCAGCCGTACCTGCAGCGCACCTGCCCGGGGAAGGGCTGGCTCGCGTCCGCCTTCGTCTCGATGTTCCTGCACGGCGGTTGGCTGCACATCGCCGGGAACATGCTGTTCCTGTGGGTCTTCGGCAACAACGTGGAGGACCGTCTCGGGCGCGTCGGGTTCGTCCTGTTCTACGTCGTGGGCGGGCTGGCGGCCATGCTGCTGCACCTCGCCTTCGAGCCCTCCTCGGCCATCCCGACGGTGGGTGCCTCTGGCGCGATCGCGGCGGTGCTCGGCGCGTACCTGGTGCTGTTCCCGCACGCCCGGATCACCACACTGGTCTTCTTCTTCATCATCACCTGGATCGAGCTGCCGGCCTCTGTGGTGCTGGTGGCATGGTTCGTCTTCCAGGTCTTGAGCGGTGTGGGCAGGTTGGCGTCGGGGCTCAGCGGGGGCGTCGCCTACTGGGCGCACGTGGGGGGCTTCGCGTTCGGGGCGGCCGCGGCGTGGCTCCTCTTCCGGGGCCGGCGACCGCCAACCGCCCACCCCGCCCTGCCGCCCAGGCCGGACGTCTACGGGTGAGCGACGTCGTCGAGCAGAGCGCTGACGTCGGGCGCCGTGTACGTGGGCCGGATGGCCGCGCTCGAGGCCTGGTCGGCGGTCGTGACGCCCGACAGGACCAGGAGGCAGTCCCACCCCAGCCCGAGGGCCCCCGCGATGTCGGTCTCGAGGCGATCGCCGATCAGGAGCGGGCGTGATCCCCCGGTCCGCCGCAGCGCCGAGAGCAGCAACGGCGGGTTGGGCTTGCCCACCACCTCGGGCTCGACCTCCGTCGTCGTCGTGATGACGGCGAGCAGGGCTCCGGCACCCGGCCACAGCCCATCGGGCGCCGGGAAGGAGCGGTCCGCGTTCGTCGCCACCAGTCTCGCCCCACGCTGGACGAGCAGTGACGCGGTACGCAGCTTCGCGTAGGTGACCCCGCGGTCCCAGCCGACCACGACGGTGTCCACGGCGAGCGGATCGTCGTCCAGGAGGTGGACACCGGCGGCGGTGAGCGCGTCCCGGAGCCCCCGTTCGCCGATGACGTACGCCGTTCCCCCACCGCGCTCGGCGAGCAGATCGGCGGTGGCCAGAGCAGATGTCACGACCTCGGCGGGCGAGGCCTGGAACCCGTGCCTGCCCAGGATCTCCGCGACCTCCTCCGGCGTCCGGGCGGAGTTGTTCGTCACGAACGCGATCCGGTGGCCGTCGGATCGGAGCGCGGCGAGCGTCTCCGCAGCGCCCACGATCGCCTGGTCTCCCCGGTACAGGACCCCGTCGAGGTCGAACAGGAGGGCGTCGTAGCCGTCGGCGAGGCGCATCAGCGATCGAGCCGCGACAGGGCGCGTTCGTAGGCGGTGACCCCGGGGCGCATCGCGATCGCCAGCTTGAGGTGCGCGAGCGCGCGGGTGGGCTCCCCCGTCCGCTCGCACGCGAGGGCGAGGGCGAAGTGCGCGTAGTCGTTCACGGGGTCCAGCTGTACCGCCTTGGCGAACTCGCGCCGGGCCCTGCGCATCCGCCCGGCCATGTACCACGCACGGCCGAGCGCCTCCCGGATCGAGCCCTTGTTCGGCTCCATGAGCTTGGCGCGCGACAGCACCGTCGCGGCCTGGTGCGGATGGCCGCTGCGGAGCAGTCCCACCCCCCGGTGGAACAGGTCGTACGCGGTCTCGGGCTCCGGGTCGGGTCTGCTATACAAGGCGCATGTCCAGGGTCACGCCCTTCGTCGGGCTCGTCTTCGATCGCGAGCGGGTCGGGTCTCTCGACCTGGTGACCACGCCCCCCTACGACGTCATCGCCCCGGCGGAGCAGCGGCGGTTCCGCGACGCCAGCCCCTACAACGTGATCCGCCTGGAGCTCGGCGAGGACCTCCCCGGCGACGACGACCTGACCAACAAGTATAGGAGGGCGGCTTCCGAGCTCGAGCGATGGCGGAGCGAGGGCGTCCTCAGGGCGACCCCCGGGCCCTGCTACTACGCGTACGAGATGCGCTTCCTGTTCCATGGGCAGCGGCGTCAGATCCGAGGGGTGATCGGTGCCGTGCAGCTCGAGGACTGGGGCGGCTCGATCCTGCCGCACGAGCGGACGATGCCGGGTCCCGTCGAGGACCGGCTCCGCCTGGTCCGCGCCGTGAAGGCGAACCTCTCGTGCATCCAGGCCATCGTCACCGGACCGCGTCCGGAGCTGGCCGAGCTGCTCCAGCGGACGGCGGGGACCGCACCGGACGCCCGCGCCGTGGACGAGGCCGGCGTGGAGCATCGGATGTGGCTCCTCGACCCGGCGGTGGACGTGGACGCGCTGCTCGGAACCGAGCCGGTCATGATCGCGGACGGGCACCACCGGTACACGATGTCGCTGCGCTATCGGGATGAGATGCGACCATCCCACGGACCCGGTCCATGGGACCGCGTCATGATGCTCCTGGTCGACGCGTCCACGGAACGCCCCCCGGTGCTGCCGTACCACCGCGTCCTCGTGCGGGGGACGCCGCCCATCGACGGCGATCGCGTCCGCGACCTGGAGGAGGTCCTGGACGCGATGGACGATGACACCACCACGTACGGGATCGTGTCGCGTGAGCATGGGGTCGTCACGCATCGGATCGCTCGGCTGCGTGGCGA